>Ga0308309_10002562_pt1 | contig 10812 bp, 4 predicted proteins | sample HubBroMetageWFT5_FD_192491 | JGI IMG/M metagenome (GOLD analysis project Ga0308309, IMG submission 192491) | Warmed and freeze-thawed soil microbial communities from the Hubbard Brook experimental Forest, New Hampshire - Hubbard Brook CCASE Soil... | ecosystem: Environmental > Terrestrial > Soil... | reverse complement strand
CGGACCGAGCCGGCGAAGAATCTCGTGCCGCTCGAGAAAGTCACCAAGGTTCCACTCATGCTTGGCGAGCAAAGACTGATTATCGCCACCTGCGAGAAAGGGACGGTGGAAGATCTCAACGATATGAAGGACATCAAGGCCGGACTCGACCAAATTCGCGACAAGCATCCGAATTTTGTCGACTTTGCCTCGAAGGAGGTCTTCCGTCCCACGAACGCGAAGAGCGTTGCTGATCCGATTCCTGCTCGCGCATGGACCAAGGCCGCCAAAGAGCGCGTAACCCTGATGCAAAAGCGCAGCAAAGTGCGCATCGGCATTCCGCGCGTCCTGAATATCTACACCTACGCGCCGCTATTCAACGGCTACTTCGAAAGCTTAGGCGTACAGCCGGAGAATATTATTTATTCCGATTACACCAGCTCGGAGCTTTACCGCGCGGGCGCGAGTCGCGGCGCGATTGATCCTTGCTTCCCGGCAAAGATTGGAATCTCGCATGTGTACAATTTGATTCAGGAGAAGCATCACAAGAAGCCGCTCGACGTGATCTTCTTCCCGATGTACGACGTGCTGCATTCGCCTTTGGTGAAGATCGTCGGCGCGAATGCGTGCCCCACCGTAACGGCTACGCCGGAAACCGTCAAGGCCGCATTCACCAAGGAAAACGACGTCTTCGCCGAATACAATCTGAAATATATCGATCCGGTACTGAACTTCGCAGATCGCAAGCTTTTCGCCTATCAGATGCTGCAAGCCTGGCAGCCAGTTCTCGGCCTCTCTCCCGAGGAGAACGACCGCGCTGTGGAAGCCGGATTCGCGGCACTGAAGGATTACGAATCCAGTATTCGCAAACGCGCGCGCCAGGTGCTCGATCAGCTTGAACGCGAAGATCGCATCGGCATCGTGATGCTGGCTCGTCCCTATCACCACGATCCGGGACTCAATCACGAAATCCTCGACGAATTCCAGAAGCTCGGCTACCCCATCTTTTCGCAAAACACACTTCCACTCGACGAGGATCTCCTCGAGAGACTTTTCGGTGAAGAGGTAAGGGCCGGCGTTATCACCAGCCCGCTCGATATCACCGACGCGTGGAAGAACTCCTACTCCTGCAGCACCAATCATAAAGTGTGGGCCGCCAAGTTTGCGGCGCGGCATCCCAACCTTGTGGCTCTCGAAATCTCGAGTTTCAAGTGCGGACACGACGCGCCCATCTACGGCGTCGTCGAAGGCATTGTGGAGCAGTCCGGTACGCCTTACTTCTGCTTTAAGGATCTAGATGAGAACAAGCCGTCTGGTTCCATCAAGATTCGCGTGGAGACCATCGATTATTTCCTGCGCCGTTACCGCGAAGAAGTGATCCGCAAGCACAAGGCATCGCAAGACATTGATGCCCAACTCGCCGAGCTCGAAGCACAGCTTCGGCGTGATATGGCGGAGAGCGCAGCGCCAGAATTGGTGCAGCTACAGCTTGCGGGCGACAAGTCCGAGCATGAAATGGCAGCAGATTAATCCCACGGTATTGGGTGGGCCTCTGATGCGTCGTGCCGGGCGTTAACATCCCTAACTCAACGTTGGCAGCAGCAAAATGGTGATTTCCGGTGGAACCGTATTGCGATTTCATTCGAAAGGAGAGGAACTACAATGGCTTCCGCACCCAAATTCCGCATCGACGTCGACATTCACAATTTGCTCATGAACTCCGCTCCAGGTCCCGTCGCGGTTCCACTTCCAAGGGGAATGAAACTTCCGGAGCCGGTATTTCCTCGCTTTCCTGAAAAGCTTTCGGATCCGGGCCCTGCCGTAATTCCTGAGAAGCGTGGTTGGTCAATCCCTCAGACCTATCGCATCATGCGCGGGTGGCTCTTTCCCTACGTTCGCTCGCGCGTCTTGCCGGGGGACTTTCATCCAATCACGGCATATCTCTTCGTCGAGTACAAATGCAACCTAGATTGTTGGTATTGCTGGGCTTACGACAACAAGGTCAGAGGCATGACCGAAGACGTTGCCCGCCGTTCGATTGACTGGTTGTATGACCACGGATGCCGAGTGCTTGCGCTCATGGGCGGCGAGCCTTTGTTGCGACCGGACTTCGCGCACAAAGTGATCTACTACGCGGCGAAGAAAGGATTCTGGATTTACGTCGGCACCAATGGACGTTTGCTGCGGCCCGACGTCGCCGATCGCCTCGGCGACGCCGGAGTCGGTATCTTCAACTTCGCGCTGGACGCTTGGGACGAAAAGCCCAGCTTACCCAAAGCCGTGGTCCCTTCACGCAAACACATCGAATATCTGATGAAGAAGCAGTATGTGTACGGATATATGGTTTTCTTTAACATCAACATCTGCCGGAACAATACCCAGGACGTCCGGCAGATCACCGAGTATGCGCGCGAAAACCATATAGCCACTGACTACCACATCAATGAAACTCCGATGCTGGAGCAAGACGAGCATTTCAAGCATCTCAGCGACAATCCCACCTACATCCGCCCGGAAGATTGGCCCGAAATCGATTCCTTGGTGGACTGGATTATTGAGAAGAACAAAGCTGGATACCAGATGGTGAATTCCGTTCAGCGTCTACAGGAGATCAAAGCGTTCATACGTATGGCGAGCGGCAGCGATCTGAAGCGCCTTGGGTGGAACGGCGACGGAACCGGCACGAATGGCGACATCGCGAAGCGAATCGCTGGAATGCCAGGGTTTGTGCAGGACGAAAATGGGGAGCTACATTTTGCGGAATGGAATTGCCGCGCCGGTCAGAACAACGTAATCATCCGCACCGATGGGACCGTAGCTCCGTGTTTTCCCATGTATGCGTCAAACTTCGATTGGGGAAACATCGATGGTCACAAGTTTGAAGCGAATCAATTGTCCGGAATGAAAGAAACTTGCCAGCAACACTGTTTCTCTACTCTCAATCACAACCTCGCCTATTGCTACAACGATGCGCGGGTAATCAAGTTCGTTTGGACAAACTTGGTGAAGAACCGCATGCAAGGCGGAGCGAGGAGCTTCGAGGATTAATCCCTTGGCAGCTTCACGGCTCGTCGGCCAGTTCGATTCCTACGTGAGGGCATGCGTGGACTCTCGAACGACGAGTTCGGGAGCGAGCTTACGGTGAACCGATTTGAATTCTCGGTCCTCTGCGGCCGCATTGATGCCTTCCATGATGATTCCCACCGCCGTGCTGCCCAGCGCCTCCATCGGCTGCCGAACGGTGGTCAGGGAAGGTACGGACAGTCCTGCAGGGAGCACGTCGTCGAAACCAATCACGGAACAGTCATCCGGCGTCTTCAAGCCCGCCCGGGAGAGCGACCGGATTGCACCGAAAGCAGTCATATCGTCGAAAGCCATAATCGCAGTGAAGCGCTTCTTGTGCTTTAGCAGCTCTTCGGTAAGTCTGAACCCGCTTTCGAATGCCGAATTAGGGTCTAGAGAATCGGGCAGCTCTGCTACCAACATCGGATCGATCGGCAACCGGACAGACCGCGCGAACGAACGTACGCCTCGCCAACGAGGAGCGGCATCAGCTAGCACCTTCGGGCCGCGAATAAAAGCAATCTTGCGATGACCCAGCGAGTAGAGATGCTCGATGGCAAGGTGCGCACCCGCTTCGTTATCAACCATAACAGAACTCATGCTGCCGGATTTCAAACCCCTGGCGATCATAACTGCAGGAATGTTTCGCTTCTCGAGATCAGCGAGTAGATCAACGTCCACCAAAAGCCAGTTTGCGATGATTATGAGTCCTTCCACCGGACGGGCGAGCAGCGTCTCGAGATAGCGCTCAAAGCGGCCGCGCTGGTTGTGCATGTCCGTAAAAATAGGAAGGTAGGAACTCTCGTAGAGCGAACTCTCGATGCCGCGCAGAATGAGTGTGCAGAAGGGATCTGTGACGTCAAATACCATCACCCCAACAGTGTGATTGCTTCTCGCATTCAGAAAATGAGAATTAGACTTGGGGCGATAGTGCAGCCTCTTCGCAGCCTTCTCAATGCGATCCTTCGTGGAAGGGGGAATGTAGCGTGCAAGTGGCGCATTGTTGAGGACAATTGAGACTGTCGCGATCGAGACACCGCTCGCCTGCGCGACGTCCCGCAACGTAACGGCCGATCGTCTTGTCCTCCGCCGACGCATCTTCAGTGCTCCGCTTAAACAGCAGAATTAAGATCCCTGAAAAATTAACGCCCATCTTTATCACAACCCGACGGAGTGCGGCCATCACTACGAGCTCTAGGCGTCGTCGGCCGGGATGTCAAAGCGCACCAGATCTGTCTTGAAGCCCTTCGTTTTGACAGCACCGTACGCAACTCCAACTGCCATCCACACCGTGCCCAGAACGATGGCCCAGGGTCCAAGACTACGCCAGATGAAAAGGCAGATGACAAAGCCAAGAACAGGAAAAGCGAAATTGGTCCAGCGCTTTTCGCTCGAGCGTAAATAGTAATGAACGAATGCTGCTGCGTTCACGCCCATAAATGCGAGCAGCGCGCCAAAATTCAGCAGCTCGGTTCCTTTCTCGTAAGAAATCAGAAAAGCCCCGACGAGTGCGATCGCGCCGACGAAGATCACATTGTTGCGAGGAATGCGATTCTTCGGATCAAGTGCCCCAAAGAATTTCTTGGGAATACCGTCGCTACGGCCCATCCCGTAAAGCAAGCGAGCGGCACCGAGCTGCGCGCCCATTCCCGATCCGATATTCGCGATGAGCACGGTGAAGTTGAGCAGGTGGAAAAGAAAAAACCCGCCTATCTGTCGCGCTACCAGCGGAAATGCAGACTCAACCATGTCTTGCGGAAAAGGCTTCGATCCCCAAACGAGTTGTGCAGCATAAACTTCGAGCGACGACAAAACACCCGTAATCACGCACACCAGCACGGTCGCAAGCATCACGTTGCGCCGCGGGTTTTCAACTTCTTCCGACAAAGTGGAAATTGCATCGAACCCGATGTACGTAAGCACTGCGATCGAGGTGCCGCGGAACACACCGTGGAAACTGAAAGTTTCCGGATTGTAAAAGGGCTGCGTGAAAAAACCGGCGCCGTATTCGTGTAGCCCCCAGATGAAGCGAATAACGAATGCGAAAAATACAACTACCACAATCGACATTCCTGCGGCGAGTACGTCGTTGATTCGGGCCGAAGTCTTGATTCCCCGAAGATTCAAAAGAGTAAAAAGCGTGGCGTAAGCGACGGCCAGCACCCAATAGGGCATGCCCGGCAGGATATTCTGCGTCAGCTTACTGCACAGTACCGTGCAGATCAGAGGATTCAAGATGTAATCCATCACCATCGCCCAACCAGTGATGTATCCGAGTGCGGGATGAATTTCTTCTCCGACGTAAGTATAGGCAGAGCCAGCACTCGGATAGGCGCGCGCCATCTTTCCATAGCTGATCGCCGTAAAAAGCATCGCCACCATCGCGATGAGAATCGTCGTGACAACGTGGCCGCCCGCGTTGTTATTGATCACTCCGTAGATTCCCATGGGTGCGATCGGCTGGATAATTACGATGCCGATGATAATCAGGTCCCAAAGCTTGAGCGCTCGCTTCAGTTGGACCGGGGCCGATACGGAGGTGGCAACACTCGGCTCGTTCATTCGCGGACGACAGCCTTGACGAGATGGCGCGGATGGTCGACGTCACAACCATTCATATCTTGTGGGTGGGCATTCATAGGTCTGGCTTCCACGCGACTTAGGGTATGCCTCGATAATTCTACTTGACAACAACGCTATACTGAACGTAAATCCAATTTCAATAAATTTAATAAAACTGAAGTCTAACAGAACGGTGGGCAATCAGCGGGCATTTTCCAGGAAGTTGCGGTAATCCAACTTGTCTTCGGGGGTTACGACAATGCGGACACGTCGAATCATCCTTTTGGCAACTGTGGCGGTGCTCGGATTCTTAGTCAGCTCAGCACTCGTATGGGCGAGCATCACGGGAAGTATCTCCGGAATAGTGACGGACCCCACCGCAGGACTGGTTGTGGGCGCCACGGTGACAGCGATCAACACTCAGACGGGTGTTCGCGCCGCCATACATACTGACAAGAGCGGCTTCTACAATTTCCCGGATTTATCTGTTGGCACTTACGACCTCGAAGTTGAGCAAAAGGGATTCAAGACTTTCCATCAAAGCAGGATCGTGATTGATGCCAACTCTGCGATCAAAATTGACGTAAAGCTAGAGCTGGGCGAAATAAGTGAGAAGGTGACCGTAGAGAGTCAGGCCGTTCACGTGGAAACCCAGAGCACACAAATGGGTGAAGTCATTGATTCCCAGAAAATGACGGCCGTGCCTTTGAACGGCCGCGATTTCACCAATCTGCTTTCGCTCCAGCCCGGTGTCGTGCCTTTCCAGTACGCGAACGCTCTTCAGGATTCGAACTTGAGCGACCGGACGGTATCCGGCAGCTCCGCGTTGAATGGCGGGAATCAATCCATTAATGGACAGCGGGAGACGTCCAATGGATTCATGGTAAACGGCGCGAACGTGGAAGAGGGGAAGAACAACGGGACGTCGGTGATTCCCAATCTCGATTCGATCGAAGAGTTCCGGATTATCACCAACAACTTCGACGCGGAGTATGGAAATTACAGTGGCGGGCAAGTGAACGTCGTCACGAAATCAGGCACGAATTCTCTTCACGGAAGCGTTTTCGAGTTTAATCGCAATACGGCTTTTAATGCCCGCAACTATTTCAGTCCGGCAGGAGATGCTCCGAAGCTTATTCAGAACCAGTTCGGTGCTGTTGTAGGCGGTCCTATCAAGCGAGATAAGCTTTTTTTCTTCGTCGATTATCAAGGCACGCGGCGAATTTTTGCCCCTACCGTGTCGGCTGCGGTTCCCGACGGGACATTCCTGAACAACGGAGATTACCAGTTGTCGCCGACGGAATCGAGCGATCTTGCGACGGGAGCAACGAAAGCAGCCGCGGGGATATCGGCGGCCGGTGCCGTGCAGGGACAGCAGTTGGCGACAAATCTCTCCTCAGCCCTCGGATACGGCGTGAATGTCAACGAACCATATTACTTCGCCGGCTGCACCAGCGGTACGGGTCTCAACCCGTGCGTATTTCCGAATGCGATTGTTCCCAAGGCAGCATTTTCGCCAGCATCCATTGGCGTACTGCCTTTCATACCCGGACCGACTGTGCCGGGCGGCGGAGTAAACTTTTTTTCATCCGCCTTTGACCAAAGGCTCCGCGACGACAAAGGCGCCTTTCGCCTGGATGCCAATACGCAATACGGAATGCTTTCTGCCTACTACCACATCGATGACGATACTTTAATCAACCCGTATCCGAATTCCGGAGCTACCGTACCCGCACCGAACATAGGCGCTTTCACAGGCACCGACCTGACGCGCGCGCAAGTTCTGGTGCTGAGCGACACGAAGGCATTCGGATCTACCGCGGTGAACGAGTTCCGATTCAGCTACGTCCGCAATGCCGCGAACCTGTTCACTCCGAGTGGCGGCCTGACGCAAAACGGCCAGCCCATCACGCTCGCCTCTCTGGGCTTCACGGTACCGGCGGGTTCCGGCAGCAACTTCAACGGAGGTGTCGCGCCGATCGCACCTCAATTCGAAGGCGTGCCCAATATTGCATTCGCCGGAGACCTCTCGGGTACAACGATCGGTGACCCGGCGGACACGCCCAAGCAGTTCAACAACACATTTCAATGGCAAGATAATTTCACGAAAGTGATTGGGACACACAGCATCAAGTTCGGTGGTCAGTTCCACTATGACCAGATCAACGATCGCAACCTCTTCGGTGAAAACGGAGCCTATACCTTCGACGGCAGTGAGACGAATTCCGATTTCGTTGACTTCCTGATCGGCGCGCCCGGTTTCTTCATCCAGGCGAGCAAGCAAATCCTCGATTCGCGCACGAAATACATGGGTCTCTATGGACAAGATAGCTGGAGGGTGACGCCGAACCTTACCTTGAATTACGGGTTGCGGTGGGAGTTCAGCCAGCCCTGGTATGACACGCAAGGGAAAATCGAAACGCTGATTCCGGGAGAGCAGTCCGTGTTGTTCCCGGCGGGCACGTGCGATGGCTGCACGGGAGCTCCGACCGGATGGGTGGTTCCCGGCGATCCCGGCGTACCCAAGACGCTCGCGCCGACACAGTATCACAACTTCTCACCTCGACTTGGTCTCGCCTATTCGCCAAGCTGGGACTCGGGATTTCTCTCAACGCTTACGGGCGGCCCGGGAAAGACGAGCATCCGGGCGGGCTTCGGGCTCTATTACTCCGCGTTTGAAGACCTCACGCAGTTCCAAGAGATCGGCGATGCGCCGTTCGGCTTGTTTTGGTTTCAAAGCGGCAGCTTCTTCAATACGCCTTTCATGGACCGCGACACGGGTACGGCCGTTCAACGCTTCCCATTCACTTTCCCGCCGGTGCCCGTGAAGCAACCAGACCCGAACTTCAATTGGGCGCAGGTGGAACCGATCTCAAGTTCGCTGGTTTTCAAGCACAACAATAAAACTCCGTACAGCGAGCACTACGAGTTGTCCATCGAAAGGCAATTCGGTTCGAACACCGTGGCGTCGGTAAGCTACGTCGGGAATCAGGCGCATCGCCTGCTTACTTCGATCGAGTCGAATCCGGGAAACCAGGCGCTGTGCCTGCAACTCAACCAGGCTCCGTTCAATCCGAATCCCGGAACTGTCAACTGCGGCCCTTTCGGCGAGGGCAGCCAATACACGTTGCCGTCGGGCGTGGATTACCCGTCCGCAGCGACGACAGCGGTGCAACTTGTTCCCGCTTCGACCTGCGGGACGCATGGGCCTGCCCAATGCGTGGTGAACGGCACCTACACAGTTTTTGGTCCCCAAAATAATGTTCAGGTCTTTAATAACAATCCGTATGAAGCCACGATCGCGCAGTCGTCTTACAACTCGCTGCAGGCCAGCGTGCGCCACACCGGGAATTATTCCACGTTCCTATTCGGCTACACCTTCAGCAAATGCAGGGACGACGCCTCGGAACTCATCGAAGGAATCAATCCGTTTGATCCCCGGGCGAGCACTTCGCTCTGCGCCTTCGACGTGAAGCACAACTTCGTGGCCAGCTACGAAACGAAGATTCCCTTCGATCGCTTTTTCCGCACAACCGAAGGCTGGAAGAACAAGCTCGCCTCTGGCTGGGCCGTCTCCGGAATTACGACTTTTGCAACCGGCCTTCCTGTCAGCCTGTCCGATCCGAACGATAATTCTCTCACCGGGACTGCGGGCACTTCCGCGCCGATCGATTTGCCGGATTTCACACCCGGGGGATCAATTCTACAAACCACGAATCCGCGGAAAGGCGGGACGTACTTCAATACCGCGCTCTTCAGCGATGAACCTCTCGGTCAAATCGGAAACGCCAAGCGGCGGTTTTTCTACGGGCCCGGACTCAACAACTGGGATATGGCCTTGCTGAAGGATACGAGACTTACCGAATCGAAGACGCTGCAATTCCGCTTTGAAGCGTTCAACATCTGGAATCACGCGCAGTTTTCCGGCCAGCTCTCGCCGGGTTTCGGCGTATTCGGTTCCAATGGCTTTGGAGTTATTTCCGCCGCTTACGATCCCCGTATTCTGCAGGCGGGCTTGAAGCTCCTTTTCTAGTCAAATGCTCACACGCAGAAACGCGCTCGCTCACTTTCCCTCCGCGTTCATCGCAGTTCTTTCTCTGCTCGCACCGTCGCTGCGCGCTCAAACAATTCGCGTAGACGCCACACCGAGCCACGCAACGAATTCAATCGTCCCCGCCCAAGCCCTAGGCGCAGGGATCGACCGGCTTCCGCCGGGTGCAACCGATAAGACTTTTATAGAGCCGACGATCAAGCAGGTTTTGTCCTCCGGATGGCAGACGCTCAGCTACCGCCAGAACACGGAGCTGCACATCGAGGCGTGGCACTGGAATCCCCAAGGCACCTGGAGCGATCCCGCAGGTAAAGGCTATTTCACGGGCAGCGCAACGCTCGGTGAGCCCATCCGCCATTCCTACGCTTATCCGCTACCTCATCGCGGCGTCACTCACGACGACGGTACAGATATGGTTGGCTACTCGCGACTCACCGACGGCGATTTGAATTCGTACTGGAAGAGCAATCCGTATCTAACGCAGCCATACACGGGCGAAGACGATTCTCTCCATCCTCAGTGGGTCTTCGTTGACCTTGCCGCTCCGCGGCCGCTGAACGCGATCCGGATTGCTTGGGCCGACCCATATGCTCGCCGGTACGTAGTCCAATACTGGACGGGCGAAGACCCCATCAAGAAGCCCGCGCTCGGCGCCTGGATCGCATTCCCAAATGGCGTCGTCAATGACGGCCACGGCGGAAATCCCGTGATCCAACTTTCTGTCGCTCCGATGAACGTTCAATACTTCCGCATTCTGATGACTCAGTCGTCGAATACCTGCGACTCGCACGGCTCCGCCGATCGCCGGAATTGCTTGGGTTATGCAATACGCGAGTTGTTCATCGGCACGACCAGCTCCGATGGAAAATTTCACGACCTCGTGCTCCATACGCCCGATCAAGGACAAACCGCCACATACTGCTCGTCAGTCGACCCGTGGCATGAAACCGCAGATCTCGAAGAACGCGCCGGCGACCAGGTAGGCTTCGACCTTTTCTATACAAGCGGTTACACGCGCGGTTTGCCTGCGATGATTCCTATCGCCGTGCTGTATGCGACTCCGGAAGACTCCGTCGCAGAAATCGCGTACATCGAGAAACGTGGCTATCCGATCTCATACATCGAAATGGGCGAAGAGCCGGACGGCCACTACACAC
>Ga0308309_10002560_pt1 | contig 10825 bp, 8 predicted proteins | sample HubBroMetageWFT5_FD_192491 | JGI IMG/M metagenome (GOLD analysis project Ga0308309, IMG submission 192491) | Warmed and freeze-thawed soil microbial communities from the Hubbard Brook experimental Forest, New Hampshire - Hubbard Brook CCASE Soil... | ecosystem: Environmental > Terrestrial > Soil... | reverse complement strand
GAGTGTGGTTTTTCCGCGCCGGTCAAGTTCGGCGAGCATCAATGCATGAAATGTGTCGTGAACCGTTGACGCAATCTTGGCTGAGATGATGCCGTGCCCCTGAGCGTCTACCAGCAGCACACCTGCTGTGCTGTAAAGCTCCTGCAAGTCTTCAGCGACTCGGATCTGTTCCGAACTCCTCGCTACCCGGTATTCCGTTTCCATTTCGGATCTGAATCCCGGTCTTGACTTTAACCATTCGACATGATCGTCAACCGAATTGCGTGGAGGCCTGCCGCCCCCTAACGGTTCGAGAAACTCTTTCGAGAGTTTTATAGCGCGCTCGATGCGAGCATCGATGTCATAGCGCTGCTGGAAATTTATGTACTCGAAAACATCTCCGCCGACGGTTCCCGCGGGAATGGAATTCCCGTACATCTCGATGCCAGGCAGATGCGGAATAGCCCCTTCAACAGGCATTAGCCGTTTGCGCAGATATTCATCGATTGTGAGCTGATTGTAGCCCGCATCCGTCGAGGACTCGTGTTGTCGTGGTAGGGTCAACAGGTAAGGATATACCTCACGGTTTCACCAGGTGGATCTTCATCGAACACTATTCCAGTTGCTTTGGCCTGCATCACATTGATCGGAGCAAGCCGCCGTTCAAGCGGGTGATCACTCGTGTTTCATGCTCATAGCCCAGAGTGGTCAGCGCAGCGGTAGCGAGAGCGAACAAACGGCCGTCTTGCGGGGGCAACCCGAGCCAACGGCATGCCACAATTCGTAGAATGTGTCCGTGCGCAAACAGAAGCGCATCACCAGGACCGGCAAGAACGCGATCAATTACCGCGTGGCCCCTGGTGGCAACCTGCTGAATGCTCTCTCCGCCAGGCACTCCGTCGCTCCATAAGGACCAGCCCGGTCGTTTCTCTTGAATCTCAGCGGTGGTCTTTCCTTCATATTCTCCGTAGTCCCACTCCTGCAGGTTGGGATCGACAACGGCGACGTCGCCGTAGCCTGCTAGGCGGCAAGTCTCTCGGGCGCGAAGAAGTGGGCTTGTCAGCACAACCCCAAAGCGCTGCCCCCTTAAGAGCTTGCCAATCTCTCTCGCTTGTTGTTCTCCGACAGGGGTTAATGGCAGATCCGTTCTCCCGGTGTGCTGTCCGGAAAGGCTCCATTCGGTTTCACCGTGACGCACCAGCCAGAGTTGGAGCGACTTCCGGTCGCGTGTCGACGGTGCCGTGCTGGAGTCCGTCTGAATAACCGGTGTTACGAGCTGCTCGATCACGATTGGGGTCCTCTTAACAACGGGCTGTGTGGAACCAAACGTCATCACCCGGGGCATGAGAATTCATGACAAAACCACCCAGGTCTCTCGGAGAGGTTCATTCTACCGGATGAACGGAAGCACTAGCAGCCAGCGACTGCTTCTGTCGGACTTGCTTCCTGGGGCATTGTAGCGCTTGAGTCGGAGGCCGCCGTCTTGAAGAGCGCGGCCCTTATCGCGTCCTGCCGCAGTAAATAGACAGACACAGCGAAGCGGACGAGATCCTTCATCAGGAACGCAACCTTCTCGGTCATGGCCGGGAATCCGCCGGCCGAAGCGGCCCAACCGCCAGGCCTGAACGGAATGATCGTCGTGGTCGCGATGAATCCGCGCGGCGCCAGCTCGGGAGCGATTTCCCAGAGTGGTGAGCCTTGGAGAAAGAAGGGTTTTGTCTCTTCGGGCTTCTTCTTTTGTTGCCGCTGGGCGGCACCACGTGGCTGAGCGCTGGATTCTAGTCACCGTACGGCGCCCGCCCATCATCTGCGTCGCATGGATCGTGGTCGTGAGTCGGATCCTCTTGAGCCGAAGTCCTGCTACGCGAGCGGGGCAGCCTAATCAATCAGCCTACTCAATGCATGGCTGAGAATGGCTCGCGAGGTTCCGGTGGCCGAAAAAAGTTCGTATCGCAGAAGCCAGGGCAGGCGGTCTTCAAGGCAATCGTGCTAGAGGACATCGCCTCGAAGTCGTTCCCTGCGTTTCCACTATTCGCCAACTGCCAGTCAAGATCGAGAATTTGTTGGAGTAACGCACACCCGCAGAGGGGGCGCGTTCAGGTCTAATTCTTCGGACAAGCGACAGGTCGAGGAATAGGCCAAAGCCAGTAGGGCTTCGCGTCAAGAGGATTGTCATGCAACCGTGTGTGCGCCGTCGACCGGTTGAGGCGGGATTCACGGTTTGACCGTTTGGCTTGTGGGGATGAATCGTTGTAGGATTTCAACCTACATTTCGTGGTGGAGACCGGAAAGCAGCACTACGCTTAATGACTGCGACGGCTAGTATTCGTGGTCGCTGTCTACCTATCCACGCCCAAGCATCGCTTCGTCCTGGATGTCATTCCGGGGAAGAGGGGGCTTTCATGGCTCGTAATGTTAGACAAGCGCAAGACTGCGAGGGACAGCAATGAGCAATGTCCAGAAACGCTATCTGTGGATCGGCGGAGTTCTTGGCCTGATCGTGCTCGCTCTGATTTTTGGAGCTGTTCGGCCGTACAAGCACGCTATGGGTGCGCCGCCAAGCACTCCGGATGTCGAGGTGACACAGGTTCAGATGGAGGATGTTCCAATTTATGGGGATTGGATCGGCACGCTTGACGGTCTGGTCAATGCTGACGTCCGGGCGCAAGTTACTGGCTACCTGCTAAAGCAAGGCTATCAGGAAGGTGCCTTTGTTAAGCAGGGCCAACTTCTTTTCCAGATCGATCCGCGGCCTTTTGAGGCAGCGCTCGATCAGGCTCAAGGCCAGCTTGCTCAGGCGAAGGCATCGCTCGCCAACGCCGAAGCGGTTCAGCATCGCACGGAACTCGATGTCCAGCGCTACAAGCCACTGGCAGAGCAACAGGCGGCCAGCCAACAAGATCTCGACAACGCCGTTCAGAACAATCTCGCGGCGATCGCAACCGTAGAGACCGCTAAGGCTCAGATCAAGACCTACGAGGCTGCGGTTGAAACAGCGAAAATCAATCTCGACTTTACGCGCCTCGTTGCGCCCATCGACGGCGTGGCCGGCCAGGCGCAACTCCAAGTCGGGGCGCTGGTCAGCCCCAATAGCGGGGTGGTCACTTCCGTTTCTACCGTAGATCCGATCAAGGTCTATTTCACGGTGAGCGAGCCACAATACCTTTCGTGGCGGAGACGTTTTCCGACCGAGGAGAGCCGCTTGCAGGCCGACAAGGAACTGCGGCTGCAACTGATCTTGGCGGACGGTTCAACCTATCCGCACGAAGGAAAGTTTTATTTTGCCGACCGGCAGGTGAACGAGACCACCGGAGCGATTCGAATCGCCGGGCTCTTTCCCAATCCAAACAATATTTTGAGACCCGGCGGGTATGGCAAAGTCCGCGCGGTAATCCGGACGCAGCCCGGGGCGTTGCTTGTTCCGCAACGGGCAGTGTCGGAGTTGCAGGGCGGCTACCAGATTGCTGTCGTTGGCGCCGACAACAAAGTTGAGGTTCGAACGGTCACTGTGGGCGACCGGGTTGATAACCGATGGATCATCGCGAACGGGCTGAATCCGGGAGACAAAATTGTTGTTGAGGGAGTTCAGAGAATGCGCAGTGGTGTGCACGTGAATCCCAAGCCGTTCATGGCCCAAAACCAAGGATCGGCAAACCAGGGATCGACGAATCGATAAGGACCGATGAACTATGTCGAAATTCTTCATCAACCGTCCCATCGTCGCCATGGTGATTTCTATCGTCATGGTCTTGGTTGGTGCGCTCACCGTGCTGAGCTTGCCCGTCGCACAGTTTCCGAACATCACTCCCCCAGAAATTCAAGTACTCGCCACCTACGTCGGAGCCGATGCGCAGACGCTGGAGCAGTCGGTGGCTACTCCGATCGAGCAGCAGATGAACGGAGTAGACAACGAGAACTACATGTACTCGCTGAATGCCACCGGCAACTCAACCACCAGCCTGATTGTCGACTTTGACGTAAAGACCGACCCGAATACCGATTTCATTCTCACGCAGTCGCGGGAAACCCAGGCAGCTTCTCAGCTTCCCCCGGACGTCAACAACTACGGCGTCACGGTCCGAAAATCGGTCACTGCTCCGCTGATGTGGGTTGCGCTTTATTCTCCGCACGGAACCTATGATGCCAAGTTTCTGGCGAACTACGCCTACATCAATCTCACCGACCCGATTCTTCGCTCGCACGGCATCGGCAACGTTCAGGTATTCGGCGCCGGTCAATATGCGATGCGCCTTTGGGTAAAACCGGACACGTTGGCGAAACTTGGCATCACGGTTCCGGAGATCGTCAGCGCGATTCAGTCACAAAACACCGTGAACCCCGCAGGCAAAGCGGGAGGCGAGCCCGCTCCAAAGGGCCAGGAATTTACCTATTCCGTTCTGGCGCAGGGGCGCTTGGTTTCGCCGGAAGAATTCGGCAACATCGTGGTTCGCGAGACAGCAGAAGGTGCGACGGTGCGCGTCCGCGACGTCGCACGCATCGAACTGGGCGCTCAAGACTACAGCGTTGCCGGACGTTTCAACGGAAAGCCGGGCGCGATTATTGCAGCCTACCAATTGCCGGGATCGAACGCAGTAGACGCAGCGACCGGGGTCAAGAAGTTGATGGCGCAGATGAAAGAGCGCTTCCCCGAGGATATAGATTTTGCCGTTTCTCTGGACACGACTCTTTCTGTAACTCAGGGTATAAAGGAGATCGTTGAAACTCTCCTGATTGCGCTCGTCCTGGTCATCATTGTTGTTTTTCTTTTCCTTCAGGGCTGGCGCTCAACGCTGATCCCGCTGCTGGCTGTGCCGGTTTCGCTAGTGGGAACGTTTGTGCTCTTCCCGCTGTTCGGTTTTTCCATCAATACGCTCTCTCTGTTCGGGCTGGTGCTGGCGATCGGCCTGGTGGTCGATGACGCGATCGTTGTTGTGGAGGGCGTGGAACGACACATCGAAGAGGGCATGACCCCAAAGAATGCAGCGTTACAGGCGATGGAGGAACTGTCGGGTCCCGTGGTAGGAATTGCCCTGGTTCTCTCTGCTGTATTCGTGCCCACGGCCTTTATTCCCGGGATCACTGGCAGGCTGTATCAGCAATTCGCGGTCACCATCGCCATCTCGGTAATTCTCTCCGCGTTCAACGCGCTCACGCTCAGCCCTGCCCTGGCTGCCTTGCTTCTTCGACCGCGCGAAGAGAGCCATGGCCTGTTGCGGAGATTCTTCGATTGGTTTAACCGAGTATTTGAGCGAGCCACTGAGGGTTATGTCACCTGGAGCGGTGTCCTGCTCAAGAAGACAGCAGTACTGGTTGTGCTTCTGCTGGTCTTTTGCCTCGCGGCTGGATTCTTTGCGAGTCGGGTGCCGTCGAGTTTTCTTCCCGATGAAGACCAAGGCTATGCCTACGTGAATCTGCAATTGCCTAATAGCGCGTCGTTGGAGCGAACATCACAGGCAGCGGTACAGATCGAGAAGATTCTGGCTGACACACCGGGTGTGAAGTACACGACCAGCGTCGTCGGCTTCAGCTTGCTCAGTTTTGTCCGCACGAGCTACAACGCTTTTTTTGTCGTCACTCTAAAGCCGTGGGACGAGCGCACGTCCAGCGCCGAGCAGTTTCAAGCGATCAAGGCGCATTTGAATCAGCAGCTTTCCAAATTGCCAGCGGGAATCGCATTCAGTTTTTCGCCGCCAGCCATCCCGGGCGTTGGCACCGCGGGCGGATTCACGTTCATCCTCGAAGACCGCTCTGGCGGCAGCATCCAATTCCTGTCGCAAAACTTGAATACGTTTCTTGACGCAGCGCGAAAGCGGCCGGAGATCGCCAGCCTGAGTACGACTTTTCTGCCCAGCGTTCCGCAGAAGTTCGTCGACGTCAATCGCGACAAGGTGTTGAAGCAAGGCGTCAATCTTTCCGACGTCTACCGCACCATCCAGGCGTTCATGGGCGGATATTTTATCAATTACTTCAACCGCTTTGGCCGCCAGTGGCAGGTCTACATCGAAGCCGAGAGCGAGGATCGTGCCAGCCCCGAGAACGTCGGACGCTTCTACGTGCGCAACAACAAGGGTGAGAACGTTCCGCTGGCAACGCTGGCCACGGTCAAATCGCAACTCGGCCCCGAATTCACAATGCGCTTTAACGAATACCGTTGCGCACAAATCAATGGCAGCGCCGCGCCGGGTTACAGTGCGGACCAGGCGAGCGCCGCCCTCGAAGATGTTTTCAAAAACACCATGCCGCGCGAGATGGGATTCGACTACTCCGGGATCTCGTTTCTGGAACAGAAAGCGCGGCAGGGAGTGCCACCCGCGGTCATCTTTGGCCTGTCGCTGTTGTTCGTGTTCCTGATTCTGGCGGCACTGTACGAAAGCTGGTCGCTGCCGTTCAGCGTACTTCTCAGCACGCCGGTTGCGGTCTTTGGGGCATTTTTTGTGCTGTGGCTGCGCCGCACTTTGCTCAGCCTTTTCGTGCCGCCCTATATGGTGCAGATTGAAAGCGACATCTTCTCGCAGATCGGCTTGATCATGCTGATCGGCCTTGCGGCGAAGAACGCAATTTTGATCGTCGAGTTTGCCAAGGACCAGTACGAACACGGAAAACCGCTGGCCGATGCTGCGCTCGAAGGCGCAAAGCTGCGGCTGCGACCGATCCTGATGACATCATTCGCGTTTATCCTCGGCTGCGTTCCACTGTGGACAGCGAGCGGGGCAGGTTCGGTCGCCCGGCGGATTATGGGGACGGCCGTCATCGGCGGGATGCTCACGGCGAGCGCGATCGGAATCTTTTTCATACCTGGGATCTTTTACATGATTGAGAAATGGACGAGCGCCGGGAAGGAACCCGCATCCGGCATATTGCCAGCTGCGCCTTCCCCCGCGCCCGGAGACTGAGTGACCTTGCAGTGCGTTCAACAGTTTGGGAATCGAGCGGTGTCGGCGCAATGGGGTTTACGGAATCATGAGAATCGCGAAATTACTCACCGCGGTTTTGCTCTCTGGCGTGCTTTCGGGTTGTGCCGTAGGCCCTAACTACCATCGGCCTGCGGTTCAGACTCCGATTTCGTTTCGGGACCTGGCAGACAATCCTCAGCTTCAGGCGCAGACTGCCTCGTACGCCGATCTTCGCTGGTGGCAGGTATTTCAGGACACAAAGCTGCAGGAACTCATACGTACGGCGCTTAAACAGAACTACGACTTGCAACTCGCCACGGAACGCATCAATGCCGCCCGGGCGCAGCTTGCGGTTACTCGTTCGAACCTGTTCCCCCAGATATCGGGCAATGCGAATTTCAGCGGTGGCAAGGAAAATGTAGTCCAGTCCCGGTACAACTTCCTGACCTTGACGGCCGACGCGGCGTTCCAGTTGGATTTCTTTGGCCGCTTGCGCCGCGCCAACGAAGCAGTTCGCGCCCAACTGCTGGCTACCGAAGATGCGCGCCAGGTCGTCGCTCTGACCCTTGTAAGCGATGTTGCCGCCGACTATTTCACGCTGCTGCAACTTGATCTGCAACTCACGATCACGCGTGAGACAGTCAAGACGCAGACCGACTCGGTCAGCCTTACCCAGTTGCGGCTGGAGCATGGAGTTGCCACGAAGTTGGATGTGCTCCAGGCTCAGCAGGTCCTCGACACTGCGAATGCGCAGATTCCTGATCTGGAGCGACAGATTGCCCAGGAAGAGGACGCCATCAGCATCCTGCTCGGCAATTACCCACAAGACATCGCACGCGGGATTCCGCTCGTCGAGCAGGCACTTCCGCCTGAAGTTCCAGCCGGCCTTCCATCTTCGATCATTGAGCGTCGGCCCGATATTCGAGAAGCAGAACAGATCTTGGTTGCCGCGAATGCGAATATCGGAGTCGCCAAAGCTGAGTTCTTCCCGCAAATCTCTCTGACCGGAAGCGGCGGCGGTTCATTTGGTCGAAGTTCCACCTTCTCAAGCCTCATGGCGTCGCAGCTTGGCATCTGGTCCTATGGCGCGCAAGTGAGCCAGCCAATCTTTACCGGGGGCGCGCTGAAAGGGAATTTGCATCTGGCTGAGTCTCAACACAAGCAGGCTCTGATCGGCTACCGGGAAGCGATCCAGCACGCGTTTGGAGAAGTCTCGGACGCGCTCATCGGTTACGAGAAACTTCATCAGGTCCGGACACGCCAGCAGGATTCGGTAGCCGACCTGCAGGAAACCGTCCGCATTTCCACACTTCGCTATAGGGGCGGCACGACGACATACCTCGAAGTACTCGACGGACAAAGATCGCTTTACGGCGCCGAACTAACGCTCGCCACGGCCCGGGGAGATGAATATCGCAGCCTGGTCCAACTCTACAAAGCGCTGGGAGGAGGTTGGCAACAGTAAGATCGGCGGCCGGTACCGCTGGAGATCAAGAACTGTGATTACAGACCTCAGCCGCAATGTGCTTTTTCGTTTTCGGTCCTTCAGTTCGATCGATCTCGCAGCCACTGCCCTTGTACAAAGCCTCAAGACAATCTGACTCAACCGCCGACTGGATCACAGTCAACCGCAGCACCCCGCTCAGCCATTCCCTATTCTCTGTCTTCTGACGACGAAGTGGCGTTAGCACCGGTGGCACTGGCGCGAGAACCGGTCTGAAACTGCCGCTGGGCGCGGAACTCGAGCCCTGAAACGGAAGCAAGGGTCATGTACACTGAATACGTGAATTCGAATTTTTCCCGCGCGTTTTTCCAGGCCATCACTGGTCTGATCGCCATTCTAATGCTCTCATCTCTTCTGGCGCGCGCTCAGGACACCGCAAGTATCTCGGCTGCACCTTTGCCGCTAAACGACGTAGTCGACAATCTAGTCCGAAATAACGCTGAGCGCTCGCGCAACCTGCTTCATTCCGAGGCTACCCGCGTTTATCACCTGACCTATCGGGGTTTCCCAGGAAACCGCGAGGCCGAAATGGTGGTACAGGCATACTATGACAGACCCTCCGGTAAAGAATTCAAGACCGTCTCGCAGAGCGGATCGAAACTCATTCTGGACCGCGTCTTCACCAAGCTTCTGGAGGCTGAAAAGGAATCCGTTCGGCCGGAGATCGCTTCTCAAACCCAACTCAACCGCGATAACTACAACTTCGCATTGATTGGTTTCGACCCAGCGGAGGCTCAGTACGAATTACAGGTCACGCCGAAACGCAAGAGCAAGTATGTGTACCAGGGCAAGATTTGGGTGGATGCTGCTGATTTTGCCGTAACCCGAATCGAAGCCGAGCCAGCACAAAACCCGTCATTCTGGACCAAAAAGAGCGAAATTCATCACGAATATAGGAAGTTTCAGAACTCATGGTTGCCGGTAAGAAATGAATCCGTGAGCTACATCCGTTTGGGTGGCCGCGCCACTCTCACCATTGAATACAAAGACTATCGCCTTACCGAAGCGCACGCCGACGTCGCCGCAGTGTGCGCATCCAGCGAATGTGTGGCCAGTTCACACTAAGTCGCAATCGAAAAATCTGGGGTGTTCCCTTCCTGTCCTGGCAAAACTTGGGTTGCAGTGACGAGCTAATTTTGTCATGCTCGGCGAGAGGGAAACGAATGAACCGCAGATTGGATTCGTGCCTTACACTGCTGATGATGGTTCTGGCCGGCGCGCTTGCATGGGGCCAGGTTCCGGCCAAGGCTGCCAGCCCTCGAAAAACGGTCAAAGGCGAGGACTTCGCCAGTGCCATCAAGCGAATCCGTGAAACATGGGTTCAGGAGTTCAACGCGGGGCACGCCGACAAAGTTGCTGCCTTATATGCCGATGAAGCAGTTCTAATGCGCAGGAACGGCTCGCTCCACAACCGCGACTCCATTCAGGCAGACCTGCAGCGCTCGATTACCACCGCTGAAGCACGCAACTACATCATCCAGAGCCTACACTCGGAAAGCTCTGGCGATCTCGGCTACGACACTGGAATGTATAACGAAGATGTGCGAAGTCATGTTGCTGAGGGCAACTATCTCATCGTGCTAAAGCGAATTGATGGAGAGTGGAAGATTGTGGCGCATGCCGCCGTACCCAATCCACGGCAGAAATAGTAAGAAATCGCAGAGTTATTGATTGTTACGGTCTTCTATAGGCCTCACTCACCTTCGACAATTCGGACTCCATCTGCTTTGGCGTTTTACGTGCACGGTGATCTGCGTTTTCTCAACGGAGTGCCAAAGCGTACCAGTTAAGTCCTAGTACGGGATTTTGTCCGCTTTTTTGACCCATGCGCGAAACCCCGCGAGCGCATCTTCACGCATCATGGGGATCATCGGGATTGCGCGCTCGGAATGGGCCAGCGCAATCTCGCGATAGATAAACGAGTCGTCAAAACCGGCCTGGGCCGCGTCGGCAGCAAGCGCGCCGTAGTAGAGGCGGGCGAGGCGGGACCAGTAAATGGCGCCCAGGCACATCGGGCACGGTTCGCAGGAAGTGTATAGCTCGCAGTCCTTCAATTCGAACCCACCCAACACGGTGCAGGCTTGGCGGATCGCAACGACTTCGGCGTGGGCTGTGGGATCGTTGCTGTGGGTAACCTGGTTCACGCCTTCCGCGATGATGCGGCCATCCTTTACGATAACCGCTCCGAAAGGACCACCCTGCCCGGAAACGACGTTTTCGATAGAGAGTTGGATGGCGCGAGCCATATAAGAGCGGTCCATGTCTTGCACTCAATCCCTGGAGCCTCGGAGTTTACTGACACCGGAATCGGCGCGGAAATCGGTCGACATGGACTGGTTCGCAGCCATTTTGCGGACAAGCGAGTATAAGCCGGAATCGAAAGATCGGTAAGGGCATCATCTTAATCCGTGATTCTTTCGAACAATGAAAACGCAGACGCTTCAGGATA
>Ga0308309_10002559_pt1 | contig 10828 bp, 14 predicted proteins | sample HubBroMetageWFT5_FD_192491 | JGI IMG/M metagenome (GOLD analysis project Ga0308309, IMG submission 192491) | Warmed and freeze-thawed soil microbial communities from the Hubbard Brook experimental Forest, New Hampshire - Hubbard Brook CCASE Soil... | ecosystem: Environmental > Terrestrial >... | reverse complement strand
TGTTCGACGTCGTCCGCTCGATCCAGGACGCTGTCGTGCTGCTCGACACCAACGGCGTCGTGCTGTTCGCGAACAAGGAAGCGCAGGAGCGCCTAGCGCCCAAGAACGATTCGCTCGAGGGCGCGTCGCTCGCGTCGGTGCTGGACCCGGAGCATCCGCTGCTCGCGTTGGTGCAATCCACTGTAGCCGGCACCGAGGCGCACGACGTTCCGCTCACGCTGCCGGCCGGCGGCACCTACCTGGTTTCATTCCTTCGCCTTGGCCGCGAGCGGGTTCCAGCCGGTCTTCTGATCGTGCTGCGCGATCTGGCGCCGGTTATGGAACTCGAAACGGCGCTCGATTCATCGAATCGGCTCGCGCGGCTGGGGACGCTGATCTCCGGCCTCGCCCATCAACTGCGGAGCCCGCTTAACGGCATGAACATGCGGCTCGAGTTGCTGCGCCACGAAGCGGGCGACAAGGGCGCCAAGCATATCGACAAACTGCGCCATGAGGTGACTCGCCTCGACGAAGCGATCGAGGCGCTGCTGCGGTTCATGCGGCCCGAGCAATTGAAGCTGAGCGTGTTCGACATGAATGAGTTGCTCAAGGAGCTGGGCGGCCGCGTCAATAGCGAGCGCGTCAAAGTCGAGTATCAGCTCGATCCGGCGCTGCCGTCCGTCCAATCCGACCGCGGACTGATTTCTGAAGCGCTCTCGAATCTGATAACCAACGCCGAACAAGCGATGGTCGACGGCGGCGGCTTGACCCTTTCGAGCAGCTTGCAAGGGTCGTCGGTCGAAGTGACGGTTGCAGACAGCGGCCCCGGCATCGCCAAGGAGCAACTGGATCGGATCTTCGACTTGTATTACACAACCAAAGCCGGCGGGAGCGGGCTCGGCCTGCCCTTCGCGATGCGGGCGATCGAACTCAACGGCGGGAAGATAGCGATAGACTCGGAACTAGGCCAAGGTACGGTGTGTAAGGTTACGATTCCGATTGCTGCAAATGCACCTGCCAAATCAGTGGTTTCCAGCGCTGCATAACCGAATCAATCGGCTAGAGTTCCGGCAGCTTGCGTGCGCGCTGTCGTTGTCGCTAATCGTTCTCGGATTCGCGGGATGCGCAGGCGGAACGTCGGGCACGGGGGGAATTACGAATTTTTTTGGCGGCTATTCGCCGACGCCCACGGCGACGCCTACTCCAACTCCGACGCCAGTGGTCTCCACTCCGGTTGCCGAGGAAACTCCCGGACACCCGACTAGGCGAAGTGCAAGGCAGGCGCGTGCCGCGTCTGAGAATGCTGCGGCGGCCTCGAAGGCCGCAGCCACCGCGGCAGCCGCTGCCGCGCGGGCGTCGAAGCAGGCAGCGAGCGTGGCCAATTCGATCGACGGAACGGGGCCGACGAACGCCGACGTAAGTCTGGAGAATGGTGCAGCCCCGGTCGGCGCCACGCCCGCAGCCGCAGTCAGTCTCGCAACGCCGTTGGCGAGCCCGTCGGCGCCGAGCTCAGGTAATGCGAACGCAGCATCCGTCGCGCGAACGACTCCGACACTGAGCTCGTCCGCACTGGAATCTTCCGAGCCGCCCGGGGAAGCAAATCCGGCGCGAGCAGCGAACTTGATTCAGGCCGTTGATAAAGTCGAAACGCGAGTCGATCGCAAAAACCTGGACGCCGACGATTCTCAACGCGACATTCTCGCGCAGAGATTGTTGCAGGAAGCCAAGAAATCGCTCGCTGAGCACGACAGCGTTGCCGCGATAAGCCTCGCGACCAAAGCCTCGACGCTGCTCGAGCCTCTGCCGAAACTCGCCGATTCGTCGATTCCCTCCGCGCCATAGACTTCTCCGGAATCGTGAAAGAATTGCCTTTCACGATTAGAAAAATCCCTTGCATTTTTATGAGTTTAGGCAGGTGGCCCTATACTTGCTGCTTACCTGTTGTCGCGGCAACTGGCCGTGAAATTACGTTCAACTTTGTAGAGGTAGAGGAGCAAGTCGAATGAATAGCGATCAAGTGAAAGGGAAGTTCAAGCAGCTATCAGGCGAAATCAAGCGCAAGTGGGGACAGGTCACCGATGACGATCTGACTCAGGCTCAGGGCAGCATGGAAAAACTGGTCGGCAAGATCCAGGAGCGCTCAGGCGATCAGCGCGAGGCCATCGAGAAGTGGCTGAAGTCGCAGGGAATGAATCCGTAACGGAAATCCGTAAGCGGGAATCAGGAGAGTAATTATGAAAATTACATCGCTGAAAACTATCGTACCGGCTGTCCTGTTCGGCATGGCTTTGTCGGTGCCCTCCTTCGCACAGGACGCGCCTGCCAGCACCGACATGCATCAGGCCGGTCAGGAAATGAAGCAGGCGGGTTCCGATACCGCGGCGGCCGCGAAGGACACCTTTCACGGCACCGAGCGCGCGACGAAGGACACTGCTATCACCGCCAAAGTGAAGACCGCGTTCATGCGTGACAGGAACGTTGGTGCGTCCGGCATTCACGTCGACACCGTCGCCGGATATGTGACCCTTAAGGGCAATGTGAATTCGCCCGAGAGAGCGCAGCAGGCTGCCCAGCTCGCGCAGCAGATCGAGGGCGTCAAGGGTGTGAACAACCAGCTCGTGGTTGTCAGCTCGTCCGCCAGCAACTGACGTAACGCGAAAGGGAGTCGTCGCCGATCGGCCAAAAGCGGATCGCGGCGGCTCCTTTTGGCGCGCATTTTTTACGATTGCGGGCCGATCCTATGCTTGATGGCTCGGCGATGCGGGTTGGGAGTTCCGACATGACGAAACCGCGCAAACCGCATCCAATCGTCCAGGTGGTTCAAGATACAGCGAGCGAACTTAACGACCTGCTCAATGCGGTCGGACTGCGCATCGCTTTGTTGCGCCATGAGCTCGAGGCCACGACCGCCGAGGCCGAGATGGTTCGCCTCGCCGGCCTGATCGACAAGGCCGCCCAGCGCGTCCGGCGTTTGGAAGATTACACGCGCGCCGAAGAGCTGGTCGCGGTGATGCGACGGGGTCGTACCAAAAGAAAGATTGAGAGTGCGGATGCCGGTAGTTCCGCGTTTCTGTCTGAGTCGAGTTCTCAGACCGCACTGCTTATCAGCAACTCGTCGGCCGACGACAGCGCCCTCAAGGAATGCCTCGAGCGCAGCGGATGCGAAGTGGTCGTTGCAGAATCTTCCGCCGACGGATTGAGACTGCTGCAATCCAACGCCAGTTTCGATCACATAGTCTGCGACTCCGCATTCATGGCTGAGTCCGGCTGGAAGTTCACCGCAGAGATATCGCGAGCCGCTCCCTCCTCACGCGTTTACATACTTCACCGGCACAGCGCGACCGGCGGCCCAAGTGGGCATTAGTCAGTCATCTCCACTGGCGTAAGCCGGAAATCCTTTCTCAATTACTCACTTCGATAGTCGATAGTAAATAAAGCTATCACTTTGCTGCGGAGTTTCAGGTGGCTTGACTATTGCTTTCTGTAGCTAGTGGCCTGACCGCGCCTCGAAGCGGTTTTGTACGCTCGAACCAAGGAGGTTCTTATCATGAAGAATTCAACCAGGATTGCAATTTCGCTCATGAGTCTCGCGGTCGTGCCGTTTGTCAGCGGATGCGGCTCTTCAACTGAGCAAGTCAAAGAAACAACTGCAACGACCTACGTTCCTGCCCCACCGGCGGAGGTTGTCGTCCAGCCGGCCCCTGTCGTAGCGGTGCCGCCGCCGACCACGGTGACCACCACTGAAGAAAAGGACTCGTCGAATTATTCCGACGCGGGCAACAACGCGACCCAGGAAAGCACGAGTGCCTATCACGCCGAGTCTTCAACCGTGACGCCGATGGTGACGGTGCCGCCTGCTCCGCCGCAGGAACAGACCACCACTACCTATCAGCAGAAGACTTACCAGGAAAGCAACTAACTAATTATCTGACTAGCGGGCACGGGGAGACTCATTCGTTTCTCCGTGCCCCAAGTGGCTAATCCTATGAAACTGCTGAATAGCAATTCTGTCGGCGCAATACTTATTTGCGGTCTCGCCGGCTCGATGCTTGTGACTACTGCGTTGGCACAGCAGCAGATGCCGCCTTCGACGGTCGTGGTTCCCTCCGGTTCTCCGGAGGTGAGCACCGACAAGTCGCTCGACGTCGAGCATGACAAGGTGCAGACTTCGGCCGAGCACCATTACAATTCTCCGGCTGAGCGCGCCAACGACGACCTGCTCATCACCGAAGTGAAGAGCTCACTCGCCGACCAGGGCATCTCGGACGGGTATCCGGTTGAGGTCGATTGCGACCACGGCACTATTCAACTCAGCGGCGTGGTGGCGTCTGCCGATGAAGCCAAGGCAGCAGAAGCGCTCGCGCTGAATACCAGGGGCGTGGTCGGCGTTCAGAACAAGCTGACCTGGCGATAACCGCGCGGCTCATCGGCGTAGTAGCGGAATCACTTCCTTCGCGAACTGCTCGTGCTGCGCGTCGCGGTCGCCAGGCGCCGAAATGATATCGACGTTGACGTCGCGAATTCCCGCTTTGATGAACTCGTCGATTCGCGCGGCGACATCGGCCGGTTTGCCAACAGCCGCGTAGCGCTTGGCTGGCTCACGGAAATCCATCGCATAGCGCTTGCTCAAATGCGTCGCCGCGACGTCGAGCGCAGCTTCGTAACTCGGCCCAACCGTCGCGAACAAGTGGAGCGCAGTGCCGAAATTCTCAAACTTGCGTCCGACGCTTTCGGCCTCGCGCGCGATAAATTCAAGCCCTTCCGCGACCCGCTTGGGCGTGACGACGTACGGCATCCATCCGTCGCCCAGCCGCGCCGCGCGTTTTAGCGCAGCCTCGGCGCGTCCGCCGACCCACACGGGCGGTCCGCCCGGGGTGCGCGGTTTCGGCGCCATCGTGATTTTCCCGAAGCTGAAATACTTGCCGTGGTACTCGACCGGCTCACCGGTCCACAGCCGTTTGATTATTTCGATCGATTCGTTCGCGCGCCCGCCGCGCTGCTTCAGCGGAACGCCGCAGGCCTCGTACTCGCGCGGAAATTCACCGCCGACTCCGACGCCGAAAATAAAGCGTCCCGCGCCCATCAGTCGATCCACCGTCGCGACCATCTTCGCGACCGGCAGCGGATGCCGCAGCGGCAGCAGGTATATGCTCGTGCCGAAAATCAGGCCCGGCTTGAGCGCTGACAGGTACATCAGCTGAGTAAGCGAATCGTCGATCGGGCCGGTGAATGCCACGTGATCGCCGGTCCAGATACTCTCGTAGCCCCACTCCGACAGCGTGTTGACGGTTTTCAGCGCATGCTCGCGATCGGCAGCCGTCGCCATCGCGCCGAACCGGATTTTGGAACTCAGCGGAAGCACGTCGCTCATGTGCGCACCTCAAACCGATCGAATCACGCCGCCATCGATGCGAATCAACGACCCCGTCACGTAGGCCGCCAGCGGACTCGCCAGAAACGCCGCGACCGCGCCGAATTCCTCAGGCGTGCCGAGCCTGCCTACCGGAATCGATTGCGCGTTTCGCTGAATCGCTTCTTCGAGCGAAATTTTCTGACGTTCCGCCGCGGCGCGGCTCAGGTTTAGAGTACGATCGGTCGCAATCGCGCCGGGCAAAAGAGTGTTGACTGTTATTCCGTCGCGCGCTGTCTCGGTCGCGAGCGTTTTCGCCCAACCGACAATCGCGCTACGCAGCGTGTTGGACACGCCGATCGCCATGATCGGCTCGATCACGCTCATCGAGGCCACGTTCAGGATGCGTCCCCACTTTCGCGCGCGCATATCGCCGATCAACAAATCGGTTATTCGGAGCAGCGGCATCACCATCGCGTTGAACTGATCTTCCCAGACTTTGGCCGGCACACCGACGACGCCCGACGGCGGCGGCCCGCCGGAATTGTTGAGCAGTATATCGATCGGGCCGAGCTGCTTGCGCGCAGCGTTGGCCGCATCCTCGACGCTCGGCCAGTTGGCGAGGTCCGCCGCGAATCCGACCGCCTTGCCGCCGCGCGAATTGATTTCGCCGACCGCGCGATCGAGCGCCTCCTGCCCGCGCGCGACCAGCGCGACAGCAACGCCCTCAGCCGCGAGCGCGTCGGCGACGCCGCGCCCGAGTCCCTTGCTGCCGCCGAGAATCAGCGCCGTTTTTCCTTTGAGTTGAAGATCCATTTTTCACTTCACCGGTCTTTGATCGTTGTTGCTTTTGCGGCGTCGGATGGATGGTCTCGCCGCGGCTCAGCATGCTCGTGTATTTTTCGATCCGCTGCGCGCGTGTCTCGGGCTTCTTCGCTTCATGAACGCGATACAGGATTGCGTAACGGTTGATCCGGTCGAGCTGATCGAAGTTGCGCCTCGCGGCCGGATTGCGATCGAGAACCGCCTGGAGATCTTCCGGCACCTCAGCCGTGCTCTGCGGCGGATATGCGGCCTTCCATCGGCCATCGAGTTTCGCTTGCGCGATCTCCTTCAACCCGGCCGGCTGCATGCGGCCGAGCTTGATCAGAACCATCGCCCGCGCGCGATTGAGCTGCGACCACTTACCTTTCGAACGTCGCGGCGTAAAACGGATCAGCCAATGGTCGGCGTCAAAGCGGCCGGCCTGCCCGTCGATCCATCCGTGACAGAGCGCACCGTCGATTGCTTCCCGTTTCGATACGCTCGTGATGCCGGACGCTGCCTTTGCCAGCTTCAGCCACACGCCCTTCGAGGTTCGCGGCTGCTCCTGGAGCCAACCCTCCCACGCAGCGCTCGATACGAACGCGCGAATGGGAAGATCGTTTTTGTCCCGAGGTAACGTCATTCGTATGCGCTATACGTTCTTGTTCGCGCCCGGCAGGTAGTCGTCGAGCGGCACGCCGAAGCTGTTGAGCGCCCACGAGACGAGGTTGTACTGCCCGACGGTGAAAACCGCGTCCATCATTTGCTCGGTATTGAAGCGCTCAGACAACTGCTTCCAGGTCTCGTCCGAGACGACGGAGTTCTCGTACAAATCGTCGGCCGCCTGGACGAGCGCTGCATCGTGCTTGTTCCAGCCCGACTTGGGACCTTTGCTGATGCGATCGATCTCATCGTCGGTTAGCCCGGCGGCCTTGCCGATTCGCACATGCTGCTCCCATTCGTACGCCGCCTGGTTGAGCCAGCCGATGCGCAGTATCAAAATCTCGCGATCGCGCGCCGGCAGCGATTGACCGCCGAGAATGTAGCCGGCGAAGCGCGACCAGCTTCGCGCCAGCTTCGGATTCTGCATCAGCACCCTGAAGATGTTGACAACCTCGCCATTGACCTTGTTACGCTCGCCCATCTCGCGGTCCTCGGCGCTCAAGGTTGAAAAATCGCGGAACTGGATTCGTTGTTTTCTCGCAGTCACGGGTGATCCTCCGTCATCGTTGTTGCGCACGGGCCGGACGCTCCATGCGATCAGCTTTAATCCACAATCAGGATTTTCTCCAGCCAACGAATTCCGTCACGTCAGTTCAATCGATAACAGCCGGACGTATTGCTGCCCCTGATGCATGTCGCGCTCTACCACCCCGCCCTGTGAAGTTTTGCGCGGAAAGGAAATTTTCACGACGTTCAGGTTCTCGACCGCGAAATATTTTACCAGCGCCGGATCGACGCCGTATGCTTCCGCGATGCGACGCGTCGAGATCGCTCCGCTCGCATGGTACTTGCGAAAGCTCTCGTCGTCCTTGAAAAAGAGATCGATCGTCACCCAAAACGGCCCGGCGTTCTTCGACCGAACATAACGACAAACATCGCGCAGCTTCGGCATCGCTATGCCTTATCGACCCACTCAATTCGCACCAATTCGAGTGGATCATTCACGGCGACAACATGATTGAGCTTGAACTCGTAGACGCGTCCGCGCTCGATCTCTGCCGGCGAAAACGGAAACCCATAGCTCGGTAGTTCAGTTCCGGCCTCGAGCGGGAAATGAAAGAAATACGGATTGCAGGTCTTTGCGATCCTGGTCGCCATCTCCTGGGTGGCCGCCGTCGCGACAAACAGCACACCGACTTCGCGAGGCGGGGTTGCGTCCGCGGGCATCGGCAGACCCGAGACCGCGTTCCATCCGTAGAGCCTCACCGAAATGTCATAGTCCACGCCTTCACCGATCGAGCGCGATACGCGGCCATGAAGCGCGGCCATCATGCGATCGTGAAACAGGTCGAGGTTGGTGAGAACCTTCGGATCCTGAATCCCGATCAACATGATCGTCTGAAAAGGTCCGCCCGCAGCGCCTTCGAGCTTCATCGTGTACGGTCGCGTCTCCCATTGCGAGCCGACGACCCGGACCGACCGATCATCAAGCTGATGGTATCGTGCCGCAGTGACGTCGAGGATGCCTCCGGGTTCGATCAGCCGGAACGGATCGCTGTTCTCATAGAGCATGTGCGCCGACACGCTGTAGGTATCGCAGCGGATGGCCGTCGACAGCGGTTCCACCACGAAGCTGTCCTCGCCGATTCGAAGGAGAACGCCGGAGCCGCGAGCAGGGTCGGTAGTGCATAGCGCACCGCATTCCGCGATTTTTGCCGCATGCCATGCGGCGCCCGCGCCGCTACCGCGCATCAGCGGAAGCGCGGCGATCACCGCTGTGTCCGTAGTTCGTCCGCCAAGTATGATATCGGCGCCGGCCTCAAGCGCCACCACAAACGGTTCGGCCCCCATCACTGCGACGATGTGATCGCATGAATCGATCAGCGCATCGGTCATCGGATTCGTCGGAGGTAACGCCTGAATCTTGCTCTGCGCGTTCTTCTCCTTCAGCACGCGCTTGTCCTGTTCTGAATAGAGCAGAGCGATACGCGGATGCAGCTTCAGCTCCTCGGCAAGTTCGACGACGATATCCCGCGTCCAGTTCACGCCCGCATCGCCGCCCGCTTGTCCGCATGATCCGACGGTCAGCGGTATTCGCGCGCGAGCCTGCGCTTCCATCAGAATCTGCAGATCGCGTTTCACTGCTTCGCGACTGTTCTTGGACACTCCCATCGCAAGATAAGCGGCGCCGCTGTCGGTCGATCCCGCATCGACGGCAATCGCATGCGCACCCCACGCGATCCCGTTGGCCACCTCCTCCGCACGAACGCCACCCCCAAGCTGCCCAACGGGAACGAGCACATTCACCGTCTGCTTCATCGGGTTCACATCGCTATCCGTGGTTCAGCTGAAAATGATCTAACTGAAAATAACTTGGCGCACGTGGTCGGTGTCGTTGTACTCGCGCACCAGCGCAATCTTGTCGCCGGCGAATCGGAAGTAGAAGTGATAGCGGTTCGCGTACTGCCTGCCCTTGTCGGTGATCGCTTCAGATTCAGCCTGGATAGCGATCTGGTTGCCCTCGCCGATCACCGTGAGGACCCGCATTTTGAGCCGATTGGGAAACGCGCGCCGCAAGTTGGTCTCCATCAATTTCGTCGCAGCCTTGCCGTGCAGCACCGGCACCTGCTTGAGCCGGCCCATCGGATCGAATTCGAAATCGTCGGTGACCATCGCGGCCAGCGTCTCCGCTTCGGGCCACTCGAGCGCCTTGAGAAATTCGACAGCGCGATGCTTCTGTTGGTCGAGGGTCATTGCCATTGCCGCTCCTTCGCGAACCCAAAGCCCGAATTAGCACGCGCCTCGCAGCACCGGCAAATCGACTGGATTTAGTATGATGCGATCGCGATGGAATCTTTCGACGTAGTGATCGTCGGCGCGGGCGCGGCCGGACTGATGTGCGCGATGGCTGCGGGACAACGCGGGCGGCGCGTGCTGCTTCTCGAACACAACGATCAGCCGGGCGCGAAGATTCTTATTTCAGGCGGCGGCCGCTGCAATTTCACCAATCTTGAAGTAGCGCCCGAGCGGTTTCTTTCCGCCAGCCCGCATTTCTGCAAGTCCGCGCTCAGCCGCTACACGCAGCACGATTTCATTGCGATGGTCGAACGCCATCGCATCCGCTATCACGAAAAAACTCTCGGCCAATTGTTTTGCGACGGATCGGCGCGAGCGATCCTCGCGATGCTGCTGGCGGAATGCGCAGCCGCTCGCGTCGATTTGCGCACGAGACACAGCGTCAAGGAAATTTCTCGCAACGATCGCTTTCGCATCGAGACCGACCGCGGCAGTTTTGCGTCGCCGACGTTGGTGCTCGCGACCGGCGGGCTCTCGATTCCAAAGATGGGCGCTACCGGCTTCGCTTACGAGGTGGCGCGATGCTTCGGTCTTGCCATTGTCGAGCCACGGCCCGGGCTGGTGCCGTTGAAGGTCGCGGGCGAGACGCTCGAACTCTGCAAGACCCTTGCGGGAGTGTCGGCGGACGCGATCGCGTCGTGTGGCCGCGACAGTTTTCGCGAGAACATTCTGTTCACACATCGCGGCCTGTCGGGTCCGGCGATTCTGCAAATTTCGTCGTACTGGCGCGCCGGCGAGACCCTATCACTCAACCTCGCGCCTTCATTGGATATCGAAGACGTGCTCGCCGACCGAAAGCGCACGCGGCCCAAGGCTGAGCTGAAGACAGTCTTGGCCGAGGTGATTCCGACTCGCCTCGCGCATGCACTCGCGGGCGCATCGACAGCGAACGTCGCAATCGCAAATGTGCCGGACCGCGATCTCTCTGCACTGGCTCAGCGGCTGAAACGATGGCAGCTCAAACCATCGGGCTCGGAAGGCTGGGCGAAAGCCGAGGTGACAGTAGCGGGAATCGACACTGGCGCGTTGTCTTCGAAGACGATGGAAGCTCGCGCCGTGCCGGGCTTGTTTGCGATCGGCGAAGCGGTCGACGTCACCGGATGGCTGGGCGGCTACAATTTTCAGTGGGCGTGGTCGAGCGGATGGTGCGCGGGCCAGGCAGTTTGAATTTCGCTT
>Ga0308309_10002558_pt1 | contig 10831 bp, 6 predicted proteins | sample HubBroMetageWFT5_FD_192491 | JGI IMG/M metagenome (GOLD analysis project Ga0308309, IMG submission 192491) | Warmed and freeze-thawed soil microbial communities from the Hubbard Brook experimental Forest, New Hampshire - Hubbard Brook CCASE Soil... | ecosystem: Environmental > Terrestrial > Soil... | reverse complement strand
AATGCTTCAGGTATAGATCCAGATAAGAGGGCTGCTCCAAGACTAGGCAAATGGCGTACAGCGTTTCCAGCTGCAGGCGGGCAATCGGCACCGCATCGACGGAGCGGGGACTTTTGTTTTCCGATCGTAATAAATCTCTGATTGTCTCGTGCGTCGGGCGCATGGACTTGTAAATCTGGCCGAGGTGCTCTCGCTGGACGTCTGTGAAGAGGGCCGTAGACCCGCGCAGGGCCTCAAAAACAGCTGCGATACAGCGATTCACGAACCCGTCCAAGATGGGGGCGGCCGTAGTTTGGTCGGGGTTGATATCCGTCGTCATCAAATATGCGACGTCACAGACGCGTACCATTGCAGTCTCCCTGAGTAGACAGGCTCACCTATTGACGGGACCGATGTCAACCAGAGTAAAGCCGTGGGGACCGACGGCGCTATAATCCGCGCACGGTTGAAAACGGGGAGAGTCATGGCGAACGAAGAGCATTTGGCGATTTTGGAGAAGGGCGTGGAAGCATGGAATCACTGGAGAATAGAGAATCCGAGTGTGGTCCCAGATCTGAGGGACGCCGATCTCAGACTTACGGATCTCAGTGCCAGATTCCTCCGTGGAGCTAATCTCGGAGGTGCAAGATTGGCTCGTGCGAATCTGCAAGTTGCAAACCTGAGTCGCGCGAATCTCGACAAGGCAAATCTGATCGAAGCAGACTTGAGCCGAGCCGTTTTCACAGAAGCGAGTCTTAATCAAGCGGCCTTGGCGGGAGCGACATTGGCCGGGGCTAGCTTCATGGCTGCTGACCTCAGCGGGGCGTTAGTCGAGGCAGCAGACTTCACGGATTCTGCGATTGGGTTCTCCTGGCTGAGCAAGCTCGATCTCGGCCTCGCCAAAGGACTTGATACGGTCCGCCATATGGGTCCGTCCAGTATTGGCCTGGACACGATTTATCTGTCGAAGGGCAATATTCCGGAGGTGTTTTTGCGAGGGGCGGGAGTACCGGAGGAGTTTATTACGTACATGAAGTCGCTGGTGGCGAATCCGATTGAGTTTTATTCGTGCTTCATTTCGTACTCGACGAAGGACCAGGAATTTGCGGAGCGGCTGCATGGGGATTTGCAGAATAAGAATGTGCGGTGCTGGTTTGCGCCGCATGCTGTGCAGGGCGGGAAGAAATTGCACGAGCAGATTGATGAGGCGATACGGGTACACGAGAAAGTGCTGCTGATTTTGTCGGCGGAGAGTATGAACAGTGAATGGGTGAAGACGGAGATTGCGAAGGCGAGGAAGCGCGAGGTGCGGGAGAAGAAGCAGGTGCTGTTTCCGGTGAGGCTGGTGCCGTTTGAGGCGATTCGGGATTGGGAGTGTTTTGACGCGGATGCGGGGAAGGATTCGGCTCGTGAGATTCGGGAGTATTTTATTCCGGATTTCAGTGAGTGGAAGGAGCATGATGCGTATAAGAAGGCGTTTGAGAGGTTGTTGAGGGATTTGAAGGCGGGGGAGAGGAGAGTCGAAGGGTGAAATGTTTCGGAGGGAAAAGCAGATCCCTCGCTCGGCTCGGGATGACAGATTTTTTTGGTGGGAAGTGGCAAGTGAGGAGTGGCGGAGAGAAAAAAGAATAAGAGAGATTTCATCGCTGCTCGCGCAAGTAAACGCAAGTAAACGCAAGTAAACGCAGGTAAACGCAAGTAAACGCAAGTAAACGCAGGTAAACGCAAGTAAACGCAAGTAAACGCAAGTAAACGCAAGAGAAGAGAGATTCCTCTCTGCGTGGGCCGACATCATCGCAGGAGCGATGATGAAAGAAAAAGCGTCGGCCCACTTCGCTCGGAATGACGGTGTGGGGGGAGGGTTCGCTCAGAATTATGGCTGGCGGGATGGTTCACTCAGAATGATGGGCGGCGGGATGGGTTCGCTCAGAATGAGGGCTGGCGGAATGCCGGCGCCTGGGCACAGAAAGAGGGCACGATCAATCGTGCCCCTACATGGGCTACTGGGATGCGCCGCGTTCCAGAACTCGGACGTGTTTGCAAAAGGAGTTCAGAAAACTGGGGACAGAGGGAAAGTTCCCCGTTCGGGGCTTCCCTCGGCTTTCCCGAAGCGCGCCGTCTATCCGCGGTTTCGCACCGGCTTCCCGGTTTCGCCGGTTTCCCAGGACTTTATCGCAATGTTGCCTGCGAGAGCTGCACCAGGCAGCCGCCGATCCCCGTGAGCGTTGTGCAAACTCCGTTGCCCAAGGGCGTGTAGTAGATTTGCGATGTTCCGCCGGGCGAACCCGAAGTACCTGTTCCAGCCGCTACACTGTTATCAACGATAACTCCGCTGGCCCCGCCTGGAGCGGAAAATGTTGCGGCCGTGGCTGTGGTTGAGCTGATTGGGGATCCCGAGGTCACATCAAAAGACATGATGCACCCGGAATTCGCGGGGCAACCGATGGGTGCAGCGGTTTGGCCGAGGTCGGTGACACTCAAGAAGATCCAATCCTTGGGAACTCCGGGTCCGCCGCCGTCAGGATTGAAAAACTCAGTCACGGGTGAACAGGTTGCCGGAGCAGTAGTCAACGCGGGCCCTACATTTAGTGCGCCGAGCGTGCCCAGATCTCCCGTGCTGGTAAGAGGAATTTGGTACAGGGTGGGAATATCACTGGCGGCCGCGTTGCCGCACACGTACATGTTTCCAGCACCGCCCGAAAAGAACGCGTTGTCAAAGTCTCCGGAGTAGACGATGGAGGTGGGATTATGGTCGCCGAGTCTTTGGAATGAGAGGAAACATCCGCAAGTGTAAAAATCCGTTGCGTATTCAATGACGAAGCTATGCAAATTGTCGCCCTCGTTCGAAGATACGACATAGACGTGCTCATTGGTCGAATCCACGATGGGGCTGTCCAAGACTCCTGGAGTATCGGCAAGAAATACTGGAGTGTGCACGACCGCCGTTGAGGCCGTTACGGCGTAGAAGTATCCTCCGTTGTTGTTCACGTGTGAACCGTCACCAATAAAGATGTTACCGGACACCGAGTCAAAGACTGGACCCGCGGTCAAGGTTGTCCCGCTCGTGAACTGCAAGTTGACCGGCCACGGAGCCGTTGCCTCCGCGGGCGATCCATTGAACACGCCGGTAAATTTATGCAAGTTGTCCCCGTCGTCTCCCACATAGACGGTGTCCGCGGCGAAATCGTAAAAGGGCGATGAATTGGTGTCGTCCGCGCCTCCGCTGAAGGGGATATTGAACAAGCACGGAGCAGCAGAGGCCGGCACACAAGCGCGATAAGCGGAGGGGGTCGGGGCCGGCGTCACGTCCACTCCCGAATTGACGCTGGAGCCGGTCGCCCACTTGAGAACCGACAGATTCGCAACCCCGCCAATCGTTTGCACGAACACCACTTGCGTCCCGTCGGCGGAAAGTGCCACGGAGGTTTTGACCGTGCCCCCGGTATTGTAGGCCCAGGCCGGTTGAGGATCGGAAACACCGTTGGTAACGCACCCAACATAAAGATCGTTGAACGCCGCTATGCTGACTGTATCGTTGGCGCCATTTAGGAAGTTATCGTTATCCACGGTTAAGCCGCTGCCGGGGGTGTCCACGTCCCCACCAAGCCTAATCGCGTTTCCAGCGGCTCCTGGTGTCGTCGACGTTATGGTCGTTACCGCTGGAGCCGAAGTAGCAGATACTCCAACGGCACTGCCGTTACCGGCGGCATTGATCGAAGCGGCGATATTGGACGCTTCGACCGTTGGATCCGGGTCGATCACCCATGTTCCTGTGTTAGTGCCGGTATTGGCGTTAGAAGCGCCCGCTGTCAATGTGAGTGTGGTCAAGCCATCCGCTGACCGAATCGTAATCGTCGAACCGGTGGCTCCGGCGGCAACCGTCAAACGGTCAAACGCGTTGGCGGCGGTCGCCGACCCAAGCACGTTCGTGCCAGTGACGACGAAGTCGCTTGCGCAGCTGGCGCTAGTAACATCAAAACTAAATTTTGCGGGAAACACGCCCGCGCCGGCGGTGGCGTTGTTGCCTATGTAATTACTCCAGTCTCCTCTGAGGACCGCATCATGATGCGACGGCCGGTGGTGAAAGTTCTTCTTTTCGGCTTTGCGGCGTAACTCCTGCTGCTCGTACCGTGGCTCCCGCGAAACGTTGAAGCGCTGCCGCCACGTCTTGGGGGCGGAGAAGACCATGTGGCGATGGCTCCAATCGGTCGCCAAATGATCGTGTTTGTTGGAGGCCCAAACCATTGACCCAGAGAAATACACTGCCACCGCGAATATGGCCGTCACCGCTAGCACGCCCAAAACCAACCCCGTCTGCCACCGACGATATAGCTGCCTTTTCATTTTTGCCCTCACCGAGGAGATTTGCAGAAGTCGCTCACAATATTGTCGAACCAGAGGCGCCCGGAGGAAAGAAAATACATAGGACTTCAAGGCGGGCTGAAAACGCAGCGATAATACGGGAGGCGTAAATCCATGTCAAGTTAATGTTGCGGGAGAAGGTGTAGGGACGCCAGGCAGCGGACTTAAGGCACGGAACTGAGCGGAGAGGTAAGGCAGGGTGAGGGGAGGCGGCGAGCAGAATTTCTCACAGTGCGTGAACCGGATTATTTCGCGGAGAAGGATTGGTGGACCCAAGGGCCGGCTGGGAGATAGAAAGCGGTAGGCCTGCCAGGGGGAGCGGGGCAGATTGAGTTCACACTCGAGAGTCGACGGTTGAAAGTTAGAAGTACGCCGTAAGAAGAAGAATCTTCGTACCGAGCTTCCGCGGGATGCGGCGGGTCAGTGAATCCTGAAGGCAATGACCTGTGTTCCGGCGGCGCTCGACTGGATGCTGGTGGAACGCAGCAATACTTCGAAGAAGCGAAGCGAGCCGTCGGGACGTGTGGCGCGGCGAAGAACGGGAGCTAACGCATCCTGGCGGAAGAGTACCTCGGCGGCGGCCTGGGTTCCGGCAACGTCCAGCCCTTGCAGAAGGAGCAGATGGCCGTTGCCGCTCAGGTTGGGAAGGAAAGAGACCACGGCGAAGGTTTCGTGCGCCGGCTCGTTCCAGTGGCTCACATAGGAGGCTGCTTCGCCGGGTTGCGGCTTCGTATTGACCAGGGTTGCGCCCTGCATGTCTTCGCGATAGACGATGCGGAAGTTGGTGCTGTCTCCTGCGATGGAGGCCCAGGGGTTGCTCCCAACCGAGCCGATGATGACGGCGTTGGCGTTTTTCAGATCGTCAAGCCGCAGGTCGCGCGGAAAGCGCAGAATGACCCGCTGCGGATTGAACTCTGACAGCCGGGCGAGCGCAGTAACAATCTGGAGGTCAACGAAGCTCGTGAACTGTTGCGAGCGCAGATCTTGAGCGCTGTGCGGATCGACTTTGGCAAGCGGCAGTTCCAGGTATCCGCCCTTGATGTAGTCCGCGAGCGGCAGCGGACGGCCCGAAAGGTCTTCCAAAAGATTGAAGCCTGCATCGGCGGGGACGATGTAGCTGTTGGCGGGACCGTCAAAGAGCGCCGCCCAGAGCGGCTGAGCCGGCTCGGGGGCCCGGCGCGAAGCGTGGGTACGGGCCGCAGCGAACCACGTCAGGGAAATGAGAACCGCAGCGCAAGCAGTCAACACCGATGCACGGAGCAATAAGCGTTGCCAGTTCAGTCGGGGGCCAATTGCCGCGCTGGAAGAGAGTGGAGAATCGCTTGCCAAATGCGTCCCGGCGTTGACTGGCAGGGGACCATTAGGGTGTTCTCCAGCGGGATTGACGTCGGAGGCGCGTATAAAGACCGGGATATAACCGCCGTGAGGAATCTCGACGCGCAACGATTCCGAGCTGCCCTCGGCCGCGAAGTGCTCGGCTAAGCGTCTGCGCAACTGGCGTGCGTAGTTGCGAACGATGTTGTCCTCGACAGTGAGGTACCGGGGAGACCGGCCAAATACCTGCACACCGATCTGATGCTCGGTAATCTCAGCCTGGCGGCCGGCGAGTGTTTCCGTCACGACATAGAGAAAGAACTTCGACAGCAGGGGAGACTTCGCAAAATGGCGGCCGGCGACAACACGCCGCGACAGACTCAAACGCGGATCATCTTCCAAGCAATCCGGCCACGGCTGGATAAGGGGCACTTTCTGGTTGCTGCGAGTAGCTGAGGGATGTTCCATAGCGGTCTTCTCCAAGCGAGCGCCTGAGCTCGAACGGATTCGTCGCCATAAGAATACGGCGCTCCCATCAACGAACGATGAATTCAAGTGGCGGCGGCAACTGAACGCATCACATTTATCGAAATTTTACATCCAGTTCAAGCGTTTTATTATCAATGCCTTAAAAGAGTGCGAGCCCAGGTGTATACACCGGACGCACGTCGGGTAAACACTTGCGCCGAGCGGAAAAGCGCCCTACCGTGCGAGTGACAGAGCATTGACCTGCCGAACCGTGACTTCAAAATAAGGAGTGCGCCATGAATACCCGATGGGTTAAGGCGGTTCTAGTGCTTTCCGCGTGCCTGTTGATTTCGGGAGTACTATTTGCGCAGTCGGACCTCGGGACGATTTCGGGGTTTGTGAAAGACCCGTCGGGCGGGACGATTGCCGGAGCCAAGGTCACAATTCAGAACAAGAGTGGCGTCGAACGCCAAGCCACGACCAACGAGTCCGGTTATTACACGATAACCAATGTCCCGGCCGGTTTCTATACCGTGAGCGTAGAAGCCTCCGGTTTTAAGAGGTTTCAATCCAACGAAGACAAGCTCGATCCAAGCGCCAACCTCGTTGTTGACGCGGCACTGACTGTCGGCAGCGCCAATCAAACGGTTGAGGTCTCCGCGTCCGCGGTCCAGCTGCAGACGGAATCGGCATCGGTGCAAAAACTCGTGACGCGCGAGCAGATTGACGCGCTTGAGATTAACGGCCGCAACCCCATCTTCATGGCCAACCTCGTGCCTGGCACGCGCGGCGGAACGCTTGCGAACCTAGCCTTCAATTTCACGCAGGGTCCATCGAACATCAACGGAGCGCGGACGCCGGAAAGTCTGATCACGTACGATGGCGCTCCTGCGGTTCGCACGCGCTCTAACGGCACCAGCATAGGGGCTGCAGACTTGGACTCGACACAGGAAATTCAAATCCTCACGGCGGATTATGCGCCTGAATACGGGCGGTCCTCGGGAGGCCAGATTCGAATTACCTCCAAGGCCGGATCGCAGGACTTCCACGGCGCTGCTTACGAATATGTTCGCAATACCATCTTTGATGCCAACCCGTGGCAGCGCAATGCAGTCCCGGCGACAACCGGCGTCACCGCTCCTATTCACTACAATCAATTCGGATACAACATCGGCGGTCCGTTCTACATTCCTAACCACTTCAATACCAACAAGACCAAAGTGTTTTGGTATTGGGGAGAGGAGTGGGTGAGGTACATCTTTACGGATACAAACAGCCTTGTGGTTCCGACACTTAAGATGCGGAATGGCGACTTCAGCGAGCTGCTCGACCCCAACAATGTCTTCTACCACAAGGCAGTAGTCATCATGGACCCGAAGACGGGCCTACCATTTCCCGGCAACATCATTCCGGCGCCGGGCACAGCCACTACCGGATCAGCAGCTAGTCCAAATGGCCTCGGGATTCTAAAGGCCTATCCGCTGCCCAATCTCGCTACCCCTATCAATGGAAACCAAAACTGGTTCTTTTCCGCCCAGCATCCGCAATACCAGCGCAAGGACACCACAGCTGTTGACATAAACCTGACTGAAAACCAGCGGCTTCGGCTTCGCCGCGTGTACTTTACCTTTTGGGAGTACCAGCCGCTGGACGGGGGCACCAACGAAACGCCAAAATTCTTCAACCGCCCCAACCAAACAAATTCTATTGACTACGTGTGGACCATCAGCCCCACCAAAGTGAATGAGGTTTTGTTGACCGCGAGCAAAGACAATGTTCACATCCCGGTTGACCAAGCGCATTTCTTGGACCGTACCACCGTGGGCCTCAACTATCCCTACATCTTTCCCACTGGAAAGGAAATCCAAAACCGCATTCCAAGCGTGAACATGTCTGCTTTTTCCGGACTGAGCGGTGGGCCTTATCCATCGCATTCGGCAGGCCCCATCATCAACATGTCTGACAGCTTTACGTGGATCAAAGGAAATCACACTTTCAAGTTCGGTGGTCTCTACGAGTATGACGGTGAAAACGACAACGATGAGATTAACGTGCAAGCATGCAACACCTGCACGAACAATCAAAACGGCCAATTCCTGTTTAGCGACAACGGAGGAAAATTCGTGCGGCCGGGATTCACCCTGGCTTCTACCGGCGTTGCGGCGGCAAATGCGGCATTGGGACTGTTCGATTCGTATTCGGAAATTGGCCCTCGGGCGTATACGGTATTTCGCGGAAGCATGTGGGAAGGATTTGGGCAGGATTCCTGGAAGGCCCGCCAGAACCTGACTATTACCTACGGTCTCCGGTACTCGGTCATCGTTCCCTACCACGCGATATGGAATAACATGATCGTCTTCGATCCGAGCCTCTACGATCCGGCGAAGGCCGTGACCGTTGACCCCAAGTCGGGTCTCATCACCGGGACACCTACTATCGCTCAGCTTTACAATGGAATGGTTATTCCGGGAAGCGGCTTCCCCGCTTCCGCTACAGGCCGCGTTGCCGCGGCCGACACGGGTCTATATAACGGCCTATTTCGCAACATTCCCAATCGTTACTCCGACATCCAGTGGGGCGACGTGCAGCCGCGTCTGGGCGTCGCCTATCAACTGAATAACAAGACCGTGCTCCGAGCTGGCGGAGGGCGCTTCTTCACTCGCCTCGGTGTTAGCGACTCCATCTTCCTCGGCGGGAATCCGCCATTTCAGCCCAACGCCAGCGTGTCGTTTGGCTCCGCGGACAATCCGGGAGGAAGCGGAACTAATAATGTTCCGCTGGTGGTAACGACGCAAAGCAAAGCCTTTAAGAACCCCGAAGCGTGGGCTTGGAATTTCACGGTTGAACGCGAGCTATTCTGGAAGTCGCTCCTCAGCGTGGGCTACGTCGCTCGCCGCGGCGTGCATTTGCAAAGAGAATCCGACATCAATCAGCCGACGCTCGCAGTCGCGGCCGCGAACCCAGGCGTCAATATCAACGCCATAAGGCCCTTTAAGGGCTTCGGCTCCATCCGCGAAACCGATAACGTCGCCAATTCCATGTACAATTCACTTCAAATAGCTTGGAACCGCCGATTCAGCAACACTCTCCAGTTCGGTGTGTCTTACACTCTCTCGAAGAGCATGGACAACGGCTCCAACCAGCGCGATGTCGTTCCCGACACTTACGACACGAGCATGTTGTGGGGGCCATCGGAGTTCGACGCCCGCCATATCGTCATCATCAACTACTTGTACCAACTGCCTTTCTTCCGCACCCAAAAGGGGTTTGCCGGTAAGGCCCTCGGTGGATGGCAAATCAGCGGCATCACGCAATTCCAAACCGGCTTACCTTGCAGTGTGGCAGCCGCCAATGACTACGCCGGTGTCGGCCTGGACTCGAATTTCGGATGCGGTGTGAATGGCCAATATTGGGTTGTTAACGGCAATCCCAAGATCATCGGCACATTTGGGCCAACTGGCCAGTGGTTCGCAACCACCAACCCAGATGGCACGCCGATCTTCACCGCGCCCACGGCCGGCACGTTCAATACGCAGCGCGTCCGCAACCTTATCTACCAGCCCGGTTACCAGAACTGGAACATGGGCTTGTTCAAGACGATCCCTGTCAACGAACGCTTTCGCTTCCAGTTCCGCGCCGAAGCTTACAATGTCTGGAACCATCCGAATTGGTGCGCCAATAGCGGCTGTAACGGTACAACCAATATTGGCCTCAACCCGACCAACGCTGCGACCTTCGGCAAAGTACTGTCCAAAGGCAGCGGCAGCTCCGGACAAGGCGAGCGCAACTTGCAGCTTTCGCTCCGGCTGGAGTTCTAGTGCCCAGCTGCTGATTGGCCAGCAGTTGGGTCAGACAAAAATCCGCGATTCGTTCGGAGGTCACAAGCGATTTTCGGTGCCTCGAAGTCTTCAACACTAGAAGAACGATAGACTAGGGAGCGACTGGGGACGCAAAGGCAATTTGCGGAACTAGCCGCGATTCTGGCCGTATCTTGCTTTTACCTTACTGGCGGAATATACTCTATTTTCGCTCTGAAGCGGGTCGCACGGATGGGTGGGCGCAAGCCCACTTTTTTGTTGGGCCGGTTGGAGGGCAGTGGATACCGGCATTGCTTGGGGAGTCTTCGGTTGGATTTGGAAAAAATTCGGGAAGCCGCCGAGCGCGTGGCGCGCTCGGAAGGGCTGGAAATATATGATGTTGAGTGGAAGGTGGGGAAGCAGCGCTTTTTGAGGGTGATCATCGACCGGGTGCCGAAGGCTGAGGCGGCGATGAGCGACTCGACAGGGCAGATTTTGGGGCCTTCGGAGGCGCGCGAGGGCGGGCAGCTGGGTGTGAGCCACGCGGATTGCCAGCGCGTGAGCCAGCAATTGAGCGTGATTTTGGATGTGGAGGAGTTGATTCCGGGGCCGGGATACATCCTGGAAGTGAGTTCGCCGGGGATGGACCGGGCTTTGCGGAGGCCAGCGGAGTACGAGAGATTTCGCGGAAGGATGGCGAAGATTTCGACGACCGAGCCCGTCGGGGAGGAGAAGTACTTTGAGGGGCGGCTGGCGGGATTTGTTGATGGGAGAGTGCGGCTGGAGTTGAAGGGGAAAGTGCCGCGGACGGTGGAGTTACCGCTGGAGAAGATACGGAAGGCGAATTTGATGGTGGAGTTTTAGAGCGAGCGAGTAGCGAGTAGCGAGTAGAAGAGACCACGAAAAGGTCT
>Ga0308309_10002556_pt1 | contig 10835 bp, 11 predicted proteins | sample HubBroMetageWFT5_FD_192491 | JGI IMG/M metagenome (GOLD analysis project Ga0308309, IMG submission 192491) | Warmed and freeze-thawed soil microbial communities from the Hubbard Brook experimental Forest, New Hampshire - Hubbard Brook CCASE Soil... | ecosystem: Environmental > Terrestrial >... | reverse complement strand
GCTGGATTTGCACGCGCCGCAGATTCAGGGATATTTCAATATTCCCGTGGATCACCTTTTCGCGTCGCCGGTGCTGGTGGAACATTTTCAGAAGATGCGGCTGGGGCCGATCACGGTGGTTTCGCCGGATGCGGGCGGAGTGGAGCGGGCACGATTTTTCGCAAAGAGAATTGGCGCGCCGTTGGCGATCGTGGATAAGCGGCGCATCGACGTGAACGTGAGCGAAGTGATGCACCTGATCGGCGACGTGAAGGGACGGCAGGCGCTGGTGATTGACGACATTATCGACACGGCGGGAACGCTGGTGAAGACGGCCGAAGCGCTGCTGGAACATGGCGCGACAAGAGTTTTCGCGGCGTGCACGCATGCGGTGCTTTCCGGGCCAGCGGTGGAGCGGATTGCGAAGTCGAAGATTGAGTCGGTGGTGGTGTCGGATTCGGTGCCACTGAGCGAAGAGGCGCAGAAGTTGGGCAAGATTACGGCGTTGAGCGTGGCGCCCTTGCTAGCGCGCGGGATTCAGTCGATTCACGAAGAGACTTCGATCAGCGAGTTGTTCATCTAGCGGCAGGGCCGGCTTCGCGCCGGGGGATTTTTGGGAATTCGAGATTGCCGGCGAGAAGCAGCGAAGAGCAGCCGGCGCGACGAGGGAGTTATGGAAACTTTTACAATCGAAGGGCAAGTACGCGAAGGGCGCGGGAAGGGTCCGGCGCGGCGCACGCGGTTGACGGGGATGGTCCCGGCGATTTTGTACGGCGGGAAGAAGGATTCGATTTCCATTTCCGTGAACGCGAAGCAAGTGGCGCGGATTTTGCGCTCGGAAACGGGGCACAACACGATTTTTACGGTGCAAGTGGCGTCTGGCGCGGCCGAAAAGGCGATGGTGAAGGATTGGCAGGTGGATCCGGTGAGCGGCAAATTGCTGCACGTGGACCTGTACCGCATCGCGATGGACGTGCGCATGCGCGTGATGGTGCCGGTGCACACGTTCGGTGAGCCGCAAGGCGTGAAGATGCAGGGCGGCGTGTTTGAGACGGTTACGCGCGAAGTGGAAATCGAATGCTTGCCTGCGGATATTCCGGAAGAATTCAGAGTGGATGTGACGGAGATGCTGATCGGCAAACAGCTGCGCGCGGCCGATCTGCCATTTGATCCAGCGAAAATCAAGTTGCTGACGGATCCGGTTCGCGTGATCGCGCACGTGGTTGTGTTGAAGAAGGAAGAGGAACCGGTTGCGGATGCAGCGGTGACAGCGGATGCGGCGCCGGCGGAACCGGAAGTGATGAAGAAGGGCAAGAAGGAAGTGGAAGGGGAAGAAGGCGAAGCTGCGGAAGCTCCGGCGGCGAAAGCCGAGAAGTCCGAGAAGAAGAAGTAGGTTTGCAGGCCCGAGGTTAGCGGCGGACGCTCAGGGTAAAAATGAGACTTATCGTCGGCCTCGGAAACCCTGGACCGGAATACGAATTCACGCCGCACAACATGGGCTTTCTGGCGGTGGATGTGCTCGGCGGGCGCGCGGGAATTCGGGTGACGCGGCCTGAGGCGAAATCGTACGTTGGGCTCGGCACCATTGCTGGAAATGATGTGGTGTTGGCCAAGCCGCAGACGATGATGAATCTGAGCGGCGCGGCGGTGCGAATGTTGCTCGAGCGGTATCAGTGCAAGGCCGCTGAGATGATTGTGCTCAGCGACGAGGCGGCATTGCCTTGGGGCATGCTGCGGGTTCGAGAACGAGGCAGCGCCGGCGGGCACAATGGTTTGAAGTCGGTGATCGCGGCGATCGGGTCGAACGAGTTTATTCGCGTGCGGATGGGAGTGAAGCCCGAGTATCCGCTGGAGGGCATGGCGGAATACGTCCTCGCGACGATGCGGAAGCCAGAGCGCGAGATTGCGGCGCAGATGGTGTTGGATGCTGCTGAAGCCGCGGAATTGATTGTGACTGAGGGCGCGGGGAAGGCGATGGCGAAGTTCAACCGGCGCGTCGAGGTCGGCGAAGAAGATTCAGAGTGAACGGCTTTTCGTTTTTTGGGCTCGGGAGTTAGTTAAGAAACGTTGGGAAAGAGAAGACGAGGAATCGAGGACATATGGAAGAGCGTCAGTACGACCTGATTTTTATTTGCCGGCCGGATACACCGGAAGCGGACATTGACAAGGTGATTGCGACCTTGGAAAGCACGGCGACGGACAAGGGCGCGAAGATCGAGTCGACCGCCAAGTGGGGCCGGAAGCGCATGGCGTACCGCGTGCAGAAGCTGCACGAGGGTTACTTCGTGTACATGGTGATCAAGACCACGCACGGCGAGGTGGTGAAAGAGCTGGAACGCCGGTTGAAAGTGGCGGATCCGGTGATCAAGTACTTGACCGTGCGGCTGGATGAAGAATTGAAGCGGCAGGAAAAGTTGAAGCGGCACCGCGAGCGTCGTGCGGCGCGCCGTCCCCGTAAGGTGGCGGCAGCACCTGCGGCCCCTGTTGCGCCGATTGCGCCACCGAGCGAGCAGTCTGCGCCGACGGCGTAGGAGCGGTTTGCGCCGTTGGAAGCGGAATTGGCTTCAGGGGCTAAAGCCCCCAGCTTTTCCGTGATTTTCGGCACGGCTGAAGCCGTGCCCTTCCGAAGTCAGATTTACGAATTGCGATTTGAATTAGAGACGGGAAATTCGTCAGGAGACTTGAATGGCAGAAGAAAACGCACCAATGCAGCAATCGCACGGCCCCTCGTCGGGAGGGATGCGGTCTTCAGGACCGGGCGGCGGACCCGGAGGTCCAGGCGGAGGACGGCCTGGCGGACCAGCAAAGCGCGGGAAGCGGAATTTTGTGCGCAAGAAGAAGGTTTGCCGGTTCTGCGTGGACAAGGCCGATTTCATTGATTACAAGAAGGCCGAGATTTTGGCGCCCTTCATTCAGGAGCGCGGGAAGATTCTGCCGCGGCGCATGACCGGAACTTGTTCGCGCCATCAGCGATGGCTGACCGTGGCGATCAAGCGAGCGCAGAATATCGCGTTGCTGCCGTTCGCGGCGGAATTGTAGTTCGCGAAGAGTTCAAGAGGGCGGGTCCTGCAGGCTCGGGCCCGACCGCTGCAGCACAACGGCATTTGCAAATGCAGTAGCAGCGAAACGACGAAAAGGATTCGAGGTCCGCATACAATGCAAATCATTTTGCAGGAAGACGTGGAAAAGCTGGGAAACCGCGGCGAGCTGGTGGAAGTCGCCGAAGGTTATGCGCGCAATTTTCTGCTGCCGCGAAAGCTGGGGCTGGAGGCGACGGCTGGCAATTTGAAGCGGCTGGAGCGGATGCGGGCGCACTTCGCGAAGAAGGAAGCCACGGAGAAGGATGCGGCGCAGAAGCAGGGCGAGCAGCTGGCGGCGGTGTCGCTCGAATTCACGCGCAAGGCTGGCGAGAACGACCAGCTGTTCGGGTCGGTAACTTCGCTGGATGTAGCCGAAGCGCTGGCTGGCAAGGGCTTTGAGATTGACCGGAAGAAGATTGTGCTGGCCGAGCCGATCAAGGTGATGGGCGAGTACGAGGTTCCGGTGAAGCTGCACCGCGAAGTGATCGTGAATGTGAAGGTCGCGGTGAAGAAGGAAGAGTAAGGCGGCTTTCGTTTTACGCGGTGCGCTGTGGCGAGGCGATTGGTTTTAGAAATCGCTGCAAAATTGGGCGTCTCGAAATTAGGGACGCCTATTTTTTTGCGCCGAAGTTTTTCCACTTTTCCGAAATCATCCACAGCCATATCGCAATCGGTACCGTTGACGCGCGCGCACATAGTGCGCACAATCGTTTTCGACTTGTTCGGCAACGAAGCTTTCGGCAGCCGGTGAAGGACGGAACGGCTGAACAGAGTGGTTTGCACTGCGTGCTGATTGGGTGCAATATCGAACGAGTCGAGAATTTGAGCGGGTAAAAGAGAACACGCGAAAACATGCCAGGCGACGCCACACTCGAACGACCCTTACCGCACAATCTGGAGGCCGAGCGCAGCATTCTGGGCGCGATTCTGCTGGATAACCACGCGCTGAACGCGGCGATCGAGAAGGTGCGCTCGGATGATTTCTTTTTGCCGCAGCACCGGCAGATTTTCGAGCGCATGGTGCAGCTGGGAGAGAAGCAGCAAGCAATTGACATTGTCACGTTGATGGAAGATTTGTCCCGTCGCGGCGAGCTGGAAGCGGCCGGCGGGATCGCTTATCTGTCGCAATTGGCGGACGGGCTGCCGCGCATCACGAACGTAGAGCATTACGCGCGGATCGTGAAAGAAAAGTCGGTGCTGCGCAACCTGATATTTTCGGCTTCGGCGATTCAGGAACAGGCGCTGGCGGCTGGCGACGATGCGGACGTGATTCTGGACCGCGCCGAGTCGGTGATTTTCCAGCTGGCGGAAGACCGGGTGAAGGCTGGGCTGATCGGCGTTAAGGAATTAGTTCGCGACAATTTCGAACGGCTGGAAAAAATATTCAGCGAAGGGCGGCGGATTACCGGCCTCGCTACAGGCTACGCGAACCTGGACAACGAGACCGCAGGCCTGCAACCTTCGGAGCTGATTATTCTGGCGGCGCGGCCTTCGATGGGAAAAACGGCGCTGGCGTTGAACATTGCGGAAAATGTGGCGGTGCGACACCGCGAACCGGTCGCAATTTTCAGCCTGGAAATGTCGAAGGAATCGCTGCTGCTGCGTTTGCTGGCTTCAGAGGCGCGCGTGGACGCGCACAAATTCCGCACCGGACACATGAATCGCGACGACTGGGGGAAAGTGACCGGAGCGCTGACGAATCTGGCGGAGGCGCCGCTGTGGATTGATGATTCGGCTTCTTCGACGGTGATGGAGATGGGTGCGAAGGCGCGGCGACTGAAACGTGACCGCGGGCTTTCGCTGATCATCGTGGATTATTTGCAGTTGGTGGTGCCGACGAATATGGGGCGGCAGAGCAACCGGCAGGAAGAAGTCTCGGGGATGTCGCGGGCGCTGAAAGGGCTGGCTAAGGAATTGAAGGTGCCGGTGGTGGTGCTGAGCCAGTTGACACGCGCGCCGGAGCGGGAAGACCGCAAACCGCAATTGTCTGACTTGCGCGAATCGGGCGCGATTGAGCAGGATGCGGACGTGGTGCTGTTCATCAACCGGCCGAATTTTTACAAGACGGATTTGCCGGATGAGGATCGCGCGAAAGCGGAGCTGATCATCGCCAAGCAGCGCAATGGTCCCACGGGGAATTTGAATTTTGTTTTTCTGGCGCGGCACACGCGATTTGAAGAGGCGGCGCCAGATGCGTGGAGCGCGGGCGGCGAGCCGCAGGAGTAATGGTTGGTTGGATTGTGCGCGCGGACCCACGTTCGTGTTGGAATGGCTGCGAAGTTCGAGATGTAATCCTTCTGAGAAGCGCTACTTCCTGAAGTGAGCTGCTCCGTAACCCGTGTTCAATCTGTTACTTACGGCAGCTGCGAGCGTGGAGTGGCCGCAAGCCCGCCGATGGCCGGCATCCTGCAAGAATCCAATCCGGATGTTTACCTAAACGGCGCGAAGCGAATAGCGAATGGCAAATTCGTTCGCGCGCGCAGCGAGGAGTCTGGCATTCTAAACGACGATGACGAAAACAATAAAGTTTGCAGGCCGCCCGGTGTGGGCTGAGATTTCGCTACAGGCGATCCTGCATAACCTGCGCGCGATTCGCAAACAGGTGGGAGCGTCGCGAAAAATTCTGGCGGTGGTGAAGTCGAACGCCTACGGGCTGGGCGCGGTGCCGGTGGCGAAGGCGCTGCAGAAGGCCGGGACGGAGTGGTTCGGCGTGACCTGCGCGAACGAAGGGGTGGAACTGCGCGAGGCGGGAATTCGGAAGCGGATTCTGATTTTGACAGGCTTCTGGCCGGGCGAAGAAAAACGGCTGATCCAAAATCATCTCACGCCTACAGTGACGCGCGTGGACGATCTGGAGCATTTGGAGCGCAGCGCGAAGGCGGCGGGCGGAAACTCTCGGGTGCGATTTCATTTGAAAATTAATACGGGAATGAACCGGCTGGGGATTGGCGAGGATGAGGTGGAATGTTTTGCGCAAAAACTTGCTGGGTGCAAGCACATCGAGCTGGAAGGGACGTTCACGCACTTCGCCTCCGCGGAGGATTTCACGGCGCAGCAGACGAACGAGCAGGAGAAAGTTTTTCTGGCGTGCCTGGAGCGCTTGCGCGCGTGGGGCGTTTCGCCCGGGATCGTGCACATGGCGAATAGCGGCGCGATTTGCGCGCGGCCAAGCACGTGGGCGGATATGGTTCGTCCTGGAGCGATTCTCTATGGGTATTACCAATCGTTTGACCCGCCGCAGAAAAAACAGGAAGTGATGGGACAGGTGGCGCTGCGGCCTTGCCTTTCGCTGCGGGCGCGCATCATTTCATTGCGTAATGTGCCGGTGGGAGAAGGCGTGGGTTACGCCGCGCGATTTGTGACCAAGCGGCCGTCGCGCATCGCGGTGATCAATGCGGGATATGCCGACGGCGTAGTGCGCGCGCGGACAAACCGCGGATGGGCGCTGGTGCGCGGAAAGCGCGTGCCACTGGTGGGAACGATATCAATGGATTTGACCACTTTGGATTTGACCGACGTGCCGGAAGCCGTGCTGGGCGACATCGTGACGATTTACGGGAAGGATGGCGACGCGGCGATTGAAGTTTCCGAAGTGGCGCACGAGATCGGGACGGTGACGTCTGATTTATTGTGCGCGCTGGGACGGCGCGTGCCGAAGTTCTACGGTTAACTTTTTTGCCTCTTGAAGTCCGCGCAATTCGCCGTATCATCTAGCCGACATGAAACCCTTTCTGATCATTGCGATGTTTGCTGCGTTGCTGGGAGCCCCTGCTGCGCCCGAGTATTCGATCCAGGCGTTACGTTATGCCAGTGTGCCGGACGTGCCGCTGTCCGAACTGGTCGTGGGAGGCCCGAAGGATCAGAAGATCGAAATTGCAATGGTGGTTTGGCTGATCCGGGGTGGGGGCCGCACGATTCTTTTCGACAGCGGTTTTCATCGGGATACTTTTCTCAAGGATTTTCCGATGAAGGACTATCTGCGGCCGGATAAGGCTGTGGAAACTGCCGGAGTGAAGCCGGAACAGGTCACGGACATCGTTATCAGCCACGCACACTGGGATCACATGGGAGGGATGGACCTTTTTCCCAAAGCGAATGTCTGGATTCAGAAGGAAGAATATCGCTACTACACGATGGAGGCATGGCAGCCGGGCGGAGACCATGGAGGGATTGATCCGGAGGATGCGAAGGAGTTGGTGCAGTTGAATACCGAGGGGCGCATCCATCTGGTGGGCGGCGACGACGTGGAAATTTTTCCGGGTATTCGTGCCTACACCGGGGCGCGGCACACGTATGCTTCGCAGTATCTGAGGGTGGAGGGGAATCCGACGTACGTGCTGGCTTCGGACAATTGTTATTTTTATCTCAACCTCTCTACTCATTTGGCTAGCGCCACGTTCAGCGATGCCGATCATCCGGCCAACATCGCGGCGCAGGCACGGATGATTGAGCTTGCCGGTTCGGCGGACCGCGTGGTGCCTGGCCATGACGCTCTGCAATTCCAGAAGTTTCCTACCGAAGGGCGCGTCGCCAAAATCAAATAGTTAACGACGGGCCGCAGTTGCGTTTCATGCGGTTTGTACGGTACCGTACGCCTCTCTCAAGACGCCGTTGTTACCAGTTTTGCCGCAGAGCTCCTGAGTTGCTAGGGCGATCCCTAACCATTAGTCCGGGCGATAGTCTAAATGTATTAGCTGGCCCCCGGTCGGGTTGCGTGGCGCGAACATAGCCCGTTGACTGGGGATTCCTGCGCGGTGGTATACTTGGCAATTCATAAGGATTTCATAAAGCAGGTCGTATCATCCCGGCGGGGTGCTTCAAAATTTTATAGGCCGGAAAGATAGCTCGAGACGAACTAAGAGGCGCGATTCGTCTTATTCATATTCATAGGGTGGACCTATGCAGAGGAACACTGGGCCTCAGAACCGCTTTCCCGTCGTGGCAGTCCCTGAAAACTCCCCCAAACAGGCATCGCCGTCCTCGCGTGGCGGGCACGATCACGTCGGCACATTCTGGGACATGTTGGGAATACGAATCGTGTTCATGGCCGTGTGCGTCGCGGCGGGATTTCATTTCCGGCCGTTCAGCGTGACGCCGCTTTCGGGCGCGGCGACGGGATTTTTGTTCGGGTTGGCTGTCATATTGTTTGAGTTGAGGCTGCGGCACGCAAGTTTGCGACGGTTGATTGGCGCGGCGATCGGGTCGATCTTGGGACTGCTGGGGGCGTACCTGACGTCGCTGATTTTGACGCATACCATCATGCCGGAGAGCACCCGGTCGTTTTTCAGCCTGGCGGCATTCTTGGTGATGGCTTACATCGGGCTGATTCTGGGCGCGAATAAGGGCGACATGCTGAATCTGCAGGCGCTGGGTGGATTGTTCGGCAGCGAACGCAGCTTGAAGCACTCTTTCAAAGTGCTGGATACCAGCGTGATTATTGATGGGCGCGTGGCGGATATTGCGGACGCGCAATTTTTGGACGGCACGGTGATCATTCCGCAGTTTGTGTTGCATGAGCTGCAGTTGGTTGCGGACTCGGCAGATCCTTTGAAGCGGCAACGCGGGCGTCGCGGATTGGAGGTGCTGCAGCGCATCCAGAAGATGGCGCACCTGGAAGTGCAGATCGCCGACGACGATTTCCTGCAGATTCCGGAAGTGGATTTGAAGCTGATCGAGCTGGCGAAGCGCTACGACGCGAAGATCGTGACCAACGATTTCAATTTGAATAAGGTTGCGGCGCTGCAAGGCATCGAGATTTTGAATGTGAATCAGCTGGCGAATGCGTTGAAACCCGTGGTGCTGCCCGGTGAGACCATGCGCGTATTTATTTTGCGCGAAGGGAAAGAATACAACCAGGGCGTGGCGTATCTGGATGACGGAACGATGGTGGTGGTGGACGGCGCACGCAAGATGATCAACAAGACGATCGATATCACGGTGACTTCGGTGCACCAGACGACCGCGGGGAAAATGATTTTCGGGCGTTACGACGAGCGCGGCGAGCAGCAGATCCCTCGCGCGCCGGCGCCGCAAGGTGCGCCGCATGCTGAACCTCCGTCGGCGCCTCGGGCGAACGAAGGGGCTACGCCGGGGGGTGAGCGTCCGGCGCGGCCGCTTTATCCTGAAACTGGGCGGGGTTAGCCGCGGCGGATTTCAGATCGCGGGCAATTTGCGATGTTGCAGCATTGGCGCACTGAAATGCGCCGCTACAACTACCTCCGTTCGCGCGTTGTTGTGCGAGTTTTTCCTGCCGTAGCTGGGTTCCCCTCGCTAGAGCAAGAGTGCCTGTGCTAGGCCGGTTTATTGCGATAGACTGTCTTCCCTTTTATGGGCCGAGTCGCTGCCATCATACCCGCCGCAGGTCTGGGCACCCGCATGGGCGCCGAAATGCCGAAGCAGTTCCTTGAACTGGACGGAATGCCGTTGGTGATTTTCACGCTGCGCCGGCTGGCGGCATGCAGCGCCATCACTGATTTTTTTCTATCGACACGCGCGGATGATGTGGTGTCTCTACAGGATAAAGTTGCGAAGGCGGCTTTGGGGCGGCCGGCGCGGGTGGTTCATGGCGGCGACACGCGGCAGCAGTCTGTGGCGAACGCGTTGGCACAGGTGGACCCTGCGACGGAGGTGGTGCTGGTGCATGATGCGGTGCGCCCGTTTGTGACGGTAGAACAGATCGATCGGGTGATCGCGGAGGCGCGCAAGCGTGGCGCGGCAATTTTGGGTATCCCGGCGATTGATACGGTGAAAGAAGTGAAGCGCGCGACTTTGCCGGAGGATATGGCGCTGATCACGACGACCATTCCGCGCGAACGGATCGTGCTGGCGCAGACGCCGCAGGCGTTTTCCTATGCGCTGTTGCGGGACGCGTTCCGCAAGGCGCAGACGGATGAGATGCTGGCGTCGGATGAATCGGCGTTGGTAGAACGCTTCGGGCACGACGTGTTTGTGGTGCTGGGATCGGAGCGGAATTTCAAGATTACGCGGCCGGCGGATATGGATTTGGCGCGATTTTATCTGGAGCAGGAACGCAAAGCGCCGCGGTCATGAATTCTTCCACGAGTATTTCCAAACTCAGAATCAAGGAAGCTTAATGACACGTTCGGGAATTGGATACGATTTGCACCGGCTCGCCGTGGGGCGAAAGCTGATGATCGGCGGGATTGAGGTTCCGTTCGATAAGGGGTCGGTGGGCCACTCGGACGGCGATGTACTGGCGCACGCTTTGTGCGACGCGTTGCTGGGAGCGGCGAGCCTTGGGGATATTGGAACGCATTTTCCGGATACGGATCCGAAGTGGAGGGGCGCGGCGAGTCTTTTGTTTCTGGAGCATACGCGGAAGCTGCTTGATGAGCGAAAACTGCGTATCAGCCATCTGGACGCGGTGGTAATTTGCGAGCGGCCGAAACTGGGGCCGCACTTCCCTGCCATGCGGGCGGCGCTGGCGAAATCGCTGGGGATCGCGGAGGAGCAGATCAATCTGAAGGCGAAGACGAATGAAGGCACGGGCGAGATTGGGCGCGGCGAGGCGATTGCGGCGCACACGATTGCGACGTTGGAAGGTTGAGTTCACCGCAGTGGCGCAGATTTCGCAGAGGGAACAGAAAACTAGAAATGATGCGATGCTGCCGGAGTAGGCGCATCGCGCGATAGCAGATCGGATGGCGATGAACTGGCTTACGGGATTTCATGCGGTGGAGGAGGCGCTAGCGGCGGGGCGAGCGCTGGACCGCATCGTGATTGCGCGCGGGCGCCACGACGAGCGCGTGGAGGCCG
>Ga0308309_10002555_pt1 | contig 10837 bp, 11 predicted proteins | sample HubBroMetageWFT5_FD_192491 | JGI IMG/M metagenome (GOLD analysis project Ga0308309, IMG submission 192491) | Warmed and freeze-thawed soil microbial communities from the Hubbard Brook experimental Forest, New Hampshire - Hubbard Brook CCASE Soil... | ecosystem: Environmental > Terrestrial >... | reverse complement strand
GGAGCATCGCGAAGCGCGCGAAGTGGAAGGCCTGATGCGCTTCCGCGAAAATTCCGCCGGCGGCATGATGAACACCGAATTCGTGGTTGTTGGTGAAGACGCCACGCGCGGCGAAGTCGTGGACTACATTCGCTTTCACGAAATTTCACCCGATCAAATCGACAACGTCGTGCTCATTAACCGGGAGGCTGCGCTCGCAGGAGTCGTCCCCATCACGCGCCTGCTGCTCGCGGAAACCGAGCAGCGCATGTCCGAAATCTCATTCCAGCCGATGCTCTCGGTGAAAGCCGATACCGACGACGCGGACGTTTTCGAGTTGTTCGACAAATACAATCTGCGCAGCCTCACCGTCGTCAACGAGCTGAGCCAGCCCATCGGGGCCATCACGGTCGACGACGTAGTCAGCCGCATGCGCGCCAAGCTATAAGTTGATCGCGGACCGAAACGCATGAGCGAACAAAACACATCAACGGCCAAATTCGGCTCCTGGAAAGACCGCGGCAGCGATTTCACCCGCCGCACGCGCGCCTGGCGCAGGCGTCTCGCCGTGTTTCTCGCCGTCGTCGGTCCCGGCCTGATCACTTCCAACGTGGATAACGACGCCGGCGGCATCAGCACCTATACCGGCGCGGGCGCCCAATTTGGTTACGCCCTGCTCTGGTCGCTCATCCCCATGACCATCGCGCTCTACGTCAGCGAAGAAATGTGCGCGCGCATGGGCGTGGTCACCGGCAAAGGCCTCTCCGACCTCATCCGTGAGGAATTCGGTTTCCGTTCCACTTTCTTCGTGATGATTGCCGCGCTTTTTGTGGACCTCTTCAACACGGTCGCCGAATTTTCCGGCGTCGCCGAAGCTTCCGAAGTGATGCACGTCAGCAAATATATTTCCGTTCCGCTGGCCGCGCTCGCCGTCTGGCTGCTCGTTGTCTATGGGACGTACCGTATCGTCGAAAAAATATTTCTGGTTGCCTGTGTATTTTATCTTTCGTATGTGGCTTCGGCCTTCATGGCCAAGCCGGACTGGCTCTACGCCGCACACGAAACGGTTATTCCGAATTTGCATTTCACCACGCCGTACCTGCTGATGCTCATCGGCCTCGTCGGCACCACCATCGCCCCATGGCAATTTTTCTACTTGCAGGCGGGCTTCGTCGAAAAGCGCGTCGGGCCAAAGCAGTACAAACACGCCCGCTGGGACGTGCTCGTGGGCAGCATTTCGTGCATGGCCATCGTGTTCTTTATTATCGTGTGCTGCGCCGCCACGCTGAATAAGACCGGCCAGACCAGCATTTCCAGCGCCGCCGAAGCCGCCGTTGCGCTCGCGCCTCTCGCCGGCAAATGGGCGGGCTGGCTTTTCGCATTCGGCCTGCTCAACGCGTCTCTCTTCGCTGCTTCGATTCTCCCGCTTTCCACGGCTCACGTAATCTGCGAAGGCCTCGGCTTCGAAGCCGGCCTCGACAACAAATTCAAGGAAGCTCCCACGTTCTACACGCTCTACACGCTGCTGATCGTCGTCGGCGCCGGCATCGTCCTGATTCCCCGCGCGCCGCTCTGGAAAATTCTCATCTACTCGCAGGTCGGCAACGGCATCTGGCTGCCCATCGTCCTGATCTTCATTCTGCTGCTCATCAACCGCCGCGACTTGATGGGCGAGTTCACCAACTCCTGGGGCTTCAATCTCATCGCCTGGGGCTCCAGCATCATCATGATCATCCTCACCCTCATCCTGATGTACACCTCCATCTTCGTCCCCAGCGCCCCTGTCACCGGCTACCTTCTCCCCCATTTCTTTTTCTTCTAGGCCGTGTGCCATGGGCACTCTTGCCCGTGCTCGATGGTTCCGATCGTTGCGGGCGAGCTGCCCGCGCTGCCTGCGGCGAATGTACTAATTCGATTCCATGCCTTTGTTCCATACGTTTGAAATCTCGAAAATAAAATCGAAGTCAGCTCCGCCCCGCCTCACGCATGGGGAGGCCATAACTCTGCCGTTGAAGACCACGGCCCGCTTTATCTCTTGATTACCCCGCGAAGGTTTGCAACAAACATATCCGGATTCTCAACCTCAATCACGAGTTCGTCATAGCTTTCGTGGTCGAGCGAAATCACCACCGCCCGCTCGGGGTGATGGATATCCCAGAATATCCTTTTGCCAGCCTGATAAAACGTTCCCGCCGCAATCACTCCCGGAATCGACGTTCCCGGCATTCTGATCCCGTGCCACCACTGGTTCACCACTTCCGCATCCAGCCGCACACCCGCGATGTGCGCCAACGGTATGCTCAACTGGCTCTTCAACGCCCACACCTTGTCCATCCCTTCGACATGAAGCACAAGCACGTCACCCAGAATCTCCGCTCTCACCATGCGCTCACTCTAGAACAACCGCAGCCCAATTCACACAAAAACAAACAGTCCCTATTCGCGCGGGCTTTGGCGAATCCCTCATCAGCTGGGCTGCGCGGACGTCGGAAATGCCCGCAGGTGCTGAAAAATTCACCTTTTTGATCACTGAAAAGAGAGGCGTTATTTTTAACGTGTGTGCCAAATGCGACAGCTATGTGGTCGCAGACATTCTATTGTTCATCCACAAAGTATCGGGAGGGACGCAAATGTTTCACGATTTCGATATTTTCCAAACTGTTGCAGACAACACTCTGTGGATCGGGACGGCGGGGACGCTGCGCGAAGCAAAGTCGCAGATTCAGAAGTCTGTAATTGCATCGTCGGGCTTGTTTCTTGTCCTCGATCAGAGAACAGGCGACAAAGTGACTTTCAGGCCCGAAGATTTCCGCGAAACTCGCCCGCCAGCTGCATAGGCAACTCCAAAACCAAAGCAAAAGCGATGGCCGGGCACGGCTCTCCGGAAAGCGGCGGGCAGCCTTGCCGCGCCCCGACGGGAGAACATCTGCCGAGCGCGGAACGGCACTTGTTCCCGTTCGTCCTGCTGTGCTAGCTTTCCGAGCGCGCTTGTTTCGAGCGAAAACTTGTGAAAGCCAGCGAACTTTTGAAGCCGGAGGGCCGCGAAGAGGCGGAGCTCCTCGATAAATTGGACCTGAAGCGGCTGCCGGAGCATCTTGCCGTCATCATGGACGGCAATGGGCGCTGGGCGGAGCGGCGGCACCTGCCGCGCATCGCGGGGCATCGCGCGGGGGTGAAGGCGGCACGCGTGGTGATCGAAACCTGCGCGCGGCTGAAACTTCCTTATCTGACGCTCTACGCGTTCTCCCTGGAAAACTGGCGGCGCCCGCAGGCCGAAGTGGACTTCCTGATGCGGCTGCTGCGCGAATATTTGAAACGCGAGTTGCCATCTATCCACAAGAACAATATTCGCCTGCTGGTGATCGGGCGGCGCGCCCAGCTTCCCGAAGGAGTCCGCAAAGATCTGGAGCAGGGCATGATGATGACGGCGCGGAACACAGGCATGAAGCTCGTGGTAGCACTCAACTATGGCGGACGCGCCGAACTGGTGGACGCTTTCAACGCCATGCTCGATCACGTGCGATCCAACGGGCTTTCCGCTTTTCACGCGGACGAGCAGACGATTTCCGAACATTTGTACACCGCAGGGCTTCCCGACCCCGACCTGATGATTCGCACGAGCGGCGAAATGCGCGTGAGCAATTTCCTGCTCTGGCAGATCGCATACGCGGAAATTTATGTTACAGAAACGCTGTGGCCGGATTTTTCGCGCGCGCGGTTGATCGAGGCTCTGGTGGATTTTCAAAAGCGCGAGCGCCGCTATGGCGGTCTTGGAACGGCAAAGGAGCGCGCGGCGGCGGCAGGTTCGTCGGCGGATCGAGGCGACCGTCGCGGCGGGGCGCACGCGCCGGAACGCACGGGACGAGGGTAGCGCCGAATGGCTCTTCGCATTTTGACCGCGCTGGCGCTGATTCCGATTGTTATCGGCGTGGTTTGGTTTGGCCCTGTGCCGCTGGTGGCGGCGCTGGCAGCGGGTGTGGCCGTGATGGCGCTGCTGGAATTTTTCGACTTGGGCGAGCGCCTGGGTTTTCATGGATTTCGCAAGTGGACGATCGCCTGCACGGCGGGGATTTTTTACGCGCAGTACGCCGCCGGCCTCGTGGAGACGCACGAATTCAGCGGCGGAATTTCGCTGGTGAAAAATGCGGCCGGCGGAAATCTTTCCCTCGAAGCGGTTCTGCTGATTTTCATTTTCGGCTGCGTGAGTATCGGACTTGCCACGCGGCGCCCGCTGCAGGACGTGCTTCCGGCAATCGCAATGAGTTCGGCGGGGCTTCTATTTGTGGCACTGCCTTTCAGCTACGTGGTGCGAATTTTTGAAATCGAGCGCGTGGGGCGCCAAGTGATTTTATTTACCCTGGTACTGATCTGGGCGGGCGACTCGCTCGCTTATTTTGTGGGAAAGAGTTTTGGGCGGTTGCCGATGGCTCCAGCGCTGAGCCCAAAGAAAACCTGGGAAGGCGCGCTGGCCAATTTGCTCGCGTCGCTGCTGGTGGCTGTGTTTTTCGCGCGATGGATGCAAGTGGATGTGATGATGCTGCTGTTGGTTGCGGCGCTCGGAAACATCGCGGGGCAAATGGGAGATTTGATCGAGTCCGCCTACAAGCGCGGCGCGGTGGTAAAGGATTCGGGAACGCTGCTGCCTGGGCATGGCGGCGTGCTCGATAGGATTGACGCGCTGATACTCGCGAGCCCGGTGGTGTGGGCCGCCTATTTGTGGCTGGCAAGACCGTGATGAAGCGTTCAATTGATGCGAGCTGTTGACATCCTCCGCAAGAAGCGCGACGCCGCGGAACTTTCCCGCGAAGAAATCGAATTCCTTGTGCAGGGCGCCGCGCACGGAACCATTCCCGATTACCAACTTTCCGCGTGGCTGATGGCCGTGGTGTGGCGCGGCATGACGTCCGCGGAGCTGGCCGCGCTGACAGAAGCAATGCTGCATTCCGGCGAGGTGATTGATTTGTCCGCGCTCGCGGGCGCGAAGGTGGACAAACATTCCACGGGCGGCGTGGGCGATAAAACTTCGCTCGTGGTCGCGCCGGTGGTTGCGGCGGGCGGACTGCGCGTCCCAATGATCAGCGGGCGCGGGCTGGGGCACACGGGCGGAACGCTCGACAAGCTGGAAGCAATTCCAGGATTCAATGTGAATTTATCGCTGGGCGAATTCCGCAGCGTGCTTGGGGCATGTGGGTGCGCGCTGATCGGGCAGACGCCGGAAATCGCGCCGGCGGACAAGAAATTGTACGCTTTGCGCGACGTGACGGCGACGGTGGAGAGCCCGTTCCTGATTTGCGCCTCAATCATGAGCAAGAAAATGGCGGAGGGAATTGACGCGCTGGTGCTCGACGTGAAGACGGGCGACGGAGCGTTCATGAAAAGCGAGCGCGACGCGGAATTTCTGGCGCAACTGATGGTCGAGACTGGAACGCGCATGGGGAAAAAAGTAGTCGCGCTGATCACAGGAATGGACCAGCCGCTCGGGCGCAAGGTGGGGAACGCGCTGGAAGTGGAGGAGTGCATCGAAGTCCTGAATGGCGCGGGACCAGCGGATCTGCGCGAGCTGTGCGTGGAGCTTTCGGCGTGGATGTTCCTGCTGGGCGGCCGAACGCGGACAATCGAGGCGGGGCGCGAGCTGGCGCGGGAAATGATTGCAACGGGGCGCGCACGTGATACATTCCGCGAAGTCATCCGGCTGCAAGGCGGCGACGCGAAAGTGGTGGACGATCCGGCGCGGTTACCGCGCGCGGCGCATACGACCACCGTGCCGGCGAAGCAGGCGGGATTTGTAACCGCAGTGCGATGCGAACAAGTGGGTGTGGCCAGCATGATGCTGGGTGGCGGGCGCGAAAAGAAAGAGGACTCGGTGGACCCGGCCGTGGGATTGACGGTGCAGAAGAAAATCGGAGATGCGGTGAAGGCGGGCGAGGCGCTGGTAACGGTTCATTACAACAGCGACGAGCGGCTTGCCGATGCGGTGGCGATACTTGAGAAAAGCTTTGAGATTGGCCAGCGCGCGGCGGCGCCTTTGCCGCTGGTGCGGAAAATTATTGGGGCGGGTAAGTGAGCTTGCGCGTTGCGATATGAATTCGTCGTGGTCCCTTTGGGCCGTAACGCCGCCGCGCTGAAGACCGCGGCGCTAAATTGAAACTTTAAGGAGGGTGCAGGGAATGCACCACTTCGTCGGAATACTGGGATTGCTCACCATGATGTCGCTGGCGTACGCGTTTTCCACGAACCGGCGGGATATTCGCGTTAAGACCGTAGCGTGGGGGCTCGGCCTGCAGATTTTTTTCGCGTTCCTCGTGTTGCGATGGGAATTTGGACGGATGGTGTTTCAAAAGCTTGGGGCCGCGGTGAACTGGCTTCTGGATTTTTCGTTCTATGGCTCGGCGTTTATTTTCGGGCAGCTGGGGCAAAAGGGAGGGTCGCCGATTCTGGGCCCGACTTTTGCTTTCTCCGTGCTCCCGGCAATTATTTTTATCGCGGCCATTTTTGCACTGCTTTACTACCTGGGGGTGATGCAGTTCATCATCAAGGTCGCCGCAATTGCTATGACGAAATTGATGGGCGCGAGCGGCGCGGAATCGTTGAACGTGGCCGCGAGCATTTTCATGGGGCAGACCGAGGCGCCACTGACGATCCGGCCGTTTCTGCCAGATCTGACGCGATCGGAATTGATGACGGTGATGACCAGCGGAATGGCGCACGTCTCCGGCGGGATCATGGCGGCATACATTTTTTACGGTGTGGAAGCAAAGCACCTGCTGGCGGCGGTGATCATGACGGCGCCGGGAACGATTCTGCTGTCGAAGATGCTGGTGCCGGAAACGGAGAAGCCGCTGACTTCGGGGAAAGTGGAAATGGCGAACCTCGAGCGCGACACGAACGCGCTGGGAGCGATTGCGCGGGGCACGTCGGATGGATTGTCGCTGGCACTCAACGTTGCGGCGATGCTGATTTCATTTATCGCGCTGATTTATCTGGTGGACGGTTGCTTTGGACTGGTGCACAACCATATTTTCCACTGGTTCCCACAGAGCCTGGAACAGGTGCTCGGCTGGATTTTCTGGCCGGTGGCATGGGTGATTGGGATTCCACGGGTTGATTGCACGACGATTGCGAATTTGTTGGGGCTGCGGATGGTAACGAATGAGCTGATCGCGTTCCAGCGTCTGGGGCCGATGGCGGCGAATCTCGATCCGCGGTCGTTTACGATTGCCACGTTTGCGCTTTGCGGGTTTGCGAATTTCAGCTCGATTGGAATTCAGATTGGCGGGATCGGGGCGCTGGCGCCGAATAAAAAATCCGAACTCGCGCGGCTGGGGATTCGCGCGATGCTCGCGGGAACGATGGCGAATCTGATGTCGGCGTCAATCGTGGGGATCATGCTGCGATGAGTCCGGCCGGATCGAAAGCGCCGGCGCGTTCGAGCGAGTTTGCGCGCGCCGAGCGCGCCGCGAAGGCAATTCTTTCGAAAACCAAGCTGCGCCCCACGATGGCGCTGGTGCTCGGGTCAGGGCTCGGCGCATTCGCCGACGAGCTGACCGACGCGACGCGCATCCCTTACGAAAAAATTCCCGGCTTTCCGCGTTCGACGGCCATCGGGCATGCGGGGCGGCTGGTGATTGGGCGCGTGGGAAAAGTGGTGGTGGCGGCGATGCAGGGGCGCGTCCATTTGTATGAAGGCTACTCCGCGCAGGAAGTGACGTTTCCTATGCGTGTCTTCGGGCAGATGGGAATTCGTACGGCGATCCTGACGAATGCGGCGGGCGGGATCAATTTGAATTTCCACGAAGGTGCGCTGGTTTCCATTCGCGACCACATTAATTTGCAGGGAGCGAATCCGCTAATCGGTCCGAATGACGACCGATTCGGCCTGCGGTTCCCGGACATGACGCAGGCGTACTGGAAAACCTTTCGCGAGATTGCGCTGGAGGAAGCGAAGCGGCTGGGGATCGAAGTGCACGAAGGTGTGTACGCCGCGCTTGCAGGGCCGAGCTACGAAACGCCGGCGGAGATTCGTTATCTCAGGGCGATTGGCGCCGATTTGGTGGGGATGTCCACGGTGCTGGAAGTGATTGCGGCGCGGCACATGGGAATGCGCGTCCTGGGAATTTCGTGCGTAACGAACATGGCGGCGGGAGTGATGGGTAAGCCGCTGGTTCATACGGAAGTGCTGGAAACGGGCGAGCGGGTGAAGAGCCAGTTTATCGGGCTGCTGCGGGCGGTGATTCCGCGGATTGCGGCAGAGGCGTAGACGGACTTTGGCATTGATAATTTGTCGTGGAGCGAATAGACAAGCATGAGAGATAGCGACGAGGCACTGATCGCGGCAGCGAAGCAGGCGCGGGAAAATGCGTACGCGCCGTTTTCAAATTTTCGGGTGGGAGCGGCGGTGCGGGCGAAGTCCGGGCGGATTTTTTCGGGATGCAATGTGGAGAATGCGAGTTATGGGCTTACTTGTTGCGCGGAACGCGTGGCGATTTTTAAGGCAATTTCCGAGGGCGAGCGCGGGTTTGACGCGGTTGCGGTGGTGACGGATACGGAATCGCTGACGCCGCCCTGCGGGGCTTGCCGGCAGATTATTTGGGAATTTTGCGGGGACGTGCCGGTGGTGATGGCGAATTTGAAAGGGAAAGCGGAAGTGGAGACCGCGGGGAAATTGCTGCCGCGAGCGTTTGATTCATCGAATCTTTAGAGAGCAGTTCCTCCGGGTAACCTCGATTCAAATTGTGAGAAAACCAAAAGCAATAACTTGAACTTTACCGCGAAGACACAGAGGGCGCAGAGAAACGCAACAGCAACGGCGAATAGAACAGCAAAGCCTGCACCGTGCCCTGGACAGCCACACGGAAACGATGAATGCGGCGGGAGGTATCCGCAAAGATTGGGAAGCTAGGAGCCGCCGGATTTTCTTTTGCGATGTAGCTTCAGGGCGGTGGAGCGCAACGTTTCGGGGATATTTTTGTTTGTCGTGAGAATGCGGAGATCGGTGGCGTTGAGGCGGGGGAGCAGATGGAGCGAGACATCGAGCGGAACCTTTGAGTTGCAGACGAGATTTTTTGCGGTGAGATAATTCTTCATGAACTTGCGCGTCATCGAGATTTGGCGAAGGATTTCGCCGGACAGATTGGTCATGCAGGCATACTGCTCGACCTCGGAGTCGGTGAGGCGAGGGGATTGTAGAACGCAACGCTGGACGAGTTTGTTCGTGTCGCGAATGAGGAGCGTACGTTCGGAGCGGCCGCCCTTGAGCGCGAGGGTGAGGCGCTGGACGACTGTCATGTGCGTGAGCTGCTGCATCAGGGTTTCGCGCTTCACGGGATCGGGTTCGACTTCGGCGGCGATTTCGGCGATGTCGGGCAGGGCCACGGCGTCCTTCTTAAGCTCGGCCAGCAACTCGCGCTGCTCGGAGTTTTCAGGATTGGCCTGAGCGAGGGCCGCGACAAGCTGCGGATCTTCGGTGAGGCGCTCGAGATTATCGAGCAGCGCCTGAATGCCTTCCGTCGTGAAGCGGGCAGCGACGCGGGTGAGTAGTGTGGCGGGGCACGCGGGATTTTTTGCGAGCGCGTCAGGAATGCCGCGCTTTTCTCCGAGATTGGTGGCGCAAAACGCGAAGAGGCGAGGGTCCGCGTCTGCGCGAGCAATGGCGGAAATAAACGATTCCGCGGAAAGGGCCATCGCCGCGCCCTCGGCACGCTCGGAGATTTGCGAATCGGGATCGCCGGCGAGAATGGCAAGCAATTCGGCGCGGTCTTCGGGATTGACCGCCGAGCCGCCGGTGAGCAGGGCGAGCTTTTGTTCCGGGCGCGCCTGGCCGGAACGGATGCTCGCGCGCAAGTCGTCGCTAATTAGGGCCTCCCGGCTGCCGCTTCAGATCTTTGTGCGTCAGAGTGATGCTTCCCGGCTGCCCCGGCGTGCCGATGGGCGGAACGGTCTGGCCATTGAGCTCGAGGAAAAGCGCGCTGGGATCGGTGGCCGTGATTTCGAGGGTATCATGCGCTTCGAATTGCTTCACTTCATCCGCTTCAATGTGTCCATCGAATACAGGCTTGCCATCGGCGGAAACTTTTAGATCGGAGGGGCGCCCCGCCTGAATTTTCAAGTCGAGCGGGATGGAGGGATCAGCCGCGTTTGCGGAGGCTCCCGTATTTGCGGCGGTTGGGTCCGCGGGAGACGCGGGGACAGTGGTGGAGCCTGCGGCGGGTGCGGATTGGCGCTTATGAATGCGGGCGGCAATTTCAGGTGCATAGTATTTGTATGCGAACCATCCGCCCGCGAGAAGCGCGGCCAGGATGGCCAGAGCGGCTGCGGCCGGGCGATAGTTACGCGGGATTTCGGAGGAGTAATTGGAGGTGGGGCGGTCCGGCGAGATATCCTTGGTCTGGAGTTCGTATTCGGAGATGAGTGCGTCGCCATCGAGGCCGAGGAAACGCGCGACGGAACGGATGAAGCCGCGGCGGAACACGCCGCCGGGGAGCTGGTCCCACTGTTCCTTTTCAAGAGCTTCCAGGAAACGGGTACTAATGCGAGTGGCGGCGGAGATTTCTTCGATAGAAACGCCGCGCATTTCGCGCTCGCGTTTCAATTGATCGCCGAAAGGTGTGGGAGGCATCCGCGGGTATAGCCAGAGAAAAATATAGGCGCAGGTAAAGGGAGTGTCAACAACAGCCGAATAGTACTTAAAGTACTCAAAAGGGCGGGGCATTGGCATTACGGCAATTACGCCGCGAAGTCCATTGCGGAGGGCGAAAAGCGTTCACTATAATGCAAATGTTGCCCAAAGACACCAAAGACGGCAGGTTAGCGGCTCCTGAAGAAGCGATGCGAAGAGCAACCGACGCGAAGCCCTTCGAGG
>Ga0308309_10002554_pt1 | contig 10842 bp, 11 predicted proteins | sample HubBroMetageWFT5_FD_192491 | JGI IMG/M metagenome (GOLD analysis project Ga0308309, IMG submission 192491) | Warmed and freeze-thawed soil microbial communities from the Hubbard Brook experimental Forest, New Hampshire - Hubbard Brook CCASE Soil... | ecosystem: Environmental > Terrestrial >... | reverse complement strand
GGCTGTGGAATAAAGAGCCGTAGGCGGTTGCGGGGCGCGTAGTGTGCCGGCCGCCCGCGCGGTTTGCTGGCCGCGACCCTGGGCGAGCGGCCGCCGCGGTCGCGTCCGCCGGGCGTCACCCGCGCGCGGTCCGTGACCCGCCCCGACCACCGGCGCCCTGTACAACGTGACAAACCGGGCCGCCCGCCGGTCGAACGTCCACATAAGCATGCGGTGCATGCTTATGTGGTCGACGCCGCGCCTCGAGTGACGCCGTGTCACGTTGAGCAGGGTGTGACGTTTGTCATGCCTGATTTCGGCCGTGCGCCACTTACGCACCGCGCGGACGCCGCTTAACCTGCTTGGCATGACTACGACCCATACATACGCAGACGGACTCGCTATCGAGGTGCGCGATTTGCGCAAGTCCTATGGCGAGGTTGAGGCCGTGCGCGGGGTGAGCTTCGAGGTCGCTCGGGGTGAGGTGTTCTGTCTGCTTGGGCCGAACGGGGCGGGCAAGACATCCATCGTCGAGGTCCTCGAGGGGTACCGGAAGCGAACTCACGGTGAGGCAAGAGTGCTGGGCATGGATCCGGCGCACGGGCAGCGCGAGCTGCGCGAGCGTGTCGGGATCGTGCTCCAGCAGTGCGGAGTGCAGAACGATCTGACGGTGACCGAGTTGATCGAGATGTACGGCCGCTACCACGAACACCGCCGCCCAGTCGACGAGCTGATCGAGTTGGTCGAGCTCGGCGAGAAGCGCGACACGCGCGCCCGCAAGCTGTCGGGCGGCCAGCTTCGACGGCTCGACCTGGCACTCGCGTTGGTCGGCGATCCGGATCTGGTCTTCCTGGACGAGCCCACGACCGGGTTCGACCCCGGCGCGAGGCGCCAGGCGTGGTCCACGATCCGCTCGCTGTGCGACCTGGGCAAGACTGTGTTCCTCACGACGCACTACATGGACGAGGCGCAGCATCTCGCCAACCGGGTGGCGGTCATGAACGCGGGCCAGATCATCGCGATCGGGCGGCCTGAAGAACTCGGCGGACGCGACCTGCGGCCGGCCGAGATCCGCTTCACGCTGCCGTCGAACTGGTCGCTCGGCGATCTCCCCGACATTCCGTGCGAGCAGCGCTCGCTCGATGGAGATCGCGTGCTGGTACTGACGAAAGAAGCGGTGGCGGCTGCGCAGCGGATCACCACGTGGGCGCTCGACAACGACGTCGACCTCGGCCACTTCTCGGTCACCCAGCCGACGCTCGAAGACATCTACCTCGAGCTCACCCGTCCCGTCGAACCGGCGCAGACTGCCGAGGAGGTCCTTCGATGAGTGCCATAGCCACTCCCTCGCTAAAGCGCGATAGTTCGCTCAAGCGTGATCTCGGCCTTATCGGATGGCAAATCCGGTACGAACAGCGCGCCTACTGGCGCAACCGCGGCCGCGGGATCTTCACGTTCGTGTTCCCGCTCATGTTCCTGGTGATCTTCGCTTCCCTCGACAAAGGGGCGCACATCTCGAGCCTCGGCGGGATCCCCTACGACGACTTCTTCGTCCCCGGGATCCTCGCCTACGGGTTGATCGCCACCACGTTCGTGAACATGGCCATCAGCACCGCGATTCTCCGCGACCAGGGCGTGCTCAAGCGCATGCAGGGAACCCCGCTGCCGCCGTGGGCCTACGTTGCGGCCCGGATCGGCTCGACGTTGGTAATCGTGCTGATGATGACGGTGATCACGCTGGCGCTCGGGATCGGCGCCTACGGCGTTCACCTTCGCGGCTCGACGCTTCCCGGTCTCCTGGCCACGCTCGTGCTCGGAACCGCCGCGTTCACTACGCTGGGGATTGGCGTAACACGCCTCATTCCTAACGCCGAGGCCGCGCCGGTAGTCGTGAACCTGCTGATCCTGCCGCTGACGTTCATCTCGAGCATCTGGTTCCCACCGACCGGGATGCCCAACGCGCTGATCGACATCGCCAAGATCTTCCCGATCCGGGCGCTCGCCGACGGCCTCCAGCATGCCTTCAATCCACACACCACCGGCGCCGGATTCAACGCTCAGGACCTGCAGACGCTAGCGATCTGGACGGCGATCGGGATCTTCCTGATGCTGCGGTTCCTGCGCCAGCCGCAGGGCGAGGTGCGATGACAGAAGAAATTGACGACCGCGGTCGTGGCGCCGGCGACGCCGGTGAGGCGGACGTCCGCGGTCGTCTACTGATCGGCGAGCGGATGCTCGGGCGCAGATCGCCGAACGGCGTCCGGGCGATCGCGGCCTGCGTCTGGCTCGGGTTCGTCATCTTCCCGTTGCTGAACGCGATCGGGAAGCACGGACCTCCTCTGGAGCATGGCCTGGTGATCGGCGGGGCCGCGGTTTTCGTCGCCGGCTATGTGCTGCTCGTGCTGAGGTGGCGCGACGACAGCGCCGGCGTGCCCCTGGCGGTACTCGCAGTGTTGATTGCGGTGTCGACGGCACTGACGATCTCCCAGGCGTCGGGCTGGGGCTTCCTGTTCACCTACTGCGCCGCCGTCGCCGCGATGGCCACGCCGCAGCGGATCGGCTTCTACGCGGTGTTGCTGTGCTCGGCGCTGGCCGGTGTCACGTCCGCGATCGGCGGCGCCGACGGCGGCACAGTCGTCGGGTTCATCGCGAGCTCGGCGGGCATCGGGATGCTGATGCTCGTGATGCGCGATCTGCGGGTGAGGAACCTCGAGCTAGGTGCGGCCCGGGCCGAACTTGCCCGGCTGGCCGTCGCCGAGGAGCGAGAGCGGTTCGCGCGGGACCTCCACGACCTGCTCGGCCATTCGCTGTCGGTTATCGCGTTGAAGGCCGAGCTCGCCGGCCGGCTCCTGGCCGACGCCCCGGCCCACGCCGCCCGCGAGGTTGGCGAGCTCGAGCAGGTCGCGCGTACGGCCCTCGGCGAGGTCCGCGAGGCGGTCAGCGGCTACCGCCAGCCGACGCTGGCCGGCGAGCTCGCCGGCGCCCGCATGGCGCTGTCCGCGGCTGGGATCGAAGCGGACGTCCAGGAATCCCGCGCGACGCTCGAGCCCCCGATCGAGGCCGTCCTCGCCTGGACTGTCCGGGAAGGCGCGACGAACGTGATCCGCCACAGCGGCGCGCGCCACTGCACGCTGAAGATCACGACCAGCCTCACCGACGCCGGGGTCGAGGTGATCGACGACGGGCGTGGCGCCGTGACAAACGGAGCCAGCGCTGGCTTGCCGAGCGTCGGCGTCGGCGTCCGCTCGGGTAACGGCGTCGCAGATAGCGGCGTCGCACGCAACACCGGGACCGCGCGCGGCGCGGACGTGGGCACCGGCGGCGGCAACGGACATCCCGTCGCCAGCACGGCTGCGCTTGGCGTCGCGGGCAGCGGTGGGCATGGGCTCGCCGGCCTCGCCGAGCGGGCCCGGCTGCTCAACGGCTGGATCGAAGCGGGCACGCTTGCCGACGGTGGCTACCGGCTCGCGGTCACCGTCCCCGTCGCGCGCGCGTGACGCCGGGCGCCACCGGTGTAATCCGCGTGCTCCTGGCTGAGGACCAGACGATGGTCCGCACCGCGCTCGCCAGCCTCCTGAACCTCGAGCCGGACATTGAGGTCGTGGCCCAGGTGTCACGCGGCGACGAGGTGACCGGGGCTGCGGTCGCGTCCACGCCCGACGTCGCCCTGCTCGACATCGAGATGCCGGGCGCGACCGGGCTCGACGCCGCCGACGAACTCCGCCGGGCGCTCCCCGGTTGCCGAGTCCTGATCCTCACCACGTTCGGTCGACCGGGTTACCTGCGCCGCGCGATGGAGGGCGGCGCGGCCGGCTTCCTGCTCAAGGACACCCCCGCCGGCGAGCTCGCCGCCGCGATCCGCCGCGCCGTCGCCGGCGAGCGCGTCGTCGACCCCGGTCTCGCGGCGGCGGCGCTTAGCCAGGGGGAGAGCCCGCTCACGCCACGCGAGCACGAGGTCCTGCTCGCCTCGCGCGAGCACGCCACCGTCGCCGAGCTCGCCAGCGCGCTCTATCTCTCACCCGGAACCGTCCGCAACCACCTCTCCTCAGCGATGCAGAAGCTGGACGCCCGTAACCGGGCGGAGGCCGTGCGCGTCGCGGAAGAGCAGGGCTGGCTCTAGGCGCCGTCGTCGACCGGAGCTCTCGAGGGCCGCGCCCACCACTCGGGTCGGATACACCTGCAATTCCGATGCGGCTGAGAGGACTCGAACCTCCACGCCCGTAAGGGCACGGCGACCTGAACGCCGCGTGTATACCAATTTCACCACAGCCGCGGGACGCTGAAACTAGCAGGCCTTGACCCCCCAAGTCGAGTCGAACCGCAGGGACACATGTGCGTCCCGGTAGGTGGGCCTTCGGACGGAAATGCCTGCAAAACCGTCCGTTTCACGATCTCCGGACAGTAGGCGAGACGCGTCGCGGCCAGTGCACGGCGCCCGAGCCATCAACGCGTGCACGTCCGCTCGCCTCGCGCGGTAGCCTTGCCACTACGCTGAAGCAGGCGATCGCGACGTCAGCTGTGCCCGGAGACGGATGCAGTGCCGGCCGCGAGCGCGCCGTTTCAGCTCAGTCTCTCGCCGCTATCGTCTAGGGGACTAGGACGCCGCCCTCTCACGGCGGAAACCCGGGTTCGAATCCCGGTAGCGGTACTTCAGAACCCCCGTGTTTTCGGGGGTTTCGCCGTTCCTGGGGTCGTGCGCGACAGTGTGCGCCACAGTCGCGGCGGGTGTGGGGGCGTTCAGGTAGGTGTCGAGCCGCTCGTGCGCCTGCTGTTCGCCCCCGGGACGAGATGGCCGTAGCGGTTCCACCGGTACGAGCATGAGTGAGCGTCCAGGCTTAGCCCTTCCCCTTTCTCCCTCGAGCGCCTTTAGGTCTTCCGTCCGCTGCGCCCGGGAACGACCGGATGAACCTGCAGGAAGCAGAGAGTCTCGGTCTTTAGCGACTCCGGCGATACGATCACCGAGCTGACCGCGCCTGGCGGAGTGATCCTGAGCGAGTGCGCATGGGGACACGGCACTCCGAGCGGTGCGCCGTCCCCCCACTCCACCAGCGCGGAGGCCGTCGTCCCCTTGGCGAGATGCACCGTCGGGATCGGGCCCGAGAAGACGCCGCCGATATAGCCGGACTTGGTCCGCTTGGCGCTGAGAATCCGCTGGCCTGTCGCGGAGAGAGCGTCAACGCCCGGGTAACCGGTGATGGTGCACGCGCTTCCCCGGTTCTTGAACTCGATCGCGACGCCGGTATGAAACGAGTACGCCCCCGTGTCTGTGAGCGATATCCCCAGCGCGTTCGGTTGACAGTGGCCAGCGACTGATTTCTTCGCGGCTGGATGCACCGCTCCGGCCGTTTGACCACCGGCAGCGACGACCTGGCCGGCGAAGACGGCAACCGACGCGACCACGCCTGCTCCGGTAAACACCACGCGCGTCCTGATCATCTTCCGCCTCCTGATGTGACTGCAGAGACCCGCCGACGAGACCATCTCGGCGCGAGGTTCGAAAGCCGACCGGTCTCATCGCGCCCCGTCGAAACGATTCTCTCAGCGCGGCGACCTTGGGTCAACGGAGTCTCCCGGCGCTGTGACTGGCTAAATGTCGCCCAAAATCGGCGGCGACTACAGAGCCCGAGGTGGCCGAGCGCCGAAAGCTCGGCGTGGTCACCGACGGGCGCCCGCTCCCGCTCTCGATCGAAACGCAGCAGCCAGCCGACCGACGGTTCCGCGGAACCGTTGTGGTTTCTTCTCGATTAGAGCGCTTCTGTCCCGACACCTAGACAATAGGCCTATCCCGCCAGCGGGTTGAGGGGCCGCGTCCCGCTGGAATCAGCGAGCATCGGGAGGTAGGCTCAGCGCCATGCCTCAGACAGACGCCCGTCCTGGTCGTCAGGCGTTCTGGTTCACGGTCGCGGCGTTCGTGTGGAGCGCAGCGTTGGTAGGGGCCGTTTTCGTCCTTCCGTTTTACGGCTCGTCATCGGTTTCATCCACCGGGGCGCATTCTTCGCCGTCGCTGACGCTCATTCAGGTCAATGGACCCGGGGTTCTCGTTCCCATGGGGATTCCCCTCATCATCGTGGCGCTGGTGTGGGCGGCGCTTCATCGCAAGTGTTCTCGCGGAGGTCGCGCCGCCCGGTACGTGGCCTGGACGCTCGTTGGGATGCTCGCCGCGGGGTGTCTGGTTGCGATCGCGTCGGTCGGCTTGCTCATCGCGCCGGTAGCTGCGCTCCTGTGGTGCGCGGCTGCGATTACTCCGTCCGGTGGGACCTACACCATCATCAGTTAGCAGAGATCCGCACGACACAAGTTGCGGCGAGTTACGCGCGATCATCTTCGGTTGGCGCCGGCATCGGCGCAGGTGTTCGTCCTACACCGGGAATCTCGCCCAGAGCGGTCGGCATTCGCTGGCGCTATGCCATTGGCGCGCTTCTCGCCGGTGTGCTCCTCGTAGTCGGAATCGTGCAGATCACCGGCGGCGGAGCCACCGATCCATGGGCGACAGCCGAAGGCGCAAACATGAGAGCAGGCTTTCTCAACGGTTGCGGACAGAGCGCCGGCAATCTTGTCGATTGCCAGTGCGTGTTCGCTCACGTCACCAGCCGACCGCCGTTCAACACACCGCAGGGCTTCGCGTCGCTGGGCAGCGATGTCCTGGCCTACGAGCGTACGGGCGACAGGGTTGCGATCCCTGCCGTATACATCAGCTCGCTACGAGCGTGCCGTGTCCGCAGCTAAGCCCCGTTGAACGGTCGTTGCGCGCGAAGCAGGTCAGCGTTCTGAGATCAGGCTCGGACAAACCTTGCAGCGGATCGCGATCCGGCGGTGATCGCGCTGCGAGACAATCACATGATGGATGCTGTGAGGGTTCTCGATGTGGCGAGATGTCGCCCGCGTCGGGGACAGGATCGATGACGGCGTTCCGGGTTGACCCGGCCGTGGCGGCTGACGCGGCCGCGGTGACGGCGGTCAGGGTGGCGCTAGAGACGTTTCTGTACGGCGAGTGTTCGCTCTCGCAGGCCGATGTGGAGGACGAGTGGTTGGACCTTGACCTCGAACGGCACGCGCGCGTCGTCCGCGACGGCGAGCGCGTTGTTGGCTTTGGCGCGGTGCGCCAAGAAGGCGAGCTTTGGGAAGCCGAGGGCTTTGCACATCCCGACGCGCTCGGGCGGGGGATCGGAGCGCTGATCGCGACTGAGCTTGAAGAGCACGCGGCCCGGCTTGGCGCACGCCGGATTCACACCTTCGCATTTGAGGTCGACTCGGCCGCCCGCACGCTGCTGCAGTCGCTCGGCTACAGCGCCGTGCGCGTTTTCCGAGAGATGCGCATCGAGCTGCAGGCGCCGCCGCCCGCGCCCCGCTGGCCGGACGGTCTACGAGTTGTCCCGTTCGAGGTCGAACGGGACGCGGTCGAGTTCCACGCCGCGTGCGAGGAGGCGTTTGCGGATCATTGGGAGCACACCCCGCGCGAGTTCGAATTGTGGTCGAGGAGCCACATCGGCAGCGAGCGTTTTGACCCGACGCTCTGGTGCGTCGTTCGCTCGGGAGACGAGATCGCTGCCGGAACGATCTGCGCCGGTGATACGTACGGGGGCGGCTGGGTGCGCGTGCTGTTCACGCGTCGGGCGTGGCGCAAGCGCGGTGTCGGTACGGCGCTTTTGAGCGACTCATTCGCGCGCTTCTGGGAGCGCGGCGAGCACAGCATCGGGCTCGGGGTCGACGCGGCGAGTGACACGGGCGCGTTCCGCCTCTACGAGCGCGCTGGGATGTCTCCTAAGCTCGGCTTCGCGGTTTACGAGAAGGAACTCGACGATCGTCGGTGAGTCGCGCCACCATGCGGCCACGAGTCTTCCGTCGACGGGGTTGCAAGAAGCTACAGGCGTTGGGGCTGTCGTTACTCGATGAGGGTGTCGCACAAATCTCGGGATTTGTGAGGAGCGCACAACCGGCTCGGTCGCCGCGCGGCGGTTGGCCTTTATTTCTCGGAGGGTGGTCGAGAAATCGCGCTTATTCCGGGGTTTCTCGACCAGGCTCATCCTTGGCGGTCCGCGTCCTGTGACGGGGCCACAACGAACCGGGCACGCCAGGGTTTGTGCGACACCCTCCGATCAAAGGGGCAGCGTCCCGCGTCGGATCCGGTGGTCTTGAAAGCGCTGGTTGTTCGTGAGAACGGCAGTCTGCGTGCCGTATTCCGGCGTGGAATGGCCGCGCCCCGCGACACCCTCTCCCTCGAGCAGCGTGAATATCGCCTGGCCAGCGAGGAGGCCGGATTAACCTCAGATTCCTGGGCACTGTAGGAGGCCGAGATGGACCGCGATGTGCTGGACGCGATTGAGCGCGAGATTGACCAGGAGGTGCGGGCACGCTTCCGCGGCAGCGCGGTGCGGCGAGCCGTGCTGCTCCAATACGGCGACGACCCGGAAATCGAGCCGGGCGACCTTTGGGTCCGGGTGCTGCTCGTCGCGGACGGGTCGGAGGACAACTTGGAGCCGGCCCTGAGGGGATTCGAGCAAGCCAACCAGACGGCGATCGAGCAGTTCACGAGCTACCTGGCAACAAAGCTCCGGGAGATCGGGGTGGTCGAGTACACGTTCACCGACAAGCCCGTCACCTACGACGGCAAGGGACCTCGCGCGATCATGCACACTGCGCAGTGCCTGTCGGACATCGAGGGGTGGGAGCACGGTGAAGCTACTTTTGTGCTGGCCGCGCTGGGACCGGCTGGCCTGGAGACGGTGGACACGCTGATCGTGGCGGGAATCGCGGCCACGCGCGCGGAGGCCATCCGGTGGGCCCTCGGCCGCATCCGCGAGCGGCCACCGTACCAGCGGCTCCGTGAACTGAGATGCGACGCCGAGGGCATGGACCGCGATGTCCTGGACGCGATCGAGCGCGAGATTAATGAGGAGGTGCGGGCACGCTTCCCCGGCAGCGCGGTCCGGCAGGCTGTGCTGCTGCAATACGGCGACGACCCGGAAATAGAGCCGGGGGACCTGTGGGTCCGGGTGCTGCTCGACGCGGAGAGGCCAGATGACTTCGAGCAGACCCTCACGGCATTCGAGCAAGCCAACCCGATGGCGAGAGATCAGTTCACTGCTTACCTGGCAGCGAAGCTCCGTGAGATCAGGCTCGTCGAGTACACATTCGGCAACAACCCCGTCACCCGCGACGGCCACGGACCGCGTGCGAGCAACATCGTCGGGGAGCGGCTGCCGGACATCCAGGAGGAGGAACACGGCGAGGTCACCCCGGTGCTGGCCCGGCTGGGACCGGCTGGCCTGAAAACGCTGGACACGCTGGTCATGGCGGGAATCGCGGCAACGCGCGCGGACGCTATTCGGTGGTGCCTGGACAGCATCCGCGAGCGGCCAGCGTACCAGCGGCTCCGTGAGCTGAGATGCGACGCCGACAAGCTCAGGAACGAGTTCTGAGGCTCCTGCTCAGTCGCCAACCGGGCAGCATCGGCACGACTTCCGCTTTGGGCTTTCGCCGGGAGGCCGGAGATGGAACCCCTGGCCGACGTGCCTTGGCGAACATACGGTGACGTTCGTCGCGGCCTTTGGTTCGATCCCGACGCGCCGTCTCCGCCGGCACGGCTGTTGCTCTGGTGCTTGCGACGTCCGAGGCTCTTGCTGGCACTGTGCGCGTCTAGCGCGGCCGTGGAGCGCTCCCAAGTGCGGTGCGCTTTTCCGGGCATAGCACACGCCCGTTCGTGGAGTGCGAGGTGCTGGCGCGATCCTGAGGCGATATGCGCGCCAGCCGCTCGGTCGATCGGCTGCTAGACCAGGCGGCAGGTCGCAACGCCGCGCTGATGGCACGGGCCGCGCGCTTCCTGGCCCTCGGCGAATCCAGCGCCGCGATCGATCCACAGTTGGCGGAACTGCGCGACCGTGGCCATCAAAACATCCGCTCCGACATGCACGAGCTGGCCAGCGCGCTCGCGGCAATCGATCCGCGCATCAACCCGGACCGCCTCGCGGAAACCCTGTTCGCGTTCGCGGCAAACGAATCTTCCTACCTGCGGCTCACCCATGAATGCGACCGGCCTGAGCAGCAATACGCAGCGGCGCTCCGTGCGATCCTCGCCGCGCTCGTCGACCAAGCCAGGAACTAACCACACGCTGAGTCAGGGGGTTTCGGTTATTCGATAGCCGAGCCCGGGGGTGGTGTGGATGATGTCGGGTTGGCCGAGTTTGCGTCTGAGGCGGGCGATGGTGACCCGGACGGTGTTGGTGAATGGGTCAACGTTCTCGTCCCAGGCCTGCTCGAGGAGCTGCTCTGCGCTGAGTGCGCCGGGGCTGGCTTTGAGCAGGGCTTCGAGAACGGCACGCTCTTTCGCTCGGAGTTCGATCGTCCGTCCGTCGCGGGTGACGGTGCCGGTGAGCGGGTTGAGTTCGACCCCGGCTGTCTGCAGTGTGCGGGTGCTGGCGGTTGGCTTGCGGCGCGCGAGCGCGCGGATGCGTAGGACGAGTTCAGGGAAGTGGAAGGGCTTGGGGAGGTAGTCGTCGGCGCCGAGCGTGAGGCCTGTGACGCGGTCGGCGGGGTCGCCGGCGGCGGTGAGCATCAAGATCATCGGGGGCTCCTCGCCGTGGGTGATGATCTGACAGAGCCTGTCGCCGTGGATGCCGGGGAGGTCGCGGTCGAGAAGCACGACGTCGTAGGGGTTGAGGTTGACCTTGGAGGCAGCTTCGAAGCCGTCGTAGGCTACGTCGACGGCCATACCCTGATCGCGCAAGCCTTCGGCGATCCGGTTGGCGTAACGGGGCATGTCCTCGACGACAAGAACCCTCATCTGATGGTGTCTGCGAGTTGTGGGATAGCCGCCGCGAGGGTGATTTGAACTCGGAGCCCGCCATCGGCGCGGGCGTGGAGCTC
>Ga0308309_10002552_pt1 | contig 10850 bp, 12 predicted proteins | sample HubBroMetageWFT5_FD_192491 | JGI IMG/M metagenome (GOLD analysis project Ga0308309, IMG submission 192491) | Warmed and freeze-thawed soil microbial communities from the Hubbard Brook experimental Forest, New Hampshire - Hubbard Brook CCASE Soil... | ecosystem: Environmental > Terrestrial >... | reverse complement strand
TATGCGAACGCATTCTGGCCGGAGTGACCCTTGCCGCCATCCCAGTTTTCGACCACCAGACACTGATCGAGCGAAAGAGTCACCTTGCTGGTGGCATTCGGCCCGGAGCCTGGAGCCGCTACGATCCATGTGCCGAGCCAGTAATCCAGTTGCCGGCTCTCTGGGTTTGTGGCACAGCTTTCCGCGTTGGTCGCGCCCAAAGAGCTTGCCGCGACACAGACTCCAAATGTGGCCAGAAACAGAAGTTTCCTGCAGTGCATCAAACCGTGGACCACCATTGCAGAAGTCATGAGCTGTACTCTCCTACTCAATCGCCAGTTAACCACTTGCGGCCATTGCGTACTTTCGATATTGTGACAAAGTATGTCGCCAAAGCGCCAAACCAGTTTCCTCGATTTCACCGGCGACAATAACTCCGAGATCACAACTCTCGCGCACGATTATTCTCCCGGACACGCCATCCCTCTGCATTTTCACAATCGAGATCAGCTCGTTTATGCATCTCGAGGGGTAATGACGGTTCGGACTCGGGAAGGCGCCTGGGTCGTCCCGCCGTATCGTGCAGTTTGGATACCCGCTTCCATTCCTCACACGATCACGATGTCAGGGGCCGTGGCGATGAGAACTCTTTACCTGAAGCCGCGAACAACGGAAACCCTGCCTCGAGACTGCTGCGTGATCAACGTGACGCCGCTGTTGAAAGAGCTCATTCTCCATGCGTGTGCGCTCGGTACGCTGAAAAAGACGAAGAAACGGCAGCAACATCTGATCGCGGTGATTGTCGGCCAATTGGAAGTGGTTCAGATGGTCGCGTTACAGCTTCCGCACTTGTCGGATCCGCGAGCTGCGCGAGTCACGGATCTGCTTATAGCCGACCCCAGTGACCGTCGAACACTCGCTCAAATCTCCCAGCTAAGTGGGGCCAGCAAGAGAACAGTTGAGAGGCTGTTCCGCGAAGAGACTGGCATGACCTTCGGCAAGTGGAGGCAACAACTTCGTCTAATGCAAGCGATGCGCCTGCTGGCAGAAGGAGCGAAGGTCACGCACGCGGCTCTGGACTCCGGCTACAGCACCCCGAGCGCATTCATCGCGATGTTCAGGAAAGTTTTAGGAACCACACCGACCTCTTACTTCAAATTGCCAGGAAGAGGCTTAGCTGCCTCATAGCTCGACAGGCACTTGGGCGAACGAGCGGCGCGGGATCAGGACTATTCACCAGCCCCCGTCGCCCTACTTCGACTCTTCCGGCACAATCTTCAACCCCAGCTTCTCCGTATGCCTGAGCACCGTAAGCGAACAGCTTGCTCCGACGCGGACGTCGGCCAGCACGCGATGCAGATCGTCCACTCCAGCGATCGGATGCCCTTCCAGCGCGATGATAACGTCGCCATCGCGGAGCCCCGCCCGCTTCGCCGGACTATTTTCTTCTACCGACAAAACCAATGCGCCCGATTCTTTCGCCAGATCATAAAACCGCACCACGCGGCGATGTACCGGCACGGTCTGCGCTGAGACGCCGATGTAGCTGCGGCGGATGCGTCCATCGCGCAGCAGGCGGCTGGCCACGAACTTCGCGGTATTGATCCCGATGGCGAAACAAATTCCCTGCGCCGGCAAAATCGTCGCTGTATTCACGCCGACGACTCGGCCTGCAGAGTCGACCAGCGGCCCGCCGGAGTTTCCTGGGTTGAGTGCCGCGTCGGTCTGAATGACGTCGTCAATCAGCCGCCCAGAATAGGACCGCAGCGAACGTCCTAGCGCACTCACCACTCCTGCCGTCACCGTGGACTGAAATCCGTACGGGCTGCCGAGTGCGACGACGAGTTGTCCCACGCGAAGCTGTTGCGAGTCGCCGAGCGCGACGGCGGTTAGGCCAGGCTCGTCGACACGAATCACCGCAAGATCGCTGGCCGGGTCGTCGCCGATTGCGCTTGCAGGCATTCGCCGTCCGTCGGCCAATGTGACCTCAATGCGTCGCGCATCGTGGACGACGTGGCTGTTGGTGAGAATCAGGCCATCTGGAGTGAATACAAATCCCGATCCTCCGCCGCGCCGTTCGCGCGCCTCGCCAGAGCGAGTAAGGCCCGCAGCTTGGTGAACCTCAATATTCACCACCGACGGGCTGGCGCGCCCGACCGCACCCGTGACCGCGCGCGAGTAGGCATCGAGCAGCGAATCATCAGAGGCTGCCGTAACTTCGCCCGAAACTCGATGCTGAGTTTCTTCCCATCCAGACGCGTCTTGTTGATTCACAGCCGCAGGGTAGGCGTTAAAGACAGAAAAACTATTTCCAGCTTCTTCCGGACTCATGCTGGATAGATGTGAATCGATCTATTTGGGATTCACGGGCGGTTATTTGAAAAACCAGACAAAAAACCGGGACCAAGAACTTGGTCCCGGCATTGAGTTGGCTGGTTGCCCGGATTAAATTGAGGCGTTTAGCAGGCGTGAAGGAGCCGCCGTTAAGCGGCGACTGGGAGCCTGCTGCCGAAATCCTGAGCCGCGTGGTTTGCGGCGAAGGATCTCTCCCCTACGCCGTCCTTCTTGGCCGAATCGTCAAATCCCGCACCTGGGTCAGAATGCTGGACATCTGCATCCCGTTCAGTTGCGAGACAAAGGGCAGGATCTCTGCGATGAACTGATCTTTCACCAGTTCGCTGATCTCGTCCTGACGGCTCTTTTCTCCGCCGCTGAGCAACTCCGGCACGGTCACCTCCAGTGCGCGCGCCAGCCGCTCCAGGGAAGACAGCGTGGGCGTAGCTTTCTCGTTCTCAATTTTAGAAACGTACGTCCGCGGCACGGACATGCGCCCCGCAAGTTGGCGCTGGCTGAGTCCGCTGCGCAGGCGCAGCGAGCGGATCGATGTGGCCAGGTTAAGATGCCCCCGCCCGGTGCCGTGCATGGGCATCATTACGGGCGGCGCAAGCACCACCGGTTCGGGCTCTGGTTCCTCGTCCAGGGACGAGTGGCAGCGCCGGCAATTGTTATTGACCGTACGGAATTGAACCAGCAGGCAATGATCGCAACGGACGACTTCCCTGGAATCTACTGGGGCAAGAGTCGTAGCCATCGGGTTGTGGGAGTGCCAGAGCGGGCTACTCCTTTACAGAGCAACCGAAATAAAACTTGGGGGAGAGTTTCGGGTGCAGGGACAATCTGCGGCACAATGCCTGTGGATGTCAAGGGTAAAATGCATCAAGCCGTGATTTCAGCGGATACAATCGACTCGAGGCGGCGAAACGTCGCGAATGACAAGGGCAAACGCATGATCGATCGCGAAGCAGCATGGGGTTTACTAACTGAGTTCACCCAATCGGAAAGTTTGCGCAAGCACGCGCTGGCAGTAGAAGCCTGCATGCGCGCCTGCGCGAAAAAGTTTGAGCCAACAAAATCTCATGTGGGGACAGGCGCCCTCGCCTGTCCGGCGGAGCAAAGCTCCGCAGATGTTTCCGCCGCTGAGTCGCTCTCCACGGAAGAACTCTGGGGCATCGTCGGCCTCATCCACGACTTCGACTACGAAAAATATCCCAGCGTCGAAGACCATCCCTACAAAGGCAACGAAATTCTAAAAGACCGCGGATGGCCGGAACTGATCCGCCGAGCCATCATGTCCCACGCCGAATACACGGGCGTCACCCGCGATACGCCCATGGAGAAAGCGCTCTTCGCCTGCGACGAGCTCGCCGGATTCATAACCGCCGTTGCTCTGATCAAGCCGGGAAAGTCGCTGGCAGAGGTGGATGCCAAGTCGATTAGAAAGCGGATGAAGGACAAAGCGTTCGCACGCTCGGTCAGCCGCGACGACATTAGTAAAGGAGCTGCCGCCCTGGGCGTGGATCTGGACGAGCACATTGGATTTTGTATTGAGGCGCTACAAGCAATCGCGGAGGAGTTGGGATTGGACGGGAGCGCGGGGAGATCGGCCTGATGAATCAGGTGCGTGTTTGCTGGAAAAAATCCCCGCTTCGAGCCCACAGCGGTATACTCCTAGCCAAGCTCCCGCGATTTCCTAAACTGGGGCGGAGAAACTACTTGACGGCCACGATTGCTCTCTTAAACATGAAAGGTGGTGTCGGTAAGACGACGCTTGCGGTGAACCTTGCGTGGCACATGCACCAGAACGAGAACGCCAACGTTTTACTCGTAGATCTGGATCCCCAGTTCAATTCGACACAGTACGTTATGGACTACAGTTCCTTCGAAAATCACGGCAAGAAAGCAGGAACTATTGCGGACCTCCTCATCGACCAGCCGAAGCTGGACGTAAGGCTCAAGAGAGTCAAGAGCAATCCATCCGCGGCGTTGCACACGATTGAGGAGAGCGGTGGCAAGAAGTTCGATCTACTTCCTGCCGAACTCAGCTTGGCTTGGGTAGTCAAGAATCCGGCACAAATGGATTATCGCCTCGAGAAGCTCTTGAACAAAATTAAATCCGCGTATGACTACATTTTCATTGATTGCGCACCGACCGACTCGGTTCTTACAACGATGGCGCTTACGGCGTCCGACTTCCTTATGATCCCAATGCGCCCAGACAGATTCTCTATCCTTGGCTTCACGAACCTAATGTCGACCATCAAGACATTTCGGGCGAACTGCCCTGACCCACATGACGTTCAGATCTTGGGTGTTGTGTTCACGCAAGTAACCGGAATATCTGCAGTGGAGCAGCAACTGATGGATGAGATCGCGCTTTCGGTCAAAAGGGAAAAGATGTATCTGTTTTCGTCGTCATTGAGGCACTCCAAATCGTTCATGCGCTCAGTCAACGATCAGACCCCGATTTTCCAAACTTTGTACGCTAAGGGCAACACGAAAATGGCAGCAAAGAACATCGCCGACGAGCTAAGGAACCGCATTGCCGTATTGTCGAAAGCCGCTAGCTCCGGGAAGGGGAAAAAATAGTGGCGAAAACACGGGTGCACGGAATTCTTGGAGAACTCCACAGGCTGCTGAGCGTATATAGCGCTACGGATTTTCTCGATGCGAGCCATTACTCGGGAATTTCACGCCGTATGAGGGATGTCTTGCGCGCACTGTCCCAGGAGGCTGCCTCGGAGGGTCATGCCGCGCTACGGCAGGCCCCTAATGGGAGCGCTGCTCAGCGTCAGGTCCGGTCGTTGCGGCTTGGCCCTCAGGGCGAAGCGACGGGGGATGTCCTGACCGCGGTGCGTCAGTCCCCCCACTCTCAGAGCAACCGGGCAATGGTTATGTTCGCGCGATCGCTCGGACTTAAGCTGCAGGCGAACCCCAAAGATAGCAGAGATCGCGTGGCCAGACGGCTTGCATCACTTTTGGAAAGAATGCCTGCGGACAAGAAGGACGAGGCGATCTCAGGCCTTCTATCCGGCCGAAGCACTCAGACCCAAGGCTGGATCGATGTTATCAAGAGCAGTAATCAGTGAGAAGGATTCTTCCGAGCGCCGTAGACCTCAAAGAACAGGTCACAACCTATGTTGAGGACGCCGCAAAGTTAGCACGAGACCGCCTCTCGGAGGCGGCAGCAAGCCGCGCATTTGAGGAAATTTATGAGATATCTCTTGCGACCTCTACTGTGCTCGGCGGGCTATCTAATCCCCGCTTGCGCCCGGTGTTAGGTCCCGCCAAAAGCCTCGTACTTAGGACACCGCTGCTGGTTGGCATCGGGCAGCTAACTGTTGCTGAGGCCGAACTGAGGCGCTTCGTTGAGCTAGTACTTTGGACGATTTACTTCTCCGACCATGCTGTGGAGTGGCTCGCGTTCGAAACCGCCCCAGGCGACGGATTTTCGCAAGACCAGAGGAAGCCGATAGCCTATGCGGCGCACCGGCAGTTGAGGTTCTACCTCGACTACGTTCTCGAACTGATGGGTGACGAACCCTCGGGATTGGGTCTCAGGGTCGGGAAAGATTTGGAGCAGGGTCTGCGGAAGTTGAATGCGGCTGTCCATGCGGGCCGACTCGCCCGAGGTGCGGCGAGAACTCCGCCCTACGACGATCTGTCCGAGCCGACCCTTCGGGCGTTCTCGAAAACCCAGCGTTCGACTTTTGCTTCGTGTATCGTGTTGCTCGCCGCCTACCGGCGTCAGGGCTTCGATAGGCTTAACGCCCTTAGTCGTGCGTACTTCGACTGGCTCGTTGGGCCTAAGCTGAGAAGGGAAGTTCGTAGCGGGCCCTTCGGCTTGACTTGACCTCCAAACCTAACTGAGGGTTTCCGCAATCCTGCCACTCTCAATCAACTCCGCGATCCGCGCGAAGTCTTTGTACATAACTCGATCCTTGTCGACAGCCGGACAAACTGTCCGGATCGCCGCATGAGCCGCCTGTCCGCGCTTCGAACTCTTCAGCGGAGACAGGAAGTCAATGGCCTGGGCCACGGCCATGGCTTCGATGGCAAGAACATTGCGCGTGTTTTCGACGACGCGCTTCAGCTTGTTCGCCGCCGTCATGCCCATCGAAACGAAATCTTCTTTGTTGCCCGACGTCGTAATCGAATCCACCGACGCGGGATGCGCCAGCACCTTATTCTCGCTGACCAGCGCCGCCGCCGTGACCTGCGCCATCATGAAACCAGAATTCAGCCCGGCACCCTGCGCCAGAAATGGTGGCAATCCCTCGCTGAGCGCGGGATTCACCAGGCGCTCGATCCTGCGCTCGCTGATTCCAGCAAGGGCGCTGAGGGCGATGGCCAGAAAATCTAACGCGAACGCCAGCGGCTCGCCGTGAAAATTTCCGCCCGAAATCACATCGCCTTCAGAATTTTCAGCGTCGGTGACGAACACCAGAGGATTATCTACCGCAGAGTTTGCTTCGGTTTCGAAAATCTGGCGGCAGTGCGTCAGCGTATCGCGCACTGCGCCGTGCACCTGCGGAATGCATCGCAGGGAATAGGCATCCTGCACCCGTCCGCAGGCGCGGTGCGACTCCCGAATCTCGCTGCCTTCGAGCATCTTGCGCAAATTCGACGCCGTTTTTGTTTGTCCGGCATGGGGACGGGCCTGGTGAATCCGTGCGTCGAAAGCTGCGTCCGTGCCTTGAAGCGCGTCGCACGACAACCCACCCAATACGTCGGCGGAATCCACCAGCGTTTCGGCTGCGAGCAGAGCCAGCGTACCAACGGCCAACATGCCTTGCGTTCCGTTGATCAGAGAGATGGATTCTTTCGCTTCCAGCGCCAGAGGTTTGATCTGCGCTTTCTTCAGCGCATCGCCGCCGGAAATCCGAACGCCCGCCGCATCGAAACATTCACCCTCGCCAATCAACGCCAGCGCCAAATGCGCCAGAGGCGCCAAATCTCCGCTTGCGCCCACACTTCCCTGCGACGGAACGAAAGGCGTCACCCCGCGGTTCAGCATTTCGCACAAGGTATCGATAACGACCGCTCGCACGCCGGAATAACCCTTGGATAAAGAATTCGCGCGCAGCAGCATCATCGCGCGCGTCTCCGCGACCGAAAGCGGTTCGCCCACTCCGACCGCGTGCGAGCGCACCAGATTCACTTGCAGTTCGCGAATTTGGTCGCCAACGATGCGCACGTCGCTAAGCTTACCGACGCCGGTCGTGATCGCGTAAGCCAGCTTGTTACTGGCGACAATCTCATCGACGACCGCGCGCGCCCGATCGACCTGCTCGCGCGCGTCTGCCGCAAGCAGCACCGCACGCCGTTCGGCGGCAACTTCGCGCACCGATTCCAAAGTGAGATCGTTGCCGTTAATGTGAAGTGCGTTCAAGAAGTTTGTCCATCCTGTTTTCCAGCCGCCGCGCGAAAGGCGCGCAAATATTTCTCGGGGAGCGCGGCAATCTTCATTTCTGCATCGGTCACGATGTGAGTGGTTTCACCTTCCGCCAGCAGCAAGCCGTCGTCCGCGCGCCGTAATTCATAGCCAAAGTGGACCACCGAATCCCGCACGTTCAATAGTTGCGTGCGTACCAGAACTTCGTCGTCATAGTGAACCGGCGCCCGGTAGCGGCATTTGGCCTCGGCGACCGCGATGAAGCGTCCATCTTTGCTTTCCATATCGCGATACGAAAAACCCAGCTGGCGCAGCAGTTCGACGCGCCCCACTTCGAACCAAACGAAATGATTCGAGTGATACACCACGCCCATCTGATCGGTCTCGGCATAGCGCACACGCAGCCGGGTTTCATTCACTGCTTGTGCGTTTGCGCTCATTTCCCACTCCACACGGGCTTGCGCTTCTCAAGAAACGACGAGACCCCCTCGCGAAAGTCCGCCGTCGTGCGAATGCGCGCATTGTCTTCAGTGGCGTCCGCGATCTGAGTATCGAGCTGTTTGCCGATGAAGCCATTGATCAACTTTTTCGTGGCGCGCATGGAACTGGGACTATTCTCTGAGAGTTGAGCCGCGAGTTCCTTTGCGCGTGCGAGCAACCTGTCTGCCGGAACCACTTCATTGACCAGGCCATAGCGATTGGCTTCGGCCGCGTCAAACAAGCGCCCGGAAAGCAGAAGATCGCGCGCGACCTTGTGCCCAACTTGCCAGACGAGGATGGACGAAACGATCGCGGGCACAAAGCCAATGCGAACTTCCGTATACCCAAACTTCGCTTCCGGCACAGCCAGAGTAAAGTCGCACATGGTCGCGAGACCGGTCCCTCCGGCGATGGCCGCTCCATTCACTGCGGCGATTGTGGGTTTCGGAAAATCGTAGAGCTTGCGAAACATCCCCGCCATCGTTGCCGAATCGCGGACATTCTCCTCGTGAGTTTTGCCCAGCAAAGATTTCAATTCATCAAGGTCGAGTCCTGCGCAAAACGCCTTTCCCGCTCCAGTCAATAAAACGATTCCCGCGTCAGAAGCCTCAATCTCGTCGAGGGCCTTCTCCAGTTCGCCCACCAATTCGAAGCTGATGGCATTGCGCTTCTCGGGACGGTTCAGCGTAATGGTGGCGACGCCGGAATCATATGCGAGTTGGATGGTTTTGTAGTTCATATCAAGCAGAGTCGCTAGGGGTTAGTCATCGACGACAGAAGTCGTATATCTTGCGCCGATCTCCTCGGTCGCGCGCAGCAAGGTATCCAAAGGCTTAAGAGGCGGCAACTCTGCAGCCCGCGACCTCAAAGCCTCAATCATTTTTTCCGTTGCAATATTGCCGACTAGGGCATCTTGCGCAAACGGACAGCCGCCCAGCCCGCCAAGCGCGGAATCAAAGCGGCGACAGCCCGCGTCGTAAGCAGCGAGAATCTTTTTCTCAGCGTCTTCCGGACGGCTGTGCAGATGGACGCCAATCTCCAGATAGTCGTACTTCGTCATCACAGCGCCCACCAGTTCGCTGACCTGCTGTGGCGTAGCCATTCCGACCGTGTCAGCAAGAGAAATCATCTTCAGGTTGTCGACTTCCATGAGCGAGATGGCTTCGATCACTTCTTCAACGCTCCACTGATCTCCGTACGGATTGCCAAACGCCATCGAGATGTAGACGACAACGTCGAGCGCAGAATCGTCTGCTTTCTTCTGAATCTTTTCCAGTTCCTCAAGCGCGTCTTCCGCGGATTGATTCTGATTCTTGCGCAAGAACGTTTCCGAGATCGAGTAGGGAAATCCCAGTGTTTTCACGCCATGCGTCTCGATCGCCCTGTGGGCGCCCTTTTCATTTACCACGATGCCGATAATCTCCACGTCGTCAGGTGGATCCAGTTCCTTCAAGACTTCTTCCGAGTCCGCCATCTGCGGCACAGCCTTGGGCGACACGAACGAAACCGCGTCGATATGTTTGAATCCCGCGCTGATCAACGCCTGCAGGTAGGCCCGCTTGATATCGGGCGGAATCTGCCCCTTCAGTCCCTGCCAGGCATCTCGCGGACATTCGATCAGTTTGACGGTCTTCGACAAATCATTCACCACGGAGACACGGAGGCACGGAGGTATAAAGTTAGAGAACCTTTCGAACGATTCCGCCTCGGGTTGTGGCGGATCTCTCCTTGTCTCCGTAGTCGCTCACGTTTGCAGCACTCCCACCTTGAATTCCGCCACGTCCGGATTTAACGCCGCCGCTTCCAGAGCCTGAGTAATGGCGTCCCGGGTTTCGATGGGGTCGATGATTTTATCGATCCACAACCGCGCCGCGCCGTATCGCGGATCGGTCTGCTCGTCATAACTTCGCTTCGTCGACTCGTACAGTTCTTTCTTATCTTCTTCGCTCAGCTTCTTGCCGCCGCGCTCCAGTTGCTTCACCTTGATCTCGACCAAGGTCCCCGCCGCCGCATCTCCGCCCATCACCGCATAGCGCGCCGTCGGCCAGGCAAAAACAAAACGCGGATCGAACGCCTTCCCGCACATGGCATAGTGTCCCGCGCCGAACGAGCCTCCCACGATCACCGTGATCTTCGGCACCACGGAATTCGACACCGCGTTCACCATCTTCGCTCCCGCCTTGATGATGCCGCTCCACTCCGCATCGCGGCCCACCATGAAGCCGTTCACGTCGTGGAAGAAAACCAGCGGAATCAAGTTCTGGTTGCAGTCCATGATGAAACGGGCGGCCTTCTCGGCAGATTCGGTGTAGATGACGCCGCCAAACTCCATTCGTTTATGGCCTTCGTGATCGGTTTGGTGGGCATGCAATTTCTGATTCGCGACAATCCCCACGGAGAATCCACCGATGCGTCCATAACCGCAGATCAATGTCTTTCCGTATTCCGGCTTGTATTCGTCGAAGCGGCTCTCATCGAGAACGCGCGCCAGAATTTCCTTCATGTCGTAGGGCCGTGCGGGAGAGGAATCGTAAATACCGTAAATTTCCTCCGCAGCCAGCGCCGGTTCGATTGGTTTCTTGCGATCCCAGGGAGACTGGCGGCGGTATCCCCATTTTTCGACGATCGACCGGATACGGATGATGCAAGCCTCATCGTT
>Ga0308309_10002549_pt1 | contig 10856 bp, 8 predicted proteins | sample HubBroMetageWFT5_FD_192491 | JGI IMG/M metagenome (GOLD analysis project Ga0308309, IMG submission 192491) | Warmed and freeze-thawed soil microbial communities from the Hubbard Brook experimental Forest, New Hampshire - Hubbard Brook CCASE Soil... | ecosystem: Environmental > Terrestrial > Soil... | reverse complement strand
ATTCAGTTCGCTCGGAAACTTTGTGGATGACTTTACCGGCCAAGGTGGAAGTGTTTCGAAGGTTTTCGGAAACCCGATAATTAATCCAAATACCACCATATACGCGCCTTACATCCAAGACACGTGGCGCGTGAAATCGAACCTGACATTCAACCTCGGACTGCGTTACGAATACTGGGGTACGCTCGAGAACTCGCTGCAGTATCCCGCGATCAATTATTCACTCGGCTTCGGAATTCCCGGTTCTGCATTCCCGAGTGCATTTAGCTTTCAGCAGAAGCCCGATAAGACAAACTTTGGCCCCCGGCTCGGCTTTGCCTACACGCCTCACTGGGGCCAGCGAATCTTTGGGCAGGATAAGACCGTAATCCGCGGCGGCTACGGCATCTTCTACGATGGGCTCTTTACCAACATCGTCGACAATACCGCCGCTACGGCGCCCAACGCGACCGGCGGAACTGTCACCGGCGGTACGGGGCGGGGCGCGCCAAATGCCATGACGCAATTGGCGGCTATCGTTCCGGTTCCGAACGCGTTCACCACGGTGGACACGATCGCGAATAACCTCAAGAATCCGAGGACACAACAGTACAATCTTGATATTCAGCGTGAACTGCCGTCCCGGTTCATTTTTACTGCTGCGTACGTCGGCACTCGGGGGGCGAACCTTTTTGTGAACCAGGATTACAATCCAACCGTCGACTTCGGGCCGCGCCTGAACCCGAACTTCGGAGACATCCTGGTGCGCTCAAATGCGGGTCATTCCAACTATAACTCGCTACAGTTGGAACTCGAGCGACGGCTGAATACCTCTTTCACCATGCGAGCCTCCTACACGTATTCGAAATTCTTGGATAATGGTTCGGAGGTCTTCACAAGCACCGGAGGAAGCTCTGTGGCGCTGGATGTTTTCAACCAGAATAGTGATTATGGACCTTCCGCGTTTGACCGGCGCCACCGCTTCGAGATGGCTTATGTCTGGGATCTACCGTATAGCAGACACGACAAGATCACAAAAGCGCTCACCGACCGCTGGCAATGGTCCTCGATTGTGACACTTGAAAGCGGCACGGCAGACACCGTATTTGATGGGTTTGACGTGAACGGCGATGGTCGCAGCGGAAACGACCGTCCGATTCTCAGCAATAAGTCGGCTTCCCTTGATAACAATGGCATCGACGGGGTGCAGCTCGGTCTTACAACAACTCCGGGCACCTATTTTGCGCTTACCCAGAACTGCCTCAACACCGGTATCTGCACGTCGGCACCTGCGAACACCTTCCATTTCCTGATCCCTGCTTCCGGGCTCGGAACGATCGGACGGAATTCGCAATTCGGTCCCGGCCAGATTTTCTGGGATACCAGCATCGAGCGGAAGTTCCCAATTCCGATGGGTAAATTGGAAACCCAATCGCTGATGTTTCGCGCGGAATTTTTCAACGCTCTTAACCATCCAAACCTATACACGCCAACCTTCAACCTTCTGAGTCCTTTGTACAACGACGCGGGGGCCTATATTTTTGGAGGCCGCACGATCAAATTCTGGCTAAGGTACGAGTTCTAGACCACTACGATATATAACCTGGCCCCACTCGGTGCAAGCCGGGTGGGGCTTATTCCTTTTCGCAAGCAATGGAGGGGAAGGTCAACGTAATTTGGCTTGTCTCGGTGTCGGCGCCATCGATGGTAACCGAGTCAGCGTCGATACGCGCAGGAGCGGCGCAACTTTCCTTGCCGCGGCGCTGGCTTAGACGTTGGGGGTCTAGGTCTTCCCAGCCGGAAATTGTGTAGTGCGCGGATTGCAGCAGCGTGAAATCGTAAATACCGTCGCCCGTTTTTCGAGCCGCCGGGTTTTCACCCTCGCTGGCCTTGGCCATCACGGTAACTTCGCCAGGCGGCCTTCCATCCTTCCATTTCAGCTGAACGCGGACCGAGCGAGTTGGATACCCGCCACCGGCTTGGATGTCCGCTTTTAACAACTGTTCTCCGTCCTTCAAAGTGATGATGCTCATTTCGCTTTGATTCCCAACACCTGGAAAAAACGCGCGCGGATATGGCGAGTTGGGATCTTTACGATTCAGGCGATTGAATACTAGGATGTAATCGCCCGGGCCGACGTGATCGAATTCAAATTCGCCCTTTGAGCCTTGAAAGCCCCAGAGGCCCGGCTCCGTGTCCTTAAATTTTTCCGCGCGATAGAGTTCCACCGACGCGACCCTCAGAGGTTTTTGATCGGGACCTACAACGCTGCCGCGAATCTTGCCGAGTGGCAGCGCGTCTACGTTGTATTCGTAACACGCGCCATTGGGAATTCTAAACGGCGGCAAAGCGCCGGGCAAAGTTCTCTCGGATAGTTCCATGCGGGCCGGGAGGGTGGCAGAGAAATGGTATTCGCCGGCATGCACGTCATAAAAGGTATAAACGCCATCGGGGCCTGTGCTGGTGGCGAAGCGATCGTATTTTGAGCGAAGCTTCAGCTTTATGCTCGGAAGGGGATCGTCGGGATCGTCGGCGGGAGCCAGAAGAGGCGGATCGGAGCGGCGGAGAACGCCAAATACCGAAGCAATTTGTTGATGATTGCGCATAGCCCGCAGTTGCGGGATGAGCGCGCGACCGTCGCTCGACAGGCGCGTCCCGTTGCATATGGTGGCGAAAAGGCGGCCTTCGGTTTCTTGCTGGGTGAAGACAATATACTGGCTGCCTTTCTGGAAACTGTAACCGCAATCGGCATCTTCGCCACCGGAGAACACATCAATTTCCGTGACATCGGGCCCGGCAAATTTTTCGTCAATTTTAAAATGATAGCGGGTAACTGGAGTGGCGTCGCTTGCGGGAGCTGAGCCGGTTACCGAAGCTGCATCGGAGGCGCTGGGTTCACTGCCGGCTTCGGTTCCAACGTTTTCAATTTTTACGACGGTCCCAATGAACACAACGTCGTCTGACTGCAAGCCGGCACAAGCTCCCGGAGGAGCTTTCGAACAGGTGCAGGCTGAAATTCCATCTGGCAGAAAAAACAAAATGAGGAACATTGCGAGAATTGCGCGCCGAATCATCGTCGATATCCTACATGGAGCTGGGATTGGAATCGAGCGTGGAAGACCGATTTTCCCAAAAATATTCCTAATCTGAGAGGATTCCAGTTTGAAACTTTGACGTGCCTTGAGGTGCCGAGGAAGACAATGCGTCTCCCTCCCACAGCCGAAATCCGCCCAGAATCGCATTTTCGTTGCGCCCCATACGGGCACCGGGCGGGAGCTTTTTCAGTTTCTTCACATTTCCGCCGCCCAACACTACATAGTCGGCCTCGAGGGCGCTGATCAGTTTCTTCGTCACTACGAAAACTTCCTTCCTCCATTTTTTCTTGCCGAGTCGTTTGAGCCCCCGCAGACCAAGATAGTCCTCATAGGTTTTTCCATGCTTATACGGCAGGTGAGCAAGCTCCATCGGTTCCAAGATTCCATCCACCATCATCGCCGAGCCCAGGCCGGTTCCCAATCCAAGGAACAACATCCGTTTGCCATGATAGCTTCCGAGGGCCTGCATGGCTGCGTCATTGACGATTCTTACCGGGCAGCCGAAGGCTTTTCTGAAGTTGAAGCCGACCCAACCGTCGCCCAGATTGTGCGGTTCATGCATGGGATGGCCGGCAATAACCGGACCAGGATAACCGATGGAAACCCGGTCATATTTCCAGTTACGAGTCACCGCCCTTACGTCTCGAATCATCTTCTTGGCGGTCATGTTCGGGCCCGAGGGGATCTTGACCGGCTGTTTCTGTCCGGTGGCCTGGATTTTAATGTTGGTGCCACCCACATCGAGGACCAGGGTTTTAGGCGAGGAATTCGGCTTGGTTTCTCTAATTTTACTCATCTAGGGGGCTCTTCCTATCCACCACAGAACTTTGGCCAAAATTTTCCACTCCTGTTTGCCGACGAGCGTGATCGATTCGTATTCGCGATTTTCCGGCTGTAGGGTATCCGTGTGTCCGTAGCGCTCGAAACGGGATACTGTCAATCCCATCTCGCGATGCCATGCGATTACGATTTTTCCATTCAGCTTGCCGCGCTCGCTTTGCGAAGAGTCCACGGCGACAATGTAGCCGTTTTGAATTAAAGGCGTCATTGAGTTGCCTTTGACGCGCAGGCAAGTCGTCGAGGCGGGATTAGGGCACCAATCCTTGGGGGCTGCAATCATGCTTTCAACCGGCGCCTCGCGCAGAACGGAGGCGTCGTCACCTTTTTCGCCGTGTGATGCGGCTACGGCGGTAAGCAGGGGAACGGCAACGAGTTGCAACTTATCGCGCAAGTTCTTCTTGCGGCCGCTGCCCGCGCTCACAATCTCAAAGTCGGGAGTGAGGGTTTTTCTTAGACGGCGCCGCAATTGCGGAACAACACGCATCAAGTCTTCATTGTGCAGGCCTGCTCGTCCCCAGAAAAACCAGCACGCTGGATCGCCGGCCAGATTCCCAAGCGCTATATAGGCATTGGAGGGAGGCTCCTGCACGCCGCGCTCCCAGCGCGACACGGTCATCGCCGAACAATGGAGTCCTTCGCCGAACGCCATTTGGTCTAGACCCATCTTTTGGCGCAGCTCCAAAATGGCTCGAGCCCACTTCGGCGGAGCAGGAGATCTTGATTTACCGGCTAGCTTCGGCACTGTGCACAGCCTTTCCTAATAACACTAACGCTCCCACCGTACATAGCGCAAGGCCCTATCGCTCGGGTTCAGACCTCTAACGTTTGCGACTAGTATCGAACGTTACGAAGGAGTATGGTGGAGACGTCTCATTAGCATCTGTCCGCTGCGGCCCCCTTGGCGCCGGGATCCCTGCGAAATCAGACCAATACCTTTGAAAGCCCGAGGCCTTCATGTCAACCGGTTCCACTCGAGTGCGTCCAGGGGATCTTTCTAGGTCCTCTGCAAACGATGGCAACAAAAGCACCTCGCAGAACCAGATATTGCGCGGACTCCCGACCAAGGAATCCCGCTCCATTTTGCCGGCTCTAGAATTCATCGATCTCCCCACCCATACCGTACTGAACGAGATTTCCGAGCCGATCACGTCCGGTTATTTTATCGAGAGTGGCTTGGCGTCCGTTTTGAACGTCATGGAAGACGGAAAAAGCGTAGAAGTCGGGCTGCTTGGCAAAGAAGGCTTCGTGGGAATACCTCTTCTGGTTGGGTTTAGCACCAGTCCTGCGCGCGTGATCATGCAAATCGAAGGTAGCGGTTTTAGGATGAGCGCAAAGGATTTCGCGGCTATTTTGCCTCAGTGCCCCGAACTGGAAAAGTCGTTGAACCGCTTTTCACAGGAGCTGAATGTACAAGCCACTCAGGTGGCTGCCTGCAACCGGCTTCACGAAGTAGATGAACGGCTGGCTCGTTGGCTACTAATGAGCCAAGACCGCGTTGGGGGAGACATCGTCCCGCTAACGCAGGAATTCCTAGCGCACATGCTGGGCACCCGACGCGCGAGCGTGACTCTAGCCGCGGGGATGCTGCAAAAGGCCGGGCTGATCAAGTACAAGCGGGGAGAAGTGAAGATCGAAAATCGGGAGGAACTAGAAGACGCCTCTTGCGAGTGCTACGCAGCCATAAACCGGCAGTCACAGCGTTGGCGCAAAGATGCAAGACGTTAGTTGTTGGTACGCTGGCGGACAGACAGCGAGGCATCTACGTTTGTAGCTTTTCAAGACTTGAGGTATGCGCCTTATGAATCAATCCGATTGGTACAGCGTTTACACCGCTGCTCTTCTTGAACTCAATCCCACAAAACTTCCCACACTAATCCACGACGCGGAAACCGCCATCTTCTCGCGAATTCAAACCCTTGCAGAAGATGCAGATTCGATCCGTGAACGAGAGACGATTGCAGCCGCGCTGTCCAATTTGCGAGCTTTGCAGAGGAACATGCTGCGTCGCCCCTGAGCTTCGATGCCGCGGATGAACGGATTGGCACGTGTCCGGAAGGCGATATCTGTCTCGTACTGCGAGCGATCAAACTAAGGCTCAAGCGTGTAGGTTTCTGAGACGACCGCGCTGTTCGCAAATTTGGGTGCCACCGCAATGGCTTGAACTGTCGCGGAGCGCGTTATCTTAAACGGCATTTTGTAGACTTCACCGTGCGTCTGCGTAGGAAGCGAGCCGTCCGTGGTGTAATGGATAACCGCGCTAGAATTAGAATCAGTCATCTCGATCTGCAGCGAGGATTGGAAAGATTCCGAAGAAGGAGCGATCACCGGGGTGGCCACCACTGGCAGCAAACCGTATACGTCCACTTGGTTAGACGTTCCGATATACACCTTCCCATTAACCACGGTTGGAACGGCGAATTTCACGGCGTTTCCAGCTTGATCCCGATGGCCCGCGGCTTGCGAACTGTTCCAAAGCTCAGTTGAGGTGTTCGTGGCGTCGAAGGCGTGCAGCACCGCCGGCCCGGGTCCGGGACCTGGCGAGCCATATTGCGACGAATCGATCGCCCACAAAATCGCAGTCCCGGCGCTCGTGCCGTTAGAAGAAATGGAGGGAGTGGCACCTGGAAAACCGATGGATGTCGAGTTGCCGGTAATATGAGTGAAGTCGGGAACCCCATTCGTTACGGGAATCGTCTTCAGCGTGTCTCCGCTGCCCCAGTAATACAATATGCTGTTCCAGTAGGCCGGCATGCTCCACATTCCACCAATCGCACCGGATGCCGACTCCTCCAGGATTTCCGGATCGTCGGTAGTACAGTTGGACTTGCCGATGTAATGGACATTGTTCTTGGTCATTTGATCGCGATTGACTACGTAGATCGCTCCCTCTTTACCTGCTCCAACTAAAGTGTGTGGATCTCCAGGCTGGTCTGGAAGCACCAGGACCCCGCCGGAACCGAGGTCTATGTCTTCCGACGAGAGACATGCCTGATCGGAGGGCGTGAAATAATCCACTAGAGAGATATTTCCATTCGTGGTACCCAATTTCATGATCGTGTCGCCCAACTCAGATTCGGTGTTCGTAACATTATTCGTGTCGAAGGTACCGTTCCCGCTGGCTAGATAGATATAATTGTTCGCATCTGCTGCAACACCGGACCCCGCCATCCAGAATCCGCCTAAACCGCCATTGGGAGTTGTAATCAGCAGGCTGGTCTGAGCAAACGTCGTCGTGTTGTAAGCGAACAGCCAACCGTGATAAGGGCCAATGTCGCAGTGCGAAGCGAAAGCAACATAGAGTTCGCCGTTGAGCAAAAGTAGGCCCGGGCGATTATGCTGATGCAGAGAATCAAAGCTTAACTCACCGTTCTGTGAACCGTCGCCCGTGCCGCTCACGGTGGCTGCGATCACCACAGGCCCCGGCGCTTTCTCAAGTCCGGTAGTCAAATCGAGCGCGTGCAAACGGTGAATGTAAGTCGAGCCAGTCACCGATTTTGCTTCTACATAAATTGTTTGCGCAACGGAATCGATAACCGGAGTGCCGGAAATGCCAATCTGCGGCTGCAAGTCTGTGCAACCGATCGTAGTGGAAGATTCCAGCGGATGTTCGCCCGTTTCGGCGCCGTGCAGTTTGTCCACCAAGCTCGCGGTCCAAAGCGCCGTTGCTCTGGAGTCAGCATCGAAGGCATAGACGCGGTCGGTTTCTGTCGCAACGATCAGAACATTATGTTTTGCACCGCCTATGGAGACATTCTGGACGTAAAGAGGCTGCGCGTAAACCTGCCCGGCAACTGGCAGCGCAAATAATTTCGCAAAGTGCCCGACATTTACATTGGAGGTCGTAAGTATCGTTTCACTCGTGTTTTGACCCGTGCGCCCAATATCGTTGTGCTGAGTTAAGACGCTCGTCTGCGCAGCAGCGCTGAATGCTACCGATAGGATCAGCGCCCCAAGAACTTCAACGCGGCGCCAGAACTGCGAAAAGGGTACCGAATGCACGCTGAAATAGGCACCGCAATTCTCGTTCATTGTTCGGGCGGCGGGCATGAATAGGCTCCTGAAAATGGTAATGGTTGGCGAGGGAGGGAGCACCAAAATAACAGTTTTTCCGATGAAAATCATTAGGAAACTCACCCCTACTTTCCGCTTTAGCATCAAAGCTTAGCAAGAAGATTGGTCGAGCGGTGCAAGTGATTACTGTGGGATGGAAACCTGCAGCATTTCCTAACGTACAACCTCAAATGCCGCGAGGGTGTTTAGCCCGGTCTTTGGGTCCGCCACAGTTGGGTTGACGAGCAGGAAATTATACGCCAGGTTGAATTTTAGAGCGGGATCGGGACTGGGTATCCATAACTCGATTTTGTAATGGCCGGACTGAAGAGCGGGGATTAAGAGCCGCTCCGAGAACAAACGCTGTTCGCCAGGCGCCAGGCTGCGGAAGTCCACGCTCGGCAAAACCCGCCGGACAAAATTGTGCCCGGAGTCGTCGTCGATAGCGAGATAGATCGAACGGGCTTCCGACATTCGGGTTGTTCCAACATTTGTAAATGTAAGCTCGGCGCGCAGCCAGTTTTCATTGTTCGTTTTGAACGAGAATCCAGCGTGAAGGAGTGCGATTCGGGGCTCGTCGGCGCCATTTTCAGCGGTTGCGGGGGGAGCTTCGAAATCGCGCGCGATCTTTGTTTCGTGCTTCCCATCATCCTTGCGGCGCTTTGCGACCGAAGGCTGCGAAGTAGTCGGAGCAGCCGGATCCGATGCGCTTTGGAGTCCCCTTAACGCGAAGGTAGCGCCTGACGCGCGTTCTGTACTCGTCGGCAAATTCGAAGCGCCCAGAAACAGTGCCAGCAACACGATTCTAGTCATTCGCCCTCTTATCGCGGGCAGGCTCGTCCAACTGGAAGGAATGGTTGGGGTGAGCGACGGGGTTTGAACCCGCGACCCTCGGTGCCACAGACCGATGCTCTACCAGCTGAGCTACGCTCACCACACGTTGATTGGAAACAGTTTAACACTTTTTTTCTTAGGCTGCTTTTGTTTGCATGCGCGGAAGCAATGCACGGCGCCACTGGCACCTGTTTCAGAGCTCAAGCAAATCAAGCCTGAAGGAGGAGACTTTGTGAGTGCCGCGCTCGGCGCCGCGGGTGTCGAGCAGCCAGCTATTACCAAGACCATGGCCAGTTTGGGTGCGTCGGTTGACCACTGGTGTGCCCCGATTGATGCCGTTGACGGCACCGCAATAGTGGAAGCGGAAGTTGAATCCCCGAGCGGCTATCAGGCTCTGAAGTCCTCGAAGATTCAGATCGAGAGCTTTGAAACGGGCAGTAAGAAATCGTTCAAGGACATTGCAGAGCTTGGGACGTTCTCGCAAACTTACTACCGGCAACCAAATCCGGCGCGGCTGCTTCCTGCGTTGCAATTCTTGGTTTCAAATGAAGCTCAATTCTCGGGCGAAGGACAGGCAGAGATTTTCGCCGCGTTTTTGAGCGCTGCACTCAGTTCGGATTCGATCGCCGCGCAGGATTTTCGAACGCGCATTGGTGCCCAGACTCCATTGACACGTGCGCTCGGACTCCTGGTCTACGCTCGGCGGGATATGACATCAGCAGCGTACTAAACGCTCTCAGCCCTGAGGAGACCGTTACCTAAGAACGTTGCTGGTGCAGGGGGCGCACTACATTCTGGGTCCCTTCGGAGAAGACAGTGATCTGCGGCGCTGGGGACTGAAGCTAGCCGAGCGGGGAGGAAAGAATGCCAAGAAACGAGCGGTGGTTGCCGTAGCGCGGAAGTTGGCCGTACTGCTTCACAAGTTGTGGGTCAGCGGAGAAGTCTATGAACCACTGAGGAACAACCGAAAGTTGGTAGCCGCAGTAGCCTAGGAGAGTGTGGATTTTAATAGCCGAGCTCATCCGCCGAGATCAGGTGACTGCGCCAACTCCTGGCCCCAACTCCGGTCGAAGAGATCGGAGCCGAGGTCGCTAATCAGGTCGCAGCACCTACTGAATTGAGGACGCCCACCTTGCAGCGAGCGACAATCGCTCATAAAAGACTGCGGATGGAAGGATGGCGACAGAGGCGGCTCGGTTAAAAAGTTAGGATCCACTGGAAGAAAGAAGAAAAAAAGAAAAAACTGTCTTGACTCACACCGGCCTTCTCATGGAAGGAGCTGAGGATCAATGATCCAGCACGCTACTAAACAGAATGGCGCTTACCGCATTTCCGCCAGGGTCACTTCCTTTGTGATTTTCTCGTGTCTCCGCATCACGGTGACCATCACCTTCTCGCCCTCGGAGTAGGCATACCGGAGTCTTTCGTAGTCAACGGGATTGTCGATTTTCCGGCCGCCGTACTCGATCAACACATCGCCGGTTTTGAATCCTGCCTTGTCTGCGGGGCCACCCTCGGCCGCTTTGACAAACTTCATACCACCATTTTCCTGCTGGTAATCCCAATCGACGCCAAAATCGGGAGGAAGCTGGGAGGTATGACGGAACGCGATTTTCCAACCCGCTGGCGTTTTCACCAGGATGAAGCTCTCCACGAAGGTCGCATGCCAAACGCTTCCACCCAGTATGGCCCGGCTTGCCGGAGAGTCGGCGGTCCAGACGCTGTGCAACGTCACGGTGACCCATGCAATATTCCCTCGCACGTCGGCCACTGCGTCCTGGGGATGATAATCAACGCGGAGGCCAGCGTCCTTGGCAGGTTGCCAGCCTCGGCGTTCGTCGGGTTCGAATGGGTGCGGATAGGACTCCTCGATCACACGCGCGTCCGGCGTGTGCAGAGAATCCACCTTGTCGAAATCGTACGCCTGCACTGCTCGTTCGTGCGCCAGCACTACATTAATGGCCGCCTGCTTGTCGTCCTCTTCCGGCGCCGTGCGCGTTCTGCAAGCGGTTAGCGCAAAAAGCATCAGAACCGTCGTCGCGAAAAGCACTCCGACTC
>Ga0308309_10002547_pt1 | contig 10864 bp, 9 predicted proteins | sample HubBroMetageWFT5_FD_192491 | JGI IMG/M metagenome (GOLD analysis project Ga0308309, IMG submission 192491) | Warmed and freeze-thawed soil microbial communities from the Hubbard Brook experimental Forest, New Hampshire - Hubbard Brook CCASE Soil... | ecosystem: Environmental > Terrestrial > Soil... | reverse complement strand
GAAAGGGAACTATAATGGCTAGGTTTCGCATCGGGTTATAATAGTCCTTTCTCATCTCGACGCCTTCGATTCCTGGGGGAAGTGCAAGGTTGCCCGCACGGCGTGCCGCTTGCTCGCAGCGGTGCGTAAGAGAGACCGGAGCCACGTTTAGTGTATTTGATCTACAGCCTGCTGATGGGCTTCGCCGCCCTGTTGCTCATACCCTACTGGATTGTGCAGGGATTGCGCCATGGCAAATATTTTTCAAACCTTGGCCAACGCCTCGGTTTTTCGTTTCCGACGCTGAGCAAACTGCCTGAAAACCGCCCCGGCGCCATATGGATTCATGCTGTATCGGTCGGCGAAGCTCTCTCCGGCGTTGCGCTTGCCAGGCGATTGAAGCAGGCGTATCCGGACCGGCCGCTCGTCATCTCGACGACCACTTTGACAGGCCAGGCGCTTGCTCGTGAACGAATGCCTTTTGCCGACGCGATTTTTTATTTTCCTTTGGATTGGGCGTTCTGCGTTCGCCGCGCTTTGCGCGCGGTTCGGCCCTCGATTGTCGTTATTTTGGAAACGGAGATCTGGCCTAACCTTCTTCGGGAGGCGGGTCGCAGCCATGTTCCCGTCGTTTTTGTAAGCGGGCGGATTTCGGACCGTTCTTTCTCTCGCTATCAGAAGTTTCTCGGCATTTTCGGATTTTTTCTTCGGCCGTTTTACCGGAGCTCGCTTGCCAACGCCTCTGCTTTTCTAATGCAGAGCGAAAAAGACGCCGAGCGAATTCGTGCGCTGGGTGCGCCTGCGGACCGCGTGCAAGTCAGCGGCAATTTGAAATACGACCTGGAGCTACCTGCGCCCACGCCGATCTCGAATTGGCTTGCAACGGAAGCGCGGCGCGGCGGACGCTCGCCCGTCATTGTGGCAGGCAGCGTCGTCGCGACGGAGGAACCTCTTGCGTTGATTGCCTTCGGAACATTGCAAGGGGAACATCGCAAGGCGCTTTTGGTGCTCGCACCGCGCAAGCCAGAATGCTTTGAATCTGCCGCTCAATTCATTGAAGATTCTCACCGAAAGTTTATTCGGCGTTCGCAAATCCCCATTCCGGCACCTTCGAAAAACGGTGCGCAAACCGGTGATTCTTCCATTCCCGACGACGTGACGGTCATTTTGCTCGACAGCATCGGAGAGCTTGCGTCGCTCTACCGCGTCGCTGACGGAGCCTTCGTTGGCGGTTCCCTCGTGGAAAGTGGCGGACACAACATACTTGAGCCAGCCGCGTTCGGCAAAGTTCCCGTGTTTGGTCCGTCGATGGAAAATTTTGCCGAAATTGCGCAGCGATTCGTCGCAGCGGAAGCGGCTGTCCAGGTGGAGAGTCCCGAGGACGCAGGCGTTGCGTGGATCGAGTTCCTGCGCGATCCCGAGCGGGCGGCGCGCATGGGCGAGACCGCTCGCAACCTCGTTGGAAGCAGCCGCGGCGCTACCGATCGCGCCATCGCCGAGATTGCCCGGCACCTCGAAGGCGCTGCGCGAGAAAAGGGATGAAACTTCCGCTGCTGGCGCGAATCCTGCTCTGGCCGCTTTCTGTTCTGTACGGCGGCTATGTTCGAATGCGCGCCTGGCTCTATGCGAATGGCTGGCTCAAGCAGAAGCACCTGCGCGCCAAAGTGGTCAGCGTTGGCAATTTGACTGTGGGCGGCACGGGTAAGACACCGATGGTTTTGTGGCTCGCAGAAAAATTTCTTGCGGAAGGGAAGCGCGTCGCCATTCTGAGCCGGGGCTATCGCGGCGCTGGCGGCACAAGCGACGAAATCGAGTTGATGAAGCAACGCCTGCGAAACCGGGTTGAGTTTGGTATCGGCAAGGATCGTTTTGCCGAAGGCCATCGCATTGAACAGCAGCAGCATATCGACGTTTTTCTCCTCGACGACGGTTTTCAACATCTTTCACTAGCGCGCGATCTGGATATCGTGATGCTCGACGGCTCGTACAGATTGGAAGGCCAGGCGCTTCTTCCGGCTGGGATTCTTCGCGAACCCACGTCCGCCATCCGTCGCGCAGACATGCTGGTGGTGACGAGAAAAATAAAACCGCCCGAAATAGATGCGGCCCTAGCTCACAGCTTCTCCGTTTCTTACGCGCAGACGCGCCTGTTGGGTTTTCGACGCTGGGGATCCGGCGCCGACTCGGGTATTCATGATTTGGGCGAGATTGGCGCGGGGCCGTTCTTCGCTTTCTGTGGTATCGGTAATCCCCAGGCGTTCTTTGATGACCTAAGCCGTTGGGAAGTGCCGGTCGCGGGGCAGAGCATTTTTCGCGATCATCATCGGTACACGGCAGCTGACCTTCAGCGATTAGAGAAATCGGCCAAAGCCGCGGGCGCTATCGCATTCGTAACCACGGAAAAAGACGCGGAAAACTTAGCGGCTGGATGCAGCTCGACAATGCCTATCTTTGTGGCGGCAATCGATTTCGTCCTCACTGCGGAGAGCGAATTCCTCGCCGCTATGGAACGAAAACTCCAATTGCCCCGTGGAGCGTCGGCGTGAAAATCCTGATTCGCGCCACGAACTGGGTCGGCGACGCCATCATGGCGCTGCCTGCTTTGCGTGCTGTGCGAACGCGGTTTCCTGAAGCCGAGATAACGATACTTGCGCGGCCATATGTGTCGGCAATCTATGAGAATCAGCAGGTTTGCGACAAGACGATGTTTGTGGACGGAAAAAAAGACACGGTGAGCGAACTGCGCGAGCAGAAATTCGACATTGCTCTGTTGCTTCAAAATGCCTTTGAGGCTGCTTGGATTGCCTGGCGCGCGGGAATTCCAGAACGCATCGGCTATGCGCGTGATGGCCGCAGTTTTCTTCTGACGAAAGCTGTGTCCGTCCCCAAGCCCGGCGAAATCTCGGCGCACGAACATTATTACTATCTTGAATTACTTCGACGCGCTGGCTGGCTGGATTCGTTGCCGGCCGAATCTTTCATCAAACTTAACGTTCCCGCAGCGAATAGTGAGCGCGCCGAGGAGTTCCTTGTTTCCGCCGGAGCGAAACCCAGCAGTATGCGAATTGCCATCGGCGCCGGCGCATCGTACGGCTCAGCGAAATGCTGGCCTCCGGATCGCTTTGCAGAACTCGCGAATCGTCTTCAAATGCAAGCGCAGGCCGATGTTATTCTCTTCGGCACTTCCGCTGAAGCCGCCGTCTCCTCGGCGATTGCAGCAGGCATGAATCATCCGCCGATCGATCTTACCGGAAAAACCTCTATCCATGATTTGCCCGCGCTCCTTTCGCAGTGCCATCTGTTTATCGGGAATGATTCAGGCGCAATGCACGTCGCCGCGGCTGTTGGTCTGCCGGTCGTCGCCGTTTTTGGACCAACCGATCCATTCGGCACCGCCCCCGTGACGCCGCGTTGCAGCATTGTTCAAGAAAAACCATACTGCAGCCCATGTTTTCTGCGGCGCTGCCCGACGGATCACCGGTGCATGACTCGCGTCACGCCCGAATCTGTCGAAGCGGCCGCGCGACAGTGGATTTCGTCGATGGAGGCGCGTCCTGCCTGAAACCAGCCCACTCCGGCCTGCGGTTTTTCTCGATCGCGACGGTACCATCTGCGAAGAGGTCGGCTACTTGAATCACGTCAGCCGATTTCGTATCTTGCCGCGTGTCGCAGATTCCATCCGTCGATTAAATGAAGCTGGGCTCCCGGTGATAGTCGTGACAAATCAGTCTGGCATTGGCCGCGGCTACTTTCCGGAGTCGCTCGTTCACTCAGTTCACGAACTTATGACCCAGCAACTCGAAGCTGCCGGAGCACGTCTGGACGCCATATACTATTGCCCGCACAGGACGGCCGATGGCTGTGAGTGCCGTAAGCCGAACCCTGGAATGCTGGAACGCGCGGCCCGCGAGCATTCCATCGATTTGCATCGCTCTTTTGTCGTGGGGGATCGTCACGGTGATGTCGCGCTTGCCTATCGTGCTGGAACCCGTAGTGTCCTGGTTCGGACGGGCTACGGCGAAGGTGAATTTCTTTGGAACGCTGCAAAGTGGCCGATTCAACCTGATTTTGTAGCCGCTGACCTTGCGGATGCCGTTCACTGGATTTTGAGGCCAACGAAATGAAGCGCGCTGCAAAAAAGAATGCACCCTCATCTTCCGTCGATCTTCTAGCCCTAGCGGACTATGTGGACCAGTTTTCCGCGAAGACGGTCGTTCTCTTTGGCGATTTTGTCGCTGATGAATATCAGTTTGGCGAGATTTCCCGAGTCTCGCGCGAAGCGCCCGTCCTGATTCTCCGCCACCGTGAAACGCATTTCGCTCCCGGCGGCGGCGCCAACGCAGCTAACAATTTTGCTGCTCTCGGCACACGCGTCTTTCCCATCAGCGCCGTGGGAGATGATCCGGCTGGAGAAGCGCTCATCACTTATTTTCGAAGCAAGTGCGTCGACGTGTCCGGCATCGCTCGCGTCAAAGGTTGGACGACTCCCACCAAGACCCGCTTCCTCGCCGGCTGGGCTCACACCGTCGGTCAGCAAGTTCTTCGCGTTGACCGCGAACCGCAATCGCCGCTGCCGGAAGCCGTGCACAAAAAGCTTCAGCTGAAGTTGCAAGCAAAGCTTCGTTCCGCGCATGCGCTGGCCGTTTCCGATTACGGATTTGGAGTCGCCGCGCCAACCTTGGTCCGCCAGGCAATTGCGAAACAAAAGAACGCGCCACCGGTCACGCTCGATGCGCGACACAATCTACACGAGTACGCCAAGGCCGGCATCACCTCGGCCACTCCCAATGAAGCGGAGCTGGAAGCTCTTCATCACGCCGCCATAGGCCAGAATCTTTCCGAGTTGACACGGTGCGGCGCGGCGACGCTCGCCGAAATGAAGCTGCAATCTCTTCTCGTCACGCGCGGGCGCGATGGCATGGCTCTCTTCGAACCCGGAAACCGCCTGACGCAGATGTCTGTCTATGGAAGCGACCAGGCTGTCGACGTCACTGGTGCGGGCGATACGGTCCTAGCCGCTTATACGCTTGCGCTTGCCTGCGGCGCCTCTCCTCTCGAAGCCGCACATATCGCCAACATTGCCGGCGGCCTCGTGGTGATGAAGCGCGGCACAGCTACCGTCACGCGCGATGAACTTCTCACCGCACTTCGCCAACAAGCCGGCGGGGCTGCTTCCTGACTCATGCGCAACGCCGCGTCCAAAATCGTCACTCGGGAATGGCTCCGCGCCAAATTAGCGGAGCAGCGGAAACTTGGTCAGCGAATCGTTTTTGCCAACGGATGTTTTGACACGCTGCACGTTGGGCATGTTCGTTATCTGGAAGGTGCGCGCAGCGAAGGCGATATCCTTGTCGTCGGAGTCAACGGGGATTCAAGCGTCTGCGCTTTGAAAGGTCCCGGACGTCCCATTCTTGATGAGACTGCGCGATCTCTTCTAGTTGCCTCACTTCGAGCTGTCGATTACGTAGTTCTTTTTAGCGAACCGAGGGTCGAGTCGCTGCTGGAAGACCTGCACCCAAACGTTCACGCCAAAGGAACCGACTACACTGCGGAGACTGTGCCCGAGCGTGCCACAGCGGCTCGCCTCGGCATTCGGGTTGCTATTGTCGGCGACCCCAAAGACCACTCCACGCGCGATCTTCTAGAATCCGTTCGCAAGGCTCCGCATGCCTGATCCCCGCTTCCTGGTATTGCGCCTGGGCTCGCTGGGTGACATCGTGCACACTTTTCCCGCTGTTGCCGCGTTACGTGAAAGTTTTCCGACTGGCGAAATAGTTTGGCTTACCCATCCGCGCTGGAAGCTTTTGGTCGAGAGCAGCGGATTGGCCTCGCAAGTCTGGGCCACCGAAACCCGCTCCATTTCTTCGCTGCGCAAAATCATCGAAGCTCTGCGAGCCGCTCATTGGGATGCCGCGATCGATTATCAAGGTCTCTGGAAATCCGCGGCGCTTGCCTTTTTCGGTGGTATCAAACGCCGAATCGGTTTTTCCTTGGAGACGATTCGCGAGTTTGGCGTTCCCGTCCTGTACACCGATCGAGTTCGCTGCGCCACAACCCACATCGCCGATCAGAACGGAGAGTTATCTCTTCGCGCAGGAGCCGGCAACTCCGTCGCACCGTTTGCGTTGCAAATTGCAGAAATAGATGACTCCGGAATTCGAGACTATTTGCAAAGCCTCGGACTGGATCGCTACATCGTGCTAAGTCCCGGCGGCGGCTGGCGCTCGAAGTGCTGGCCACCGGACCGCTTCGGCCACCTCAGCAAAATGATCCGAGATTCCCTTGGCTTGCGTTGCGTCGTGAATTTCGGTCCTGGCGAAGACGACCTGGCCCTCGCGGTCCGTGAATGTAGCGGCGATGCCGACCCTGTCCCTTATAATGGCCCGCTTGGTCCACTGATGGCTCTCTTGCGAAACGCGGCGTGCATCGTCGGCGGCGATACCGGGCCGCTGCATCTTGCGATCGCACTTGGCACGCCGGCCGTCGCTCTCTTCGGCCCCACGGACCCTGCGCGCAACGGCCCTTATCGTACCGACGACATCGTTTTGCGCGCGCCCGGCGCGGTGAGGACACACAGCCGCATCGATGAGACCGACCCTTCCATGCTGCAAATCCAGGTGAACGAAGTGTTCGAGACTGTTCGCCGCAGGCTTGGGATCTCCGCATGAGTTCCGCCGGTGCTTTCTTTTCTCGCTGGCGTGTCCGTCTCAGCTACCCGTGCGCTGTTCTCGTTTTGTGGTTCGCGCGGCCGACTCCGCGGAGCATTCTTTGGGGAGTGCCACTCGGTTTGCTCGGCTTATTCGTTCGCGCGCGTGCCGCCGGCCATCTTCACAAGCAGGAAGTTCTCACGGTTACCGGCCCCTATGCTTACACGCGCAATCCGCTCTATGTTGGCAGCGCTATTCTCACACTCGGAGCGGCTGTTGCAGCGCATTCCTGGCTTTCGGCTGTGATTCTCTGTGCTTACTTTGCGTTGTTTTATTCCATCGTCATGCGTCGTGAGGAAACGGAGCTTCGTCGGCATCACGGAGCCGCATTTGATGAGTACGCCCGCGCCGTGCCGTTGTTTTTTCCGCGGTTTTCTCCTGCGAGCCTTTCTTTCGCAGGCGCGGGGTCCTTTTCGATTGCGCAATATAAGAAGAACCACGAATACCAGGCGGCTATCGGATTCCTGCTATTACTCGGGGTCCTGCTGTTGATCTGGTGGTTGCGTCCGCACTGAGGCCGCGCCCGCTATTTCTCCGGGACACGCCACGAAGCAGCTGATCTCGAGCTGCTTCCCGTCTGTCAACACATGCACGGCCCCATCGCGGTCCGTCCGCAGAATGCGTATCTCCGCGCCTGTAAGCCGTTCGAGCAGCTCCGGGCTGGGATGCCCGTAAGGATTGTCTTCTCCTGCGCTAATCACCGCGACGCGCGGGTGCACAGCAGCGAGGAAGCGTGGCATCGTCGAGTTCTTGCTGCCGTGATGACCGACCTTCAGCACATCGGCTTGTAGCGTCGCCTCGTCGTTTTCCGAGAGTATCGAATTCTCGGCCTGTTTTTCTGCATCCCCCGGCAGCATTATGCTGCGGTCTCCGTACTTCAGCCGTAACACCAAAGAATCATTGTTCTTTGGCGCAGGCCCAACTTCTTCCGGAGCAATCTCCGGCCACAGGAATTGTGTTTCGACCCCATCCCACGCAAAGGTGCTTCCGCGCGCTTCGTGCAAGACAGGGATTTTCTGTTCGCGGGCCAGCTTCTCCATGTTTGCAAGTGCCCCCGACTCGACCTCTCGCCCAATCCACAGCGTTCCGACGTGAAAGTTTTCAAGGATCGCTGTCAGTCCTCCGATGTGGTCTTGATGAGCGTGCGTCAACGCCACGACGTCCAATTTCTGAAAACCACGCGACCACAAGTACGGCGACACGGCTTCTTCACCGGGGTCGATGCCATTGTGTTCCTCACGCCCCGGGAAACCACCGAAGGCACCACCTCCATCGATCAACAACGTTTTGCCATATGGGGAAACGACGAATAGCGAGTCTCCCTGGCCCACATCCAAAACCGTCAGTTCCAACTTTCCCGCGGACCAGCGCGGCGCAAAAGGAAACAACGCAATCGTGAGAGCGCTTATTACAAAGACGCCAACCGCACTGCGAACGGCCCAACCGCGCCAAGAGTAGGAGATGCGTGCCGTTGCCGCCAGAAACACGCTGGCCATGAGAAACACTACAATCAACCACGTAGGCGGCCCCGGAATGCGGTAACTCCATCGCGGAAAGTGCGCAAACCATTGCACGATGTGCACCAGCAGCATCGTCGCCCATGTCAGCGGCGCCGCGAGTAATTTTCCCAGTGCATGTGAAATAAGTCCGCAGCCTAGTGTCAGGAATCCCAGCGGCACAACAATTCCGGTTAGCGGCACCGCCGCCAGATTGACCAGCGGCGCGCTCAGCGTGACGCGATGAAAATCACGCGCCATCAGCGGCAGCATTCCGACCTGCAACGCCAGCGTTATCACCAGCAATTCCCATACGCGTAACGAAACACCGATGCCGCGCGCCAGCACGCTTCCCGGGGCGTTGCCGAAGCGTGCTGGCAAACGCGAGGAAAGCCAGCGTGCGGTCGCCCGCAGGTCGATCCGAAATTGCGCCGCCCGCGGCTCGTGCGACGCATCGCGGGTGACGTCGCGCCACCCTCGGAGCGCCGCGACATACGGTTGAACGGTTTTGGCCAGCCACGGCGCGGCAAGCCCCGCGATACAACCGATCGCCAAAAATGTCAGTTGAAAACTCGAATCGCGAATGGCCAGCGGCTTTGCAATCAGCAAAATGAGCGCGGCCATTCCCGCGGAGTTCAGCAAATCCAGCCGGCGAAAAAATAATCCGCCAATCACGACGATTGCAGTCATCAGGGCAGCGCGAATCACCGGTGGCCGCTGCTCCACCACGGCTACATACGCAAACAACAGAGTAAGCGTCGCAAGGGCCGTCCAGAACGGCGTGAGAGGTAGCACACGTCCCATCCAAAACAAAAATACTGCCAGCGCTCCCACGTGCAGACCAGCCACAACCAGCAAATGGAAAACGCCCGTCTTCTGAAAAGCAGTAGACTCCGAACGCTCCACAAAGCTGCGGTCGCCCAAAAGCATTGCGCGCAACACTCCGCCAACTTGCGGTGTCTTCGCGAAAAGTTCGTCGATCTCATCTCTCAATCTGCGTCGCGCGCGCGCCAAAAGTGCCGCGGCCGTAGTTGGAGACGTGGCAGTGCGTTCCATCAATTCCGGAGCGCGCAACGTCGCGACCAAATCAATATTTTGTTGAGACAAATACGCGCGCCGGTCAAACGCGCCTTCGTCTCTGAAAACCTGCGGCAGCTTGGCTTGCGTCGCGACTATGACGTCGTCTCCAGCATGAACGTCCGGTGCCCCTGTCTGGTCCGGACTCTCTGAAAAGCTGACGCGCAGGCCCCCTCGCACAGGGATGAGCGATCCCTCGTACTCCACTCCACTCAATCCGATCTCGTAGCCGTAGCCCCAAGGCAATCGCGCCGGTTCGTCTCGCAGCCGACCGTGCCACCGCAGCGGTGTCTTCAAATCCACGCGTCCCGCATCAACGACCGACAAAATATAGTCCCCAGGCCGCGGCTGATTTGCGACGCCCGCGCCAAGCAGACCCAGAATGATCCAGCTCAAAATCGAAAGAGCTGCAGCAGGGAAGAGGCGCCCGATTCTACCCAAGACCAGGCCCGCGCAAATCAGGAAGCCAATGGAAGCAAAACCGACCGCGAGATAAACGTGCGAGGAGACTCGTTCTGCGAACCACGGAGACTGGCCAAGCACAACGCCGCAAGCAAATAATGCGGCGATGGCTACGGCCGGCAGCCTCATGGAACTCTTCGCAACCTCACGAGCGCTTCGATGTGATACGTCTGCGGAAAAAGATCGAACAGATGCATTTCGCTTATTTCATAACGAACGCTCGGCCCCGCAATTTCCTTGGGCTTGCGGGGCGAGTTTGTCAGCACCGCCAAGTCTCTCGCCAGGGTGGATGGATCGCATGATAGGTATACGATTTCGCCGGCTCCGAGCTCCGCAAGCAGCGCCGAAGTCTCGGCTCCCAATCCCGCCCGCGGGGGATCCAGCACGATGAACTCTGGGCGCTCCTGCGTCTTCTTCAGAAAATCTTCGGCGTGCTCGTTATGTGTGGTGACCGATACTCCCGCAGCTTCCGCGTTGGCGTAAAGGTCGCGCGTGGCGGCGAGGTTTGCGTCGACGCTAACGACTCTCTCAAACGCTCGCGCAAGCGGGAGTGTAAAAAAGCCGACTCCCGAGTACATATCCAGCGCCATCGTGCCCTTCGCGCCCGATGTCACTGTCTTCAACAGATCCTCGATCAAGAAGCGGTTCACCTGAAAAAATGACAGATGGCTTACGCGAAACTTGAACCCGCCAGCCTCATGAATCAAATATCCCGGGCCCGTCAATTCAAACTTGTCTTTCTTTTGATCGAGCAGGAGTAGACTCTCCACTTCCGGAATCGCCTCGCGCAGAACCGCAGCGAGTTCTGCAGCAGGCTTCGGAAATCTCTCGAACGCAACGTTCAGCGCAATTTTCTCGTCCGCCGAGTCCGCGAACGCTTCGATCTCGAGGATTCCGACGGGCAGAGTGCCCGACCGCGCCATTTCCTGCAATTTTCCAAACGTCTGCGCCAGCCGCGGCGAGAGCACCAGACACTGGTCAATAGGCACAATAAACGAACTCTCCGGCAAAAAATATCCCAGCGCGCGAGGCATCCCGCTCTTCACGGCCCACTGCGCGCGATTTCTGTAAGCGTACGGCTCCGCAGTGTGTTCCTGAATGGCGCCGTCCCAGGAAATGCCGCCCAGCCGCGAAAGCGTCTCG
>Ga0308309_10002546_pt1 | contig 10864 bp, 6 predicted proteins | sample HubBroMetageWFT5_FD_192491 | JGI IMG/M metagenome (GOLD analysis project Ga0308309, IMG submission 192491) | Warmed and freeze-thawed soil microbial communities from the Hubbard Brook experimental Forest, New Hampshire - Hubbard Brook CCASE Soil... | ecosystem: Environmental > Terrestrial > Soil... | reverse complement strand
GACTTTCAGAACCGTGGGTGCCATCGCGGTGGCGGTCCTCAAACGAATATTCTGATCCCCCAGGCACCCTTCACCAAGAAATTCGCCTGGCCCCAGTATGGCGACAATTGCCACCTTGTCAGCCTTGGAGGCCACGGAGAGTTTCACGCGGCCTCTTTGAATGTACATGAGCGTCTCGGCGATATCGCCTTGAGAGAAAATGGTTCCTCCTGTTGCAAAGCTTTCATTAAGTGTGACCACTCCGGCCAAATCGAACGAAATTGCGGGAAGGGCGTCTATGTTGGACCTCATGGGTTGATTGGGTCTCCGATTCTGCTGGGATACTGCACGGCGTGCGGATTCCGCCATCGCCGGGATTGCCATTTCGCTCTTGACTCCGGCTAGTATAGCTTCCCATGACTTTTTCTGCGCGCCCTTCGTGAGCATCTCCTAACATCACATCGAAACCGAGATTATTCTGTTCAATTTGGTACACAGCCGTTGGGCACAAGAGCCAGGGTCGCGTCACCCAAAGTAGACGAATCAGGAGCACCGCAACGGAATACCTTCGGGATCTTGGCAATGAATGGGTTCAGGCTAACGTGAATTCGTTTTTACAGCCTCAACAGCGGCATACTTCCGTTCTACGTGTGGTTCTCTGCGCGGAGCACCCGAATGCAGCACACAACGCTCCCCGGCAGCGACACCACATGTAGGACAAGAGACGGAGGATAGCTGCTCGGGCGTGAGTTCTTTCTTTTTCATTCCGGGACGCTGCTCTAAGACATGTTGCAAGAACTGTGCAATATGGAACACTCCATACAAGAAACAACTAGAGATAAGTGTATCTTGATCACCCTCACCGTGAGACTGTTACCGCTACTGGGGAATAAGAACCTTCGGGCAGAGTTGGAATGTGCCCGTGAAACAGGTCAACTACGTTTGTACCAAAACAAAGGCCAAGATGAAAGAACATCTAGGACGCTGTGCTGAACAGCTTCGGTACGCAGTTCGTCATCTGGCCAGCAGTTCCGGCACACCCCAAGAAAAGCTCACAAGCATGTACAACGAAACTAGGTTTGGAAGCATTTGCCAAGATGATTTTCTGGAAGGCTCTTTGAAAAACGACTACCTGACGATCACAGGTTCGCTAACCAAAGTCAGTGAGCCAAGGGCTGTCGCCAACATCGCGGCAATGTCCGATGAACAAGCACGCAGGGTCATAGGGCAAATCTGTTGCCTTTCCGAGGCCGTTGCGTATGCGCTGGGCAGTCGCAGTTCCGCGTAAAAACGAAATAAACGAACGCGCGTGCACGCTTTCGTTTACGAAGGCACGGCGGCCATGGTCTTCCAGTAGCCTTTTCCTGTCAGTCACAAAGAACAAATGGCGCATGCAGACCATGTCGCCTTCGGAGATGGTTTCTAGCGGAGTGACGCGAACGTCGGATAACTGCGCGCGAAGAACGGAGAAAGAGCTAAGAGCGAGTGCAGAGAAGAGCGGAACAGCATTCTGGGCCACGCCTTGCGTTTAACTGGGAGTTAGGCGGCGGGTGTATACTGCGGCGCGGTTGGTTGAACTGAATCGGATTCAGATGCGAGGGGGGGATTTTATGCGAAGGCTTTTGCTGGGATTTGCAGTGGGGATGGCGATGTTGATGTTGGCGTCGAGCGGATTGGCGCAGCAGGGTTCGACTGCGGGGCCTTACAAGGTTTTGAAGACGGCGAAAGTTGGTGGGGACGGCGGGTTTGACTATGTGTATGCGGATGAGGCGGGGCGAAAATTGTACATACCGAGAACCGGTCAGACGGGGGCGCGAATCACGGTGTTTGATTTGGATACGCTGGCGTCGGTCGGGACGATTGCGAATGCGAATGCCCGGGGGGCGGCGGTGGACCCCAAGTCGGGGCATGGGTTTGGGAGCAGCAAGCCGGTGGTGATGTGGGATACGAAAACGCTGGCGACGATCAAGTCGATTGATGTGGACGGCGGGCCCGACGGGATTTTGTTTGATCCGTTTAACGCGAGAGTGTATGTGTTCAGCCATCGGGCGCCGAACGCTACGGTGATTAACGCGGCGGATGGGTCCATCGCCGGTACGATTGATTTGGGCGGAGCGCCGGAGCAGGCGGTGACCGACGGCAAGGGTCACATATATGTTGATATCGAGGACAAGGACAACATTGCGGTGGTGGACGCCAAGACGATGACGGTGACCGCGCATTATGATTTGGCGGGGAAGTGCGGCGGGCCGGGCGGGTTGGCGTTTGATGTGAAGAATCATGTTTTGTTTGCGTCGTGCCATGAGCCGGCGGTGATGGCGATATTGAGTTCGGTGGACGGGAAAATTATTACGACCCTGCCGATCGGGAATGGCACGGATGGAGCGACGTTTAATCCGGGGACGATGGAAGCGTTTAGTTCGCAGCGCGATGGGACGTTGACGGTGATTAAGGAAAATAGTCCGACGAGCTTTGTGGTGGAACAGACGGTGCAGACGATGCAAAGCGCGAAGACTTTGACGCTGGATGAGAAGACGGGACATATTCTACTGATTGGGGCGGAGTTCACTCCGCCACCACCGCCGGCACCGGGGGAGCGGCCTGGGCGAGGGACCATGGTGCCGGATTCGTTTACGATTTTGGTGGTTGGGAAGTAGCGTTCGTTCCGACCCTAGCGGCTGCGCGAGGGTTATTGCTGGCTGTGTTGCTGGGGCCGCTCGGGGATGGAGTCTTGAGAGGCGTCGGGATCGGATTTAGGTTCGGCGAATTGTTCGTGGCCGGTTTCGTCTAAGGCGGGGCGGAAGCGGACGTCAACGGAGAGGCTTTGGCCTGCGCGACCTTTATATACGCCGCGTACCGGAGGCACATCGCCGTAGTCGCGGCCATAGGCTACGCGGATGTGGCGGAGTTCGATGGGCTTGCCTAGCGTGGGATCGAAGCCGATCCAGCCGCTGCCGGGTAAAAAAACTTCGGCCCACGCGTGCGATGCTTGGCCGCCGATGACTTCTTCCTGTTTGGCGCCTGGTCCGGTGCTGCCGCTGACGAGATAGCCGGAAACGTAGCGGGCTGGCAGGCCGCGCATGCGGACAACTCCCAACAAAAGATGCGCGAAATCCTGGCAGACGCCTGCGCGTAGTGCGAGTGAATCGCGTACGGAAGAATTCACGTGGGTAGCGCCCTTCATATAGACAAAATGTTCGTGGATGAAATCGGAGGCGGTTTGCGCGAAGCCAGCGACCGTGCCGTCGCAGGTGGCTTCGGTGGCTTTGGAAATTTCGGCTAGCTCGGGGAGATAAGGAACGTAGGCGCTGGGAGCGAGCCAATCGAAATGTTCTTCGTAAAGATCGGGGCGAATGAGGTCGAGTTCGCTTAGCGGCATGCTGCCTGGTTCGGGAGCGGGAGCTTCGTGGACCAGAACGACAGATTCGGCTTCGATTCGCAGGCGACGATGATGGGGCAGGATGCTGGTGACATGAATCCAGTTTCCATAGCCATCTTTGTAGGAAGAGCCGCGCGAGGCGGGATTGGTGATTAGGCGGAAAGAGAGACAGCTTTGGCGGTCGTCGTGGATGGGGCGGAGACGGACTTCGTTGTAACTTTCGTAGACGGGACCGTCATAAATGAATTCGGTAGCGTGGAGCAGGTGGAAGCGGTTCATGCGACCGCCGCGTAGTAGAAGTAGGTGCGAGCGATGACTTCGCCGATGGTGTTGAACTGGTGGATGAGGCCGGTGAGGTACTCGTGGAGGCCGTCGTCGAGAATTTCGTCGATGCGGCTGTAGCGGAGGCGTTCGAGAACTTTGCCGGTGAGGCGCTCGGCCTCGTTGGCGTAGGAGCCGGGGGCGGTGTTGCTGATGGCGCGGAGGCCAGACTGCATTTCTGTTACGCAATAGCGAATGGAGCGAGGATGCTGGGAGTTGAGGATGAGCATTTCGGCGACGCGAGCTGGCTCGATGGGGGAATGATATTGGCGATGATAGGCCTCGTAGGCGCCGACGGATTTCAGGACGGCCATCCATTGGTGATTGTCGGCACTGACGCCGGTGGAAGTGAGCGCGAGAAGGTTGCGGTACTGCACGTCGATGAGGCGCGCCGTCATTTCGGCGCGCTCAAGGGCCCAGCCGACGCGAAGAAATTCCCAGCCTTCGTCATGGGGAAGGGTGGCGTCGCTGACGCCATGAAAACGATGGCTTCCGAAAATGACACGGCCGCAAAAACGGTGCGGGCCTGCGGCGGTTTCTTCTTGAGGATCGAAGCGGCCCAAGGTGAAGTAGAGGCCGTTCAGGTCTTCCCACATTTCGCGGGAGATGCGGTCCCGGATGGTGCGGGCGTTTTCGCGAGCTTTGGTGATGCACTGCATGATGGAGCTCGGGTTGTTGGCGTTGAAGGCCAGGAATTCAAAAACGTTGTGAGCAGTGGGTTCTGTGTAGAGTTGGCGAAAGAGAGTTTCCTCGCCGGCCATGGAGAGAATGGGATCCCAGCGGACGCCGTGCGGTTGTTGGATCTGTTCGAGCAACGTGTAGAAAGTAACGTCGAGGATGCGCGCGGTGTCTTCGGCACGCCCGATGTAGCGAGCCAGCCAGAAAAGGGAATCGGCGATACGCGAGAGCATGTCAGCAATCTCCCCGGAGAATCCAAGTGTCTTTGCTGCCGCCGCCTTGAGAAGAATTGACTACTAAAGAGCCCGCTTGCAGCGCTACGCGCGTCAGGCCGCCGGGGACGATGGTGACTTTTTGGCCGTCGTAGAGGCAGTAGGGGCGGAGATCGACATGACGCCCTGCCATGCATTGCGCAGTGGAATCGTAAGAAGGAACAACCGAGAGCGGTACAATCGGTTGAGCGATGTAGTTGCGTGGCTCGGCGAGGATTTTTTCGCGGAAGGCTTCGATTTCAGCGCGGGCGGCGCAAGGGCCCATGAGCATACCGTAGCCGCCGGATTCGCCGACGCTCTTCACGACTAAGTTGTGAAGGTTGCAGAGCACGTGAGAGAGGTGGTCGGAACGATCGCAGAGGTAGGTTTCGACGGTGCGCAAGATGGGGTCTTGATCCAAGTAATAGCGAATCATCGTTGGTACGTGGGCGTAGATGGCTTTGTCATCGGCCACGCCGTTGCCGGGAGTGTTGGCGAGGGCGATGTTGCCGGCGCGATAGGCGCCCATCAGGCCGGGGACGCCTAGCATGGAGTCGGAGCGGAAACAGAGGGGATCAAGGAAATCATCGTCGACGCGGCGATAGATAACGTCGACGCGTTTGAGGCCGTAGATCGTTTTCATGTAGACGACCACGCCATCAACGATCAGGTCACGGCCTTCGACAAGTTCGATGCCCATTTGCTGAGCGAGGAAGCTGTGTTCGAAATAGGCGCTGTTGTGGATGCCGGGAGTGAGGAGGACGATCTGGGCGTCGGGGTCTGTGCGCGGTGACAGCGTTCGCAAGATGCGGGAAAGCTCGGCGGGGTAGTGATTGACGGGGAGCACTTCGTGCTCTTGAAAGGCTTCGGGGAAAGTGCGCGTCATGACAAGGCGGTTTTCGAGGACGTAGGAGATGCCGCTGGGAGTGCGGACATTATCCTCGAGTACGAGGAATTCACCGGTGGCGGAGTCGCGAACCAGGTCGATGCCGCAGACGTGGGTGTAAATCCCGTGAGGGACTTCGAGGCCAATCATTTCGCGGCGGAAGTGACGACAGGAATAGACGAGGGAGGCGGGAATTTTGCGGTCTTTGATGATGAGCTGCTTGCCGTAGACATCTTGCAGGAAAAGATTGAGGGCTACGACGCGCTGGCTTAAGCCGGACTCAATGCGCGTCCATTCGGATTGCGGGAGAATTCGAGGAATCAGGTCGAATGGGAAAAGACGCTCTGTGCCGCGGCCGTCACTATAGACGGTGAAGGTGATGCCTTGCAGGAGGAAGCTGAGGTCGGCGTGTTTGCGGCGGTCTTCGAATTGTGTGGGGGCCATGACGCCGAGTTTTTCAAAGAGGCGGGCGTAGTGGGAACGGGCGCAGCCCTGCGAGGAGAACATCTCATCGTAAAAAGGGCCTGCAGTGTAACCGGAGAACAGGCCTCGGTCTGAAAGACACATAGGCGCCGCCGTCATCGGCACACGATACCAACCCAGGGCGTAGAGTGCTCACCAAAAAATCACATTTTATGTATCGGAAATTTGGGAGGGAAACGGCTATCTACCTCTCCTCTCGATGGCCAGGGGCGGTTCTCGCTGCCGGGAGAGAAGGGGAGCCAGTCGTCATTTGGAATGTGGGGAAATACCTTGTGAGGATGGTGAAACGCCTTGACCTTCTACACGTCTATGAATATGTATGTAGAAGCCGGAGGTATAGGGGATGCACCCCAAATCGGATCTGCCGCAAGGCACGCTGGACCTATTAATACTGAAGGTCGTGGCGCTTGGACCTGTGCATGGATACGCAATCGCACAGCGGCTTGAACAGGTTTCGCGGCATGTGGTGCAGGTGCCGCAGGGGTCGCTCTATCCGGCGTTGCATCGGCTGGAAAACCGTGGGCTTTTGGCAGCGGACTGGAAGGAGACTGACACTGGGCGAGAGGCGAAGTTTTACCGCTTGACGGCCAAGGGCCGAGCACAACTTGAAACGGAAGCCGCGAGCTGGGAGCGACTGACGGAAGCCGTCGCTCTCATCATGAAACTCTCCGAGGGAGGTGCGGAATGAACTGGTGGCAGCGGCTGTTGCGGCGCAACAAGATGGAAGAGCAACTGGAGAAAGAGATGCGCTTTCACCTGGAGCAGCATGCCAACGAATTGATCGCCGGCGGGGTTAGCTTTGCGGAAGCGCAGCGTCGGGCGCGCATGGCGCTTGGAGGGCCGGAGCAGGTGAAGGAGGAGTGCCGCGACGCGCGTGGGACGCGGTGGGTGGAGGATTTTTGGCAAGACCTGCGGTACGCGATGCGGATGCTGCGGCAGCGTCCGGGCTTTGCAGCTGTGGCGATTTTGACGCTGGCGCTCGGCGTGGGAGCTTCCACCGTGATGTTCACGGTGGTCAATGGAGTTTTGCTGAGGCCACTGCCATATCCGCAGCCAGACAGGCTAGTCGCCGTGCACGGGCACACAGAAACCTGGAACGCAAAATTGTATGGCGAACAGAACGTTGCGTATCCCGACTTTCTGGATTGCAAACGCGAGAGCCGTTCGCTGACGATGGCTGGCTCTATTTTCAACGATGGCACAGTTAGTGGGTCTGGTGACCCCGAGCATGTCGACTTTCAAGAGGTATCGTCGAACATCTTCTCTGTCCTGGGCGTTCAACTTGCGCAGGGGCGCGCGTTTTTGCCCGAGGATGATCAACCGGGCGCGGCCCCGGTGGCAATACTGGGCCACAGTTTCTGGCAGCGGCATTTCTCGGGAAGGACGGATGCTCTCGGTGCTTCGGTTACTCTCGACAGCAAACTCTACACGGTTGTCGGCATCGCGCCCGCTGGCTTTCGGCTGCGCGACACCGAACCGGACCTGTTGACGCCGCTGGGGCAAGACATTGCCAAATTCTTGCAGAGCCGCGGGCCACATCCCGTTGGGGTTGTGGCACGACTTAATCCGGGCGCAACGCTGGCTCAGGCGCAGGAGGAGTTGAGTCTGATTGGGCGCCATTTGGCGGAGCAGTTCAAAGATACGAATGCAGATCGCAGCTTTAAAGCGGAGCAACTTCGCCCGCACGTGGGAGATGTGGGTTCGACGCTGTGGTTGCTGCTGGGCGCAGTAGGACTAGTCCTGCTGATTGCTTGCACAAATGTGGCGAGTTTGCTGCTGGCGCGAGCGGTTTCGCGTGGGCGCGAGTTGGCGATCCGCGCAGCGCTGGGAGCCGGCCGCGGACGGCTGGTGCGTCAGTGTCTTACCGAGAGCGCATTGCTGGGACTTTTTGGAGGCGCGCTGGGCGTCGGTCTTGCAGCGCTTGGCTTCCAGCCGTTTGTGGCGTTCTGGCCGGGCACGCTGCCGAGGGCGGAGGAAGTGCAGCTCGATTGGCGTGTGCTGCTGTTTGCGTTGATCGTTTCTTTAGTGAGCGGCGTTCTTTTTGGGCTGGCACCGGCGCTTCGCGCTCCTGCGGGGGAATTGGAGCAAGTGCTGCGCGCCGGAGGACGGAGCGTAGTGGGAAATTCGCGGCGTTTGCACAGCACTTTTGTGATATCCGAGCTCGCTTTAGCCGTTGTGTTGTTGGTGGCTGCGGGAATGTTAGGACGAACCCTTTTGCGTTTGACGTCGCTCGACCCCGGAGTGAATATCCGAAACGTGCTGGTGAGTCGCATGTCGCTTTCTCCTGGAGTGCTCGCGGATAATGGCAGGATACGTGCAGCATGGCAGGACGTGTTGGAGCGTGCGCGGCGCGTGCCTGGCGTGCAGTCCGTCGCGATAGTGGATACGTTTCCCATGCGCGAAGGGAACAACACGTTAGGTTACTGGCCGACGGCGGACGTGCCACCAGAAAAGGAGCGCCCTCTGACGTTGGCGACGAGCGTGTCGCCGGAATATTTCAATGTGATGGGTATTCCATTGCGGCAAGGACGATTCTTTAATGAGCAAGATCGCATGGGTGGCGAACCCGTTATTGTCATTGATGAAGTGCTGGCCCAACAGGCGTTTGGAGGCGGACAAAACGCAGTCGGAAAGCGTCTGTGGATGCCGGACATGGGGTACGGTCCGTTTGTTGTGGTGGGAGTCGCCCGGCATGTGCGGCATTGGGGGCTGGCTGGCGACGATCAGGCGCAGATTCGCGCGCAGTTTTATTATCCTTTTGCCCAGCTGCCGGATAAATACGTGCGACGCTGGTCGGAACTGATGTCCATCGCTGTGCGGACAGAGATCGCGCCGTTGAGTGAAGTTGAATCGCTGCGGCGGGAATTGCGCGGGGCTGCGGGCGACCAAGTTCTCTATGAGGTGCGCACCATGGAGCAGTTGGCCAGTGATTCACTTGCGCTGCAGCGATTTCTTTTGTTGTTGTTCGGCATATTTGCCAGCTTGGCTTTGGTGCTGGCGTGCATCGGGATTTATGGAGTACTGGCGTATTTGACGGGACAGCGCGTGCCGGAAATCGGGATACGCATTGCACTGGGGGCGAGGCCGGGCAGCGTCGTATGGCTGGTGTTGAGGCAGAGCGTCGGAATGATTCTCATCGGCGCTGCGGTTGGAACGGCGGCGGCGTTGGCGGCGGGGCGCGTCTTGCACCGATTGGTGGAAGGAATGCAGCCGATCGAGGTGTCGACGTTTGCGCTCACGATTCCGGTGCTGGCCCTTGCGGCGCTATTTGCTAGTTTTCTGCCGGCGCGGCGCGCGAGCCGCGTGGACCCGGTGATCGCATTGCGGCAGGATTAAAGCAACACCAGGGCTGCGCACTCAATGCGGCGACCGGGTCGGTCAATCACTAACGCCATACCCTGACGCAAACAATTTCCCGTCAAGACACGTCTCGCGTGCCTGCGTGCGTGCGAGGTCCCTTGTTTAGAAAGAAGTGGCGCTAGGCAGTCACGAATCCGCGTGCGTGGCGACGCGTTTGCCTTGCGTGATCGGAGGGTTGCCAATATACTTCGCGGCGTTGTAGCGAGATGAAACGGGTGTTTCAGTGCAAGACGGATTTTGTGGAGGGGATTGCGATGAGGAATTTGCTGCGCGGGATGTTAATCGCGGTCATTTTTGTGGCGCCGCTGGCGGTTGGAGCTCGAGAAAACTCTTCGAATCAGGGGACACCGCCTGCGAAGAATAAAGATGGCAAGAAACTGTTCGGCACTGCGGAAGCACTGCGCGTAGCGCGCGTTAGCTCTCCACGGATCTCGCCTGACGGCGCACGCGTGGCTTATCTAGTTGCCGAGAACCAAATGGAGAAAGAGAAGGATGCGCCGTGGAAGAGTGTTACGCATCTGTGGGTCGTACCGACGACCGGGCCGGCGACCGCTGCGCGGCAATTCACGCGTGGCGAGAAGAGCGTTTCGAATCTGGAATGGTCGCCAGATGGGAAAATGCTGGCGTTCACGATGGACGCGGGCGACGAGAAGGATGCCAAACCGCAAGTGTGGTTCATGTATGCGGATGGCGGAGAGCCCTGGCAGGTCACCAAACACAAACCGGGCGTGCGAGGATTTCAGTTTTCTCCCGATGGAAAAGAGCTGCTGCTCATGGCGACGGTTCCACTTGGAGACGAAGACGAGAAGCGCACGAAGCAAAAGGACGATGCCGTCGTCGTGGATCATGACTTCAAAATGGCGCAGCTGTGGACTTGGAATATTGCAACGAATGAGGAAAAGCAGCTGACCAAGGGAGATTCTACGGTCAGCGATGCACATTGGTCTCCCGATGGAGCGCGGATCACGTTCACGACCAACCCCACGCCGCGGACTGACGATACCAGCCTGGCTACCGCGTGGGTGCTCGAGGTGGCCGGCGGAAAGCAGCGAAAAGTGGCAGAAACAGCTGATCCGACGCAGACGGCAAGATGGTCGCCGGACGGCAAGTCGATCGCCTATCTGAGTAGTGCCGGACTCGTGGTTTACAAAGTGAATCTATTTGTCGTGGACGGGAACGGCGGTTCGCCGCGGAAATTAAGCGGAACTTTTGAGCTGAATGCGGGCGAGCCAGTTTGGTCGCGGGATGGCAAGACGATCCTTTTCAGCTCCGATGATCACGAAGCGATGAAAATCTTCGCGGTGGACGTGGCCGCGGGAACGGTCCGGCCACTTACGGACGCGGCGATGGTCGTCAATCTGGCGGAAATCAGCGCGAACGGCCAGACCGCGGTTGGTACGTCGGGCGATGCCACGCATCCCGACGAGGTGTTCCGAAGTGATTTGAGTTTTGGAACGCTGGAGCGAATCACGAATCAGAATCCATGGCTAGGGGACTACGCGCTGGCAACCAGCGAAGTGGTGCGCT
>Ga0308309_10002545_pt1 | contig 10865 bp, 7 predicted proteins | sample HubBroMetageWFT5_FD_192491 | JGI IMG/M metagenome (GOLD analysis project Ga0308309, IMG submission 192491) | Warmed and freeze-thawed soil microbial communities from the Hubbard Brook experimental Forest, New Hampshire - Hubbard Brook CCASE Soil... | ecosystem: Environmental > Terrestrial > Soil... | reverse complement strand
GCAACTCCGGCAGCAGGTGCTGCCCTTGCTGCGGCTGGGGCGGCCCGCGCCGCTCGACAGAGATCGCAAGGCCAAACTTTTCGTGCTCGTCATCTCGGTCGGCGAGAGAAAGTACGGGCTGATCGTTGACGCACTCGAAGGCGAGGAAGAGCTGGTGATCAAGGCTCTCGACGACCACACCTTCTCGACCGACCTGGTTTCTGGTGCGTCGATTCTGGGCGATGGGCGCGTGGTGCTGATTCTCAACCTGCCGGCTGTGGTCGAACATATCGCGCGCTCGCGGCCTTCGGAAACCGGACGCGCCAACTCGGGGCTTCTGCTCTCGCACACCGACCGCGTGCGCCTGGCGGTGAAGGGCTTGTCTACGTCGACAGCCGCGGGAGGCCAGGCATGAAGAAGAATCCGATCCGCGTGCTGGTGGTCGACGATTCGGCGCTGATGCGCAAGCTGATTCCGCAGATGCTGGCGGGCGACGATGCCATCGAAGTAGTCGGAACCGCGATGGATGGCAGCTTCTGCCTGAAAAAGATCGACGAGTTGAAGCCCGGCGTCGTCACCCTCGACCTGGAAATGCCGGGGATGAACGGTATCGACACGCTGAAGGAAATCATGCGGCGGCAGCCGCTGCCGGTGATCGTCTTCAGTTCACACAGCACCGAGGGAGCAACGGTCACCATGAAAGCTCTCGGGCTGGGCGCATTCGATTTCGTGACCAAGCCCAAAGACGCCTCCGCGCATATGACGGAGACGGCGCGGGAACTGATCGCGAAAGTTAAAGCCGCTGCCGAATGCAAACTCGCGCCGCGGATTCGCACCGGCATTCCGGCGAGGCCGGAAAAAGTCGCACTGCCCAAGACCAGTCCCAGCCGGATTGTGGCGATTGGAGTCTCCACCGGCGGACCGCAGGCATTGGAATATCTGCTGTCGCAGTTGCCCGGAGATTTTCCGGGAACGATCGTGGTGGTGCAGCACATGCCTGACGGCTTTACCGACATGTTCGCTCGGCGGCTGGACGAACTGAGCGCGCTACGCGTGAAGGAAGCGCAATCAGGAGATGTGCTGCAGCCGGGCCGGGTGCTGATTTGTCCCGGAAGCCGGCACATGAAAGTGAAGCGTCTGCCGCTGGGCGACGTCGTGGTGCTCACCGACGAAGCCCGAGTGAATGGTCACCGCCCCAGCGTGGATGTGCTGATGCGCAGTGTGGCCGAGGAGTTCAAGAATCAGGCGGTCGGCGTGTTGATGACCGGGATGGGCGACGACGGCGCCGAGGGGTTGGGAGAGATCAAGAAACAAGGCGGCATGACGATCGCGCAAAGCGAAGACTCCTGCGTGGTGTACGGCATGCCGAAGGCGGCGATCGAACGCGGGTATGCGAATCGCGTGATCTCTCTGGAGTCGCTGGCGGCGAGCCTGCAGTCGATCTGCCGGGTCGCCGGCGGGGATGGAAGTTCGGGCCGGGCGGTACGCGCGGGACAGTGATTTCGGAGCCGGTAATCGTGGGATTTGGGAATTTGGACCCGGTAAGTCCATGACCAGCGTGATCTGGTCTGAGATCGCCGGGCATGATATGTAGTTGAATGGGGAGGGGTTATGGAGCAGTTTGCACCTGTAAAACGCAGCAAGGACGGGCAGTCGGTGCGTTACTTGATCGTCGACGATTCCGTGTTTGCCCGTAAGAACCTGGCCCGCATGATCGAAACGTTCGGCGGGCAGGTGGCGGCTGAGGCCGGCGACGGCCTGACTGCCATCAGCGAGTACGACCGCACGCACCCTGACATTGTGCTCATGGATATCACCATGCCGCAGATGGAAGGGATCGAGGCGGCCGAACGGATCGTCCAACAGCATCCGGAGGCACGCATCGTCATGGTGTCGTCGGTGGGCTACCAGGAAAACATTGTTGCCGCTCTGCAGCGCGGCGCGCGCCACTTCGTGCAGAAGCCGGTGAAGCCGGAGGTGCTCTACGAAGTCATCAAATACGTTCTGGGTGATGACGGCGCCGTGGCCAGCGGAGCCGGAGCGGGAGTCTAAGCAATGAGGATGGAATTGATCCAGCCCTTCATCAACGCGGCCGATGCCGTGTTGTCGCAAGGCCTGCAGGGCGCCACCAAGGTGGGTAACCTCACCATGGAAGAGGAGGCGTATCGCCGTAAGGGTGTGGCCGGCATGATCGCGCTGACGGGCGACATTGAGGGCCGGATCATTCTCGATCTGGAGCCGCAGACCGCGTTGCGCGTGGCCAGCCACTACGCGGGCGCAGACTTACCCGAGTCCGATGCTCTGATCAAGGAAACCATCTTCGAACTCGCGAACCAGGTTGTGGGCAATGCCATCTCCGCGCTCAACGACCAGGGATTTCATTTCCGCGTTCATCCACCGCTTCTGCTTACTGCCCAGGAAGGCGACAAGACCAGCGAGGACGTCGAAGCGCTGATGATCTGCTTCGAAACTTCGCTCGGCAACGTCTTCATGAACGTCGCGCTGCGCTACAACAAGCGCCGCATGGCCGATCACGCTGCCGTGGGGGCGTGAAGTCAGCGGGCGTTCTCCGAGAAACGACCAGGAGTGCCAGCAGTAGAGAACTGCCCCACTCAAGCCAAAATCTGGCTTGAATGGGCCACCCGCCGCTAGCGCCTCAACATCCCGGATAAAATATCTTTATCGATGAAAGCAGTCGCAATCAAAAAGGGTCAGACACGGGAGCGGGCACCCGGCTTTCGGGAAATGGGTACGCTTCGGTGTGACGGGTGCGGGGAGGAATTTGTGATTTTTCACGAGCCCGAAGTCACGGATGGCAGAAGCGCCGAGCAGCAGGCGTACTGGCTCGAGAGGGTTCTCGCCGAGGAACATGAGCGCGAAAGCAAGCACCCGGATCGGATCCTGTTGCCGGATTAACGACCCCGAATTAGCGCCGACCCGGCATCGAAATCTTCTGCCGGATTGGCGAGTCTTCTCACTTCCAGATATTTCGGTTAGCCTTACTCAAGCCGTCGTGATCTGGGAGGATTCATGAACAAACGCCCAATCGCTATAACGATTCTCGCCTCCCTGTATCTGCTGGTGGGCACCGTTGGGTTTGTCTTTCACTTCCGCGAGATTTTAGACAGGCACGCATTTCAATATGAAGACGCGTTGATCGAACTCACGGAATTGATTGCGATCGTATGCGGAGTGTTCCTGCTGCGAGGACGCAACTGGGCGCGCTGGCTTGCGCTCGCCTGGATGGCGTTTCACGTGGCCATCAGCTTTTTGGATTCGGTACAAAAAGTTGCGATCCATGGATTGTTCCTGGCCGCATTTGCCTATTTGCTCTTCCGGGCGGATGCCAGAAAGTATTTTAGGGGGCCGGAGGAGATGGGCACTTAGTCGAGGGCGAAGACTCTCGATGACGCCCTCCCATGCCGGAAGAACTCGATTGCCTCAGCACAGCGCACCTCAGCGGCTGAAGCCGCCATCGATTTCACGGGACTTGCGGCGCGGCTGGAAGCCGCGCCCTTTCAAAACAGGAACAAAGGTTGAGTTTTGCGGCAGCCTCTTCCGGCGTGTCGTCCATACCGCCGGGCCACCTGAAGCGATGACCTGATACGAGTCGTCCCTCACACTGCACAACCGGCAGGAGTACGGCGAAGTGGACAAGCATTTTGAAACGTTTTATATTGCGAACGCTTCACATTCCGATCGGAAGATTGATACGCCGACGGAGGAGCCACTCCATGAGTTCCCGATTCCTGCAAGTCGCGGTTCCAGTGCTGGTCGTGGTTACGATTTGGGCCACGGTTTGCGCCCCGGCCGGTTCGGCGCAAACCTCAAAATTCTCCCCGAAAGTGCAACAGATTCCCGTTCCCGAGTGCCTGACCATGAAGGGACTGTGGGAGGGCGGATCGAAGCCCTGCAGCCAGAACGAGCACGATGCCTGGCTGGCCGATATCACGCACTGGAGAATGGAGCGCCGCATCCGCATCGGCTACGACGGCGCCCGTTACGATCTACCCGCGTTGCAATGGACGCAGTCCAGTTTCATGCAGCCGCAGATGATGGTGCAGGACCGCTATTTTTATGATCCGGTAGCGGGCAAGTACACCGTGGATCGTTACCTTGACGATCTCGAGAAGCGTTACGGCGGGATTGATGCGGTGCTGATCTGGCCGACGTATCCAAACATGGGAATCGATAATCGCAATCAGCACGACATGATTCGCAGCATGCCCGGCGGCGTGGCCGGCGTGAAGCAGATGATCGCCGATTTCCATCGCCGAGGCGTGCGCGTGTTGTTTCCGATGATGATGTGGGACCAGGGAACGCGCGATCCCGGCACGTCGTGGCCGGATGCGATCGCCAGCCTGATGGCGGAGGTCGGCGCCGACGGCATCAACGGCGATACGCAGGATGGCGTTCCTCTGGCGTTCTCGCTGGCCGCGGACAAAATCGGCCATCCCCTAGCCTTCGAGCCCGAAGGCGGTCCGTCTGACGAAGCGCTCGCCTGGGACGTCATGACCTGGGGCCAATACCAGTTTCCTTTCACTCCACTCGTCGACAAATATAAATGGCTTGAGACGCGGCACATGGTGAACATCTCGCATCGCTGGAATCGCGAGAAGGCCGACGACTTGCAGTTCGCGTTTTTCAACGGCGTGGGCTGGGAGAGTTGGGAGAATGTCTGGGGCATCTGGAACGGAATCACGCCGCGCGACGCGGAAGCGACCCGGCGCGTGGCCACAATCGAACGCGGCGTAGCGCCGTTTTTAGTCAGCAAAGATTGGGAGCCGATGTCTCCCATGCTGCGCTATGGCGTGTACGCCAGCCGCTGGCCGATGGGAACTGACACAGTCTGGACGATTGTGAATCGCAACGAGTACGACGTTGCGGGAAACCAGATGGAAGTTCCGGCTGCGGCAAATGTTCGCTACTTCGATCTTTACCACGGTGTGGAACTGAAACCTCAATCCAGCGGCGGCAAAACCGTACTTGCCTTTTCGCTCGAAGCCAAAGGATACGGCGCTGTCCTCGCTACAAGCACCGCCCCGAGACAGAAAATTCAGGCCTTGATGTCGAAGATGAAAGAGCTGACGGCAAAACCGCTGACGGATTACTCGGGCGAGTGGAAGGTGCTGACCCAGCAGATTGTCCCGATCCAGCCGACCAAAGCCGCGACTGGCGCGCCGGAGGGAATGATCAAGATTCCCCAGGCCGATTTTCTTTTCCGGATTTCAGGAATTGAAATTGAAGGATTGAACGACATCGGCGTCGACGTGCAGTATCCGTGGGAAGATACCCCGCGGCGCTTTCACGAACACCCGATGCAGATCGGGTCTTTCTACATCGACAAGTATCCGGTGACGAACGCTCAATTCAAGAAATTTCTCGAGGCCACTCACTACCACCCCAAAGATGATCTCAACTTTCTACGCGACTGGAAGGATGGAAACATCCCGCAGGGCTCGGAGAACAAGCCCGTGACGTGGGTTTCGCTCGAAGATGCGCGGGCCTATGCGAGCTGGGCGGGAAAGCGGCTGCCCCATGAATGGGAGTGGCAGTACGCGGCGCAAGGCACCGACGGTCGGCTTTATCCCTGGGGCAATGAGTGGGATGACAGCGCTGTGCCGTTGCCTGACAAATCGCGCACCATGCGCGGTCCGGATGCGGTCGATGCCCACCCGAAAGGCGCCAGTCCATTTGGAGTGATGGACATGGTGGGAAATGTCTGGCAATGGACCGAGGAGTTTGTCGACGAGCACACGCGCGGCGGAATTCTTCGCGGCGGCAGTTACTATCAACCACAGGGATCGATCTGGTACTTCCCGCAGGCTTACAAGCTGAACGAACACGGTAAGTTACTCATGATGTCTCCGAGCATGGACCGTTCCGCGGGAGTCGGATTCCGTTGCGTAGTAGACTCGCAGTAACTTGATCGGCACGCTGCTTACTCCCGAGTACCACAATTCGCCCGTGTTACAACGTGGCAACTCATGACGGCACCTGTGACAATGCGGCAGATCGCGGAGCGTGCCGGCGTGTCGATCGGCACGGTGTCGCATGTAATCAACGAAACCGCGAACGTCCGGCCGAAGCTGCGCGAGCGAGTGATTGAGGCCATTCGCAGCATGGGCTACCAGCCCAGCGCGCTGGCGCAGGGACTGCGAAAAAACCGGACCAACATGCTCGGCATGGTGATTCCGGATATTACGAACCCGTTTTTTCCGGGCGTGGTTCGCGGCGTCGAAGACGTGGCCTACAAGCGCTCCTTCCGGGTGATTCTCTGCAACGCTGATAATGATCCCTCCAAAGAGCAGTCGTATGTTCGCGAATTGCGTTCGTATCACATTGCCGGACTGTTGATCATTCCGGCGGCGGGCGCGGATATCGCGGGTCATCTGCGGGCCTACGCCTCGGCCTCGGTTCCGGTGGTTTGTATTGACCGCGTACCGGATGGCTGGAAGGGCGACGCCGTTCTGGTGGCCAATGCGGAGGGCGCGTATCTCGCAACCCGGCATTTGATTGAGATGGGGCACAAGCGGCTGGGCGTGATCGCGGGGCCGCTCGGGCTGACCAATGCCGTGGAACGATTGAAAGGTTTTAAGCGCGCGTTAAACGAGGCGCGCATTGAGATTGACCCGGAATTTGTGCAGGAAGCGCGCTTCGATACTGCGACTGGCTACCAGGCGGCACTGCGTCTTCTGCGCATGCTGCCGCGCCCGACTGCCATTTTTGCCTGCAACGATCTGATGGCTTTCGGCGTACTGCAGGCTGCCCGGGAACTTGGCTTGCGCTGTCCGGAGGACCTGTCGATTGCAGGTTTTGACAGCCTGGAGTTCACCAAGTTCACCGATCCTTCCCTGACGTCGGTGTATCAGCCGGGATATCAATTGGGCGCCACCGCAGCCCGGCTTCTGCTGCAGCGGGTAGATGGGATGCGATCTGCGCCGAAGAAAGTTCTTCTGCCGACCGAACTGAAAAAACGGAATTCGGTGGGAAGACCGCAACTCGCGGGAGCGGAAAAGATCGCGCTGACCGCGAGCGCAGGCAAACGGGGCAGGCTCACACGGAAGTAGCCGAGGGCCGGGATTCGCCTGGAATCGTTGTAGTCGTGCAGTTTGGGAAGAACACGTTGCGTCCTTGGCGGCCTTTCTTAACGGCCTTCGCGGTTAACGGCTTTTGCCTTCCGCCATCGCCGGTGTACAAAGCTTTTAACCGCAAAGGGCGCTAAGAAAAACCGCGAAGGACGCAAAGAAAACCGTTCTGTAATTCAAACAGTCGCCAGTACTGAATCAGTTTAGAGGTTGACAAGTGCAAAGTGGGCGGAGTAGATTTTGTGCGTTCCAGATTTGAAACGTTTCAAATCAGCGGCGCTTTCGTCGCGCCGGAACACCGATACCGGAGACCCAGTATGCGAACCCCTTTGTCGCGGTTCCTAGCCCTGCCCTGCATCCTGTTTACGCTAACCCTGGCGTCGTCCGCCCAATTCTCGCAACGCGGCAGCATCAACGGCACCGTAACCGAGGCTTCGGGAGCAGTCGTTCCCAAATCGCCGGTGAAGCTGCTCGATCTGGATCGAAATCAAACTTCGACAGCCACTACCGATGCCAGCGGACGCTACGAGTTCACCCAGCTGCTTCCGGGAAATTACCAGGTCTCCGTCGAACTTGCGGGATTCAAGAAGTCGGTTTCGGCTCACCTATCGGTGTCGCCCCAATCCGAAATCCGATGCGACGTGCAGCTCCAGCTGGCCTCAGTCTCGGAGAACGTCACCGTAACCGGCAGCTCGGCGCCGCTGCTCGAAACCGAATCCGCTGATCTCGATCAGAACATCAGCCAGGAACAAATCACGAGCGTGCCCATGAACGGGCGCAACTGGACGGCCCTGACCGAGTTGACTCCCGGAGTGAGCACTTCTCCCCGGGTCAATATCAATCTGGGTGGAACCTTTGAAGTCGGTGCGTCGTACACCTCGGGCGGCGCCGATTACACCGCCGGCGGCAACGCCGAGGGTTCCCGCGACAATGGGTATTACGTGAACGGGGTGAACGCGAATGAGAACTATGAAAGCGGCAGCAGCTTTCAGCCCTCCGCCGAAGCTATCGGCGAAGTGAAAGTCGGCGTTGCCGACTTCTCCGCCGAATACGGGCGCGATTTCACCAACCTCAATGCGACCACGAAAGCCGGCACCAACCAGTTCCATGGTGAGCTCTACGATTTTTTCGAGAACGACGCTCTCAATGCTCTGGTTCCCATCAACAAGGCGCAGGGATTACTCACCAAAAGCGCGTTTCGATTTAACCAGTTCGGAGGTGGGCTTGGCGGTCCGATCTACATCCCAAAGATTGTCAACCTGAAGAATCGCGCGTTTTTCTTCGTCAACTACGAGCGCAATCCGCACTCGCTCACCGGACCAAACAATCTTGCCATCGTTCCCAGCGATCCCGAGCGGGCCGGCGATTTTGGAGAAGACTGCACGGGGCCAGCCAATGCGGGAACTTTCGACCCGGTCAGCGGAGTTTGCTCGGTTGCGAATGGTCAGATCTACAACCCATATACCGGCAACGCCATCCCCTTTAATAACCTGGTGACCGCAGGCCTGTTCGATCCATCGACGGCAAGCGCGCAGATAAGTGCCCTCGCGAACCTGTTTCCGCACGCCAACCTGACTCCGACCGTGGCCAACTCCTTCGCCAACTACCAGTATGGATCGCGGCAGGCGGTCACACCCTATCATTGGGATAGCCGTTTCGATTACCGCATCTCTTCGAAAGATAGCGTGTTTGTGGCCTGGTCCCAATACGGCGGAATACCGAACAATAGTGGCGGCCTGGTCCCGAACCTGAGTATTTCTGACGTAAGCGACAAATCCCACGTCGTGACTGTCGATGAAGCCCACGTTTTCGGCTCTCATTTGACCAACGAGTTCATCTTCGCCATAGGAAGCGGTGCTTTGCTGACGTTGAGCCCCTCGGAGATCTCTTATGCCAATGGATCTTCCAATCCGTTTAACGCGATCTTCCAGAATACGGGTACGACTTCGGGCGGCAATACAGGCATCCTCGGCCTGAATATCTTCAACTACGGGCCGCTGTTTACCCAGCCCAGCGTCGGTTTCGACGAATACTTTCTTGCGTCCAATAACTCGCGGCAATTTTCGGACAATCTGAATTGGATTCACGGTCATCACGGCATGACGTTCGGATTCAACTACCTCCGTAAAGGCGAAGAGGATTTCGACAACGTCCGCTATGTGGCGTTTGGGTGCGCGCCCTTCAGCGGAGCTTATTGCGGAGGCGGTCCGCAGCTGTTCACGGCGAACCAGCAGGGCGTTGGCGGCGACGCTTTCGCCGAGGTCTTGCTGGGCATACCCACGGTGATTCATCAGCGATACAGCTACACTTCAGGCGGGGCATTTGCTCCGGAACCGAATGTCGTCATTCCTTACTACGGGGCCTACTTCAACGACAAGTTTCAAGTCACACAGAAGCTGACGTTCTCTTACGGACTGCGTTACGAACTGCCCATTCCTATCTTCGCCACGAACAACGCATGCTGCGCGCTCTATGAACCGGCCACGGATACTCTAAGCATACCCGGCCTCGCTCCGGGCCTTTCGTCGCACTATGCGCCGGCTCCCAAACACGATTTCGCTCCGCGACTGAGCCTTGCGTTCCAGGTTACGCCCAAGCTGGTGGTTCGCGCGGGATACGGCCTCTACTACAACTCGGGCGCCAGTCAGATTTCAAATGCCCTGGGCGGAGCGCTCTACGGAGGCGTGCCCGGCGGATTCGTTGGCGATGAAATCGACAATGCCACGCCGCAGACCGCGAGCCTCTCACAAGTTTTTCCCGCATCACCGCAAGTCGCTCTCGGAACTTACCCGGTCTCTACCGGCGCAGGGCAGGGCTATTACGGTGACGGCGCCTATCAAACGGTGATGTATGCCGACCAGAAATCGTTTCGCGCGCCCTATATTCACCGCTACCTGCTCGATATCCAGCAGGAGGTTGCGCACAATTCCGTAATCACTCTCACTTACCTCGGGGCGGAAGGGAGGAACGGCTGGTACCTCGACGACATTAACGCTGCACCCTATATCGCCGGAATCCCGGCGCCCAACGGGCCCGGCTATGCTTCCCAGGACGCCTATAACGCCGCCCGTCCCTATAACTCCGGCAGGTTCGGCGACATTTACGTGCAGCGGGCGGGCCTGAATAGCAACTACAACGCGGGCATTGTGAAATTCCAGAGGAATCTGACGCATGGGCTGCAGATCCTGACTCACTACACCTATTCGAAGACACTCGGGGATCGCGGCATCACCGGACAAGGCACGCAAGACACTGGTTACAACTATCCGCAAAGCATCATCCGAACCTACGGAGAAGAAACCTACTCGCACCGGCATCGCTTCCTGTTCCAGACCACATACGAGCCGAGCTACGCGCAGCGTCTGCCGGCATACCTGCGGCCCGCGCTCGGTGACTGGCACATCTCGGCAATCACGACCCTGGAATCAGGCGATGCCTTGACCGTCTATAACGGAGCCGGGAACCAGGCCAACGATTACGCGCCATACAACGGACTGGGAAATCTCAACATGGTGGCGAACCCGAATTTCTCCCACTCCCAGCGCAGTTTCGCGGAGTACTTCAATGTCAACGCATTCGTCGTTCCGCCTGCCGGCGTGCAAGGCACGGCCAGTCCGGGCGTGGTCCGGGGGCCCGGGCAAAACAATTGGGACATTTCGTTCGGAAAAAACATTACGTTCCACGAGAGCCTGCATGCCGAACTTCGCGCCGATATGTACAACGCTCTGAATCACACACAATGGAACGCGGTGAGCACTCAGTTGAATGGCTACACCGGACCGTTTGGCGAAGTTACCG
>Ga0308309_10002544_pt1 | contig 10865 bp, 6 predicted proteins | sample HubBroMetageWFT5_FD_192491 | JGI IMG/M metagenome (GOLD analysis project Ga0308309, IMG submission 192491) | Warmed and freeze-thawed soil microbial communities from the Hubbard Brook experimental Forest, New Hampshire - Hubbard Brook CCASE Soil... | ecosystem: Environmental > Terrestrial > Soil... | reverse complement strand
CGCAGTCGACAGTATCGCCGCCAAGCTCGGGGTCGACCGGGTCGCCGCGGCACGCGGCATCCACCGGGTCGTCAACACGACAATGGCCGAGGGAGTGCGGCTCGTCTCGGTGCGCCGTGGCGTCGACCCCCGGCACTTCGCGCTGCTCGCCTTTGGCGGTGCTTCGGGGCTGCACGCAACCGAGATTGCGCGGCAGCTCGATCTCACGCGGGTCATCGTGCCGCGCGTCGCCGCCGTGTTGTCGGCCTGGGGCATGCTGACGACCGATCTGCGCTTCGAGGTCGCACGCACGCATATCGGCGACATGCGAGCACTCGACGGCAAAGCGGTGAAGCGGCTGTTCGAAGAAATGGAGGCCGAGGGGCTCGAACGGCTGCGTGCTTCCCCCGGATCGGGGTCCGGGGCAGGGTTCGACGGCCCAGCGCGCGCGGCGCGGTCGGTCGACATGCGCTACGGCGAGCAGGTCTTCGAGATCGCCGTCCCGCTCGACGGGGTCGATTGGCAAGCCGCCGATCCGCTGCCGCAGATCGTCGAGCGGTTTCATCGCCGGCACGAGGAACTCTACACCTATTCGCTGCCCGACCAGGAGACCGTGCTCGTCAATGCCAGGGTCGCGGTCGCCGGTATCCTGTCGGCGCTGCCGCAGGAGCCCGATGTACCCGAGGGGCCGCCCGCTGCCCCCCGAAGTGAGAGACGCACCTATCTCGACGACTGGGTCACGTCTCCGGTCTACGGTTTCGGTGCGCTGGCGCCGAAGCAGAACATTGCGGGGCCGGCGATAATCGAATCGCCGATGACCACGGTGCTCTTGCGTCCGGGCGAGCGTGCCACGGTAACCCCGCTCGGCTGGCTCGACATCGCCCTGCAGCCCGCGAATGGCCAATAAAACCCCTGCCGTGCATCATCCGTCGCTATTTCAAACGCTTCCCCGGCGAAAGCCGGGCCTATCGTTCCGCGCCACGAGCCCATCCCCGCTGGCAACGTATCGCGATTGCTTTTAGAAGTTCCGAGTGGCGGAGGAATGGGCCCCGGCTTTTCCCACGGAACTAGTCCGTGGGCTGAAGGCCCACGGGAAAGCGGGAGAAATTTGCCGATTGTGTGTTCAAGCGCGATTTCTTCACATGCGCTCCAGGGTGAGGGAGTTTTCCCAACGGCATGAGGAAACACCTCATCCTGATGAGGAGGCCGCACAGCGCTGATCCAGCGGATCAATGGTGATGTAACCGCGAGTTGCTGCGTATAATGCCGCAAACGGTTGTTGCGAGGATTTGCCGATGGCTCGCAATCCGCAAGAGGCGGCGTTAGCTCTGCACCGGTTCGGGTTTGGACCGCGCGCGGGATCGATCGAGGAGATCGCGGCCGATCCGCGCGGCGCGGTAATTGCCGAACTAGATAGGCCGGGAGCGGGGCAGATCACCAACCCCGATCTGCCGTCGAGCGGCGCCGCCAATCGCGCCGTGTTCGAGTACAACGCCGAGCGCAACGCGAATCAGAAGCGCACGCGCCGCGACGCCGCGCAGGCTACGATGGAGGCTGCGCCTGCCAAGCCCGAGGCGGTGCCGTTGCCGCGGCAGCTCTTTCGCAACGAAGCCAGGGCGCGGATCGACGCGGCGCTCAACGCCGAAATCGGCTTGGTCGAGCGGCTGGTGTGGTTCTGGTCGAACCATTTCTGCGTAAACCAGGAAAAGACCGTCATGGCCGGCGCCTATGAGCGCGAGGCGATCCGTCCTCATGTTCTGGGCCGGTTCGTCGACATGCTGCTCGCCGCCGAAGGGCATCCGGCGATGCTATTGTATCTCGACAATGCGCAGTCGATCGGTCCCAACTCGATCGCTGGCATCAACCGCGACAAGGGCCTCAACGAGAATTTGGCGCGCGAGATCCTCGAACTGCACACGCTGGGCGTGCGCACGACTTACACTCAGGATGACGTCACTAATTTCGCCAAAGTCCTGACTGGCTGGACAATCCGGCAGACTGTGTCGGACCCCGATCACGGCGGCGAGTTCGTCTACATCAAGCGCGCCCACGAGCCCGGCCCGCAAACCGTCATCGGCAAGGATTACGACGATACTGGGACCGGGCAAGGCCGAGCCGTGCTCGCGGACCTCGCCCGCCACCCGGCGACTGCGAAGCACATCGCGACAAAGCTCGCGCGCCACTTCGTTGCCGACGACCCGCCGCCGCCGCTGGTCCATCGGCTGACGCAATGCTTCCTCGATACTGACGGCGACCTCAAAGAAGTCACGAAGGTGTTGGTCGCCGCTCCCGAGGCCTGGGCCCCGGAGCAGGCGAAAATCAAGCGGCCGGGGGAATGGATTGTAACGGCGCTGCGGGCGACCGGGGAGACTGGCGAGATCGGCCGGATCATCCAGGCGGGGAACCTGCTCGGAGAGCCGTTGTGGCGGCCGCCGGCGCCCAAAGGTTTTTCCGACGAGAATGCCGCCTGGCTCGACGGCCTCGCGCAACGGCTGGACATCGCCAACACTTTTGCCCACCGCGAAGGCCTCGCCGTCGAACCGGCAGCGGTGATGGATGCGGCGTTGGGACCGCTAGCCTCGGCGGAGACGCGCCGCGCTGTCGTCGGTGCCGAGAGCCGGCCGCAGGCGATGACTGTTCTGCTGATGGCTTCGGAATTCCAGCGGAGGTGACGATGTCGGGTGATTTCCACGCGCCGACACGGCGCGAATTGCTGGTTGGCTCGGGCGTGCTGTTCGCCTGGGCCGCTGTCCCGCGTCTCGCACGGGCCGAGGGGCGCGACCCGCGGCTTCTGACGATCGTGCTGCGCGGCGGGCTCGACGGGCTCGCGGTCGTCGCGCCGGTCGGCGATCCTGATTGGACCACGCTGCGCAGCGAAAAATCGCTGACCGCCGACGGCCAAACCCCGGCCTTGCCGCTCAACGGCTTTTTCGCGCTGAACCCGGCGATGCCTAACCTGCATCGCCTCTATCAAGCGGGGCAGGCGACAGTCGTCCACGCGGTCGCGACACCCTATCGCGAGCGCTCGCATTTCGACGGACAGGACGTGCTCGAAAGCGGCCTCGCGAAACCGGGCGCCGCGGATACCGGCTGGCTCAATCGTGCGCTCGCTGCGCTCGAGCCCGAAGGGCGGTTGGGTCCGCACGGCCGGCAGGCTTTTGCGGTCGGTCCGATCACGCCCCTCGTCGTGCGCGGGCCGGCGCCGGTCCTCTCCTGGGTCCCGCCAAAGCTGCCGCCGGTCAGCGACGACACGACGATGCGCCTCCTCGATCTCTACCGCCATACCGATCCGACCTTTGCGCGCGTGCTCGAGGAGCGCGTCGGGCTCGCGGCGATCGCGAAGGTTGGAGGCATGAACAGCGAGCCGGGTGACGAGCGCCCGGTGATCCAGGGCGGCGGCATCGCCCAGGTTCGCACCTACTTTGCCGACGCGGCCGGCGCTGCGGCCAAATTCCTCGCGGAGCCGGAGGGTCCGCGGGTCGGCGCGCTCGCCTTTGACGGCTGGGACACCCACGTCAACGAGGGCATCGTCCAAGGCCGGCTTGCCGACCTGCTCGGTGCGCTCGATGGCGCGATTGCCGCGATCGAGAGCAAGATGGGCGACGCCTGGCATGAGACGGTGGTCGTGCTCGTAACCGAATTCGGCCGCACCGCGCGCCTCAACGGCACTGACGGCACCGACCACGGCACTGCGACCGTGGCATTGCTCGCCGGCGGCGCGCTGAAGGGCGGGCGCGTCATCGCCGATTGGCCGGGCCTGAAGGAAGCCGATCTCTATGAGAAGCGCGATCTGAAGCCGACGGCCGATTTGCGCGCCGTCCTCAAGGGCGTGCTGCGTGACCACCTCCGCGCCGACGAGCGAAGACTGGAGGGGGCCGTGTTCCCCGACAGCACCGCGGCGAAGCCGTTGCAGGGGCTGCTCGCCTGAGGCTCACTCCAGCTGTCATTGCGAGCAAAGCGAAGCAATCTGGGGCCATTGAGGACTCCTCCGGTCGAGATTGCTTCGTCGCGCCATGCACTCCTCGCAATGACACTGATCCAATTGGTCTAAATCTGCTTTAATGGCGTCCATAGCCTGAGCCCTGGGACGCCCGATGAATGATCTGAGCCTACCGAGCCCCGTCGCCCGCGCGCGCGAACTCGCCCGATTGATCGCCGCGGAGGCGGACGCGATCGAGCGCGGCCGGCGTCTGACCGAGCCGGTGGTCGAGGAATTGCACCGGGCGCGGTTCTTCCGCATGCTCTACCCGCGCTCCGTCGGCGGCGACGAGGTCGAGCCGGCGGTCTATATCGATGCGGTCGGGGAGTTGGCGCGGGCCGACGGCTCGGTCGGCTGGTGCGCGTCGATCGCAAACAGCACCGGCCTCTTCGCGCCCTACCTCGATCCGGCGGCGGCGCGTACGGTGTTCGGCGGCCCGCGCGCGACCTGCGCCTGGGGCCCGCCCAACGATTGCCGCGGGATTGCGGTGCCGGGCGGCTATCGGGTGACCGGCCGCTGGGATTTCGCCAGCGGCTGCCGCCATGCGAGCTGGATGGGGGCGCACGGTACGGTCGTCGAGCCCGACGGCTCGTTACGGCTCAACAATTTTGGCCGGCCTACCTTGCGCACCTGGCTGTTCCCGGTCGAGCAGGCGAGGCTGCTCGACAATTGGGACCCGATCGGCCTGCGCGGTACGGCGTCCGAATCCTACTCGGTCGAGGACCTCTTCGTGCCCGAGGAATTGACCGGCACCCGCGAGGACCCGACCCTGCGCCGCGAGCCCGGCCCGCTCTACGCCTTCCCGCAGCAGACCCTCTATTCGGTCGGCATCGCCTCTGTCGCGCTCGGCATCGCCCGCGGCATGCTCGACGCCTTTATCGAGCTGGCCTTGCGCAAAACTCCGCGCGGTACGGGCCGGCTCGCCGACAGCGCAGTGATCCAGGCCGAGCTCGCGCGCGCCGAAGCCCGGCTCGGCGCCGCCCGCTGCTACCTGATCGACACGGTGACCGACATCTACCGCCGCGCCGGCCAAATGGCGTCGACCGATGCAGCCCCGATCGACATCCCCAACCGCGCCCGCGCCCGCCTCGCCGGCTCCAACGCGATTTCGGGCGCCGTAGATGTCGCCAACCGGACCTACAAGGCCGCCGGCGTCGACGCGATCTTCCCTGGCAGCCCCTTCGAGCGCCGCTTCCGCGACATCAACACCCTCTCGCAGCAAATCCAATCCCGCGACGCCCATTACGAAACCGTCGGCCAAGTCCTCCTCGGCAACCCACCAGAGGTGTTTTTATAGGGTCCGGACGCTGTGGGAGGTTTCACCAGGTCGCAACGACTCGCCGCGAGCGTTGTCCACCCGTTTGCCCGTCGACACCCTCGATATTGAACTGTAGGTCCGCGAAAGAAACTCACGCCATGGTCGGTACCGTGTCCGCGACAGTTACCTGTCGCCAGCCCGTTAAACGGTCTGAGCTGAGGACGCTATCATCTCGTTGGGGAGCGTGAACTGAAAGGTCGCACCCCGTCCTATGTTGGGGCTCGCCCACAAACGGCCGCCGTGCGACTCGATTATCCGCCGACTGATGGACAGCCCCATGCCGGTTCCCTGCGGTTTGGTGGTGAAGAACGCCTCGAAAATGCGTTCGGCTTCCTCTCCCGGAAGCCCGATGCCCAAGTCGATCACCGAAATCAGTAATTGACCATCTTCGGTCCTCTGCGACGTGACGCGCAGTTCACCGCTTTCATCCCTCATTGCCTCGATGCCATTGAGCATGAGGTTCATTAACACCTGCTGCAGTTGCACACGATCCGCTGTCGTCGTTGGAAGCGCCGCGTCGAGGTCGGTGCGGATTGAAATAGAATGGCGGCTCGCCGCATCGTGCAGCAGAACGACCATCTGTCGAATGATTTCGTTCAGGTCGGTCAGCTCGCGTTGTGGCGTCCCTCGCCTGTAGAGTAAGCGATTTCGCTCGATTATGCCGGCGGCTCGGTCTACGTCGTTGGCAATTCTAGATACGGTCTTGCGAGCCTCATCAATCTCGGGTGGCTCGCGCTGCAGCCATCGCAAGCAGGCTCTAGCATTTATCGCGGCCGCGGCGATGGGCTGCATGATCTCGTGACCCAGCGATGCAGCCAATTCTCCCATTATACCCACGCGGTTGATGCGCGCGAGATCTGCCTCCAGCTGGCGCAATCTTTCGCGCTCCTCCTCGGCGCGCTTGCGTTCGGTGATGTCGTTGTCGGTCTCCAGGGCGGCAACCGGCGTACCCCGCGCATCTCGTTGCAATGACCAACGGCTCGCGACCACTAGATGGGTCCCGTCCTTCTTGGTGCGCACCAGCTCGCCTTCCCAACGGCCACTGCTCAGCAGCTCCGCCATTATCCGCTCACGCGGTATTGGGAAAACCGTTTTCAACAGCTCGCGAGCAATCTTGCCTTCGGCTTGCTCTGCGCTCCACCCGTACAACTCCTTCGCGCCACGATTCCAGTAGGTGATGACTCCATTGATGTCGCGGACGAAGATGGCGTCATGAGTGAGATTGAGCAGATTAGCCTGCTCCCGCAGAGTTTCCTCGGCCCGCTTGCTCTCGGTGATATCGGTTACGGCCCCTATGAAGAGTACGCTCTCCGGATCTTCGCCGCTTGCGCGATGCGCTACCACTCGAAGGTATTTGACAGAACCGTCGACCATCATTAGCCGATGCTCGGAACTAAAACCGCTCCGCTCGATCGAGGCGCGATCAATAATTTGCCGGAGATGCATCCGGTCGTCCGGATGAGTTCGATCGATCACCATCTGCACGGTGGGCTTAGTCGCACGCTCGCATTCAAATATTCGATAAGTCTCGTCGGACCAGTAGATTTCCCCGCTCAAAACGTCCCAGTCGAAACTACCGGTGTGGCTTAATCGCTGCGCCTCCGCCAGGTACATCTCGCTGCGGCGCAGCGCCTCCTCAGCCTTCTTACGTTCAGCTTTTTCTCGGGCTTCGCGCAGCGCGCGCTGCACCGAGGGGACGAGCCGCGATAGTCGCGTCTTCAGAACATAATCCGTCGCCCCAATTTTAAGCGCTTCGATCGCTACGTCTTCGCCGAGCGTGCCGGAAACAAAGATGAAAGGCAGATCAGGGCGGGCGCTCTGCGCAAGCTTCAATGCCGAAAGGCCGTCGAACGAAGGAAGTTTGTAATCGGCGAGGATCAGATCGATATCGACGTTTTCAAGAGCGGCCAGGAACTCAGTGCGGGTTTGGACGCGGGTTACTTCGCTGACGAAATGATCGACTTCAAGGAGCTCTTGAATAAGCTCCGCGTCACCGGGCTCGTCCTCCAGCAAGAGGATCTGGAGAGGATCCGTCACGGCACCTTCTTGATGCTGCCCGGCGGCGGCTGATTGATGACCGCCCAAAACACACCCAGTTCTTTGACGGCGTTTACAAACTCGTGAAAATCGACCGGCTTTACAACATAGGCGTTGACCCCGAGTTGGTAGCTTCTGATCATGTCTTTTTCCTCGTGGGATGACGTCAGGACCACCACAGGTATCATCTTCAGGCGGTCGTCGGACCTGATTTGCTGCAAAACTTCCAATCCATCGATCTTCGGTAGTTTTAGATCGAGCAGCATGACCGCGGGGTTATCATTGGAGCGAGAGGTGAATTCTCCCCGACAATAGAGGTAATCAAGAGCTTCTTTTCCGTCACGGGTAACCACTACCTCATTTGCCAGGTTATATTCCTCCAGCGCTGTCATAGTAAGTTCGACGTCTCTCGGGTCGTCCTCGACCATCAAAATGCGCCCCAGCGTGTTCATCGAATGTTCCCTGCTGTCTTTTCTGAACCGTCGTATGCTTTAGGAAGCGAGAAATAGAAGGTCGCGCCTTGATCTACCGCTCCCTCGGCCCGGATCTTCCCGCCATGCCGGTGGATGATGCGTTGAGCGGTAGCCAATCCTATTCCAGTGCCTTCAAACTCTTCAGACCGGTGCAGACGCTGAAACACCCCGAACAGTTTATTTGCATACTGCATGTCAAATCCTGCTCCGTTGTCCCTGACGAACACCTCTACTTGATTTTCCTTTCCGTCGGCACAGCCAATCTCGATTTCGGCCGGTGCTCGCATCCGTGTGAACTTAACCGCATTGGAAACCAGGTTTACAAGGACCACTTTCAGCATCGAACGGTCTCCGTAACACACCGGGAGCGCTCCGATTTTCCAAGCAATGTCCCGACCGCTCGTCTCTTGTCCAAGTTCAGCGACGACCTGCCTGATAAGCTGCTCCAGGTTCACCGCCGTCTTTTTGGTCTCGGCACGTCCGATCCGCGAAAATCCCAGCAGGTCGTCGATCAGGTTACCCATTCTTTTTGATGACTCGAGAATCGTTTGCATGTACCGACGACTCTTGTCATCGAGCAAAGAAGATGCCTGTTTTTGTAGCAACTCCGAGTACCCGACCACATGGCGAAGCGGCGCGCGAAGGTCGTGGGAGACCGAATAGGCAAAAGATTCCAATTCCTTGTTGCTCGCTTCGAGTTCCGCAGCCTGCCTGACGAGTTCCTGATTAAGTTTGCGAATTTCGTCCTCTCGGTGCTTGCGCTGCTCCAGTTCGACCTGAAGGTGGTCGCGGGCTTGACGAAGACTGTCCTCAATTCGCCGTCGAACAGCGCTGAACGAGGCAACAATTAACCCCCATGCTAGGAAAACGAGAAAGTAAGGTAGATCTTTGCTGGAAACGGAGAAGGAGTAGATGGGCTCCGCAAAGAAGTAGTCAAAGCCCGCCGTGGATAGCACGATCGCCAGCGCGGCAGGCCCAACTCCTGCATACCAGGTGGTGAGGGCGATCGACAGAGCAAGAATCGGCACCTCAACGTCGCGGAACTGGTAATATTGGAATGTAAGCGCCAGCCCCAGCCCAATGGCAACGGAAACGACTGAAAAACCATAGCGTAGGACCGGTGACCGGATCCTCTGCGATTCCCCATCCCAGCGCGCCAGGGTTCGCCTCACTCCGATATCTGTGGACGCTTGCAAATGATCGGTCATTGGAAGGCTTTTGTTCATGCCAGAGCTGCTTTTCAGTGGCTTCAGTCTCGATCGCCAGCACGGGCGCGCAGGTGGCATCACAGGTCCTGACCCGCGGCGAGCCCTGCAAGCCGCCGCCAGCGACGACGGGCTGCGGAATGCCGCCTATATTTTATAGGGGATCCGTGCTCGGCGCGCCAGTCGGTCGGGCAGAAGTCGGTTGCGCAGGGAGAGCTATGTGCCTCGATCAGGGCCGGTCAGTAGGTGGCTCTGCCCCCGCGGACGCCTATACCGCGGAGGCTCAGCCGAGGCATTGCCGCCGTAATGTGTTTGGGTCTATGAGGAGCTTCGAACGAGACCCGTTACCCGTCATGCACTCCGCCTGCAACGGCGTGCATACTAGTCAGCGACAGCCTGAGCTTGGGTCTTCGCGTTCAGAACTGCGGGATCCGCAGAGATTTCTACCTCGGCCGCGATGTCTCTTGTGGGTCACGAGCAGAAGTGCAGGGGTAATGCTCTTGGTCCTCCCTCTCACCTGGGTTACCGCGCGCCAGCGTTCGGCGATCCGCTCTCAACTTTGTTCCCTGGGTCGCGGAGCGCTTTGGATATGGTCAGTGTTTCACGTGAAACCTCGACACGTCACCGGCCCCTCCATACATTCCCCGGCCATGAACCAAGCTTTCGCGTCTTATGACGTCGTCGTGGTTGGCGGCGGGCATGCCGGGTGTGAGGCGGCGGCCGCCGCGGCGCGGGTCGGGGCGCGCACATTGCTGTTGACGCACAAGCGGGCGACGATCGGGGAGATGTCGTGCAATCCGGCGATCGGCGGGCTTGGCAAGGGGCATCTGGTGCGCGAGATCGATGCGCTGGACGGCATCATGGGCCGGGCGATCGACCGCGCCGGAATCCAGTTCCGCATCCTGAACCGCAGCAAGGGCGCTGCGGTGCGCGGACCCCGCGCCCAGGCCGACCGCAAGCTCTATCGCCGCGCCGTCGGCGAACTGCTGGCGGAAACGCCTGATCTCGACATCATCGAAGGGGCGGCCGAGGATCTGCTGCTCGATCCGGGCGGGAATGTCTGCGGGCTCGTGCTGGGTGACGGCAGGCGCGTTGCGGCAGGGCGGGTCGTATTGACGACCGGCACCTTTCTCAATGGCCTCATTCATATCGGCGACGAAAAAATCCCGGCGGGCCGCGTCGGTGAAAAGCCGTCGCTCGGCCTGTCGCAAACGCTCGCCCGCCACGGCTTTGCGCTCGGGCGGCTGAAGACCGGCACGCCGCCGCGGCTCGATGGCCGCACGATCGACTGGGCCGGGCTCGATGTGCAGCCCGGCGACGACCCGCCGCCGCCGTTCTCGTTCATGACCGCGCAGATCGACACGCCGCAGGCCGTCTGCCACATCACCGCGACGACCCCGGCGACGCATGCCGTGATCCGCGCCAATCTCGACCGCTCGCCGATGTATTCGGGGCAGATCACCAGCATCGGCCCGCGTTACTGCCCGTCGATCGAGGACAAGGTCGTGCGCTTTGCCGAGCGCGAGCGGCACCAGATCTTTCTCGAGCCCGAGGGGCTCGACGACGACACGATCTACCCGAACGGCATCTCGACCTCGCTGCCGCGCGAGGCGCAGGAGGCGATGCTGCGGACGATCCCGGGGCTCGAACGGGCCGAGATGCGGCGCCCCGGCTACGCGATCGAGTACGATTTCGTCGATCCGCGCGAGCTTTACCCGAGCCTCGAGACGCGGCGGGTTCCCGGGCTCTATCTCGCCGGTCAGATCAACGGCACGACCGGCTATGAGGAGGCGGCGGCGCAGGGTCTCGTCGCCGGTCTCAACGCGGCGCTCGCGGCGGGCGATTCGGCGCCCCTCGTGCTCGACCGCGCCGAC
>Ga0308309_10002543_pt1 | contig 10865 bp, 18 predicted proteins | sample HubBroMetageWFT5_FD_192491 | JGI IMG/M metagenome (GOLD analysis project Ga0308309, IMG submission 192491) | Warmed and freeze-thawed soil microbial communities from the Hubbard Brook experimental Forest, New Hampshire - Hubbard Brook CCASE Soil... | ecosystem: Environmental > Terrestrial >... | reverse complement strand
CGCGCATCCGCTTGTTCAGCATGTCCTGCAACATCTGAACGTCGGCGATCATCGAGCGGCCCCAGAAATAGCCGGGCGTCGGCTGCGGCTGCACCTTGACGAAGCTCGATTTGCCGGGGACGCGACTGAGGTTGCGGTGCGTGTCGTCGCCTTCGATGATGATCGGCTCCGCGCCGTAAATGACTTGGATGGTCGTCCAATCCTCGTCGCGGTCGCGATCCTTGATCCACACTTCGCAGTGCTTGACGGTCGGCGCGAAGCTGCGCTGCGGGCGCCACGGGGTGGGGACGGGAAAGACGTTGACGATACCCGCAGCGCTACTGGGGGCGTCGCCAACGTCGCCCAAGGGTTGCAGTCCGCCCACAACCATTTGGTGGAAATAGGTCGGCTCCTCCTCCTCGCGCATCGGCCCCGGCTGGGTGTCGAGCTTTTTCATGATTTCTTCGTAGCGCGGGTGTTCGAGCAGCGTCGTGCGCAGCTTGGATTTGGTCGGATAGGAGACGTGGACGAACGCCTCTTGCTCGTCGAGGTTGAGGGTCGTCTCGGATAGCACGCCGAAATTCTGCGGATGGACGGGCGCGGTCTTGAACGTGCCGCTGTCGCCGTCGGGCAGCACCTTGAGGATTTGGCAACCGTTGACGAGCGACCACACGACCGCCTCGGCGAAGGTGATGTCGGCGTCGGTCTGGCGGAAGTCGGACGACAGTTTTTCGGCCACGAGCTGCGATCGTTCGAGGATGCTGTCGTCCTCGCCGCTGTCGTAGATGAGCTGGAAGCGGACGTCGGTCGGCTGCATGAGAAAACCGGCGAGCTTGTCGATGAAGGGCTTGGTTTTGTTGTAAAGCGCGGCCCTATTGTCCGTCGATCCCATGTAGTAATATTGAGCGGCGCGGGTATAGATCATGCCCCGCTCCTCGGACGACGCCATGCACTCGTCGATCATCTCCCGTATCCAGAGCTTGAGGTCGCCGGATTTGGACGGGATTTTGAGCGCCATCGACTACCAGACTTTGATCGCCCGCCTTCGGGACGCCTCAATTAGGTCCGGTTGCGCCCCGCTGGCAAGATTGGCCTTCAGCATGTCGAGCCCGTCGAAGCCGCCATTCTCGCGCCGGTTCTGCTTGCCGATCGCCACGGCGGTTTCGATTGCGCCTTGAATTTGGCCGCCCCACGTCGATTGCAATTGGCTCGCTGATTGATCCTTGTAGCGGACCTTGGGCGTGCCGCCCTGTCGGTTGTCGAATTGGACGTTGGCGACGTTGTAGTCGTTGGCGATGATGTCCTCGGCGACGCGGTGCGCCCTCATGCTGACTGAGCCGCCGATCGCGGGCGGCTTGAACTCCTGGCCCATGCGGGCGTCGCAGCTCTCGCACGATGGCGGCGGCGCGTCCCATTGCTCGGCCGACAGCACCACCTCCATCCGGTGGGAACACTCGCCGCACATGTAGGTCCGCATGATCGGCATCAGACGTAGCCCAGCAACCAGAGGATGAGGAAGATCACGAGGATGACGCCGACGATGCCGATGCCGGGCGTGCCGTAGCCATAGCCGTATTGCCAGCTCGGGTTGATCCTCGGCCCCAGCCCGCCGCCAAGCAAGAGGATGACGAGCAGGATGAGGACGATGATCCCTAGCGGGCTTCTCATGGGCGCTTGCCCAGCCCTACCGGCGGCGCGGCGACGCGCTCCTCAAGCTTCGTGACGCGCTCGGTCAGCGCGTTTTGGCTCTCCCACAGCACTTCGATGCGCTCGTGCAGAGCCGCTGGCTCCTCGACTACGGGCGAGGTCGTCGCGGCGTCATCTTCGCCGGGCTCGGGCGGCTCGGGCGTAGGTTTTGGTTTCGGCTTCGGTTGTGTCGCCATCACATTGCTCCTCTACTGACAAGCGGCCCCCCAAGTCCCTGGTCCCGCAGCACGGTGCTGACCGTGCCTTGGGCAACCCCAATCTCAGCTGCGATTTCCTCTTGGGTCTTTCCTTCAGCGCGGAGCTGCTTGATCCGATAGACCATCCGCTGGTCGACCTTCTTCCGCGCTCCCCTTCTCAAAAAACCCTCCTATGCGGTGAGCCCCTTGACCGCCCACATGACGGCTTCCTCGATCTTGGTCTTGGCGATCGACGCCTCGCGCCCTCTTGGCACGGCGCTTTCAATCGTCGTGATGAAGCCCAATCCAAGGTCTTTGATGAGGACCATCGTATCCTTCTCGGCGGGGGTCAGCACCCGATATTGATGTCGCACGTCATTGTTGACGGTGCGCGCGTCGCTCTCGCTACCCACGTAGCTCATCAAAAAACCTCCTTGCGACGTCCCGCCTTCTGATTGATCTTTTGGATGTAGTCGCTGAACGCGTACGATAGCACTGTGCCTGCGTTGGCGGGAGGTGGGTCGCCTTTGACGCTGTCCCACGTCAATTTGCGGGCGACGAGATTGTCCCGCCGCATTTCGATCCACGTGTGATGCGCCAAGGTGACGGCGCTGACAAGATCGTCGTTCTCCCCGGTGTCAGGCCCGGCCCCCAACCAGCCGTCGTCGAGAACGATCGCCTGCAACTGCTTGACCAGCCGGATCGAGCGGATTTCGATCTGCTTGAGGTCGATGCTGTTGCTCAACGCGCTGTAAATCCCCGCCTTGTTGTCCTGATTGGTTTTCCAGTTGATGACGTTGCCCATGCCGCCCAGCGTGTCGGCCCGCTTGTAGAGAAACCAACGCACCGCGCCAATCATGTTGAGGATGCTGTCGCCCCCGGCTTCGGCTTGGATGATGCCGCGCTGCGCGAGCTGGCGGAGGTTGCGCACTTCGGGCATGACCGCCGCGCCGACGCCGCTGACTTCGATGTTCGCCAAATGATCCCGGTACGCCCCGGCAAGGTGGCACAGCACCCACGCGAATTGATAGGTGAACGGCTTGTTCGATTGGTACTCGGCGACTTGCACCAGCCGATCGGCGTAGCAGCGCAGCACTTGCAACGCGTGGTCGTTAGCGTCCCCCCCGCCGCCCCCCGACGGATCGCCGCCGATGACGTACACGCCCCCCGGCTCCGGTGGCTCCCACACTCTTAGCTGCACTTCCTCTTTGTTCGTCGTCTGCTCGATCCGTGAGCCAAGGAAGGCGTCCTCGAAGTGATACTTGTAGCCCTGGTACGGCGGGCCGACTTCCAGGCTCTCCGCCAGCTCCAGGGTGCGTGCAGCGGGGAAGAAACTCGACCCCGATGCGATAAAACATTCCCTCTCGTTCCACGGGTAATGCCTCAACATGTATTCTTCCGCGCGGAACTCCGCCTCGCGTCGCCACCATGCCACCTGTTCCGGTTTGACGACGATCCCGTAGCGCGCTCGCACGTCGCGCGCCCGCTTCAACTCCTCGTCGTCGAGCCTGCCGTCCCAATAAATTTTGTAGTCGGGGTCTTTCTTGTCAATCGAGTAGGTCGGATTGGCCCAAAAGCCGATGAAGATGAACCGCATGTGGCGGTCTGTCTTGGCTTGCTGGCAGTGGTTGTAAAACCAATTGAAGCCGTTTGCGATGCTCTCCCAGATGTAGAGCCGGTGCGGGTTGATGCGCGCCAGCGAGGCTTTCAGGCTTTCGACGCCCGCCAGCGATTTCCATTGGCCGCACTCGGTCATGTGGCACATGTTGAGGGCGCGCGACGCGCCAAGGTCCGGGTTCGAGGCCGCCGCCATCAAGTCGATGACGCTGCGGTTGGCGAACGCCATGCCGTTGCGGTTGTTCTGGATCAGCCGGTGTTCGCGCGTCCGCCACTCGGGCGGCAAAGTCTCAAGCAGCGCGGCGAAGATGCGCCGCAGCCGTTCGAGGTTGTCGGTGCGGTCGGCGATGATCGCGCCTTGCACGCCCTCGTTCGCCAACGCCCAAAACAATTCGATCACGCTGCAAACGGTGGTGATTGCGACTTGGCGGCATTTGAGGATCACGAACTCGTGCACGCCCTCCGACAAGCCCTTGGCGACGGCGTCGATGACCATGCGCTGCGACAGCCACGGTTCGACGTGGGTTCTACCCTCCTCTTTTGTATCGATCTCTACTGCCGATAAAAGATCATAAATTCCTTGCCGGATCGTCGGGCGGCTCATGCGACGGGTCCAAGGTCAACGATGACGATTTGCGAACGCTCCGGGACCGAGCCACCGATGACGGTGAACGGCAACGGCGCTCCGGTCAGAACGAGCGAGGCCACTTCGATAGGGATGTTGATCACGCCGGGAGCGGTGTCAAAATAGAGATTGCAGGTAAAGCCGCAACTCTCCCCTCCGGGCGTGACGCCGAAGGCGAACATGCGCCGTTCCGCCGCGCCCGCCGCCAGCCGCGCGCCAACGCTGGCGACGTTGTTCACGTTGTTCAGGTTGCAGTTGAGCGTGACCTGAATGCGCGACAAGCCGGTGCGCGTGAGGGGAAACACCACGCGGGCGAGTTCGTGCCAAGCGCCATCGCCAGCAATCGGAACGTCGTTGGGAAGGTCGAAGATGACCGCTGGCGTGCGCGCGGCGGCGAGCGACTGATCGACATAGCCTTTCGTCACCGCGTCGTTGATCGTGACCGGCGTCGAGAACAGGGATACCGGCCCTTGGACGATGCCGCCCTGCGCCAGCGATAGATAGCGGGCGTCGCCCGCCGCTTGGTCAAGGAGGGGTTGCGGATTGCCGCCGTCGTTGGCTCTGGTGATAAGCGCATAGTCGCCGGTGCCTTTGGTGAAAACAATCGTGTTGTCGGCCTCGCTCCAAGCGATGTTGGCTCCGCGCACGTAGAGGTTGATTTTGGCCATGGCGGTCGGGCCGGTCGTCCCGATCATGGAAAGATCGCCGGTCATCTGGCCGCCGGTCAGCGGCAGGAAGCCGCCAGCTCCCGCTGGCATGTAGCGGGCGTCGCCTGTGCGCAGATTGAGGGCGTCTTGCGCCGCCGTGGCGTCGCCCAAGCTGGTCATTTTCTGGCCAGCCATCATGATCGGCACGTTCATCTGCACCATGTCGGCAAGGTACTGTTGGACAAACGCGCCGCTGACCGACAGCACCAGAGTGGTGCCGCTGCGCCAGAACCCGGTCGCATTGTCGCCAATCGCGAGGCCGGGGTTGGTTAGGCTGGTTCCCGGCGCGGCGATGAGCGGCCCGGTCATCTGGCCGCCTGACGTGGATAGATAGACCCCGGCCAAATCAGTCCAGCCTGTCGTTCCGCCGCTGCGCGAACGGGCGTACATGCCTTGGCCGATCGGAACTTCGGGGACGTAATTGACCAGCACGTCGTCCATCGAAATCCACGTGACGGCCGATCCGGCGCTCGCCCGCGCCCAGCCGGTGACGGATCGACGCGCCGTCAACGCTGGCGCTTCCTCGACCACGGGCTGCCATGTGTACTGATAGCGACCGTAATAATTCGTGTCGAAGGGCGCTTCGGGAATGTTGGCGAGCCCTTGGGTGTAGCCGTCGCCGTCGCGGCGTTGCCAGCGCCCGGCCATGAAGCCCTGTGCGATGGTGGGCTCGTTCGGCCAGCCGGTGAGCGCGGTTTCGCGCTCGCTCCTGAGCTTGGCTAATTCGTGTTCGAGGCGGTCGATCCGGGCCGTCAGCTCGTCGGTGTCGCCGTTACCCATGGTTGTCGCCTGCACGTTGCGCGTGTTAACAGGCTTTTTTAGCGCCGTTCCCGTCACGGGGGAACGGCGTTTACTCCAGGGTCGATGCCGCCGGGTTCCCCGCCCGGCGGCCTTTTTGTGTCAGTTGCAGTTCGTCTCGCAGAAGCCGCTGCCGTCTGACCGGCATTGCGTCCAACAATGCTTGCCAGCCCATGCGGGCGTTGTCAGCGCGAGCGCGATAACGGCGGCGAATAAAAGTTTCATTTGCCTTCCTTCCTTTGTTGTAGGCTGTCAAGCCATACGCTTTACGCTGCGTTTGTCAATCCATCCGGCACGCTTCAAACGTGCCGTCTTTCTGCCAGATGGCGACATAGCCCGCGTCATAGATCAAGATCAGTTCCTCGCGGAGCGTCATCCCGGCGATCGGCTTGAGCGTCGGATCGCCGGGGTACTTCAATGAATAGCGGCTGTTCCCCTGCGTGAAGCCCTCCTGATTGCGCCAGCCACCGTACTCGTACCGCTCGGCGAATTGCTCTTTCGCCGGGCGCGGATCGTCGAGGTCGAGGAACGTCGGAATGAAGCCGACGTGTTCCGGCGTGCAGGCCGGATGGAGGGCGACAACGTGCGGATGTTTCATCGGAAGCCCTCGATCCATCGCCGCACCGCTTCAAAGTCGCCATTCTGCGCGGAGAGCGCGCCTGCCATTACGAGATAGGCGTTGCAGCCAAGCTCGGGATGTTTGTCGAGGTCGCTGCCCATGCTGGTGACGGCGTTCAAGAGGTCGCCTGCGTCGAGATATTCGCGGGCGCGCTGTTTGCACCATTCAAGGTGTTCGGCGCGCGTTCTCATCGGGTCAGCTCAAAGCCGCTGTGCGACGCGGCGCGCTTGAAATTCGGGTCGTCGTCGAGCATGACCGGCGCGCGTCCGACGCCAACGACAACTTGGGCCGGGCAGGTCTGGCACGCGTACATGTCGCCAGACCAAATCGCGGCGGCCTGATAGTCCTTGAAGAAATACCCGTTTTTGCGGCACCGCATTTCGCGAGCGCATTGGACACATATTGGCGTGAACATTGGATTACGTCCTTTCTGGCGGATCGTTGGTTAGGTGGGCGTCAGCCAGTTTTTCCCATGCCGACACGAGCGGCGGCGTGCGCTCATCCCGTGGCAGGTGGCTCACGAGGGCGAGAAGCGCTTTCAACTCCGTCCATGTGAAAGTGACGTTGATTTCGTCGTCCATTTTGATTTGCCCTCTTTTGGTTGTGCGGCCTTTCTCTTGCGCTCAATCCTCAAATGTGTCAAGCTCCTTACATGACGCCGTATGAGAGATTGATCGTCGCCCTGCGTCATGGCGTCTTGGTACGGAGGAAGGCAATGCAAAGGTTCAACTCGGAAGTTATCCATCATTCTGTGCGCCCCGCCGACGATGATCGGTTTACGGTGGTGCCCATCGAAGCCGCGAGCGCGATTGATGCTGCGCGCCGGATTGCAGAGATTGCTGCGCGTCGTCGTTATGAGGAAGGCGGCGCGGTTGGCTATGTCCTGCCCGCGCGCGGTGGCGACGGGCGGTTTTATGCTGCGATCGGCGAACAGAAGCGCAGCCACGACGGGATCGCGCTGCACGGCGTGACGATTTCAATTCACGTCTGGCCCGCAGGAGAGCGGTCGTTATGAGCGAATTGGCGAAGATCATCGCTGAATTGGAATTTGCTGTTTCGCAACTGCAAGCGCCAAGTGATGCGGGATCGACGCCGATAGAAGATCGCGTGCAATGGGCGTACCGACGCGGCGCCCGTGACGCCTACCTTGCGGTGATTGAAGCATTGGAGGAGCTTAGGCTCAAGCTTGAACAACGCGCCTAGTCTGGGATTAACAACAGATTTTTTTTGGGAATTATTGGAGAACGATCTTTGATTTTCTCGGGTGAATTATAGGGTTGACTGTCAACCCCTATACATGACATACTCATGGGCGCGGGGATCGCACACGGCGGTCCTCGCGCTCTCTAACGGAAGGCAAATCCAATGAGAACGACCTATGTCTGCCCTGAGTGCAAACTGCGTTGCTACACGGGAACACCGCACATGTGCGGTCCCGACAGTCTGGCTTATGCATGGCCAACGCCACGTATTGCCGCGCGCGACGCGCTGCGAAACGCAATGACCGGCCCGACAAGCGGAGGCGTCGCGCATCAGCTCGCCCCCGTCGTCTTGGACGCGATCATCGCCCGGAAAATACCGGGCGTCGTGTGGAGGCCGTGATGACCGACACTCAAGAAAACTTCGATAGCGAGTTTGAGGCTGTCAAAGCGCAAGAGGCAGCCGACGCGGCAGATCGGCTCAAGCGCGGTCAATCGTGGGACGATTGGAACAAAATCGGCGTGTTCCTCAACATCGGCCGCAACAAGGCAATGTTGAGGGCCGGGACCAATGAACCAATCGGCGCGCGTTACATCAAGGCGTTCTCCGAGTGGATGTCGGGCTACGCGTGGATCGGAGAAATCGACAAGGCGACGCGAACTCACGCGATGTGGTGCGTCGACCATGGCGACGAACTGGCCAAGCTTCGCGAGAACATGGGGCTGACCCAGCGTCTCGCTGCAAACCATCCAACGACGATGCGCCGCAAGTGGGACAAGGCGAACAAGGAAATCGACAAAGTTGCCCCCACGGGTGGGAAAAAGGAAAGCCGCGCCGATGTCATCCAGCGCGAGCTAGAGGCGGTCGCGGCCGAGCGCGACAAGTGGAAGCACAAGGCGGAGAAAGACGGTTCTTTGTTCGATTTGAAAAACGACAGCACGAAAATCATCGCCTCTGTCATCGTGCAAAACATGTCGCCTCATCGCTTGCGCGAATTGATGAAAGCGCTGGAAGCGGAAACCGTGCGGCGCAAGGCGGTGCAAAAACAAGCGGGTTGACAACTTGCGCCTGTCATGTACCATACGTGACAGGCGCGCATCGCGCCCCAAACATGGAAGGCAAACCGATGTCTGCTTATGTCGTCGATAAAGACCTCATTGACATATTGATCGCGGGAGGCTTGCGCGCCGAGCTGTTCATGCCATGCGACGCAACCGCGAATGGTCAAATGCTCTGGCGCGAAAACGTCATCAGCGTTTCATTCCGCTACAATCTGCCAACGCGCGACGCGACGGAACTCGCCGAGTATGAGCGCGAAGTCGAGGCGTACACGTTCGAGCCATGCGCGCCGACGGCGCAAGCAATCGACAGCGCGATTGATAGCCTCGACTATCAATCGTGCGAGCATGACGCATGGGAGACGAGCGAGGCGTGCAAGCTGTTGCAGCAATTGCGCGTCGCGTTTCCAGCTCGCCTGTTGAGGGGGGCGGTGCGATGAAAAATTACCAGATCACATTCGAATGGCCGAATGGCGATTGGACTTGGATTGACGTTGAAGCAAACGACTTTCACCAAGCTATGTTGACCGCTCTCGACAGATGTCCGCTCACTTGTCGCGTCCAGCGCATCGAATTTTTCACGCGCGAACAAGTGGAGGCCAGCCGCAAGATAATGGCCGCGCGTCAAAACTAATTGTCGCGCGTTAGAGTTGACAGGCTCAAACTGTCATGCTAGGGAGATGACACCGCCGCAATGACGCGGCGGTGTTCTCACGATGGAAGGCAAACCAAAATGGCACACTGCATTGAAAACCGCGACGGCGTTTACAGCTTTGCGTTCACTGGCGAGCGCTCGGAGATTTGGCACAAGTTAGGGCAGGAACTGCCTTTCGATGCCGGGCGCGACGCGTGGCTAGCGGCGGCCGGTTTTGACTATCACGTTGAGAAAGTGCCAGCGATTGCTTCGCTCAACGGCGCAATGTTCGATCATCTCCCGCCTGAAAACCGCTTCGTTGAAACGGACAAGCGCTTTACCGTGCGTCAAGACAACGGACACGTTTTGGGCATCGCGGGCGAAGGCTATCAAACCGTCCAGCCTGTCGACATCTGGGATTGGTTCGAACAATATATCACTGTGGATGACAGGTTCCACATTGACGCGGCGGGTGTCCTAGGTTCCGGCGAGCGCTTGTGGATGACAGCAAGGTTCAACGGTAGCGTGGACGTCGCGGGGGATCGGCATATTCCGCGCCTCTTGATGTCGACAAGCTTCGATGCCAGCCAAGCCACTCGCAACGAAGCAACCATGACGCGCGTAGTCTGCCAAAACACGTTGCGCGCGGCGCATGCCAACGCGAAGGCGATGATTAAGACGCGCCACAATACGCGTTTTGACGGCCGACAGGTTCACAGAGAGCTTGGCCAAATCGCCCAAAGCTTCGTCGAGTTCAAAGCGCTTGGCGACGCGATGGCGCAAACCGCGATGTCGCAACGCGACGTGGAAGTTTTTTTCACTTCGCTGCTTGGCATTCCAGCCGATGCAAAGGCGGCCGACATTTCGACGCGTACGCGCAACATCGCGGCCGATCTAGGGTCCAGCTACCGTAAGACCCAACGCGAGCGCAATTCCGACCGCAACGATTGTTGGACGGCGTTGCAGGCGGTCACGCGCTATGTCGACCATGACAGGACCGTGCGCAACGCGCCTAACGAGACTGTGGGCAGGTTCGACAGTGGCACGTTTGGCAGTGGCGACGCGATGAAAGGCAAGGCTATGCAATTGCTTTTCCCGCTCATTGATCCGCTGCTTTTCCGCGAGAAGGTTTTGATACCAGCCTAGCGCTGGCAGCACTCGCGACTAAGGGCGCCTTTGACAGGCGCCCTTTTTTGTGTCATGTATGGCGCGTGACATTCCGTCGCAAGGAAGGCAAGCCATGATTAACCTCATCATCAAGGGCAATATGTTTGACGCGTTCACGGCGTCGCATCAGCGCGGCATTGCGCTAATCAGCGCTACGCAAATGTTCAATGACCGGCCCAGCGAAGTGGTTGCCAGTTGCGGCGCCGCCTACCTTAACGCCGTGCGCTCATGGTTCATTGAAAGCGATGGCCCGGCGCCCTATCCGGCCGGCACCCTGCTTTTCTACTCGGACAAGCAATCGGCCGCGCTTAATGACGAGAGCGCGGCGCTTGAAAGCGCCTAACCGACTAGCCTCTCAAATCGCCTAGGCCGCCCTCTGAGGCGGCCTTTTTTTGTCCGGCATCATTCTACCTAGATATTTCCCCTGCCATCAACGAGCGCCGCAGGCGCTCCGTTCCCCACATCCCTCATCTGTGATAAGGCGATTTGCCCCGATGGCGAGTTGCGCTAAATCGCGTGCTTTTCCGAATGCCAATGTATTCGCAGCGTATTCGCAAGACTAGCTCAGTATAGCGTCT
>Ga0308309_10002541_pt1 | contig 10867 bp, 10 predicted proteins | sample HubBroMetageWFT5_FD_192491 | JGI IMG/M metagenome (GOLD analysis project Ga0308309, IMG submission 192491) | Warmed and freeze-thawed soil microbial communities from the Hubbard Brook experimental Forest, New Hampshire - Hubbard Brook CCASE Soil... | ecosystem: Environmental > Terrestrial >... | reverse complement strand
TCTCGACCGATTCGCGGTTGGGAACGTTCACGGACGTTCCTCCGCCACTGCTAGCGTCCTTGACGCGTCCACTGCAATGGGTTTGCGGTAGATTAGACAATCACCAGCCACGATCGACTCGAACTTCATGCCGACATTCGAAAGCGTTTCCGAGTGGCCCAGAAAAAAATATCCACCGGGCTCGAGAGCATCGTAAAAACGGCCGAGGATGGCGAGCCGCCTTTGTGGGGAGAAATACATGAGCACATTCATACAGAAAATGCAGTCGAACTTGCCGAAGTACACCGGCTCGGCGAGATTCATCTGCACGAACGAAATCATTTTTCGAATGCGCGGCTTCACTTGATATCCGTGCTTGGTTACCGAAAAGTGCATTTCAACCTGACCGAGCGAAACATCCTGCAAACTGCGCTTGGCGTAGGCGCCGCGTTCGGCATGGCCCAATGCGCGGCTGCTGATGTCGGTGGCCAAGATTTCAATCTCCCAGGCTTCCGCAAATTTGAGCGCGTCGCACAGCTCGATCGCGATCGAGTAAGGTTCTTCACCCGTCGAACATCCGGCGCTCCAGATTCGGAGCGTGCGCGGGTCTTGCCAGAATTTTCTTTCCTGTACCTCCGGGAGAATCCGTTTCTTCAACGCTTCATACACCGCGGGATAACGGAAGAAAGAAGTCTCCTGCGTAAGCAGCTGCTCCAGCAGAGCGTCATATTCGCTGCTGGAGGCCCGGACGATTCGCAACAATTCCGTTCCGCTGGCAATATGCTTTGCATCCAGATATTCGCGGATACGCGTCGAGAAAAAACGCTCGCGCGAAGAATCCAATAAGACCGCGGAGCGCTGCTCGATCAACGCACGCATCTCGCCGAGCTCAGTCTCGGTAAGATGCGCGGCGATGAAATGTTTGCTCATGTTCGGCATGCTCGTGCGCCCGGCTTTCGCCGATCACTCCAGAACGCCGTTAACGATGCGCCCCCACCGGTGTGCTGGGGCGCGATTCCTCAGAGACGGCCGTTTCAGGCCGCCCGGATTGCGAGCGAAATTGCGCGAGCGCTTCGTTGAGTTGCTCGGACAACTTCACCATGTTGCCCACCGTGGAAGCCGTCTGCCGCGCGCCCTGCGTCGTCTGGCGTGTAATGCCGGAAATGATCTGCATAGCGTTTGCCACGCCTTCTGTTCCGCGCACCTGCTGTTTCGAAGCGAGTGAAATCTCCTGCACCAACTCCGCCGACTGGCGCACAACGCTCGAAATGGCCTCGAGTGCTTTTCCTGCTTGATCTGCTAAGCCGGCTCCCACTTCCACTTCGCGTGTGCCTTCTTCCATCACCACCACGGCTTCGTTCGTCTCCGCCTGAATCGCCTTGATCAGGGCCGCGATGTCCTTGGTGGCGCTGCGTGAGTGCTCGGCCAGCTTTCGGACTTCGTCAGCGACCACCGCGAAACCTCGGCCGGCTTCTCCGGCGCGCGCGGCTTCGATTGCCGCGTTGAGCGCAAGCAAGTTGGTCTGTTCGGTAATGTCGTTAATCACGTTGATGATTTCAGAAATTTCCAGCGAACGATCTCCAAGCGACTTGATCTTTTTTGCGGTAGCTTGCACGGAAGCCCGAATCCGCTGCATGCCTTCGAGGGTGTCGCGGACGGCCCGATTTCCTTGTTCTGCGGCATCGAGCGCGCGGCGCGCTGCTTCGGCGCTGGCTTCCGCGTTGTTGGAGACCTGTTTCATCGACACAGTTAGTTCTTCGACCGCCGATGAGGTGTTGGTGATTTCCTGGTCTTGTTGCGTGGCCCCGGCAGTCATATCATCTGCGGCTTCGAGAATTTGATTCGCGCTGGTGCTGACGTCAACGGCAGCCTTGCGAACGCGCTCGAGAACCTTGGTGAAGTTGTCGAGCATGAAGTTCACCGAATCCACAACGTTTCCGAGAGCGTCGTTGCTCACCTTGCCGCGGATGTTCAGGTCGCCTCGCGCCACTTGGCTGATGGTGTTCAGCAAATCGGTGATGCTGCGCTGGAGCGAATCTTGCGCCTGCTGGTTCGTCACCGCGTGAGCGACCTTCGCGGCGCTGCGATTGAAATTCTCGGCGATGAATCCAAATTCGTCGCTCGAGGCAATCTCCACGCGCGCTCGCACGTCGCCAGCAACCAGACGTTCGGAGAACGTAGCGATCTCCGCTACGGGGGTCAGCACGCGCTTGCTCAGGACATAAACAAGCGAGACGCATCCTATGAGCGCGAGTACGGCCGCGCTAACCAGCGCGCCATTGCTGCCGCCCGGAAATGAGATGGCCTCTGCTCCGGCTCCCGCGTGCGAGCCGGCGTAGTACGCCAAGCCCAGCACACCAAACAGTGCCGCGCCGACCCAGAAGACCAGCAACCAAATGGTGGAACTCAAACGAGCTTTCATGACTTCCTCCAAAGAAACTTGTTTACCGCGCGATCCATAAAACGGAGCGCAAACAGTGGTCAACCCATAAAATCAGCCCGGTCCAGCACCTTGAAAACATGACCAGCGCGAGCATCAAATCACCGGAACCGGAAAAACGTCAGTTAGGCGCCGAAGATCCACGACCAGCGCGAGCCGATCATCGTGACGCAACATGCCGCGGCAATGCGGTACTTCGGCCGGCGCTTGATCGAGCAACGATTCTTCCGTCGCTGAGTAGGTGCCGATCACTTCGTCTGCTGCAATTCCTAACCGCAAATCTCCGCTTTGCGAGTCACCCTTCAACGCCGCAACCACGACGTGCTTTGGCAGCATTCCGGGACGCCGGCCTTCTGTAAAAGCGATGTCCACCAGCGGGACGATCGTTCCGCGCAAGTTGAAGACGCCCATAAGAAAGGCAGGCGCAAGAGGCACGCGAGTCACAATGGGCCAATCCACGACTTCCTCCACCTCGAGAACGGAAAAACAGAAACGCTCGCGCCCGGCGCGAAAAACACAGTACTGGCGTTCCGGCAAGCGAGCTTCCGAGTACGAATCGCTCTCAAGAAACTCGCCCCCGGCGAGTTCCGCATGCAGCAGAGAAGCGTCTTCGCGTTCGGTCGGCATCAAGCCAGCCTCTTTATTTCATTCAGCAATTCGTCCGGCGTAAATGGCTTGGCCACATAGCCATTGGCGCCTTGCTGCTCGCCCCAGTAGCGATCGCTTGGCGCGGTTTTTGAAGTCACCAAGATGACCGGAATCTGCGCATACGATTGGTGACTCTTCAAGTCCCGGCAAACTTGAAAACCGTTTCGCTTCGGCATGACCACATCGAGTAAAATTACGTTCGGCCGTTCTTCCTCAATGGCTTCTTCGATCTTTGTGGGGTCGGAAATGCCGACGGAATAAAAACCACCCTGTTGCAGCATGTTTTGCATGAGCCGAATCTCGGCCTGCGAATCGTCTACTACGAGAATTTTCTTCAACATGCCTCCGCCTCCACAATGGAGTCCCGAGAAAGGATTGCAACTCGGCAGCCACCCATCGCCTGAAATTCTCGCGACGCGAACTGGCTGCCAAATCCTTTCATTGCTGGCTCTTGCGCGCGGTATGCGGGTCCGTCATAAGCCTGGCACCAGGCGATGAGACACCGCTTCCGTATCAGCTTGAGACTCTTTCTCACCAGCCCGCATTTCGGCGGCGAGCGATGAGAATCGCTGCATAATCTCGTGGAGCCGCAAGGCCATGGTATGCACCGTTCGGATTTGATCGCGACATTCGGCAGTCACTTGCTCCGGTTCCAGCAGCAATAGGTCTGCGTTTCCCAAAATGGAGGTCAAAGCGTTGTTTACGCTTGGGCGCATTTCAAGCATGTAGCGCCCTAAGGTCGCCTGTCCCTGGCTCTCGATTGCGAGGCGTTCCGCGCGTTGGGCGCGAATGACCGCTTGCACGCGCCGCAGCGCTTCAGAGGCGACGAGAATCAATGTGGAAGTCCAGCCGTCCTGCCGCGGAATAATCTGCAAATGCGAGTATTCAGATTGCAGCGCGGAAATATCTTTTTCGTCATCGCAAACGCAGACGGAAGTGACGTTCGGCAGCGAATGCAGGTTGGCCAGGATTTCGGAGGATTTACGGTCGCGAACGGGCCCCACGATCACCAGGTCATATCCGGTCGCGCTTGAATCGCGCCAGACATCACTTGTGACCAGAGTAATTTCCGGAACGTGCCGCTCAGCCTGCCAGCGAGCTGCTACCGACCGAGCGAATTCCGTATCGTCCGAGACGATCAGGACGCTGGCGTGATTCAAAGGGTCCCCCACCTGTCGTGAACTTTAGGGCTGAAGCTTTTCTGCTTCTTCGATGAACGAAAGAAGCCGTTTCGTGCTGATGCCGAGATTCACAGCGGCCTCGGTATTTTTTGCGCGCTTGGCCTGCTCCACGCGTCCCTGAAAATACGAAACTTCCGTTCGCGCCAGTACCAGTGCGGAAGCCAGAGAGCTGAGCTCGCCAGAGCGCTTTCGCTGATCGATCGCCAGGCCGAGTAACGCGCGCGCCACCACCGCTCGCCGCAAGTCTTCCGCCTCCTGCCCGCCGTCAGCTACAAACGCGCCCACTTCCCAAGAGGAGAGCAAGACTTTGGTATCCTGCAAGACGACTGTGGACATAGATCGGCCGCGAGAGGGCGGAGCGGCGATCAGTTGCTCCCAAATTCCTTCGAGACACTTTTCCATTTCAGCCGTGCTTGTCGGCGCTGCAGGTCCGTCGTTCGCGGAGTTCGGAACCTGAACCGCCGCCGGTGGAATGCTCGGCGGTATCTTTGCGGGCTGACTCGCAGCTCGATCGTGCGTGCTCTTGGAGCTCGGAGAGTTAGCCGGTGAAACTTGAACAGCAGCTGGAGTGGGTGTGCTCGAAATCGCCGGCTCTCCTTCGATGTGTTGGACGACAGGGGTATCGGCGGTCTCGCTGGCCAGGTGTATGCAAGTAGGACCGCCCTGAGCGGTTCCCACCGCCTCTTCCAAATCGGCGCGCAGAGCAAGCAATTGCTCAAACGCTCGCCTTACGGAATTAGCGGTATAGTCCTTATGGAAAGGTTGGCGCCAGTTTTCACAGTAGAAACGCAGTTGAATGGTGGGTTCGGCGGCAGAAAGGCCCGCGCGGCGGCAATCCACGGTCTTGACGCCCTGGGAATCGAGCGCCTCTACGGCGTGCTGCACCGCGTTCAAGTCTGCATGCAGCAGACGGATGAAAGCTCGGCGAAGCAGAAAGTTGAAACGGCAAAAAGCGATCAGAGCTGCCGGATCATAGAACAGAGGCCCGGCGGATTCCTTCACCAAACGTCCTTGTTCCAGCAGGCCGTGTTCCATCATGTCCCGCAAGCTCTGGCATTGGGCGATTTTTTCGAGAATTTGATCGAGAGGAGCGCACCATTCCAGCGGAGCAACATCCGCGTCGCTCAGTACCGGTTTTAAAACTTGCGCGACGTCGTCGAGCCCGATGTCCTTGCGATAAAGGTCTTCCGGAGCGCACAGCGCGAAGTACTGCACCAGAAGTAAATCGATCTTGTCGCGATCGGCCGCAGTCTTTTCCTGCTTTCGCAATTGTCTTTGCAAAAAAGCCCGCAGGCCTTCCTCGCTAGCGTTCAGGACTTCCGGAGGAAGCTGGCGGATTTGAAACGCGCGAAGATTCTCGTCAATTGTGTCGTACCACTTCAAATCCGCGTCAAACACATCGCGGGTGGGCCGCTGTGGCGGCAATTCTCCGGTCGGATGTGGAAGCGGCGCGAAGTTGAACTGCGCTGCGAGCGACGCATACAGCGGATACGCAAGCCGCGCTTCGCTCCATTGCGTGGCAAAGTCGGAAGGGCTTGCGGTATTCTTTGGATTCGAGACATTCGTGTTTGTCGTCATGGTTTGATAATCCAGTTGTCGATATATCCGACGAAGCGAGCTGCCACAGCTTTACGGCCGTTGTGATACCTGACTGCAATTACGGTCGCGCACGCGTCGAGCGATCCATCTGAGTTCAGCAGTTGGACGCGATCTTCAAATTCCAAAGGCAACTTGGAAGAGAACAAAACCTCCTGCGCCGTGCCGAATTCAATTACGGTTTGCTCCTGCAGGCGTTTCCGCGCAGAACCCAAGGTCAAAACGCGCACTGGTATGCGCATGGGCGAAACTCCAGGAAAAAGTTGAGCCAATTTCTCTGCACAGGTCTGCTCTTCTAAAGCAGCCGCTAATTCCGTCTCGCTCAACACGCGCCCCTCCGGTCTTATTCGCTGATCAGCAACCTCAACCCTGGGAAGTTCAGAACGAGCAGAGCGATACCGTGCAAAAGAGCAGAAAACTCCCCACGAGTGGAATGCACACCGAGAGCCAAAGCTTGGCAGGCGGCAAGATTCTTAAGTGACTTTATTTCAGGTTATTGCAGGACGAACCAAAGAGTTTGTCGTCTCGGGTTGTCTCAGTGTGCGACGAAGCGTCTCATGGCCGCGGCAAATTCGGTAGCTCGCAGCCGAGAAAAACCTCGAAGCTGCTTCAAAAAATCATGACGCCATCCGAATGTGGTCTTTGTGCGTCGGCCGGAGCGGAATATTGTACAGCTTCAGTTTGCGGTATAGCGTGGCGCGGCTAATTCCCAACATTTTTCCAGCCAGCGCTTTGTCGCCGCCGGCTTGTTCGAAGACGCGCAAAATAGTAATGCGTTCGAGATCGGCCAGAGCGGTGGTGGAAAGCGCGGCATCGCTGGCTTCCACGCTCTGGCCGTCTTGTGCCATGCAAATGGCTGGAGGCAAATCACTTGCGTCAATGGAGCGATGATCGCCGAGCGCAACTGCGCGCGCGATGCAATTTTCGAGTTCCCGCACATTTCCGGGCCAATCATATTGCAGAAAATTCTTCATCGCATTCGGCGTGACTTGAATATTTTCGCCCGGGGCGTAGCGGTCGAGGAAGCAGTGGACCAGCTGTGGGATGTCCGATCGGCGCTCTCGCAAACTCGGCAAGTGCACGGTGACCACGTTCAAACGGAAATAGAGATCCTTGCGAAACGTACCGGCCCGATAGGCAGCTTCCAGGTCGCGATTCGTTGCTGCAATCACGCGCACGTCGACGGGTACTTTCACATTGCTGCCGACAGGACGCACTTCTTTCTCCTGCAGCACGCGCAACAGCTTGGCTTGCAGCTCCGAAGGCAGCTCACCGATTTCATCGAGGAAAATTGTTCCGCCATTGGCGGCCTGAAAAAGCCCCGCCTTGGTTTTGAGCGCGCCGGTGAAGGAACCTTTTTCGTGGCCGAATAGCTCGCTTTCCATCAAGGTAGGCACTAGCGCGCCGCAGTCGACCGCGACAAACGGCATCTGCGCCAGCGGTCCGCGGAAATGAATCGCGCGCGCGACAAGTTCTTTTCCCGTCCCGCTTTCTCCGGTGATCAGCACGGGCGTACGCGTTTCCTTGAGCCTCGAAATCATGCGCAGCACGTCTTCGATCTTTGCTGACGTTCCAACGATTCCGTCGAGCTGCGTTTCCGAACTTACCCGCTCCCGCAGAAATTGATTTTCTGCGACCAGACGGACTTTCTCAGCCATTCGTTGCAACAGTTGCCTCAGCCGCTCGACCCGAAACGGTTTTTCGATGTAGTCGTAGGCGCCCTGCCGCATGGCGTCCACCGCAGATTCGATCGAGCCGTGGCCGGTCATAATGGCGGTTTCGGCGCGCGGCAATTGTTCGCGTATTTTCTTGAGCAAATCTGCTCCAGAAAGGCTCGGCAGCTTCAAATCGGTAACCACGATGTCGGGCGGGCTCGTTTCCACTAATTCGAGCGCGGACTCGGCGGTTTCCGCCTCCGCACAAGCGAAACCGAGCCCTTGTCCGACGGTCATGCAAAGACGCCGGATGCTTTGTTCATCATCCACAATCAAAAAGCGAAGTTTGGATTCGTCTTTCATGGTTTTCCGATCGTGTTCTCCACCGCCGCCATTAGTTGATGTATGCGGAAGGGTTTTTCAACGCAGGGCGTGCCATTTCTTGCCAGCAGAGCAACAGTTTCTGCGCTCGCCGTGTCACCGGTAATGAAAATGATCCGCGACGCCAGCTCCGGGCGGTGCCGCATCAGCCAGTCGTGGACATCGGCGCCGGTAATTCCTCCGGGGGTTCGAAAATCCGAGATGATCCCTCGAAAATCTCTGGTTGCGAGCAACTGCAGGCCGTCGGTAGCGGATTCGGAGCAGGTAATTTCGTACCCGCGCCGTTCCAGCGCGGTGCGCAAGAACGCGGCAACGGATGGCTCGTCTTCGATTAACAGGATACGGCCGCGCGTTGGCGACGATCTCAAACCGGCCCCCATCATTCTGTGCCCTGCGCTTCATCTGATTTTGCAGCGTCTACAACGACCGGCAAGCGGACGATGAAGGTCGATCCGATGCCATCGGGATTGTTACGTGCAGAAATCTCACCGGAATGCGCGCGAACGATGCCGTAACAGATGCTGAGACCAAGCCCGGTGCCTTTACCCACTTCTTTCGTGGTGAAAAAGGGGTCGAAAATGCGGTCGGGATGTGAAATTCCCGGCCCGTTATCGCGGAAGAGTATCTCGAGCTGTCCGTTGCGATGCGACGTCTTGATTCCGATTTTTCCCTTACGGCGAGTTTCGTGAACCGCATCGTAAGCGTTGTTCAATATATTTAGGAATGCTTGCTGCAATTGGTGCGGATCTCCGACGATCAAAGGCAATTCTTCGCCGTAGTCCTCTACTAGCTCGACTCCATGATTCGAAAGATCGTATGCGCGAAGTTTGACCGTCTGCTGCAGTACGGAATTTACCTGCACGGACTCGCGCTGCGCCGGCATTTGCCGCGCAAAGCTGAGCAAATTCTGCACGATTACTCGCGTCCGCTGCGCTTCCTGCAAAATCACTTGTAACTCTTCTTTCGCACTCTCGGGAACATCTGCGTTCTCAAGAAGGAGATCGGTGAACCCGACGATAGCGGCGAGCGGGTTATTCACTTCGTGCGCTACGCCGGAAACCAGTTGACCGAGCGCAGCCATCTTCTCGGTGTGCATCAACTTGGCCTGCAGGTCGGCCGCATCCGTAATATCGGTCATCACCACAACAATGCTGTTGATGTCTCCTTGTTCATCTCGCATGGGACTCAAGCTAACCGAGAATTGGCCGGTCGTGCCGTTGCCACGGAACAGAGGAATGTCGAGATTATCGAGCGCAGCGCCTTGCAGAACGCGCTCCTGAGCTTCCCTGAGAAGTGCCCGCCGCGCCGGTGGAACTAACTGGACCAGTGCATGTCCTAATAAATCCTGTTCGCCGTAGCCCGCTTCAAAGCAGCGCCGATTCGCGTAACTCACTAACCCTGCGGTATCGAGCACTAGAATCATGCTCTGCGTGTTGTTCAAGATATTCTTGTTGAAGTCCCTTTCACGGCGATAGCGTCGTTCCGCTGTGCGGCGATCGGTGATGTCCTTCAGGACGTGAATCGTACGAAGCTCGTCTTTGGGTCCACCGTGAATGCGCGAAGCCGAAACAAGAAATGTCCTGTCGGCAGTTTCATGAATGAATTCCTCGTGTGACGCTTGCGGGTTTCTGCAGAAAGGGCAATAGCCGGGTTGAGCTGCCGAGGACAACAGTTCCATCGAGCCCATGTCCCGGCCAATCGCTTCCGTGGGTGGTACCTCCAGCAGGTCAGACAGCGCGCGATTGAGGCGCAGCACACGATTGGATGCATCGTGCACGATTATAAAATCTGAGATAGCGTCAAAATCCTGCACCCACTGTTTCCGCGATTGTTCGATGCGAGAAAATAACCGTACATTTTCCAAGGCTACCGCCGCGTGGCTAGCAAGAGCCTCGAGCAGCTGGCGTTCGGCGGGATAAAGTTCCCGCGTCAAATCCACCAGGCATAGCACACCAAGAAGCTCGCCTTCGCTGCCAAACAGCGGGGCCAGCACCAACTCTTTCCATCCGAGCGAATCGGCCAATCCAGATCCCAACAGCCGCGCAGCTAGTCCGTTCCGCAGTTCGGAAGCAAGCGACACGGCCTGTTCGGCCAAGGTTCCGGCCAAGCGATGCTGGGTCATGGCGTCCCAACGATGGGCGGGTCCACTGAGGGCAGCGATTTCCCACTCCGATTCGCGCGCTAGAACTAAAACGGCAGATCGCGCCCCCAGCATTTCCGCCGCTCGAGCAGTCAGACGGCGGGCGAACTCCTGAGTGCCTAACGATGGGTTAAGTTCCAGGGTGGTGGCGGAGAACTGGGCCAGCAGGCTCTCGAACGAGCCATCGAGACGACTAGAGACATCTCCGCTTCGTTTCAATGCACGCATAGGAGGATGAGGGCTTGCGCGCGAATCTGCGTTGCGTAGAAGACGTTACGGCTCTTTCTCAATTTGAGTCAAGCAGGCTGGGCTAGGATGTTACCTAAACAGCAATCGCAGATGTCGCAGGCTGAGACGCTAGGAGTGTCAGGTTCAGTGAACTGAGACGACTTGGAACGACCGATCGTGGTCGTCCGAACCAGCCTTCCTACCGTAAGGCTAATTATCTCATGCACATCCCAACGTTCTTGGTGAATAGACTCAAAGTGAAAATATCGGCTGCCGCATGGCAGCCCTCGTGCAATTTCCGAAGCCGGAGTTATCCCCTCAGGGAGGGTGAATGAAATCGAGAACGAGCATCGCCGCTTTAGGGCTGGCGCTCTTACTCGCAGGCTCTTTCGCTTCTATACCCAAAGCATTCGGACAGGAGAATTCGACCGAGGCTTCGAAGCGGAAAATTCGAACGCGTGTTGTTCCGGATTATCCCTCGCTCGCCAAGCAGATGAATGTATCGGGGAAGGTAGAAATGGAGGCCGCGGTTGCAGCTGACGGTCGTGTGGTTTCCGTAAAAGTGATCGGGGGAAGCCCGTTACTGGTGAATTCCGCGCTGGATGCACTGAAGAAATGG
>Ga0308309_10002538_pt1 | contig 10873 bp, 9 predicted proteins | sample HubBroMetageWFT5_FD_192491 | JGI IMG/M metagenome (GOLD analysis project Ga0308309, IMG submission 192491) | Warmed and freeze-thawed soil microbial communities from the Hubbard Brook experimental Forest, New Hampshire - Hubbard Brook CCASE Soil... | ecosystem: Environmental > Terrestrial > Soil... | reverse complement strand
GCGGGCGGTCCGGTACCACTTACTCGTAAGTTTGCCGTATTCCCGTCTCGAGGCTGATGCGCGGGCGCCAGCCGAGCGCGGTCAATTTGGCGACGTCGAGAAGTTTGCGGGGGGTCCCGTCCGGCTTTGAGACATCGTAGACAAACCGTCCCTTAAAGCCGACCACACCCGCGATGAGCTCGGCGAGTTCGCCGATCGTGACATCTGTGCCGGTTCCAATATTGATCGGCTCCTCGTCCGACCAGGATTTCAGCAAAAAAATCACCGCGTCGGCCAAGTCATCGACATGCAGAAACTCGCGGCGGGGCCGGCCGCTGCCCCAGATCTCAACTGCATTCCGGCCTTCCCGGACGGCTGCATCGATCTTGGCGAGCAGGGCCGGCAAGACATGGCCGGAGAGCAGGTCGAAATTGTCGTTGGGGCCATAGAGATTCGTCGGCATGACCGATGCGAAATCGCAGCCATGCTGGCGGCGATAAGCCTGGCACAGTTTGAGCCCGGCGATTTTAGCAATCGCATACCACTCGTTGGTTGGCTCGAGCGAGCCAGTCAGCAAGCAGCTTTCCGGCATCGGCTGCGGCGCGAGGCGCGGATAAATGCAGGAGGAGCCGAGAAACAACAATTTTGCGACGCCGGTGCGCCGAGACGCTTCGATCACATTTATGGCGATTGCCAAGTTGTCGTAGAGGAAATCGCCGGGATGGGTGTTGTTGGCATGAATGCCGCCTACCCGCGCCGCAGCGAGCAGCACCGCTTCCGGGCGATGTTCGTCGAACCAGCGATTAACCGTCGGCTGGTCGCGGAGATCGACCGCATCGCGGCCGACAGTCAAAATCTGGCATTCCTCCTGCCTCAATCGGCGGATCAGCGCCGAACCGACCATGCCGCGATGGCCGGCGACGAATATGCGCCGTCCGCTAAGAGGAAAGAGCGTCGGCGACGTCATGTGTCTAGTCCCTTCCCGCCACCGCGGCGCCTCGGGTGGTGTCGGCAAACCCAGCCTGGTTCACGGCCCGCTCGCGGCGGGCGAGTTCGATATCGTGCTCGACCATCATCTTGACCAGCTCTGGGAAGCTAACCCGCGGCTTCCAGCCGAGAACGTCGCGCGCTTTCGCTGGATCGCCACACAAGGCATCGACCTCGGTCGGCCGGAAATAGCGACGGTCGACCTCGATATGGCGCTGCCAGTTGAGGCCAGCCGCCGCGAAGGCGAGCTCGACCAGATCGCGCACGCAGTGCGCCTTCCCGGTCGCTATGACGTAGTCGTCGGGGTTTTGCTGCTGCAGCATCAGCCACATCGCCTCGACATAGTCGCCGGTAAAGCCCCAATCGCGCTCCGCTTCGAGATTTCCAAGATAGAGCTTGTCCTGAAGACCCTGAGCTATTCGGCCGACCGCGCGGGTAATCTTTCGCGTGACGAAGGTCTCGCCACGGCGAGGGCTCTCATGATTGAATAGAATACCGTTGCAGATGAAAAGGCCGTATGCTTCGCGGTAGTTGACGGCAAACCAGTGGGCCGCCACCTTGCTCACGCCATAGGGACTCCGCGGGTAAAACGGGGTCCTTTCGCTCTGCGGCGGCGGGGCGCCCCCGAACATCTCAGACGAGCCGGCCTGATAATAACGCACCGGGCGGCCACCATGCAGGATATGGTCGCGCACCGCCTCGACGAGCCGCAGAGTTCCGACGGCGACGACCTCGGCAGTATATTCAGGGATTTCGAAGGACACCTTGACGTGGCTCTGAGCGCCGAGGTTATAGACTTCGTCGGGGTTCACCGTTTCGAGCACGCGTCGCAGGCCCGTGCCGTCGGTGAGGTCGCCGTAATGCAAGGTCAACCTGGGGCCGGCGAGATGCGGATCGTGGTAAAGGTGATCGATCCGATCGGTATTGAAGAGGCTGGCTCGTCGCATCAGGCCGTGCACTTCGTAGCCTTTCGCGAGCAGGAACTCGGTAAGGTACGATCCGTCCTGCCCGGTGATGCCGGTGATCAATGCCCGCCTTGCCATGATGCAGTCTATCGCGCTTCTATCGCTAGGTCATTCTGAAAACCGAGTGAGACTCACAGTCGACGTGACTCTCGTTAGCCGCGGCATTGGTGGCGACGAATACGGGTTGGATTGCGCGCCACACAACTTTCGCCTGGTGTGCTGAAAGGCGATCGCCGCGATCTCGGTGGGGCGACGAGACGCGGCTCGCGATCAGTTGGATGGGACGGTTGAAGATCGCGCCGAACCGAGCCTATTGTCGTGTTGCCACGGGCCATGGCTCGCGGCGAGCGCGGCAGACTTGCTGCAAAACGCTATACGAAGCAGTGAGGGCGGGGTGGCTTGGCGATTTCAGATTCCGTTCAGAGTAGCACAGTTGCGCAGAAGGGCACGCCGCGACATTCCAGGTGCAAGAACCGGATCGAACACGGGGGACGATGTATGCGCATGGATCGGCGCCTGCATGCTCACCCGATCGAGCTCCTTGAGAGATTTTTACGAAGCTTACTTCAGTTCCGGGAAGGAAGCGCGCGTCATTCAGGTCGGAGCAAACGATGGCATAATGTGTGACCCGCTCAGGCGATTTCTTGTCCACGGCACGAATCAAAACATCCGAGCGGTTCTTGTCGAACCAATCCCTTACTATTACACGAAACTGCGGAATCTCTATGCGGACTACCCAAACATAACTGTCCTGAATGTTGCTTGCGGCGTGTCCTGGGGTCGTGCGCCAATATATTTCATCGAGCCGAGTGTCGCGGACCAGATGAATGGAGACGGCCCTCCTAACGATTGGGCCCATGGACAGGGAAGTTTTGATCGGAACGTTGTTAAATATTGGATCGAGCGGAATAGATTCCGCGGGGAAGATTATGAGCGAAACATTGACCACTATATCGAGTCCATTATATCCGTAGATGTCGAAATCATCCCCCTTTCCGATATCGAGATGTCGGGACAAAATGACAACCTTTTCCTTAATATTGACGTCCAGGGTTTCGAACTGGACGTGATCCGTGGGATCGACTGGGGCCATCCCCCGGCCTACATTGTGGTCGAGGATTACCTGAACGAAGCGAGCCCCATTGATAAGTACCTAATCGCGAGGGGCTATTTCTACCTTTGTGGCCGAGTCGACAAAGTGTATGTGCATGCGTCAGGGTGATGATTGCTGCTGAGTCGGCGATGAAGTAACGAAAGCTTGTGGTGCGAGACTCTTCGAATTTCATCGTGCCTATTTTGGCTCTCGTCCGGTGGGCGCCTCGCGCAGTGGTCCAGGCCGTGTTCGATGCCGGACGAGCGTGGATGATTGCCCCCACTGTCTATCGCAGGGCGGTTTACGCTCCGAACGCCAGTGGCGGTTGGTGCCTCCGCCACCGGCGGCCGTTTCGTCGTAAGGAGGTGCTCAAGCTGAAGGTCTCGGCCGCACGCCGGATATTTATTGAAAGCTTAAAATTAGGAGTTGCTCCCTCCTTAGTAATCCCTCGCTACCCGGAAGAAGGGCTTCTCGCTAATCTGCTGCACGTCCTCGAGGTAGCTCATCGCGTGCGACCTGGCGCGAGTGTCCATGTGGACTGGGTGCTTAAGGGCACTGAGATAGGATTTCGGTATGGGGAGCTAGGGGACGACATCTGGGCTCTATTGTTTCGGACCCTGGGGCCCCGTCCTCCTGCAGCCACGCACCGAGCGGTTTCGCGTGTCGACCTTGCGTTCTGGGGCACTGGCAGAGATCACCTGATAGGAAATCGTCTACAGAAGCATCGGCGCGTCTACCATTCCACCGTCCTGAAGTGGCTCGAAATCACCAACAAGCAGGTACTCGAGCAAGTACGCCAGACTTGTGTGCAATTTTTGGATGGACGTTTTTGCATCGGTATTCACCGGCGCGTCGGTAATGCGCTGGTTGCTGATCTACAGAGCGACGGAAGGGTGCCATCGCTCGAGATGTTGATAAAGGCAGTCGAGGCGATATTATCGATATTGACGAAAGAGGGTGTTTCGGACCACGCCATATTCCTCGCCACCGATGATGCCGAGGCGGTCGGCGTGTTCAAGCGTGCCTTTGGCTGCAGGTTGACCGTCCGGGACAATGTGCAGCGCACGACATCGGATGCGGCGGAAGTTCACTTTCGTGACTGGGATAGTTTGTCAATCACTGATGCTGAAGATGTTTTGGTGGATACCCTGCTATTATCAAAATGCGATGTTCTGGTGCACGCGTCTAGCTCTGTGAGCACTGTCGCGTCAATAATGAACCCCGCTCTTACTCTAGTACGAGTATAGGCGACATTCCGTAGTCTGGCTGGCCGCGAGCAGCATGATGATCGCTGTCCAGGTCGCTTGAACAATGGGTGACCGCGATGGCATGGAAGCCCCGGCAGGATACCGTGAGATGGCGGGGTCAAAGAAATCGATGACGCGTGAGTTTCGGCTCCTATTGGCTTGCGCCAGGGTGCTGCCAACTCGGGAAGACGAGGCCGCGATCCGGGGGATGCTGATCCATGGCATCGACTGGACCCTTTTCGCGCGGACGGCGATGGAACGTGGGCTGGCCGCACTGGCCGGGCGCACCCTGAATTGCGTCACGCCCGACATGATGCCGGACGAAATACGAGACGCCTTCCGCGCGAATGTGGATCAGACACGTCAGAAAAACCGCGCCTTGTTCGATGAACTCGCGCGAGTGATCGAAGCGCTGGCGGACAACGGTGTTGAGGCGATCCCGTTCAACGGCCCGGTCCTCTCGTTCCAGGCCTACGGTGACCTCGGTCTTGGCATGTTCGGAGACCCGCGCATTCTCATTCGCGATCTCGACCTTGCGCGGACCATGGCGACGCTGGGCGGCCTGGGATATGAGCGCAACAAACAATTGACCGTGGCCCAACTTGACCTCGTTCACCGCCTCCAGGGCCATGAGACGCTGCTGAAGAAGGGCCGCGGGGTTGCCATTCAGCTGTCCACGCGGCTGACGCCGATCAATATGGCGCTCGATATCGACTATGCCGGATTGTGGCGCAGGGCACGAGGCACGGCCTTTGGTGGCCGGGCCATCACGACGCTGTCGGCGGAGGATGATCTTCTCGTTCTGGCGATCGACAATGGCAACGACCTGTGGCGCGTCGAAGGGGCGTGCGGTGTCGCGGCTTTCATTGGGTCGCATCCGAACCTCGACTGGGCCGCCATCCTCGATCGTGCCAGACCGCAAGGATGCCTTCGCATAGTCCTGTTGGCAGCCGCACTGGCACGGATGTATTTCGGAGCGGCCGTACCCGATGCGATTACTGCCGCGGAGTGCGACGACCCTACGATAGAACCGACGGTTCAGCGCGTCATGGCGCAATGGCTGGTTCAGGAACCGGCTGCTTCGCATCGCAACAGACTTTCGTTTGACGGCCTTCGGTTGCACGATGGGGCCGTGCGTCGCGTCCGATATGTGGCGCGGACCTTGGCGTTGCCGGGTCCGCTTCATGTCGCCCGAAATCCGTTCCCCGGATTGTTCACGTCGTTACTCGCTTACATCCCGGTCAAGGTCGCGCACGATATTGCCTTGCTTCCGCTGGTGCGGACCTACAGGTATGTGCGTGCGCAGGCAGAACGTTTGCGTGATGCGTTCGCGAGCCACGAGCTTGGGCTCATTGTCATGCCGGTCTCGGCCGAAACGCGCCTCAGATTGAAGCGGCACCATGCGGCGCGCGCGAATGCGAAACGCGCAGTAGCCGCCGATCCGAATAATGCCGCGGCGTGGCACCGTCTCGGCAACGTGCTGTCCGGTCTCAAACGCCACAAGGCGGCCATCGCCTGCTATGACAAGGCGCTTGCCCTCACGCCGGAGAACAGGACGATTTGGAGAGATCGCGGCGCGGCGATCCACGCGGGCCGGAGGACAACGGCCAACTCCGATATCAACGAGGACCCAGCGCCCGATCCGCAGGATGCCGATGCGTGGACCTTTCGCGCAGGATTCCTTTTGGCGGCGGAGCGATTTAGAGAGGCGGCAGCGGCAAGCGATTGCGCACTATCGATCAACCCACAGCACTTGGTAGCGGCGCGCATTGGTATCCGATGCCGCATTTCTACTTGTGATTGGCGCAAGCGTGAAGACGATGAGCGGCGGGTTGCCGAGGGTTTAAGGGCGGGCCTGCACATCGTCACCCCGTTCAATCATCGAGCGATATCGGACTCCGAAGCGCAAAATCTCATCGTCGCGCGCCTTTGGGCGAAGAGCATTCCTCGCCCAAAGGCGTTATGGCGCGGTGAAAGCTACCGCCATGACCGGATCCGGATTGCGTACCTCTCCGCAGAATTCCACGATCACGCGACTGCGGTCCTGATCGCCGGCGTGTTCGAGCATCACGATAGAACGCGGTTCGACACTACGGCGATTTCGCTTGGCTCCGACAACGGAAGCACGATGCGCCGGCGGATCAAAGCTGCCTTCGACCGCTTCATCGAAGTACAGGCTTTGAGCGATGCCGAGGTCGCTACCAAGATACGCGAAACCGAAATCGACATCGCGATAGATCTCAATGGTCAGGCGGGTGGGACGCGACCCGGAATTCTCGCCCACCGGCCCAGCCCGGTGCAGACGAGTTACCTCGGCAATTGCGGAACAATGGGCGCACCGTTCGTCGATTACATTATCGCGGACCAGATCGTTATTCCGAGCAATCAAGTTCGCCATTACACTGAGAAAGTGGTCTATCTTCCGAATTCCTATCAATGCAACGATTCTCGGCGCTTTATTCCACGATCAGCGACCTCTCGCGCCGACGTGGAACTGCCGGAACTAGGTTTTGTATTTTGTTGTTTCAACAATAATTACAAAATCGCGCCTCAGGTTTTCGATCTTTGGATGCGACTGTTGAAGGCCTGTCCAGAGAGCGTTCTCTGGCTGCTGGCTGACAATCCGTATGCGATGCTGAATCTTCGTCGCGAGGCTGCAGCACGCGGCGTTGCGCCTGAACGATTGGTATTTGCGCCGCGTGTATCTCGTGACGGCCACCTGGCGCGGCATCATCTGGCCGATTTGTTCCTAGATACCCTTCCCGTCAACGCCCACGCCACCGCCAGCGACGCGCTTTGGGCCGGGCTGCCTTTGCTGACCTGCATGGGCAACACGTTTGCCGGGCGCGTCGGCGCGAGCCTGCTGCACGCGATCGGCTTACCGGAGCTGGTGGCTTCATCGTTGGCGGAATATGAGGCGATAGCGCTCGCGCTGGCGCGCGATGCTGAAGCCTTGGCACGTGTCAAAACAAAACTGGTGACCAATCGAAGTACGGCGCCGTTGTTCGACACGGCACGGATGACGCGCAATTTGGAGACGGCCTACACGACGATGTGGGAGCGAACCCGGCGCGGCGAGCCGCCTGAGAGCTTCATGGTGGCAAGTGCGCTGAAGCTGGATGCGCATGATCCGAAATAATCTGCATCGCCCACTCGGGCGATTGGGTAAGCGCGGCGACGCGGGCGCACAAATGCTCGCTAACGGGGAGTCATGGAAGTGGCAAAATCGACGCGATTGACGCGGGTTGGCAATGTCGCTCGGGCATTTATGCGATAGGACAATCAGTTCGCCAGCGTCGGTGGCCGTAATTGACTGCGGTCGCCCGCAGCGAGGCGCTGCAAAGCGCTTCGCGCGCGGCTGATTACGCTACGCCAGTCGCCGGGAGCGGGTTGGCGAAACTGGCGCAGCAGCGGATACCAAGGACTGTCGTCCCGATTTTGGAGCCAGCGGAAGCAAGTGTCGAAGGGGTTCAGTAGCCAAACCGGTTTGCCGAGCGCACCAGCCAGATGTGCGACCGCCGTATCGACGCTGATTACGAGATCGAGGGTCTCGACGAGAGCTGCCGTGTCGGCAAAGTCATGCAGGTCGCCGGTGAAATCTTGCAGCTCCATGCCGCGCGGTGGACAGGCAGCCTCAGCCGCCGGCGGACCTTTTTGCAACGAGATGAAGCGGACGCCGGATATGTCGCCAAGCGGCGCCAAAGTGTCGAGAGTGATCGAGCGGCGGCTATCGAGGAGAATCTGTCCCGGGTTGTTCGTACGCCCGCCAGCCCAGCAGAGTCCGACCCGCAGGCCGGCAAGACCGGCAACCCTGGGCATGTGTTACAGCGCCATTACTGGTTATTTGGGATTTGAGGTCAATGAAGGCGAATACAAAGTAATGGGGCTGGCCCCCTATGGCCAGCCGAAATACCTAAAGCAAATTGGTCAGCTCATTGAGGCGGGTCCGGGTGGGGAGTATCGGTCAAATTTGAAATATTATTCGTTCCTACAAGAAGACAGAATGTTTTCCTAGCATCTTTGCGAATTGCTGGGAGACCCGTCGCGCCCTTACGGATCGGAGACTAGCCCGTTTCATGCACGAGCGCTTCAGTTCTGGCCATAATGCGCGGAAATAATGCTACGCGTCGTAGACTTTCAGACTCGCCGCGTCCCCATCATGGCTTGTAAATCGGCAATTGAACTGTTCGAGCTCGATAATTGGGTACGTTGCGGTACCTTCTGCGCGGTGGAGAGCAACGTCTTGACCTGGTTCTCGGCGAAGCGGTCGTTAAATCCGTTAGCGCGATTGGTTCCGTGATCTGCCGCACCTTGGCCGCCAGGCCGTCGAACCCGGCGCGCAGATCGATCGGCTGGCAGGCGAGGAAGACCTTCGTTCCCGGCGGCAGGCCGATCATCCCAGCCCCCTCACTGCCGACAGCACCCGCCGCAGCGCCTTTTCGTTGACGCCGCTATCGACGCGCACTCGAACCCCATCCGCGCTCCACCCAGGCCAGACCGGTGCCGGCCGGCATACCGCGCCAGTTGTCATTGGTATCGTCGGCCCTGGCCTGCGTCGGCAACGACACCAAGCCGAACGAATTTTCCGCCGACGGGACGGCTCTGCTCGCGCTGCCAGACCGGCGGCCTTCCAGGCCGATCGCCAATTGTACAACAGACTCTTCGAGATCCCGTGCCGCTGGGCAACGACCGAAACCTGACCGCCCCGGCCTCCACTTCGGCCATCAGCGCCGCGTTCTCCTCCGGCGTCCACTGCCGGCGGCGCTCAACCACGATCTCGCCATCCACTCTAAGCAGTCCTTCTGGCCAGTACAGAAGGGCCCGGCTTCCCTCAGCACGCCGCTGTCGACCACAGCCGACAGGCCGGTTTAGACCGGACGCTTACGCCTCAGCCGCGCGATAATGCGAAGGTCAGGTCGAGATGCTGATTATCGAGCGCAGGCTGCTCGGCCGCCTTTGCCGCTTCTACAGTCTGGCCGAACTCAATACGCCGCGATCGGTGAGTTGTTGCTGCAGCTCAACGACGGACGCCGGGTCCGGCTTGTGCCACCCCGCGGTTGGCTCTAAGAATCGCCTATGTAGCGGAATGCTTTGGGAAGGTCGGGAGAATGACGATGACGCGGATCGATCGCCGTAGGCTTCTGAAACTCTCCTATGCCAGTGCGGTCGCGGCAAGCACCGGCGGAATGGCAACCATACTCGCCTCAGGCCGGGCGCCCGCTTACGGGCAGGCGACGTCGCTTCAGTGGCTCAAATTCGTCGATTTTGTGCCGGTATCCGATCAGTTGCTCAAAGGAAAAATCACTGAGGAGTGCCAGAAAGCGCTCGGCATCAAGCTCAATGTCGAGACAATCGAGGGGAATGGGATCCAGGCACGCATCACTTCGGCAATCCAGTCGGGGGCCGGCCCCGACATCATCATGGCGATCAACAACTGGCCGCAGCTCTACGGCGACAGCGTCGCCGATGTCAGCGACGTAGCGGAGGAGATCGGCAAGGCCGGAAACGGCTATTACGAAACCGCAAAGACCGTCGCCAATGATGGCAACAAGTGGATCGCTGCGCCGTTCACGATCCTTGGCGTGCTGCTCACAAGCCGCAAATCCTGGTGGGCGGAACTCGGGTATAACGCCGAGAACTTCCCGGCAACCTGGGAAGAGTATGTCGCCGCCGGCAAAAAGCTCAAGCCAAAGGGCCAGCCGCTCGGCCAGACTTTGGGACACACATTTGGCGACGCGCCAGCCTTCTGGTACCCTTATCTCTGGTCATGGGGTGGCAAGGAAGTCGAGGCGGATGGAAAAACCGTCGTGCTCGACACCAAGGAGACTATCGAGTCGGTCAAATTCATGGCCAGCGCCTATAAAGAGGCGTTTGACGAAGGCGGGTTCGCGTGGGATGACGCGAGCAACAATCGCGCGTTTCTGTCGAACACCTGCAGCTCGACCAGCAATGGCGCCTCGATTTACCTGTTGGCTCGAAGCAAGCCCGACACCTATCTTACCGAGAAGGGGACGCCGCTCAAGGACGACACTTTCCATACCCCGCTGCCCAAGGGTGCAGCTGGTCAGTTCAGCTATCACGTGCCGTTCTCGAACCTCGTCATGGGGTATTCGAAGAACCAGAAGGCGGCCAAGGATTTCCTCAGGTGGATTTGCTCCAAGGAGATCTACGACCAGTGGTTCACGTCGCAGCAGGGCTTTTCGGTCGGGAGCACGAAGGCCTGGGAAAACCACCCGCTGTGGCAGATCGATCCGGTAATGCTGCCGTTTCACACCGCGGTGCGCAGCGGCCGGTTTGCCGGCTATGCCGGCCCTTCGCGCCGGCCGGCGGCGGAAGCGATCTCCAAATACATCCTCGTCGACATGTACGCCAAAGCCGTCCAAGGCATGGCGCCGGCGGATGCAGTCAAATGGGCCCATGGAGAGCTGGTAAAGATTTACGCCTAATCGGTCTAACTCCTTAGTCCCTTACGAACTGAGTGTTTGCATCTTGTGAGCAGATTTATCAGGCGAGAGCAGGAATTATGGTGTGTTCGGTGAGGCGGCGGCCGGCGGCGATGGCGGCGCGGCGCGCGCGGGTGAGATAGTAGCGATCAGTGCCGG
>Ga0308309_10002533_pt1 | contig 10881 bp, 9 predicted proteins | sample HubBroMetageWFT5_FD_192491 | JGI IMG/M metagenome (GOLD analysis project Ga0308309, IMG submission 192491) | Warmed and freeze-thawed soil microbial communities from the Hubbard Brook experimental Forest, New Hampshire - Hubbard Brook CCASE Soil... | ecosystem: Environmental > Terrestrial > Soil... | reverse complement strand
AAGCATTCCCCGCACGGGATGTGATGAAAACTCATCACCCGGTCGCCCAGCTTCCACTTCGTGACGCCACGCCCAACCGCGACCACCGTCCCCGCCAGTTCGTGTCCCAGAATTTGCGGCGGGTCCACGTACCGGTAAAAAATCTTCTTGATATCCGTCCCGCAAATGCCGCAGGCCGCCACCTTCATCAGCACTTCGCCATCGCCCACCTCCGGCACCGGCACTTCCTCCACCCGCACAATTCCCTTTTCGCGGTAAACACCCGCCCGCATCGTCCTCGGTATCGGCCCGAGTGTCCGCACCTGCTCCACCACTGTTCCCGCCCCGCTCATCTCGCAGCCACCTCGCTGACCCGTTTCGAACTCTCCAGGCCCGCCAAATCCTGCAGATAGCTTTCCAAAAACTCTGCCAGCAAAGTGCCGGCCCGCTTGCTCTGCCTTCCGAACCGAATCAATGACGGCAGTGCCAGCGGATTCTTAGCCAGTTGCATCAAAACCTTCGCGAGGCTCACCTCTTTTTTTTCGGACAACGTGAGATTGAAATTAATGGGCAGGTCTTCCGTGGCGGCATCACTAACAGCACGGATGACCACACCCCGCGCGCCCCAAGCCATCGCTTCCTTAACTATCTCGAAGCTCTCCATGTCCACCGACTGTGCTCGTGATGCACAAGATTTCTTCTGGCTCGCTTTCACCAGAATTTGATCCGTAGTCAAGAGGCAATCCGCGCTCTTGGCGCCTTGCTGGAGTGCGAGCTGTCGAAGTTCGCCATTCACTGCAATTCGGTCTGAACCAAGATCAGCATGAACCATCTCGGCGATTAATTCCTTCGGCGCGATGATATCTCCCACACTCAGCGTTTCGCAAAGCGATCCCGCCAATCCGCTCGAAACACACACGTCGAAATACTGGTCTTTATCAGCCATCCGCATCATCAGGTCCATCGCCTGCGCCGCGGCTTGTGCGCCCACGCCCGTAATCAAGACGGTGACTTCCGCCGCGCCAATCACGGTCCTCCTCAACTTCAACCCCTGATAGTCAATCAGGTTGAACGCCCGCAGCCTCCGCCAAGCCGCAAACTCCGCCTCCACCGCAAATGTAACCAGGACCTTCATCTGCAATCCTTCGCCCTGTCCGATCCTTTACTTCATTTACTTCATTTACCTCATTTACTTCCTTTACTTCCCTCTTCAAGCTGCCAACTTAATCCTCTTCGCCCGCCGCGCCAAGACATACCCATTCGCCCGATACCACCGCACCGCCCGCTCCAGCGCCGCCGCAACCGGTCCCGGCCGAAACCCCAATTCCCGCTGTGCCCGCGAAGCATCCACAAACATTTTGTGCCGCGCGATTTTCACGCCTTCCACCGGAATCTGCGGCTCTTTCCCCACCAGCCGCGAAAATGCGCTCTCCACATAAGCTACGCCCAGCGCCACCCCGTGCGGAATCTTCATCCCCGGTGCCCGCAAACCCGTTATCTGGGCTAGCAAATCCAGCAACCCCTTCAATGTCAAGTTCTCCGCTCCCAGCAAATACCGCTCTCCAGCCTTGCCCTTCTCTGCCGCCAGCAGGTGCCCCGCCGCGCACTCTTCCACGCCGACAAAATTCAATCCCGTCTCCACCTATCCCGGCATCTTCCCATTCAGAAAATCCAGAATGATTTTTCCCGTCGGCGTCGGCTTCCAATCCCACGGCCCCACCGGCGTCGTCGGCATCGCCACAATCACCGGCAACCCCTCTTCCGCCGCTTGCATCGCCTCGCGCTCCGCCATCCATTTCGAACGCTTGTAGTGCCCCACCATCTCTTCCAGCTTCGCGTCCGTAAATTCGTTCGGCAGCTCCGGCCGGTCCACCGCAATCGTCGCCACCGTGCTCGTGTAAATCAGTTGCTCCACGCCGGCGCGCTTCGCCGCCGCCAGCAGATTTTTCGTTCCGCCCACGTTCGAATCGTAAATATCCTGCGGCTTCTTCGCCCACAGCCGGTAATCCGCCGCCACGTGATACACCCTCTTCACGCCTGCCATCGCGCGGTCCAGCGAAGCCACATCCCTCAAATCTCCGGTCACGTACTCCAGCGACAGATCGCTGATCGCCCGGTTGCTGCTCGACGCCCTGACCAACACGCGCACCGTTTCTCCGCGCGCCACCAGTAGCCGCGCCACGTGGCTCCCCAGGAATCCCGCCGCTCCCGTCACCAGTGTCGTCATGCCTTGCTTGCCCGCTCGCGTTTCTCGCCCAGTCCGCCCTGCAACTGCCAGGCAAGTATTTTCCAGAAATCTCCGGCCTTCGGATTCATCCCCAAAATCGCCGCAGTCTCATACCCCGCGTGACTCGCGCACGGCTCGCACCGCGGATTCATCCCGCGCCCGAAATTCTCCCATACCGTCTTTTCCAAAAGGCTCTTGTACTCCGGCTCAGAACCATAGTTCAGCTGCGTGCATGGCGCCGCCCAGCCCTGTGGCCCATACACCGGGCTTCCCCACGAGCAGCAATCCAACTCCCGTTCTCCGCGCAGATATTCCAGATAAATCGGCGAAGTCAGCAGATTGTACGCGCTCAACAAATCGCTCGCTTCTCGAAATCTCTGCCGCATCCTCTCATGAAACGTCGCCGCCGAATTCCGGCACATCTGCAGCGCCGGGTAGTGCGGCGAAAGCATATATCCATCCACATGCATCGCATGCAATTGCTCGTAAAGCGATACCACGTCACACACATCCGAGTCTGGATAAACCGTCGTCGTAACCACCACAAAAAATCCCGCGTTCTTCGCCGCCTTCACGCCGTCCAGCGCTTCCGCAAACAATCCCGGCCGCCCCGCACGCGCTTCGTGCACAGCTTCCGTCCCATTCAGCTTCACATTCCAGAAAAAATTCGTGTACGGCGGAATCATGTGCAGCCGCCGCCGAATCAGCGTGCCATCCGTGCACAAAAAAAGATGCTTCCCGCGCGCCAGAATCTCCCGCGTCAGCCGCGCAATCTCCGGATACTCCAGCGGCTCCCCTCCGCGAATAGCCACCACCGGCGGGTCGCACTCCTTCATCGCCGCCAGGCACTGTTCCACACTCAGCATCGCGCGCTGTTCAGACGCCCCTGCGCCGCTTCCGTTGCCATTCGCTCCGCCGAGCGCACTGGCGCTTCCACCCATGGGATTGAGCGACAGCATCACCGGTATTTTCTTGTCACCACGAAGTTTCCGCGACGCGAGGTATCTCGCGGAATCCAGCACTAAGCCAAGGGGGTACCGCATTCGTTTGCTTAGGAAGCGCTCCGTTCGCGCTTTGTATATAGACCGCTCCGCAACCTGAACTCATTCGGCAAAAACTTGAACGCGCAATACTCTTCCGCGCGCTTCCCCTGATTGCGGTAGCGGGCCAGCGCGTATACCGGGAAAGAATTCTTATATAGGTGATACTTCAGATAAAAAACGCCGGGGAATCCCGTCCCGGTAAAATCATCTTCGCTCCACGAACCGTTCGCGTTCTGCTGCATCACCAGATACTCCGCAGCGCGTCCCACCGCCGGATCGTTCCGGTCCGCGCCAGCCAGCAGTCCAATCAATCCCCAAGCCGTCTGCGAAGGCGTACTGTTCCCCTGCCCCTTCGTCGACTCCATTTCATAGCTCAGCAGCGACTCGCCAAAACTTCCGTCCGCCTTCTGCACCTGCCGCAGCCAGGCAACCGCCCGCGCGCAATAATCCTGCGCTGTCAGCGAAACCGTTTCCAGCGCCCGCAGCACGCCGCTCGTTCCATAAACGTAGTTCACGCCCCAGCGTCCGAACCACGAACCATCCTTCGACTGATCCTTCGTAAGGAAACCCACAGCCCGCTGAACCACCGGATGCCCTGCCGGCCACCCGAAGCGTCCCAGGCATTCGAGCACGCGCGCCGTAACATCCGCTGTCGAAGGATCGATCATCGCATTGTGATCCGCGAACGGGATGTTGCACAAAATCTGCCGGTCGTTGTCGCGATCAAACGCGCCCCATCCGCCGTCGCGATTCTGCATGCTCAGCAGCCACTGCACGCCCCGCCGCAGCGCCGCTTCCATCCGCTTTTCGTCCGGGAACTTCACACGTTGCAGCGCCATCAGCACAAACGCCGTGTCGTCTACGTCGGGATAAAAGTCATTCCGGTATTCAAATGCCCAGCCGCCCGGTTCGGCGTCCTTGTTCTTGATCTGCCAGTCGCCGCCGCCCAGAATCTGCTTCGTCAACAGCCAATCCGCCGCGTTCACGAGCGCCGGATGGTCCGCCGGTAACCCCGCCTCTTCCAGCGCCACCATCGCGATGCACGTATCCCACACCGGCGAAACGCACGGCTGCAGGCGAATCGTGTCGCCCTCTTCAATCTCAAACCGTGAGAATTCCTTGATTTCCCGGAATGTCAGCGGATCGTCCGGCCCGTGCCCCAGCGCCATCAGCGCAAAAATCGAATTCATCATCGAGGGATAAATCGCCGCCAGCCCGTCGGTGCGTTCCATGTGCTCCAGCATCCACTGCTTCGCTTCCTTCAGCGCCTTGTTCCGCAGCGGTTTCCACGGCAGCTTTTCATAAAGCTTCAGCCCGCGGTCCACCGCCAGAAACAGATTCTTCCAGGAAACCAGTTGCTTGCTCCAGCTGAACGCCGCCGTCTTCTGCGAAGGATCCCTGAACAACTCATCCACCCTCGCATGTTCCGGCAAACGGAAGTCCGGCCGCAACGCGGAAAGAATCGCCATTGGAATCACGATTCCCCGCGTCCAGGAAGACATCTCGTAAATGTTCAGGTAAAACCAGTTCGGCAGTAGCATCAGCTCCGGTGGAATCGCCGGAACCAACTCCCAGCCAACCGCGCCCACCAGCGCCAGATAAAATCTCACGTAAGAATTCGTATGCTCCAGCCCGCCGAGCCTGTGCACAGCTTCGCGCGCCTTCGCCAGATGCGCCGAACCCGGCGAATCGCCGGCCAGTTTCAGCGCGAAATAAGCTTTGCAGGTAGCATTCAGCTCGGAGGGCCCACTTGGATAGATCGGCCAGCCGCCATCGGGCAGCTGTTTCTGGCGCACATAATTCGCCAGCTTGGCGATCCTAGCGGGTTCAGCTTTGCCAAGAACGTACAGGTAATAGATGTAATCGGATTCGAGGGTAGTGTCGGCTTCCAATTCGCCGTGCCAGTAGCCTTCTTCGGCTTGCACGGACAAGAGGTACTCCGCCCCGTTCTTCACGGCGGTCTCGATCTTTTCCGCCCAGCCCTCTTGGCGCCACGGTGCCGGCGCTGGTGCTACGGGAAGTTCCTCCCCTACGCGTACAAATGACGCCATCTATGCTCCCCCAGAGCACATCGAAAAGCAGCCAGCGATACACCCCTGGCTGCACCCATGAAAACCCCTAAATTCTCTGATGCCTTGGACTTCCGGAAGGTAACGGGTCTGACCTCAACCAGGTACCCCCAGTACTTACTCATTATGGCCGTCGATTATAACTCGGTCAACGCCTAAGATGCCCATCCGCCAACAGCATATTGTCACTAAATGTCATACCTGAGCGCCGCCGGGACCATCCAACATTCGATGCACCAAAACCTCTAACGGCCCGGGCAGTGGCTGCCCTTCCGGCTGCAACACCGACGGTTTCTCCTGTAGCAATTTTGCCGGCAGTTTCATCCACAGCTGCGCCGGCGGCCCATCGCCTCCCACATCGCCCCGCAGCACCAAAGCATGCGCCCGATCCAAAGCAATCTGCGCCGATTCCTTGAAATCCTCACGCATAGGATCAATGACAGCGAAGTACAGCGACGGCTTCACGAATTGCATCAGCGAATTGCTCTCCAGAATCACGGCAGTCCTACTCTCCTCTTCTCTCGCCACTTCGCTCAATGCCTGCCTCAACAGTGGCAAACCCTCGGCAAGAAATCCCTGTTTCGTCCTCAACCAGAATGATCGCTTCGCACCAGCCGCCAGGAATCGCGCGCTATCCGTTCCCGTATCCGCCCTCGTCTCCCAATCCAACGCGCAAACATGTTCCAGCGGCGCGCAATCGCAGTTCTCTCCGTTCTGGGCGCAAACCCCATGCCCATACTGCGTAATCTTTCCCGCAATCCATTCCGTCTTCGGAAACGCCGCAATGATGTCGCACACCAGTTGCGTCTTCCCAATGCTCCGCGTGTGCCCGCCCACCACCACGAGCCTCCACAGCGTCCCCTCTTTTACCTGTGCGATTCCCATTCTTTCTCCCAACTATTAGATGCTTCTCCGTGACCTCTGTGACCTCTGTGGTTAAATCTTCTCTTCGATTTTCTTCACTCTTTCTGCCAACTCCGGCAATCGCGCAAACCAGAAATACGCCTCCTTGAACTGCTCAAGCGGCCGCGCCGGCGTTCCCCAAACCGTCTGGCCCTTCCGAATAATCTTCCCCGTCGGAATTCCCGCCTGCGCCCCCGCAATCGAACCATCTTCCATCGTGCAATGATCCGCGATCCCCACCTGCCCGCCAACCACCACGTGATGCCCCAGCTTGCTCGACCCCGAAATCCCCGTCTGAGCCGCAATCACCGTGTGCGCCCCGATTTGCACATTGTGGCCCACATGCACCAGGTTATCCAGCTTCACTCCTTCCGCAATCCGCGTATCATCCAGCGACCCTCGGTCAATCGTCGTGTTCGCACCGATCTCCACATCGTCCCCAATCTCCACCAACCCCGCCTGCGGGAATTTCCAGTACCTCTCGCCATCGAACGCAAATCCAAATCCGTCGGCTCCCAACACTGCTCCCGCATGAATCTCCACGCGATGCCCGACGCGCACTCCCGAATAAAAGGTCACCCGCGGATGAATCCTGCAGTTCTCCCCAATCCAACAACCTGCCCCAATCACGCTGTGCGTCCCAATCTGCGTACCATCCCCAACATGCGCATCCTCACCGATGACCGCGTAGGGCCCGATACTCACCTCCGCGCCAATCCGCGCAAGCGGCGCCACAATGGCCGTCGGATGAATTCCCGCAGCAATGGGCGCTCGTTCCAGCAGCAACGCCGCGGCCTTGGCGAACGCCACCTTGCTCTTCCCGCTCCGCAAAACCGTTTTCCCCGGCAAAGCGATTCCCTCCGGCGCCACCACGCAACCCGCCGCGGACCCCGCCGCGCGCTCCGCATGTTTCGCCGCCTCCACATAAATCAACTGCTTCGCCCCAGCGCGTTCCGGCGCCGCCACTCCCGTAATCTCCAGCGCCCCATCTCCCTCAAGCCGCGCTTCAATCGCCTTCGCCAACTCCCCCGCCGTCCACTTCATCCCCGCCTCCAATCCCGCATGATTCTTTTCTCTGTGCTCTCAGTGTCCTCTGTGGTGAAAATTCCTCTCCTCACAAAAACTCATAAAGCCGCGCCTCCCCCTCCGGCCGGTTCTTCCACCGCGCATGAACCCAAACCCACTGCTCCGGATGTCTCCGGATAATCTCCTCAATCACCTTCGTAAACCGCTGCGTATTCTCCCGCACATCCCGCTCCACATTCCCCGTTCGCACCAACTCCACCGGCGGCTCAAATCGCAGCCGGTATTTCCTCAAATTCTGATCCCAATACGCGTATCCCGGCACCACCGCCGCATCCGTATGCAGTGCCACCCGCGCAATCCCGGTAGTCGTGCAAGCCTGCTTCCCGAAAAAATCCACGAACACGCCCTCGCCCGGCATCGTATTCTGGTCCGCCAGAATCCCTATCGTTCCTGCCTCTTTCAAAACCTTCAGCATCATCCGCGCCGCTTCATTCTTGTAAATCGCCCGGTTCCCCGACCGACCTCGATAGTCATTCACCATCTCATCCAGCGGAGCATTATCCAAAGGCCGCGCCATATAGTGCAGCGGAAACCCATACAACGCGTGCGCATAAGAAGAAAGCTCCCAAGCCCCAATGTGGCCCGTCAGATAAATTACGCCTTTCCCGCGGCTCTTCCCCGCCAGAAAATTCTCGTGCCCGTCCAGCACCACCACATCCTCAATATTCTCCGGCGTGTAACTCGGCAGCCGCGCAAACTCCGCCGCCATCCATCCCAGATTCCGCGTCATCCCGCTCAACACGGCCCGCCGCTGCGCATCGCTCCACTCCGGAAACGCCAGCCGCAAATTAAATTCCGCTGTCTTCCGCATTTTCGGCAGCAGCAACAGCAGCAGCCGGACCGCCCCCGCAGCCAACGCTCGCGCCACCGCCCGCGGCAACACCCCCAGCATCTTCACAAACGCCCAAGCCACCGCGTACTGAATCCTCTCCATCAATCCCCTTTTGAGTGCGGAAGCGCAGCTTCCGCTTTTACGGCCTATCCCCCAGACAAAATCCCGCGACAAGCAACCAATCTAACCCCACGCACCACTTCCAATCTTCCAAGATACACCGACAATGCTAAACTCCTCTTTCCGTGACCCAAACCAGCAACGAACTCCCCGAATCCCAGCCGCTCTCACCCACAGCGCGCCTGCTCTGGATCGCACTGATCGTCTCCACCCTCTATCTCTGCTATTTCCACAATCTAGGCGCACTCGGCCTCGTCGGCCCCGACGAACCCCGCTACGCCTGGATCGCCCGCGACATGCAGGAAACCGGCGACTGGATCACACCTCGCCTCTACGGCAAACCCTGGTTTGAAAAGCCCCCGCTCTACTATTGGGGTGCCGCACTCTGCTTCAAGTTTTTTGGCGTCAACGAAACCTCCGCCCGCCTTCCCAGCGCGATCTCCGCGCTCCTCGCCACACTCGCCCTGGCCTGGCTCGCCTTACGTCTCTCTGGCGCCGAAACCGCTCGCTGGCTCCTGCTCCTCCTGCCCACAACCGTAGGCATGATCGGCTTCTCCCACGCCGCCGCCACAGACATGCCCTTCGCCGCCATACTCACCATAGCCATGGTCCTCGCCACAAAACTCCTAAATCTCGTTCCATCCGTAACTCCGCAATTACAATCAGGTGCAACCTCTCCTGGTTCTCTCCGTTCCTTTACCCCATCTACCTCCTTTACTTCCTTCTCCTTCGGTTTTTTTCTCGGCCTCGCCACCCTCGCCAAAGGTCCCGCCGCCATCATCCTCTCCGGCGGCGCCGTTCTTCTCTGGGCCATCTTCACAAAACGCTGGCGCGACGCCTTTCGCTGCCTTCATCCCGTCGCCATCGCCGGTTTCTGCCTCACCGCTCTCCCCTGGTACATTCTCTGCGCCCGCCGCAACCCCGACTTCTTCCGCGTCTTCATCATCGAGCACAATTTCAACCGCTTCCTCACTCCCCAATTCCAGCACATCCAGCCCATTTGGTATTACGTCCCAATTTTTGTCCTTGCCGTTTTTCCATGGATCTTTTTCCACGCGCTCGCAAAGCTGCAATTTTTCACAAATTGGAGTCATCGGCTACCGGAAAGCTATTCGCAGGCATTCCTGCTAACCTGGGCTGGCTTCACATTTCTGTTTTTCACCCTCTCAAAATCAAAGCTGCCGGGCTATATCATGCCCTCAATCCCTCCCGTGGCGCTCCTCATGGCAAACTCGGCCGCCTCTGTCACCAAGGACCCGCACCGCTCTCCTCGTTGGCCCCTGCTCGGCACAAGTCTGACCATGCTTGTTTTCGGAATTGTGCTGCAGCGTCAGGCTCAAAGAATTCCCGCGCTGCCTTGCGTTGGTCATGCCTGCGGAGTCACACCTGTTTGGGTCAGCGCCATCTTCGGTGGAATGGTAGTTGGTGTCCTGGCTGCCGGCCGTAGATTACGAACCAGTCTGTTTGCCGCGCTTCTCACGACCTTGCTTCTGGTCGCACAAATAGAACGATTTCTTCCTGAAATGGATGCCAGTATTTCAAGCCGGTATGCGGCTCGCACCGTCAAAATTGTCTGGCCGGAGTTGTCCCTAGACAATGCGGCGATCTGGCAAATCAATCGTTCTTTTGCCTATCAGCTGAACTACTACGCGCATAAGGAAATTCCTGAATGGAAACCTGGGGAGCCCCGTCCTGCCTTGGTCTTCGTCGCCAAGGGCAAACAGCAGGAGGCTGCCAACTATGGATTTCGTTGTGCGGATTTTGCTGTGCCTCCCGCGGTCATCCCCTGTCGAGACGCGGGGTCACTTGGCGGGCTTGGGGGCGGGAACACTGGCAACAACCTGAGTGACCGGCAGCCGCGTTAGAAAAAACGTCACCACGCGATTCTCGTACTGGCGTTTCTCGTCGTCCGGCAGATTCACGAAGTTTCCGTGAGCGATGATCGCTTGTTCCTTTGGTTCCGGCGACTTCACGAACATTTCGCGCGTGATCGAAGCAGGCTCGGGATCATCCCCTGCCTCGATGAAAAGCATCGGCACTCCAGCCATTTTCGAGATCTTCGCCGAAAGCGGCGGATCGTTCTTGTGCTCGTAGTTCATCCACTCAAAGCACATCTGCGCCGACTTCACCATAAACGGAAATCCGCCCACGCCGGTTTTTTCCACGCCGATCTTCACCATCTGTTTCGGATAGTCGTAGACCGCGTCCAGCGCCAGCGCGTGCACCCGTGGATCGTTCTCTGCCTCGCGCAGCGCTGCATACGCTCCCAGGTTATAGCCCCACAATCCAAAACGCGTCGCGTCCACGTCATTTCGTTTCGCCAGACTGTCGATTGCCGCGCGCACTTCGTCCGCCTCTCGATACCCGAAGGTCGTCACCCCGGCGTTGGCGCCATGCGCGGCGAAATCAAATACAAACACGTTGTACTGGTGGTCCTGCAGAGCGGAAACCAGCGTCAGCAGTTCGCCCCTGCTCGATTCGTATCCGTGCAGCAAGACGACCGTCGGCGCGCCGCGGAATCCCGGGAAAAACCACCCGCGCCGGCTCCCCGACCCCGGAACCGTGAATTCCACTTCATCGGGACGCCCGGGGAAGCTGGCCATGTTAATTTCGGAGCTGGTG
>Ga0308309_10002531_pt1 | contig 10886 bp, 10 predicted proteins | sample HubBroMetageWFT5_FD_192491 | JGI IMG/M metagenome (GOLD analysis project Ga0308309, IMG submission 192491) | Warmed and freeze-thawed soil microbial communities from the Hubbard Brook experimental Forest, New Hampshire - Hubbard Brook CCASE Soil... | ecosystem: Environmental > Terrestrial >... | reverse complement strand
GTACCAGGGCCAAGCTGGCTTGTCTTTTTGCCGAGGGTAAGATTCGCGAGGGGCAGGTCTGGCGGCAGGAAAGCATTGTCGGTAGTGTGTTTGAAGGCAGCGTGAGAGTGCAGGACGGCAAGGTGTATCCGAGCATTACCGGATGCGCCTTCGTGAACGCGGAGGCCGAACTGGTGTTCGATCCGCGCGATCCGCTCGCCATGGGGATTCGCGCCTGACAGTATGAGTAAAGTGACCTACGACGTGGTGATTGTGGGTTGCGGCATTGTGGGTGCCGCCTGCGCAATCGAATTTGCGCGTCGCGGTATGCGCGTCGCGGTCGTGGACCGGGAAATGGTGGGGGGGGGCGCCACCGCGGCGGGGATGGGGCACATAGTGGTCATGGACGACTCTGATGCCCAGTTTGCGTTAACCCGCTACTCTCAGCAGCTGTGGCAACAGTTGAGGCCAGATTTGCCCGACGACGTCGAGTACGAGCAATGCGGAACCATCTGGGTCGCTGCCGATGAAGAAGAGATGAACGAAGTCCATCGCAAACACGACTATTACCGGAATCGAGGTGTCCCCACGGAAATACTCGACCCAGCTCGGCTGATGGAATTGGAGCCGAACCTGCGCGATGGCTTAGCCGGCGGTCTGTTAGTTTCCGAAGATGGTGTGTTATATCCGCCGTGCGCGGCGCGGTTTCTCATGGAGCGTGCGCAGGAACGCGGAGCGAAGCTCAAGACCGGGGTCTTGGTGATGCAGATCGGCCCGGGGCAGGTGCGGCTGAGCGATGGTCTGGAAATCAGGGCAGGAATTGTGGTCAATGCGACTGGAGCCGCGGCGCCCGAGCTGTCCCCATCCGTTGACATCAAGAAACGCAAGGGACACCTGGTTATCACGGATCGCTACCCGGGCTTCTTGCGACATCAACTCGTCGAGCTCGGCTACTTGAAGAGTGCGCATACCATCTCCAGTGATTCCGTCGCCTTCAATGTGCAACCCCGGAGGACTGGCCAGATTCTCATCGGTTCGTCGCGACAGTATGGGGCAGAGGGCGATGAAGTCGATAACGATATTCTGGCGCGCATGCTGCGGCGCGCCCAGGAATACATGCATGCGCTTGGATCGTTGTCGGCGATACGTGCCTGGACTGGATTCCGCGCGGCTACCCCCGACAAACTGCCGCTGATCGGTCCGGCGCCTGGCGATAAAACTCAGCATCTCGCCGCCGGCCATGAAGGCCTGGGCATTACCACATCGCTAGGAACGGCGAGAATCCTTGCTGATCACATTACGGGTTCGCAGCCACCGATTCCGATCGAGCCCTATTTACCGTCGCGGACAGCGAAGGAGTATGCGCATGCCTGAGCAGATCACATTGGTCGTAAATGGCTCACCTGTATTGGTTCCTTCCGGTACGAACGTAGCTGCGGCCATTGCGATTGCCGGGTATGCATGCCGGACCTCGGTCGCAGGAGAGCCTCGTGGGCCTCTATGTGGAATGGGCATCTGCTTCGAGTGTCGTGTGACGATCAACGGAATACCGCATCGCCGCGCCTGCCAGGTTTTCGGCGAAACAGGTATGGACGTGAGAACGGAGGAGTAAGCGCTTGCAGCAGCAATTCGACGTTCTCGTCGTGGGTGGAGGCCCTGCTGGCATAGCGGCCGCCGTCCGCGCGGCTGAGTGTGGTGCGAGGGTTGGCATCGTCGATGACAACGCCACCCTTGGCGGCCAGATCTGGCGTGGGGACTCCGCACAAGCAAGCGAAGCCGTGGAATGGCGTGGCAAGTTGCAGGCCTCGGGAGTGACACCACTTTGCGGAACCAGGGTGTTTCATCAGCCCAGGCCTGGAGTTTTACTGGCAGAGCACGACGAGGAACTGCGTGTACTCCACTACCGGAGTCTGATTTTGGCCACTGGAGCGCGCGAGCGGTTTCTTCCTTTTCCGGGTTGGACGCTTCCCAATGTGATGGGGGCCGGCGGGTTACAGGCCATGGTCAAGGCAGGTCTCCCGATTCGCGGCAAGCGCGTAGTCGTAGCCGGGACAGGTCCATTGCTTCTCGCGGTTGCCGCTTATTTACGCAAGAACGGCGCTGAGATTCCAATGATCTGTGAGCAGGCATCTTTGAACAGCCTGGCTCGTTTCGCAGTGACGCTTCTGGGCCAGCCGCAAAAGATCAAACAAGCGCTACAGTTGAAGAAAGAAGTCGGCGGCGTTTCCTTGGCCACAAGCAGTTGGCCCCTTGCTGCCCACGGAAAGAAAGCGGTGGAAAGCGTCACCGTTTCGCGATCCGGAAAATCTGTGAGTATCGCCTGCGATTATCTGGCTTGTGGATTTCATCTGGTCCCCAACATCGAGCTGCCGCTTATGCTCGGCTGCCAGATTCGCGGTGGCTACGTACAGGTTGACAATCTGCAGCAAACCTCCGTCCGCGGCGTTTTCTGCGCAGGAGAGCCGACGAGCATTGGCGGGGTTGAATCATCGTTAGTTGAAGGCCAGATCGCCGGCCTTGTCGCCGGAGGCCGTCCAGAAGAAGCTCGAACGTTGTTTGGGGCAAGGGAGAGAGCGCGGCGTTTCGCTTCCCTTCTGGATCAAACATTCCGTCTTCGCGCCGAGCTCAGGAAACTTCCCTCTCCGGAGACGTTGGTTTGCCGGTGTGAAGACGTCTCCTATGCTCGTCTCCAGAAGCATGTGGGTTGGCGTGCCGCGAAGTTGCAAACACGCTGCGGCATGGGCCCGTGCCAAGGAAGAATCTGTGGACCCGCGACTCAATTCTTCTTCAAGTGGAACCCGGACTCGGTGCGGCCGCCAGTCTTTCCGGTGCGCGTGGAGAACCTCGGCGTTTTTGCCGGCCAGCCCGACCCGCAAGAGACTGCGATCTCAGGAGGTCATGAATGAACTGGAAAGGCGTGATGCCCGCGATCACGACGGGGTTCAATGAAGACCTCGGTGTCGATCATGCCTTCATGGCAGAAAACTGCCGGTGGCTGCTGGATAACGGCTGCACCGGGATTGTGGCTTTGGGATCCCTGGGCGAGGGCGCAACCTTGTCATTCGACGAGAAGCTGGGTGTCCTGCGCACCTGCGTCACAGCCGTTGAGGATCGCGCGCCAGTTGTGGCCTCGATCTCGGCCCTTAGCACTGCCGAGGCAGTTGCCGTAGCCAAGGCCGCCGCCCAGATCGGCTGCGATGGTTTGATGGTATTGCCTCCGTATGTGTATCAAGGCGACTGGCGAGAGATGAAGACGCACGTCGCGGCCGTTTTCAAGGCCACCGCGCTTTCCTGCATGCTCTACAACAATCCCGTCGCCTACGGGACCGATTTCCTTCCCGAGCAGATTCAGGAATTGGCCGCAGAGCATGAGAATTTCGAAGCAGTGAAGGAATCGAGCACGGATGCCCGCCGCGTTTCGGCGATTCGCGCATTGCTCGACCGCCGGCTGGAAATCTCCGTGGGCGTGGACGATGCAGTACTGGAAGCGATCGGAGTGGGAGCGACGGGCTGGATTGCCGGCCTGGCGAATGCACTCCCCCGCGAATCGGTTGACCTTTTTAACCTCGCTATCAACGGAGACAGCGATAAGGCTTTTGAGTTGTACCGGTGGTTCCTGCCGCTACTCCGCATGGACACAGTTCCCAATTTCGTTCAGCTCATCAAGCTAGTTCAGACCGAGGTGGGACGGGGAAATCCACGTGTGCGACCGCCGCGGCTTGAGTTGGTGGGAAACGAACTCGCACAAATCAGGAAGATTATCCACGAAGCGATACGCAGCCGACCGCAACCAGCGAATATGTATGCGTTGCCAAACAGGAAGTGAAACATGCTAGCGTCCTCAGTAAAACTTACGGGCCGTTCTCTGATTGGATTCCGTGAAGGCACGGGTGGGGGTGAGCCACATTACGCAACCAATCCGATCACCGGTGAACGTTTAGAACCAGCGTTTATTCCGGCTACTTCGCAAGAAGTGGATCTTGCCGCACGTCTGGGGGCTGAAGCATTCGAGGTCTACCGCCGAGTTCCCGGGCGTGACCGCGGTGCATTCTTGCGCACCATCGCCGCCAAGATAGAGGCAATTACCAGCGACATCGTCGAACGTGCAGGACAAGAAACGGCCTTGCCTGCTGGACGATTGCAGGCAGAGACCGCGCGAACTTGCAACCAGCTGCGCTTGTTTGCTCAAGTCGCCGAAGAAGGATCATGGGTGAACGCGCGCATCGACCGCGCCGAACCCGATCGCAAACCCACTCCCAAGCCCGACATTCGCTCCATGCTGCATCCTCTAGGACTCGTAGTGGTATTCGGTGCCAGTAACTTTCCGTTAGCATTTTCGGTCGCTGGTGGAGACACAGCATCCGCGCTAGCCGGCGGGAACACCGCGATCGTGAAAGCACACGCGGCACACCCCGGGACCAGTGAACTGGTGGGGCGTGCCGTGCAGGAGGCGGTGCGGGAATGTGGTCTGCCAGAGGGAGTCTTCTCCGTGCTCTTCGGAAGCGGCTCGCAAATTGGAACCGCGTTGATGAAACATCCCATGGTGAAGGCTGGAGGGTTCACCGGATCGCGCGCGGCAGGAAGAACTTTAATGGATGTAGCGGCATCGCGCCCAGAACCAATTCCCTTCTACGCCGAAATGAGCAGCACAAATCCCGTCTTCATCCTGCCGGGCGCATTACGCGAGCGCGCCGAGAACATTGCCGCTGGACTGCACGCCTCGCTCACGCTAGGTGCAGGTCAGTTTTGCACCAAACCCGGCATGGTATTTTTGCCAAAGGGCGCGGAGGCGACCGCGTTCGCCAACAAGCTACGCCAACTAGTGACCGCGTCGACCCCATTTCATCTTCTGACCAAAACCATCCAATCTTCATACGACTCGGCGATTTCCAAACGCAAGACGGAAAACGAGGCCACGGTCATTGCCCACGGTTCTCAAGAAACCCCGTCTACCGGCTTTGCGGTGAGTTCTGCTCTGTTTGAAACAGATGTGGCTTCCTTCCTTGGCTCAGAACTCGATGCGGAGATCTTTGGTCCCACTTCCCTTCTAGTTCAGCATTCCAGTCGCGATCAGGTTCTGGCCGTTGCCCGTTCCTTAGAGGGTCAGCTTACGGCGACGATTCATGGAACCGAGCAGGATCTCCACGACTTCGCCGATCTCATTGCGGTTCTGGAAAACAAGGTGGGCCGACTCGTGTTCAACAGCTTCCCTACCGGGGTCGAAGTTTGCCACGCGATGGTGCACGGAGGCCCCTATCCTTCGACTTCGGACGGACGCTCTACGTCGGTCGGCAGCAACGCAATCTTCCGGTTCACGCGCCTTGTCTGCTACCAGGGATTTCCCGACAGCGCGCTGCCCGAAGAGTTGAAGGATGCCAACCCGCTTGGAATCTGGCGCATGGTCAACGGAGAAATGGTTCACGGGAAATGAACCGCTCGACGCGCCTCTAAGTCATCTCAGCCGTATGTAAGTTTCGCCAAACGCAGCCGGGAGGCACAGTGGGTAAGATGCGCGCGTGCTTATGCTGGTGCAGTCACCTGCTTGCGATTTTCGCTGCTGTATCGGTCGCGGCCGGCAGAAACTCCCAGACTTCTGTTCAAACCTCTCAACCCTCGCCCGCAGCACCACAGCGAGTGCGCGGTCAAGGAGAGCCGACCAAGGCCGAGATCCTGCGAGGCGCTTACGGGCCATACCGCGCCAACAACGATCTACTTTTTTACCATCTTGATATCCGCATCGATCCCGCGAAAAAGCTGGTCAGCGGAAAGAACACGATCCGCTTCAAGATGCTCCAGGACGATACCCGCATTCAACTCGATCTGGCCGATGCTTTGAACGTCGACAAGATACTTTTCGATTCCACACTACTGCACTACGAGCGCGATTCGGGAGCCGTCTTTGTGGATTTCCCCTACACCTTGCGTGGCGGTTCGGTCTACTCGATCGATTTCTACTACTCCGGAACACCGGTGCAGACAGGTAGATTCGGCGGCTTCACATTCGGCACAGATCCGTCAGGGCATCCTTGGATCTACACCGCGTGCGAAGGCATTGGCGCAAGTATCTGGTGGCCAAATAAGGATCAGTGGCGCGACGAGGTCGAGAGTATGCAGATCAGCGTCGCGATCCCCAACGATCTCGTCGACGTCTCCAATGGCCGATTCCAGGGCAAGACCGATCTCGGTGACGGCTACACTCGCTGGGACTGGCTCGTTCACTACCCCATCAACAACTACGACGTTTCTGTCAACATCGGCAATTATCAGCACTTCTCCGACAAGATGGGCGATCTCGACATGGACTTTTATGCCCTTCCCGAAGACTTGGAGAAAGCCAGAAAACAATTCTCCCAGGCGAAGGGAATGATCGAAGCCTACGAGCATTACTTCGGCGAGTATCCCTTCAAGAAGGATGGCTACAAACTGGTCGAGGTCCCATACTCTGGCATGGAACACCAGAGCGCTGTCACGTACGGAAACCATTTCGCCAACGGCTACCTGGAGCGCGACTGGACCGGCGTCGGCATCAGTTCCCGTTTCGACTTCATCATCATTCACGAGAGCGGACACGAGTGGTTCGGCAACAGTGTCAGCGCCGCGGACCCCTCAGATATGTGGATTCACGAAGGCTGGACGACGTACCTGGAGAGTCTCTACGTCGAATATATGTACGGCAAAGACGATGCCATTAAGTATTTGAACGGTTATAAACCCAAAGTCAAGAATGACCGGCCTATTCTCACGTTGCGTGGCGTGAATGGGGAACCACCGGCGGATCAGTACTTCAAGGGTGTGCTCTTTATCAATACGCTTCGGAGCATTGTCGACGATGATGCCCGCTGGTGGAAACTCCTGCATGATTTCTATCAGCATTTCAAGTATCAGAACATCATGACCGACGATGTCGTGCAGTTCTTCAATCAGCAAACTGGCATGAATCTGACTCCGATCTTCGATCAGTACCTGCGCCACATGGCGATCCCAACCCTGGAATTGAAGTTCGACACTGCGAAGGGCACGGTCTCATACCGATGGCAAGCCGACGAACCGATGTTCCAGATGCCGGTACGCGTCGGGAAGAAAGACAACTGGCAGGTTCTTCGTGCGACTTCTGACTGGCAAACGACGCGCACATCGGTGAACAAAGATGACTTTGAAGTTGCTACCGATCTTTACTACGTAAACGTTAGTAAGCCGTAGAGAGGTCGTGAAGAGTCACTGGGCCGCGCCTTACGGCCGTCCAAGGCCGCAGTTTCCGACGCCTTCGCCCGCGGAGTACCACCGGATATAGTCCATGCCCCTAAGGAACGAGAGCACGGTCCAGGTATCCTGCTGATCCGCCGCAAGTTATTGACTCTCAAATAGATTTAGGCCCACGGGATGGTGCGCCTGGTGTCCAAGAGCTACCGGAAAACCCGCCAGAGTACCTTCGTACCCCCCACGTTTTAGCCATTCCATCGCCTGAGTAGTTCGAGCGATGATATGGACGATGAAAAGCAACATTCATGAGCTTCTACGTGGCCTCTGGACCGGGACAGAAGGCCAGGACGTTGCCGAATACGCAATTATGCTGGCGGTTGTGCTTGTAATCGTGATAGGGACCGTGCAATTGATCGGCGCCAACTCAGGCACTGTCTTCTCTCAGGTTGCCAGCGCTATCCAGTAATTAGCGTTCGCTTGAACAGCCCGCCCGCAAGGGGCGACTTCAGAATCCCCGCGACTGTGTTCCGCAATCCTCATCCTACAAAGCGCTAAGACCTGATCCTTCCGCACTCTGAGGCGAACCGCTCACCAATCGGCACGTTTAAGGTCTAATAGCCGTCGCAAGCTACGTCTGATCACATGCGCCGGCTGCATTTCTGTCGCTTGACTGTTTTTCACTTTGCCCTCGCGTGCACGGTTGCGTTTGCACAGACTCCGGTTTTTACCTCACCTTTGCCGACCGGCGTCCACCTCGACGCAGTGGGTGACACGGTCGAGCTTGGCAGCATGCCACTCAACGTTGTGGCGGCGCCTACTGCGGACACGGTTGTGGTAGTGCTCAGCGGCTGGCGCGAGCAAGGTATCCAGATCGTCGATCTGAAGACGCGGAAGGTTACCCAGACGTTGCTGCAGGACGGCGCATTTTACGGCGCTGCCTTTTCGCCCGACGGCAACACGCTCTATGTCTCCGGTGGCAACACCGACCTGCTCTTCATCTACGCATGGAAAGATGGCAAGGCGACGCTCGCGAAAAAATTTGAATTAGCCAAAGCAAAGACGGCCGACGGAACGGGCACGAGCTATCCGGCCGGCGTCGCGGTCTCACCGAACGGCAAGTTCGTTTATGTGGCGGAGAACGTCGGTGATCGCCTTGCTGTTTTGGATGCAACGACCGGGGAGATCGTACAGCGCCTCCCCACCGACCACTACCCCTACGGCGTCATTCTCGGCGGCGACGGCCATCTCTTCGTGTCCGCCTGGGGTGGCACCACCATCTCGGACTTTTATGTTCTCGCCGATGGAAGGCTTGCTTACCGGGGACGCATCGAAGTTGGTCGCCATCCATCGGCTTTGACTGTCAACGGCTCGCGGCTTTATGTCGCGCTCGCCGGCAGCGACCGGGTCGCAACCGTCGACGCTCGCTCTCGCAAGGTGACAGGCTATTTCCACGACTCCGCGCCTGGTGCTCCGCCGGAAGGCAGCACTCCGAATGCGATTTCCATCAGTGCTGATCGGAAGCGGCTCTTCGTCGCAGAAGCCGATAACAACGCCGTGGCAGTCTTCGAACTGGCCACCGGAAAGCTGCTCGGACGCGTCCCGACGGACTGGTACCCAACGTCGATCGCGGAGGTCGGCTCACAAATTCTGATCCTCTGTGGCAAAGGGCATGGCACGCGGGCCAATCCCGATGGGCCGGTGCCGCTCACGAACTGGCCGACGGAGAAACCGTTGGCCTATACGCTGGGACAGTTAAATGGCACCTTGCGATTGCTGCCGTCAGCAATGACTGCGGCCCAACTGTCGGCCTTCACACAACGCGTCGCCGCCGCCAACAACTGGCAACGGAGCCGAGGCACACGACGCTATCCGCCATTCAAGCATGTAATCTACATCATCAAAGAGAATCGCACTTACGATCAGGTGCTCGGTGACCTGAAGGAAGGCGACGGAGAAGCAAGCCTCGTGTACTTCCCGGACATCACCATCACGCCGAACCATCATGCACTGGCACGCCGTTTCGGACTGTTCGACCGGTTCTTCGTGAACGCCGAGGTCAGCTCGCAGGGGCACATATGGTCCACGGCAGCCTATGTGACTGACTATGGCGAAAAGATCATTCCTTCGGCGTACGCGGGCAAGCGCGGCGACATCGACGGTGAAGACAGCGATGAGCCCGAGCGCGGCTTCCTCTGGACGCTCGCGAATCGCTCTGGGGTCACATTCCGCGATTACGGAGAAATGGTCAAAGGAGGTTGGCCGGTCACACAACACGACCTCGGCGCAGACGTGAATCCCGATTACGTTCCTTTCGACCTGGTCACCCAGGATCAAAAGCGCGCCGACGTGTGGATCGCCGAGCACGAGCACTTTGTGCGTGATGGCAACATGCCGCAACTCGAGCTCATGTGGCTGCCGATGGACCACCTGACTGCGGCTCGTCCAGGCAAATGCACGCCATACGCCTGCATGGCCGACAACGATCTGGCGCTCGGGCGCATTGTGCAGGCGCTCTCGAACAGCCCGTACTGGAAAGATACAGTGATTTTCGTGGTTGAAGATGATGCCCAGGCCGGCCCCGATCACGTCGACTCCCATCGCGCACCGTTCTATGCGATCTCGGCTTACAACCAGCCGGGCACGGTACATCGATTCGTTACACGACGGATGTGATCGCCGCAATCGAGGACATCCTTGGCATGGGGCGGCTCTCGAAGTTCGATTACTTCAGCCGCTCGCTGGCCGATATCTTCGCCCCGACGCCAGAGATGACGCCCTTCGACGCGATCACCCCAAAGCAGGATTTGAATGAGAAGAACCCGCAGAACACTGCGGCTGCGCGCTTGTCAGAAGGGTTGGACCTGAGTGCCCCCGACCGGGTGGACGATCAGGTGTACAACCGCATCCTGTGGCGGATGTTGAAGGGCGACGCACCGCAGCCGGCCGCGCGCACCTGGGCGCCATTGCATGTGCTCGAAGCGAGCTGGTGATGAAGGCGCCGTTTCCCGCCTCCACCTAGCATTATCTTAAGTATCCATCTGGCGCAGACAGCGCCGACAGTTTAAGATTGCGCCCTCAGTCGCGGTGGAATCTGTTGCGCAGAGGATCGTAATGACGACAAACATAGCTCCAGTACAAAATGCGCCAGTCAACTTCACCGGCCAAACCTGTGCACCAAGTGGCTTGGCATTGGTTCGTGTGACGATTGGCGCGATGTTGGTGTGGGTCTTCTTTGAAAATCTGGGGAAGGGCCTCTACACTCCGGGAGGCTACGCGGGGCTGATCAACTACTACATCAAGGCCAGCCATTCGCCTGCAGCGTGGAAGGCGGTGATGGGGCTGGCGGCAAGCCACGCCGCGTTGGCCGCGCCCATGCAGGCATTGACTGAGATTTCTCTCGGGATACTGCTAGTCATTGGTTTGCTGACACGCCCGGCCGCCTTTGTGGCGTTTCTGTACCTCGGGAGTCTTTGGGTCTCGGAGTGGGGCACGGCGTGGATTTGGGAACTCCTGGTTCCTGTCCTTGCTTCTCTTGGGTTGGCGGTGGGGCGCGCAGGTCGAGCCTGGGGGATCGACGCGCTGCTGGCACGGCGGCATCCCTCGTCCCCCTGGTGGTGATGAGCGAATCCGCGTGCGAGTGTCAGTCATCATTCCTACCCACAATGAGGCGCAAGCCATCGGCCATGTGCTGGCCGATCTGCCGCCTG
>Ga0308309_10002530_pt1 | contig 10886 bp, 7 predicted proteins | sample HubBroMetageWFT5_FD_192491 | JGI IMG/M metagenome (GOLD analysis project Ga0308309, IMG submission 192491) | Warmed and freeze-thawed soil microbial communities from the Hubbard Brook experimental Forest, New Hampshire - Hubbard Brook CCASE Soil... | ecosystem: Environmental > Terrestrial > Soil... | reverse complement strand
CGAAGTGCCTGGGTACGGGTGGGCGGCCTTCGCCCCGGCACCGCTCGGCCACCGCGTTGAGGTGACCGAGACCGACGGCGGGCCCACGGTGCTCGGCAACGGCCTCGTTCGGGTCGAGATCGACCACGCCACGGGCACCTTCGCCCTGGACGGCCTCGCCGGCTACGGGCGGCTTGTCGACGGCGGCGACCTCGGCGATTCCTACAACTATTCGCCTCCGGGTCAGGACTCCTTTGTCGAGGCGCCACGGTCGGTGGAGGTGCTGGTCAGCGAGCGGGGCCCGGTCCGGGCCCGGGCCCGGATCACCGCCAGCTACGCCTGGCCCGACCACGTGGACGGCTCGTCGCAGGCGCGGGTGGGCGAGCGCCTCGTCGAAGTCCAGACGGACGTGGAGGTGCGGGCGGACGAAACCACCGTCCGGGTCACGACCAGCTTCGTCAACCCGAGCGGTGACCACCGCCTACGGGTGCACCTCCCGCTGCCCGAACCTGCCAGCGAATCGCACGCGGAAAGTGCGTTCACGGTCGTGACGCGGGGCCTCACCGCCGAGGGGCGAGTGGACGAATACGGCCTGCCCACGGCGCCTGCGCAGCGGTTCGTATCGGCCGGGCGACTGACTGTGGTGCACGAGGGCGTCTGCGAATACGAGCTGATCGACATCGAGGGCGGAACGGCCCGGACGATTGCGCTGACCGTGTTGCGCTCGACGGGGATGTTGTCGCGACTCGGCATGGCCTACAGACCGTTCCCGGCTGGGCCGATGACAGCGGTCGAGGGGCTCCAAATGCGCGGCAAGCGCGTGTCGTTGCGCTACGCCCTGGCGCTCGACTCCGAAGACCCATACTCGTTAGCCGACGACGTGCTCCTGCCGCTCGAGACAGCCGCCAGCCTTGGCGGCGGCACCCGTCCCCCCTCGGGCACGGAACTGACCGTCGACGGCGCGGAGGTCAGCGCCCTCCACCGGGTGGCCGGCACGCTCGAGCTCCGCGTCTACAACCCTCGCCCCGACGCCACGACCGTGTCCATCCCCGGACGGTCCGGCTGGCTGGTCGACCTGCGCGGTTACCCGAAGGAACCGTTTGAAGGCTCGTTCGAGCTACGCCCCTTCGGCATCGCTACCGCCCGGCTGCGCGCCGACTGACTCCTCTGATCGGTTCGCGGTCAACAGCCGCTCGCCGACCCCGCGCAGCTCCTCGAGGTCGCGCAGCACCTCGCTGAGACGCTCCCAGCGGACGTTGCGGCGACGGTCCGCCGCGACCCCAGCTCCGTCGCTGTCCTCCCCGGACCGGCCGCACCACCACAGCTGCACCCGCCCCAGGTCCTTCAGCAACCGCGGCCGCAACGGCTTGCCCGTGAACTCGTCCGGCGACTCCTCAGTGAGCGCCGTATGGAATTCGTCCGACATCAGCACCGTGCCCGGATTCCCGATGTTGACGATGCGATGGGCCAGGTTGACCGTGGGCCCGAAGTAGTCCCCATCTCGCTTGAGCACCGGCCCGAACGCCAGCCCCACCCGGACATCGGACAACAGGTCGTCGTCGGCGTAGGCATCAGCGAGGCCGAGCCCGATCCTCGCGGCATCCGCGACCCGGTCGACGACGAACATGACCTCGTCTCCGATCATCTTCACCACCCGGCCCCGGGAGTTCGTCACGATGTCGTGCGAGAGCTCCTCGAACCGCCGCACGACGGCAGCCAACTCCTCGTCGGTGAGATGCTGGCTGAGGAGCGTGAACCCGACCATGTCGGCGAACCCGACGGCCATCTCGGGGCTCTGTCCCGGAGCGAGCCCGTGGCCGCGCAGCAACATGTTGCGCTGAATGCCCGCCGCCACCTGCCGTCGCCACACGAATTCGAGGAGTCGCGCCACGCCAGAAATGGTGACGTCCGCAACACTTGCAAACGCCTCGGCGGACATGATGGGGTCGACCTCGTTGCTGATCAGGTTGCCCGTCCCGAGCTCCGCCTCGGCGATCCGAGCCATCGACGAGCCCATCACCCGGGCGAGCTGTACCGATGTGTCGACGTCCGCCGCGCCAAGGGCCTGCAGGCCCTGATAAATGCGGACGGCCTCGAGGTCCAGGTCGGTGAACATCGTGTCGGCGTCGTCCACCGCCGGGAAGCCCAGCGCCCGCCAGAAGCGCTCGAGCTTGTCGATGGGGACTCCGGTGAGCTCGGAGACCTCCATCCTCGTGTAACGGCGCCGCGACGGCACGAGCATGCGATCCGCCACGAAGAGGTCGATGACGCCGTCCGCGACGGCTTGGTCAATCTCTTCCTCGGTTGCCCCTCGCATGAGCAGGAGCTCCTTGATGTGCAAGAGCGCAGCCGCACGCCTCGCCTCGTCCACCTGCTCCGGCGATTCCTCGAAGCTCTGGAACAGACCCGTCACGTCGGCAGGCCTCGCAACAGCGACTCGTCCCATTCCGGCCGCGAGGGCCGTCCCATGAGCGACATCAGCGCCTCCGAGGGCGAGCAACGCCCGTCGACGATGGCATCGACCTGCTCTGCGATCGGCATCTCGACGCCGGCGGCGCGGGCGAGCCCGACGAGCGGTCCGGCGCTCTTCACTCCCTCGGCCACCATGTGCATGCCACTGACGATCTCGTCGAGGGAATGACCCTCTCCCAGCGCGAACCCGACGGTGCGATTGCGGCTCTTGGGGCTGGCACATGTCGCCACGAGGTCACCCACCCCGGCCAGGCCGCCGAATGTGAGGACTTTTCCTCCCAAGGTCACCCCGAGGCGGCCGAGCTCAGCGAGGCCGCGGGTGATGAGCACAGCGCGGGTGTTGTCGCCGAGACCGAGGCCATCGCTGATGCCGGCGGCGATCGCCATGACGTTCTTGGTGGCTCCAGCGATCTCACAACCGACGACGTCGGTGCCTGTGTAGGCGCGGAACGTCTTCGTGTGGACGAGGTTCTGGACCCGGCAGGCCAGATCCTCGTCCGGCAGCGCCACCACGCAGGCGGCGGGGTGGCCGGCCGCGACCTCCCGAGCCAGGTTTGGGCCGGTCAGCACGCCGGCGGCCACGTCAGGCAGCACCTCTGCCACCACCTGCGACATGCGGAGGTTGGAGCCGATCTCGATGCCCTTGGAGAGACTGACGACGGCCTCGACGTTGCCAGCCAAGGGGGCGACATCACCGAGCACGGTGCGAAAGCCGTGCGAAGGCACGGCCATGAAGACGATGCTCACCCCGTCGAGCGCCTCCTCGAGCGAGGAGGTCACAATCAGGTCGTCGGGAAGTCGCTCGCCGGCGAGATACGTGCCGTTCTCACGCGTCTCGCGCATCGACGTCGCGAGGTCCGGCGAGCGAACCCACAGAGAGGTGGGGTGCGAGGCGCCGATGAGGGCGGCGACGGCCGTGCCCCATGAACCCGCACCGACTACCGCCACCTTGTCGCTATTCATGCCAAAAGACTACGGCGGCCCCGTGTTGTGCCCTACGGGCGCCCGTACACTGTCTCGGTGTCGAGGGCGACCACGCCAACTGTCAAGAACGTGCGCATCGGGTCCGAGGTCGTCCTTATACCTGTCAAGGCCTTCCACCAGGCCAAGCGACGCCTGGATCAGGTCCTCTCCGAATCCGAACGGGTACAGCTCGTTCGCTCCATGGCGACACACGTCGTGGCGGCCTGCGCTCCCTTGCCCGTGGCCGTGGTCTGCGACGACGAAGAGGTGGCCACCTGGGCGGCGGCCCAGGGTGCCACCGTCCTGTGGGAGCCGGGGCAGGGGCTCAACGGGGCGGTGCGGGCAGGGGTCGGGCGCCTCGCCTCGACCGGAGCACGATGGGTGACCATCGCGCACGGCGACCTGCCCCGCGCCCGTGGCCTGGGAACTCTCTCGCCCTTTGACGGCGTCACCCTGGTGCCGGACCGCCGGGACGACGGGACCAACGTGCTTCGCCTGCCGGCGCATTGCGACTTCCGCTTTGCCTACGGACCGGGATCCTTCCGCGCCCATCGGGCGGAGTCCACGCGTCTCGGCCTTGCGATCAGGGTGGTCCGCGACCCCGACTTGGCTTACGACGTCGACTGGCCCGCCGACGTCGAGGAGCTCGAGCGCACCTGACCTGTCCGCGGACGCGGAGCCGGGGGCCCCAAGGCCCCCGGTCTCACACGTTCCAAGCGGAACTTGGCTACTAGCGCCGACGCGCCACCTTGCGAGCGCGAGGACGAGCCACCCGCTTGGCGGGCGCGCTCTTCTTCGCTGCCCGCCGCTTCGCCGGGCGCCGCTTCGCAGCCTTCTTGGCCGGAGCGCGCTTGGCCGTCGAACGCCGCTTCTTCGCAGCCTTCTTGGCCGGAGCCCGCTTCGCCGTTGAACGCCGCTTCTTCGCAGCCTTCTTGGCCGGAGCCCGCTTCGCCGTTGAACGCCGCTTCTTCGCAGCCTTCTTGGCCGGAGCCCGCTTGACGGACCGCCTCTTCACTGTCCGCTTCGCAGCCTTCTTGGCCGGAGCCCGCTTGACGGACCGCTTCTTCGTTGTCCGCTTCGCAGCCTTACGAGCCGGAGCCCGCTTGACGGCCCGCTTCTTAACGGTCCGCTTTGCTGCTTTTTTGGCCGGAGCCCGCTTTTTTGCGGCCTTTCTGGCCGGGGCCCTTCTCTTCGCGGCTACTGCCACAGGTGCACCTCCCTAGGAGCATGGTCACTGAATAGAGGTGAAGCCTGCGCCACGTCGAGGACCGACGCCCCACGCCGTGCGCACTGCCGCACCGGTTTCATTGTCATTGCTGACGGATGGCGATCCGTGGTGACGTCATCGACGCCCCCACACCACACCACGCCGCCTTGGTTGCCCAACTTGCGACATCGAGCTGACGCACAGCGACTGGACGCCAGGCGCGCAATGAGCGATCCGACATCCTTCGCTTTTGCGCGCCACACGTCGTGTCGCAGCACATGTCAACCCTCCCTCACACGTCGGGTAATACACATTCTTCTGTTGTAAACATGCTCAGGTCAAGCATTCTCGTTCGCGCGGGTCATTTTTGTTTCGCTGCTGACTTTCGTTAGAGACCGTTCTAGGCACGAAATCGATGCTCACGCTGCATATGTGTGACGTGTCAGACGATCGCGCATCGCCGCGTTTAGCGAATATGAAAATGGAAAATTCTCTGTTCACCAACACAAAGCGCCTTCCGCGTGGAACACACTGATTCGTTCGCACGTTCGAGCGCTGCACTACATGAGATCCACCGTTTTGCGCGTCACAGCATCTATGTTGGAGATGGCGCCCAGGGGTGGATGTGGGCTGGCGCGCAGCGTTCAGCGCTCGTGCTTGGTCCGCCGCGCTCAGGGAAGACATCTTCCCTGGTCATACCCAATATTTTGGTGTCGGGCGGACCGGTGGTCTCGACGTCCACGAAGCCGGACGTGATGCGGGCAACAGCTTTGTCGCGCTCGAGCGAAGGTTGGGCCTTCCTTTACGACCCGAGCGGTGAAGTCGAATGTCCGCCCGGCGTCGAACGCGTCGGATGGTCACCGCTGACCACTTCGAAGTCGTGGGATGCGGCGGTTGTGACTGCGGACGCCATGGTTGGTGCCACGAGGCTGCACGGCCAGCGGAGCGGGGAACACCATTGGACCGAGCGCGCCAGCGCCCTCCTTTCGACCCTGATCCACGCCGCTGCCCTGGGAGAGCACGCGATGCGGGACGTGCTGCGCTGGATCGACCGTCACGACGGCAGCCCTGCCCTCGAGATCCTCGATTCGCACCCGGGGCACGATGAGGCCGCCACCGATCTCCTCGCCGGAATCGTCGCCACCGACCCCAGGGAGCAATCGGGCATCTGGTCCAGCGCCTCGGGCGTGCTCGCCGCGTATCGCACCGCATCCGCGATGGCTTCGACGACGATCCCGCCGATCGATTTCGAAACGTTCTGCTCGGGGCCGAACACCCTCTACCTCTGTTCGGCGGGCCGGCGTCAGCGCCAGTTCGCACCCCTCGTCGTCGCGACGATCGGCGACGTGCGCGACGCCACCTATGCGCGGTCTCGCGACGGACGCGAAGGCCCGCCAACCTTGCTCGCCCTCGACGAGGTGGCCAATATCGCCCCCGTTCCCGACCTGCCGGCCATGGTCAGCGAGGGAGCCGGCCAGGGACTGTTGGTGCTCGCCTGCCTGCAGGACCTGTCGCAGGCCCGGGCGCGCTGGGGTCAGGCGGCTGACGGGTTTCTCTCGCTGTTCGGCACGACCGTCGTCCTGCCTGGCATCGCGGACACGGCAACATTGCGCGATCTCAGCGCGCTCGCCGGCGACCGCGAGATCGTCTCGACCACGATCAGCCGTTCACTGGACCATTGGGGGCGCATCCGACCGTCGACATCTATGAGCCCGTCGCGCCAGCCGCGCCTCCCCGTCGACGCGGTGTCCCGTGGTGTGCACGGGCGCGCGCTGGTACTCGGTCCGGACAAAGACGTCACCGAGGTCGTCCTGACCCCGGCCCATGCGTTCTCGCCGTGGCGGGATCTGATTGGACGGGCCCGATCCCGCGGCGCCGTCGAGAGGGAGCCCCCAGCCCTGGGCCGCTAAGCGGGAATAGGTCGGGTCGGTCACCGGTCCAGTCCGAGCTCCATCGCGGCCGGAGCGCGCCGTCCAAGCCGCACACGCGCCGCGTCGAGCTGACGTGCCACGCGCAGGTGGTCCGCCAGTCGGGCCGGCGGCAGCGACGACAACGTGCGATCGTTGCCGAGCGGTTCGGCCGCCCGCTCGATTCCCCACCGCTCCCGATACCCGTCGATCGTCCGCGCCGCCGTCAACCACGTCTCGTGGCCCGCCGGATCTACCGGTCGAGGACCGAGCGCCCGCAGGTGGTGGTTCGCGGGCACCACGGATCGCCGGGCCATCAGCGTCTCGGCGACACCCAGCCGCGGCTCGGGCGCCCACAGATCGGTCACGCGGTCGAGCGACGCCGCCGGCACGCCGTCTCGGGCCGAGCCCGCGAAGGCAGCAACCACGTCGCGCCGGTGGGCCCCTCCGTGGGGCGTCAGCGCGATCACCCCGGCGAACCGGTGTTCGTCGTACGAACCGGAAACGGACGCAGAGTCCGGGCCCGGCGGCCGAAGGGGCACGAATATGTCCCGTTCGAGCTCCGGCCCCGCAAAGCCGGCCCGGCGCCGCCACTCCACGACGAGTTCGTCATACGGGGTCCCGGTCATCTTCGGAGGCCGCGTCGCCGCCCACGCCACGTGGCGGCCACGGGCTGACCGCGCTCCCGTCGAGAACGCGTGCATCCGCACATCGGCACTCCTCGACGAGAACTCGCCCATCACCGCCGGCGACACGCCGGCGATCTCCGAAGTCCGGCCCGGACCCGTCGCCGCTTCCCAGCGCACTCCGAGCGTCGCCGTCAGCCCGTACCGCAGATGCGCCTCGTAGACGCCGCCCGCCGCCGCTCGGTGCGCGTCGAGCCCACGCCCGTCGCACGCACTCCAGCGCCCGTCGGCGCCATGGACGGCGTTGACCACGACCACGTGGCTGTGCAGGTGCGGGTCGAGGTTCCGGTTGACCCCATGGGTAAAGACCGCGCCAGAGAACCCGGAGGTGCCGATGACCTCACGCTCCTCGTCCTCACGGCGCCATCGGGTCGCGCCCAACCCGTGCTGCTCCAGGTAGTGCAGCGCGCCTGCGACGGCCTCCGTATGCGCCGCCACGACCGCTCGTGCCACCTCTTCCCCACCCAACGCGAAGACGACGCTCGTCGACTTGGGCGCACTGAACGTCAGGTCGTAGCCCGCCACCCGCCGGCCGCCACCCGCCGGCAGCGGAAGAGGCCGGTTCGTCAGCGGATGCCGCCCCGCCAATAACGAGCGAAACTGCGCCGGCTCGACCGGTACGGCGCGGTCAAGTCCCAGATCACCCGCGGCCCCACCGATCCACCGGCCCCCCGGCCGGCCAAGCCAAGGCCCAGGCCCAGGCCCAGGCACCGGCAACTCCGCCGCCAGGTCGGCCAGGTAGTAGTCAGCCCGGCCCGCGCTGATCCGCCGAATCCCCAACATGGCCGTCCGAAGGCGACCGCATCGGCGCCAGCGTCCGCGTCCGTCTCCTCATCGCCGACCGAACGGTCGGCCCCTACGTCGTCCGGCGCAACTCCACGACGGGGATCACCCGGCCGCCCGTACGTTCCTGGTAATCACCGAACCCGGGCATCTGCACCACCTGCGCCTCGAACACCCGGTCACGCTCGGCGCCGGTCACCACGTGGGCGACCGCGGCGAATTGCTCGTCCCCGTACTCGACCTCGACCTCTGGATTCGCGACCACGTTGTAATACCAATCCGGGTTCGTCGGAGCCCCGCCCTTCGATGCGAACACGTACAACCGGCCGCCCTCGGGCAGCGTCGCCAAAGGGTTCGTCCGCCGCTTCCCGGATTTCGCCCCCGTCGTCGTCAGCAGCACGAGCGGCGCACCCGTGAAGGGGCCGCCGACGACACCCTGATTGGAACGGAACTCCTCGATAATCCCCGTATTGAAGTCGTTGACCTGGCTCATCCCGGGCAACCTACCGGGACGACGGCTACTGGTAGCGCGCCAGCACCCGCCGGGCCGCGTCCGCCGCCAGCCCCGTCAGCTCCGCCGGCCGTACCACCCGCGCCGCCGGCCCGAGCTGCAGCAACAGCCGCTCGAACCACGCCATCCCCGCGACGTCCAGCACCACGTCGGTGATCCGCCCGTCCCCGTCCCGCGTCACGGTCCGCACCGGCACCGACTCGGGCACCCACTGCGCCGACGGCCCCAGCCGCACGTGCACCTCGACCGCACCCGGCCCGGGCACGAACATCTCCTCCAACGGCCGGGCCCGCGGCTCCCGCGGCACCCCCGTCGCCCCGGACGCCCCGGACGCCCCGGACGACTCGACCTCGTCAGACGAACCCGAACCCGGGCCCGAGCCCGTCGTCGGCGCGTCGCGCACCGCAATGATCCGGTCCACCCTGAACCGCCGCATGTCCCCCGCTCGATGACACCACCCGTCCAAATACCAGTGCCCGTCGATCGTCATGACCTGCACCGGGTCGACCACCCGCGTCGTCAGCTCGTCCCGTGACCCAGACAAATAATCGATCTCGACCGACCGTCCCGCCTCCGTCGCCTCCCGCACCGCACCGAGAAAACCGGGCGCGTCCACGTCCAGGCCCACCGCGGCATGCGACCCCAACGCCGCGTCCAGCTTCGCCAGCGCCCTCGCCAACGCATCGTCGTCCGAGCCCGGCACCGCCAGCAACAAGCGCGCCGACGCCGCCACTGCGAACCCCTCCGCCGGCGTCAACGGCCGCGGCCGCCCGTACTCCTTGGGTAAGAACGCCCGCACCGACGTCTCCGACACCTCGATCTCCATGAGCGTGTCCGGTGTGTACGGCGGCGTACCGCAACACGCCGCCAACTCCAACTCCGCCACGAGCTCCTGCTCGCTCATCCCGAACCGCTTCGACACCTCGGCGATCGGCGCCTCCCCCACCTGCGCCAGCCATCCGATCACGGCCAACAACCTCCGTAACCGCCGGCTCGTCTCGGCTCCTGGCGCAGAACGAGGCGAGCCCGCCGCGCCGGTTCTGCCCTCATCGGACGCGGCGGTCACCACCTTCTCCGCCCCATCCGAACGACCGTCCGTCGGTGCCTCTGCCTCCGTCGCCGTCTCCGGCTCGGTCAGCGCGGTCAACCATGCGACGAGCTCGTCCCTGAACGCCTCGGGCTCGAGCACCGAGGCGTGGTCGGCGAGGCCGAGGACCCACGAACGGATCGAGGCGAAGGACGACACGGCGACGACGAGCTCGATACTGCCGTCCTCGTGACGAACCATGACCTTGTCCTCGCCGACCTGATCGGCGACGCGGCGGGCCTCGAGCGCGTCGACGAGGATGCGCATCTCGACCGGGTTCGCCGCCTCGGTGTCCCACGGCTCGTCGGGGAGCGCCGCCTCGACGTCGACGGCGCCCTCGCCCTCAGGCACGACGCCCTCGGCGCTGGCGGCCTCTCCCCGCGTGACGTCGCCCTCGATGCGGTCGACCCGGAACGTGCGCACGGCACTGCTATCGAGGTCCCATGCGACCAGGTACCAATGGCCGAACCGGAACCACAGTCCGAGCGGCGCCACGCGGCGATCGCGCCCGGTGCGGTACGAGAATGCCGCGGTGGCCTTCGTGCGTACCGCCTCGAAGAGGTCGATGAGCGCGGGCGTGGGGACCATCGATGCGATGGGCCGGACGTCACCGAGGCCGGTCGCGCCCAACTTCAGCAGCGCATCCCTCCCACTAGGATCGCCCAGGTGGACGCCGGCGACGGCGAGGTGCAGCGCGACCTGCTCGTCGGGCTCGAGTGCGAGGTCGGGCAGATAGAACTGGTCGCGGTCGATCCGGTACCCGTACTGCTCGTTGCCCGGCAGTCGTTCGGTGAGGACGGGGATGCCTTCGTCCCTGAGGAGTCGCTTGTCGCGTTCGAAGGCCTGACGGCGGGCCGCGTGTTCGGCGGGGTACCCCGGGACCTGGTGCGCGATGGCATCGAGCGTGAGGGGTTGCTGCGTCTCGAGCAGGACCAGGACGAGGTCCGTGACGCGCTCGAGCCTGTCCAACTTCGTGTTGGACGGGGTCGGGGCCGGGGGGGCGGTGGCCATCGGCACGAGCCTAAGACACCCGCCGGGACGTCCGTCACGTGACGACCGCCGTTTCCGGGCACCCACTCGACTGGCACCTGCACGTGGTGTGGCTGCTCGCCATCGTGGCCCTGATCGCGGGGTACGTGCGGCTGACGTGGACGTCGGGCTCCCGGTGGCCTGCGACGGTACGACAGAAGTTCCTCTTCGTCACCGGCGCCGTGCTCCTGGGCGCTTCCGTGACGTGGCCGCTCGGCGACCTCGCGGCGCACTGGCTCCTTCTGGCGTTGGTGTTTCAACG
>Ga0308309_10002529_pt1 | contig 10888 bp, 8 predicted proteins | sample HubBroMetageWFT5_FD_192491 | JGI IMG/M metagenome (GOLD analysis project Ga0308309, IMG submission 192491) | Warmed and freeze-thawed soil microbial communities from the Hubbard Brook experimental Forest, New Hampshire - Hubbard Brook CCASE Soil... | ecosystem: Environmental > Terrestrial > Soil... | reverse complement strand
TCACGAACGGTTTTTGTTACGAGAAGACTTGCCAGCCTTGCTCGAACGCGGCGAGCGCGAGTGGGCTGAACTCGTGGGACAAAAATAGTTTAAGCGATCGTAGCATGTGGAAAAAATAATAGGAGGAGTAATGAATCGGAATCGCCGGGACGTTTTGAAGAGTGGAAGTCTTGCGTTGCTGGGCGGCGGCTTGTTTCGCCGCATGGACAAGATTGACGGCATGCAGACGCAAGGGGCGGGCGGATCGCTGGCGGAAATCGTCAAGAGCCGCAGCACAGGCGCGAGCGAAAAGCTCCTGCTTGGCCCAACGCCCGGCGAGGAGGGGCCGCCGGAGCCGGCGAAAGTTGATCGGTTGCCGTTAGAGTGGAACAAGCAGACTGTTGCGCGCTTCAAGGAATCACTCGCGCACAAAAATATTCATGCATTCGTGGCGCGCGATCAGTTGAATATTATTTATTTGACGGGCTATTGGCACACGCACACGGAGCGGCCGCAAGTGGTTTTCATGAACAAGGACGATGCGGACCCGTGGTTTCTCTATCCGGCGCTGGACCGCAATTTGGTGAAAGGCTGGTGGTTTGGCGGCGGCTGGGAATATTTCGACACGAAACACGCCGAAGGCGGTTTCCCGGAGCAAGGGAAAGTCGTCCAGGGCAAGACCGTTGATTTGTTCCAGATGCTTCTCGAAGGAATGAAAGCGAAAGGCATTCAGGGAAACAAAATCGGCATAGACGGAAAGCTCTACGCGGACGAATTGGCGACGGCGAAGAAAATTCTGCCGAAAATAAAGTTTGTGGACGTAAGCGACACACTGCTGGATATGCGCGAAGTGAAAACTCCCGAGGAGCTTGCGTTAACCAGGCGCGCGTACACCTATTTTGACCGCGCCCACGCTTATGCGCGCGACTACTTTCTGACCTACGGAACGGACGTCACGGATTATGAGGTCGCCGTTGCCAGCACGTTCTGGATCAACAATGTGCTCCTGGCGGATTTGGACCTGGCCGGTGGCTTGCCGCACCACGGCGTCGCCGCGACCGTCGAAATCGATTGCCGCGTTGGGCGGCTTTGTGCGTATCCGCATCCGAATCAGCCGCGCTTCAACCGCATTAAGCGCAACATGCCGCTGCAGGTCGATGGCGATGCATATATCGGCGGACACGGCGGAGAAAACTACCGCATGTACATCCTCGCGGATAACGCCGGCCAATTCGATGCGCACATGCAAAAGCTCTGGGAAGTGAGCCAACACACCTGCGACATGCAAGTGGCATTGCAAAAGGAAGGAGCCACGTGCTCGAGCGTCGCCTTTGAAATTCACAAGTATCAGGTAGCGCAGGGAATGCAAGACTACATTTACCATCGCCCGGGGCACGGAGAAGGATCCGAAGGACACCAACCACCTTATCTCTCTCTTGGCGACTACACTGTCTTGAAGAAGAACATGTGTTTTTCCGAAGAACCGGGGCTTTACGATCCTAAAGCAGGAGTCGGATTTAACTGGAGCGATCACGTTGTCACTGGCGTGAAGTCCGGATACCGCATGAGCCGCGTCCCGTACTCGAAAGAGTGGAGCTGGGTGAAAATTTGAAGTAATGAAGTAATGGGATAGCGACGCAAAGAAGTAATAGCAGGACGCAGGCGCGTCGGAGCTGGATGTTGTTCTTGCTTGCGTGCGTCCTTGAAACACTCTCCACCGTTGGCGCCAAACTTCCGTTTGGCGTTCATCACGGCTCGGTCTGAGAGCTCGACTTGCATTTCGCTCCAACCAATGGCGCAGTTCGGCTAAGAGGCTCGGCTATTCCTCGCATCAATCGATAAGATCGAAGTCGGCAAGTTCAGGCTGAGGCGTATTCACAGCGAGCGGTGCTGGCGCGCGCGATAAGAGATAGACTCGATGGGGTATGGTCTGAATGGGTTGAGAGGAAATGTGGCTGAGCCAAAGGCGGAGTACGAGAAAAGGCTGGAAAAATACCTGAGCGCCATTGCCGAAAAGGATCGCGTCCACTTACGGGTGGGATACGCGAAGTTGGCGGTGATTGCGTCGGGGTTGCTGCTGCTCTGGAGTGTTCTGGCGAACCACCTGCCACAGGCGTTCTGGTTGATCGTGCCGATTGCGGCTTATCTTTTGCTGACGATTTTGCATGGGCGCGTCTTGCGGGCGAAAGCAAGGGCGAATACGGCCGCGGATTTTTATCGCAAAGGAATTGCGCGAATCGAGGATCGCTGGGCCGGAGGCGGGCAAACAGGAGAGCGTTTTCGCGATACGAATCACGTCTACGCGGAGGATTTGGATCTTTTCGGGCCCGGGTGCCTTTTCGAATTGCTTTCGACGGCGCGGTTGCCGATGGGTGAGAACCGCCTGGCAAATTGGTTATGCGAAGGATCAGAGATCGGCGCGATTCTGGAGCGGCAGAAATTAATAGAAGAGCTGAGAGAAAAACTGGACTTGCGCGAGGACCTGGCTGTGACCGGAGAGGATCTAAGGGCGCGCTTGGATCCGGAGTCCTTGATCGACTGGGCGGAGGGGAAATCGATTTTGCCTGAAGGAGCGTGGCGCATCATAGCAGCTTTGATGGCGATCGCAGCGGGCGCGGGGCTCTTCTACTACCTGGAGACCGCAACACTATGGGCGCTTTTGAGTGTGATGGCGGTCGAGGCCATCGTTTTGGCGTGGCTGCGGCGCAAGGCACACACGGTCATCGAGGGAGTGGATTGCAACGCGGAAGGGTTGCTGCTTTTTTCGGAAATTCTGGAACGGTTGGAGCGCGAGCCGTTGGCTTCGCCGCGCTTGCGTGAATTTGCGGCGGAGCTAAAAGGAGAAAACGAGCCGGCTTCGCGAGCGATTCGAAAATTCGCGCGCATTGTCTATTGGATTGACGCCAGCGACGGCGTGCTCGCGAAGATGGCTGAGCTGCCGTTTCTTTATAGTGTGCAGATTGGCATGGCCGCGGAGGCGTGGAGGAGCCGTTGGGGCGCGAAGATCCGGCGATGGGCGGAGTTAACAGGAGAGATGGAAGCGCTGCTCTCGCTGGCGACCTATTCCTACGAGCATCCTGCGGATCCGTTTCCTGAATTTGTTGGAGCGAAAGAAGGCCTTGGATTTTTTGACGGCGAGGAATTGGGACATCCATTGATTGCGGCTGAGAAAAGTGTGCGGAACAGCGTGCGGCTCGATGCACAGACGCGCGTCCTGCTTGTGAGCGGATCGAACATGTCCGGGAAGAGCACGCTCTTGCGCGTCGTGGGAATCAACACCGTCCTTGCGATGACGGGCGCCCCCATCCGGGCAAAGCGTTTGCAGTTAACTCCACTGAAGATTGGAACACGCATCCGAAGCACGGACTCGCTGCAAGAGGGGCGATCGAGTTTTTATACGGAAATCCTGCACATCCGAAAAGTGTTCGAGACCGCGAACGGATTGGTGCCCATGGTCTTTTTGTTCGATGAATTGCTCGAAGGAACAAATTCGAAAGACCGGCGAATCGGAGCGGAGGGGCTGATTCAGGGCCTGCTGAAGCGGCGGGCGATCGGGATCGTGACGACGCACGATTTGGCCTTGACGGAAATCGCGGCGGCCGTGGGAAACGTTATGCGCAACATGCACCTCGAGGATCAAGTAGTGGACGGCAAGATGCGGTTTGATTACAAATTGCGCGACGGAGTGGTGGAGAAAAGCAACGCGCTGGAATTGATGCGGCTGATTGGGCTGGATACGTAGCCCAACGCTGGCACTCGTTTGACGATTGACGAAAGCACCAAGAACAGATCCCTTGCGGGAAGATCGGAATCCTCGACCTTCCTCTCGAAATGACGCCTTAAGAAAGCAGATACGTCATGCGGCAGCGATGCGGCGGATCAGGTCTTCTTGTTCAGCTTTACTCTCAGCGCCGATAGTAAAAGCATCGAGAAGATTGAGAGAGAGCGCGAAATTCAAAGCTTCGTCCTGACGGTCGCGCATTGCGCCTTGTCCGAGGATCTTCATCCCAATAATGCCCTTCCCCGCGGCTCGCATTTCCTTGATAACGCTCACGACGGTGTCCGGATCGGCATCCATCATTGCGCCAATGGGATTGATGCGGACTAGATGGACCTCCACCCAGGAAGACTTGGTAGCGGCGCGCAAAGCTTCGATCGAGTGGCACGAGCAGCCGTGAGCGCGAATGATGCCCTTCTCCTTCGCTTCGGAGAGAACGTCCATGACGCCTTTGTAGCGATCGGTCCAGTCGCCTTCCGTGAGGCAATGCATGAGGCAAATGTCGAGGTGATCTGTGCCGAGCTCGCGGCGAAAGCGCTCGAGATCCGCGCGCGCGGAGGCGGCGTCGCGCGCCCAGGTCTTAGTGAGGACGGTGACGTTATCCCGAGGAACATGCTTGAGAGCTTCGGCAACGTGGGGATGGCTGCCGTAGGAGTCGGCCGAATCGAAGAAGCGCAGGCCGTGGTCATAGCCGTTACGGAGAAGGTCGGAAAGACCCTGGATGCCGAGCGCGGTCTGGTGAGAATGATGACCAGAGCCAACGGTTCCAGTGCCCATGGCAAGACGGCTGGTTTGGATGCCGGTCTTGCCGAGCGTAATAGTGTCGGACGCGTTAAATTTTCGCGGAAGGGGCTTGAGGGCTAGAGCGCGGCCCCGCTGGGGGAAGGCGGCGGAGTGGAGCCAAGCTGTTCCCGCAGCGCAGGCGGAGCGAAGGAGAAATTCGCGGCGTTTCATGCGGCCTCCTCAGAAACGTCTTTCTATGGAATGGGATGGTACACCCACATGGACGGATGGATACGGGCCGCGGTTATCAAGCATTGAAGCGGTGCTAAATAAAAGAAGGGTGCTTAATTGAATGGCGAGGCCGGGGAATTAGTTTCGCCACCTTGCGGGAGACGCGCTTCGAGGGACAGATTCGTGCGAATGAGCGATTCGACCTGGTTCCAAACAGCTGGATCACACTCAATTTGGATGTGAGGTTTCATAAAAAGGCGGTCCCACCAGGGATATTGACCGCAACTGAGGGGCTTTGCTTTGTAGTCCGAGCGAAAATTTCCGAGGATGCGGGTGCGCGCGGGATTAGCAGCGCGAATTTGCGCTTGGCCGTGGAGCATGCCATCGAGCTGATAAAAATTGATCGCCTGAGCAACATTGGCAGGGATGACGGCGTCATCTTCGCCCCTCTTGGACACACTATCCACCTGGATAGTGAGAAGCACAGGAACGCCGTCTTTCTCTAACAGGCGGGCAAGCTCGACAGTTTCTGAGGCACCCCAGCTGTGCCCAAAAATAATGATATGAGCGTTCTGCTTTTCTTCGGACGTGAGCTTCCCATCACCATTAGTGTCCAGCAACCGTAGAACAGCCTGGTGGGCATCGTTTCCACGGTGATTCTCAAACGTCTGAACGTAGAGTGCGGAAGCATATTCTTCGCGTAACCGCTCGACAAGTTGGACTTCTGTATGGACACGATCATCGTGCCGAACGTAGCCACCGACAAATCCAATCACGATAAATGGTGGAACCGAGGAAACAGTTGCAGGGATAGCTGGGGGCTGAGAACCCGCCTCACCAGAGACGAGGACCGCAGAAAAAATCAAGAACAAGACCCGCATCGAGGGAAGCATTCGCTACACCGCGACAGGCAACCTACATCAGTACAGATGAACGGGACAAGACTAAAGTTGCGCAAAATGAAAAAGAAGAAAATGGTACGGGGTGGTAGGGGAAAATAGGAAAAATGCTTTAGTACTCACAGGACCAGGTCCCCTGGTTTACGGCATCGGGCTAAACGACACCGCCGTGGCGCGGGTGTTTCCCGAAGGCAGGTTGTTGTTGGCGGCAGTCGAAGTCGCGCTGTGCATCCGAGCCGCCTCCAGCAGAGCCCAATCGTTCTTGAAATCCGGCATAATTTCGCGGCTGTGCTTGGGGCTCTTCAAATAGTGCTCGGCTCGCGCCAAAGTCAGTGCATAGGCCCATTGTGAGTCGCTGCCAAAAGCAAAAATATTGCTTGCGCTTAGACCAAGCCTCGAAGGCTTGCCGCCTTGCGAGAGATCCAACCAGAGGCTTCCATTGCCGTCGACGGAGAGCGTCCCATTGTGATCGAGGTACTTATACAAACGGCCTAGAAAATCGGAGTTAGGAATGATTTCGCGGGTGATGGCATCGTTTGTCAGGGCTCCAAAGGCCTCGCGATATTCCTTCCATTCTTTCGTGGTACCCACAAGATCGGCGCTCTCTTGACTAACAACCGCTTCAAGTTGCTCTTCGCGCCAGACGTCGTTCTCTGCTTTCGCTTCCCGGATTTCTAGTCTGATGTCCGCCGCCTCCGCAGTGGGATGCTGCTCTAATTCATGCTCGGGATTAAAGCGCCCCGTAAGCAGATAAGAAGCGGCCATGAAGGGCAGTTCGTGGTCTGCAAAAAGGATCATTGGCACGAGGAGCTTTTTAGAGTGGTACAGCTGTTCCGTCGCGTTGCGGCACTCGGTGCTGCGCTTGATGGTGCCGGGCAGCTGCGCGAAGTGCAGCACCCGAAGGTGAGCTTCCGGATGGCGCTCGGCAAAGTGTGTGAAAGAGCGCGCGATGGCTTTCGGCGTGATCAAGCCGAAATCATTAAGATAGTCGGCCCTGGCCGCGTGGGGATAATAAGTGTTAAGGACACGACGGGAAAATGTGGCGCAGTTTTTCGTGATGCCGTTGAAGTGATTCTGGTTCGGGAGAGAATTGAATTCCGCGATCAGCGCGCTGTCCTGCTCGATAGATGTTTCAACCACGAAAATATAAATGCTGCGCTCGAGAGTGGCGCCAACCATCTCGCGCCATTCGGCTTTCCCGCTCGTGCGGCAAGTGGGACTGTCACAGTAACCGGCAAGAAATTTTGCCCGGTATCTTTCCTCGAGAGCGTGCTTAATTTTTTGCGAGCCAAAAAGCGGCCGGTTCTGCGGGTCCTCGACACCATATAAGTAGACGGACAGCGGCACAATGTTCCATTCAAACGGCTGATCCTCGCCCAAAGTTGTGTAGTTGCTCATGACCGAGCCCTGCTCGTCGGGACGGCACAGGCGGAGCTTTACAGGCGATTCCGCGCAGATTCGAGAGAAATACACGGCGCTATGCCCCGATCCTGAGATTCTGGCGAAACTCGTATCCAGGGACTCGTTGAGAAGCACCCCCACATCTCCATAAGCGGGTGAAACGCCTAGACATACGAAGAGGAGTACTAGAACCGCAGCCGATTGGAAGACGATCCCTAGCCGGGTAGGCCGCAGGCAGGCCGGTGCGATGCAACTGCGCATAGTAGTCAGCTTGGCCATCGCAATCGGTCTCCTTTCTGCTGAAAGCTCAGGCTACAAGTTTACCCTACCGGGAGGAATCAAGGGATTGGTGTACGGGCCGGGCTAATAGTGCTTTAGGCAAAGAATATCCCGCACCAAAGGACAGGTCACTTTCCGTAACTTATTGAAAAATAATGATCTACCATAAATTAGGACGCCGCGGGGCGGCATCAGGTTGCCCACTGGCGTGGGGTGGCGATGGCTCAGTCAGCGGGCGAATCTGCAGAATACAACTGGATGGAGAGCTGTTTTGGTCCCCTGTCGAAGAACCCAAATGGGAGAGGGACTTCTAGGGCTGGCAATTGCGGTTAGGGACCTTTGTAGTGTATTGGGTTACTGGTCTGACCCGGATATTGTCAGGAAGAGACCCTCCTCCCAATCCAGATCCACAATACCCAGGATACTCTTCCAGCTTTGTCATAATGGATTTTTCCTCTCCGCGCCATCCGCGCCGGCGTGTTTTTAGGGGACAGGCAAAAGCCATGCTTTGCTGGAGATAAGTCGTCTGTTAGAATGAAAAGCTCAGTATTGCAACTTCTAGAGCAAATTTCTGGCTGCACAGACAGCCTAAGTAGGAAAAACAATGGCACTGAAGTGTGAACTTTGCAGCAAAGGGCCGCATTTTGGCAACGTAATCAGTCACGCGAACAATACAAGGCGTAGACGGTGGAATCCGAATCTAAAGCGCGTCCACGCGTTGGTGGACGGCGCCAGAAAGCATATTCGAGTTTGCACGGCCTGCATCCGCGCGGGCCGCGTCAAGAAAGCGGCCTGAGCACCACACCTTGAACCCTTCCCAAGCCAAGATCAGCGTGGCTGTGCGTTCGCACGGCACCCTGCATGGGCTGGCTCGCGCTGCGGCGCTGTTGCCCGTAGTGGCTATGGCGCTCGCCTTGGGCGCGGGGTGCAAGCAAAAGGCTCAGCCTTCGCCCGATGTGTGGGCCGTGGTGAACGGGCAAGAGATCAAACGCGATGACGTGGACAAGTACTATCGGACACGGGTGAATCCCGACGGGCAGGAGCCTTCGCAAGAAGAAGCTCTGTCGCTGAAATTAAACGTTCTGGAAGAGCTCATCAACAATGAGATCCTGCTCGAGCGGGCAAAAAAACTGAACCTCGAAGCAAGCGACGGTGAAGTGGAAGACAAATTCACCGAGATGAAGAGCCCTTACACCGAGGATGAGTTTCAGAGACAGTTGAAAGATCGCGGCGTTTCGGTAGACGACTTGAAGCGTGACTTGCGAAGGCAGCTTTCCATCACGAAGCTTCTAAACCGCGAAGTGGTGGCGAAAATATCGATCACCGATCAGGACGTCACCGACACCTATAACGCGAATAAAGCGCAATTCAACGTCGTGGAGCCGCGTTACCGCATATCCGAAATCGTTGTGACGCCGCGCAAGGAACCGCAGATTCGCAACTTAAAGAATGACGACGCGACCAACGAGGTCGAAGCCGAGCGCAAAGTAAAAATGCTCGAGGACAAGCTCAACAGCGGCGCTGACTTTGCGCAACTGGCCATGGACTACTCCGAGGACATGAACTCCTCGGCCATGGGCGGAGACCTGGGGTATGTGCCGGAATCGGCGTTGAACCAGTCTGATGCGACTCTAAAGAGAATCGTGATGGGAATGAAGCCCGGGCAGGTGAGCCCACCGCTTCCCATTCAGTCCAAGGAAGGCCCGCGCATCGTTATTTTGAAACTCATTACGCGTGAGTCACCCGGTCAACGCAATATTTCTGACCCGCAAGTGCAGCAGACGATTCGCGACACCCTGCGCAGCCACAAGGAACAGTTGCTCCGCGCCGCGTACCTGACGATTGCGCGTGACGACTCGCGAGTGACGAACTACCTCGCGCAACAAGTGATCGAAGCCGCGGGCAAGCTGCCCGGTGCGGCGAAAACAGACTTCCCCGCCAAATCATCGGGGCACTAATTTTCTAGCCACCGATTGCCTGATTGTCGCACCATTTTCCGAGTGTCTATCCGACCATCGTGCGTCGCAGCGATTCGCGCCTCATTCCTTCCAGAGTTTCCCCTTTGCTTTCGTAAGCGCGGGCGAGGCCGGCCGCAGCTAGCGGCATCCCTTATCCTCATGGCAGCTCAGGAAATGACGCAGAGTGCATCGCCTGCGTTAACCGGCTGGCCTTCTTTGACATGGAGGCGCTCCACGGTGCCGCCTTTTGGCGAACGAATTTCGTTTTGCATCTTCATCGCCTCCACAACGAGCAAACCCTGGCCGGCTTCGACTCTGTCGCCCACTTCGACAAGGACGCGGACGACTTTGCCGGGCATGGCAGCGACGACTTGCTGGCGCCCTTCCGCTTCAAGTAAGCCATGTCGCCGGCCGCGCCACGCGCGAGGATCGGCAACTTCGGCAGTAAATTCCTGCAAGTCGGTCTGTAGTTTGAGCACACCATCCGTCGAGTGAGTCACTCGAACTTCGTACGATTGACCGTCGAGAAGAAGGGAGAGCGTGTTTGGGTCGAGTTCGACAGCGTCCGCATTGACTGCATGGCCGTCGAGCGTGATTTTCCAGCGGCCCCCGTCGCGTTCAAGTTCAACGGTGCGTAATTTCTTGCCAGAAGTACCTGTGAGCTGGACTTCAAATCTCATGGCAGCCGATCCAACTGTTGGCGACGGCCTTCTTGCTTCCAACGAGAAGGCGGAGAAGATTTCTGGCTTCGCGAAGAAGGGCCCGAGTGTTTGTCTTGCTGCTCGGCTTGCCAAAGAGCAGCGGCGATGGCTGCGGCATCGACGGCGCGGTCCGTCTTCGGATCTTCCTGCGGAGAGTGCGCGGGGAACGGCGCTCGCGGAAGCAATTCGTCCAGCCACTTGGTGTGGATTTCTCCGCGAAGAAAATCAGGCTCGGCAAGAATGCGGCGGAAAAGACCAGCGTTGGTCTTGATGCCTGTGATGCTGTACTCCTCGAGAGCCCTGCGAAGCCGAGCGATGGTTTCTTCGCGGCTGTTGCCCCAGGCAATCAATTTGCTCAGAAGCGGATCGTAGTCCATCGGAACGGTCCAACCCTCATACACGCCCTCATCAAGGCGTATGCCGGGACCACTCGGCGCATGCTGAGAAACAATCTTTCCGGGCGATGGGAAAAAATTATTGTCTGGATCTTCGGCGTAGAGGCGCACTTCCATGGCGTGTCCGCGTGGCGTGATCGTCTCCCAGGCAAACGGAAGCCGGTGGCCGGCGGCGATGGCGATTTGCAGCTTCACCAAATCGAGCCCTGTGACCTGCTCGGTGACGGGATGCTCGACCTGCAGGCGCGTGTTCACCTCGAGAAAATAAAAATTGAGATGGGCGTCCACAAGGAATTCCACGGTTCCGGCGTTGACGTACCCCCCCGCCCGCGCAAGGCGGACGGCAGCATCGCCCATTTTCTTGCGCAGCTCCGGTGTAATGACGAGCGAAGGAGCTTCTTCAATCACTTTTTGATGGCGCCGCTGAACGGAGCATTCGCGCTCCCCGAGCGAGACAACGCGCCCGTGGGAGTCCGCCAGAATCTGAATCTCGATGTGACGCGGCTTTTCGAGATATTTTTCGAGATAGAGTCGTGCATCGCCA
>Ga0308309_10002526_pt1 | contig 10891 bp, 8 predicted proteins | sample HubBroMetageWFT5_FD_192491 | JGI IMG/M metagenome (GOLD analysis project Ga0308309, IMG submission 192491) | Warmed and freeze-thawed soil microbial communities from the Hubbard Brook experimental Forest, New Hampshire - Hubbard Brook CCASE Soil... | ecosystem: Environmental > Terrestrial > Soil... | reverse complement strand
GTGCCAGGCTGTCGCGCTTTCCGCGATCGATCTCGGCAAATCGCATCGGCAATTCGACATTTTCCGCGAGAGTCATGGTTGGAATCAAATTGAACGATTGGAAGACCATCCCGACAGTATGCAGGCGATACTTGGCAAGGTCTTCGCGAGACAGTTTCGCGAGATCGCGCTCCTGAACGACCACGCTGCCCGAAGTAGGGCGGTCGAGGCCGGCGATCAAATTCAGAACCGAAGACTTCCCAGAGCCAGAGCTACCGAGCAAAGCGACGAATTCACCGGAGCGCACTTCGAGCGTGACGCCATCGACGGCACGAATGAGCGTTTCGCCCATGAGGTAGTGGCGACAAAGCTGTTCCGCGCGAATCGCTGGTCTGGCGTTATTTGAGTTCTGAAGGGAAATGCTCTGTCCGGCCATGCGTCAGCGAACTTCTCCTTTCAGCACGCGGAGCGCATCCGTCGCCTTCACTTCGCCGGAGCGGGCAGGGCCCGTGGTACTGTCTCCATTCGTCTCCGACAGATCCCCTTCGCCGGGTGCAAGAAATAGATTTTCCTCCACTCCATGCTGCTTGGTATAGAGATCGTAATAACGCCCTTGTGCGGCGTAAAGTTGCTCATGCGTGCCGCGTTCCACGATCTGTCCCTGCTCCATCACCAGGATCTGGTCGGCGCGGCGGATCGTCGACAGCCGGTGTGCGATCACAAACGTCGTCCTGCCGTGCATGAGATAAGAAAGTCCGTGCTGGATCATTTCCTCTGATTCGGAGTCCAGACTTGAAGTTGCTTCGTCGAGAATCAGGATGCGCGGCTCCGCCAAAATAGCGCGCGCGATCGAAATGCGCTGCCGCTGCCCGCCGGAGAGCTTCACGCCGCGTTCTCCGACCACCGTGTCATATTTATCGGCAAAGGATTCGGCGAACTCGTCCACTCGCGCTATCCGGCAGGCTCGCAAGATATCCTCTTCGCTCGCTCCAGGGCGCGAAAATGAAACATTTTCGCGAATAGTTCCATCAAACAAAAACGACTCCTGCAACACCACACCAAGGCGCGTTCGATAAGAATCGAGCCGCACCTTGCTCAAGTCGGTGCCATCTACAGAAAGTTTTCCCTTGGTCGGTACGTAAAAAGCGGAAATCAATCCAATGGTTGTGGACTTGCCCGATCCGGAAGAGCCTACCAGCGCAGTCACCGATCCGGGTTCAGCGCGGAAGGAAATATTGTGCAGTACCTGGTGAACACCATCGTAGCTGAAGCTGACATCATCGAACTCGATTCGTCCTATAATGTCGCGCAGCGCCACGGAACGATTCGGATCCTGATCTTCCGGCCGCTCCCGTAGGATCTCCTGTGTTCGTTCAAGTCCGGCCAACGCTTCGGTAAGTTGCGTCCCAATGGAAACGATCTGCATAATGGGCGCAACCAGAAAGCCCAGAAGCAACGTGTATGAGAAGAACCCGCCGACGGTTAGCGTGCCCGCGGCGATTTGATGTGTGCCTACGTACATCGTAACCGCCCCGACCACCCCCAACAGCACACTCGCCGACAGGCTCATGACCGATGTAGCGGTAAGAGTGCGCATGACGTTATCTAGCAATCGGCGCACGCCGCTGGAAAAAATCGCCTCCTCGCGTTCTTCCGCATGATATCCCTTGATAACCCGCACGCCGCCCAGCGACTCGGTCAGGCGGCCCGTAACCTCGGCATTAATCTTTGAGCGCTCCCGAAAAATCGGTCGGATGGTCGCGAATGCTTTGTTCAGTGCCACAGCGAAACACGCTAGTGAGCCGACAGCGATCATCGTCATCTGCGGACTGGTGCGGAACAACAATACGAGTGCAATTCCGGAAGTGACCAATCCCCCCGCGAAATCAACAAGGCCCGTGCCCAGCAGATTCCTCACGCCTTCCACATCGCTCATAATTCGCGAAACCAGATTGCCGGTTTTGTTGGCATCATAAAAGGCGACCGGTAAACGAGAGATATGAATCTGCACTTGTTCGCGCAACTCTGCGATCAAGCGCTGGGCCGCCTTCGACAACAACTGCGTCAGCGAAAAGGAAGTCAGACCCTGAATCAAGGTGGCCGCCAGCACAAACAGAACCAGAGGCCGCAACTGGTCCATGTGATGTTTATTGATGACCGTGTCGATGAGGAATTTGGTCGAATACGGCAATACGAGAGCGGCGACGCGGTTGACGATCATCAGCCCGGAGCCCAGGGTCAGAAGCCAGCGCCGCGGACGCATCAGCTTCCATACTTCCGGCAAGACGGCGCGGAGTCTGACGGCTTTTGGTATCTTCTGGGCTGCCTTAGGATCGCTACTCAATCTCTACTTGGACTCCGCAAGACCTGAATTCGCTTCATTATTACTGCACTCTGGAAGTGCGTAGCCGGTCGTTGTATGCTCGTGGCGTGTCACGTCCGCCTGCGCCGGAGCGCTCTCCAACCCTCGGTCTGTTGCTCGGCCTCGTCGTCACTCTCGCGGCGGTTCTGGCATACTCCGCTTATATCACCTGGCAAGTGGCTGGCTTGCGCAAACTTCAGGCCGACCTGATTGATCGCAATCGTAGAGATTCGTTACAGTTGTTGCGAATCCAGAACGACTTGAACCTGCTCGCCGTCGCCATGCGCGACATGCTTGACAACGATGAACCATATCCCCTGACGGCGTGGTCGGCTCAGTTTCAGCGCATCCATGTCGATCTTGATGACGCGATGCGGTTGGAAGCCGCTCTGGCTTCAACCAGCCGGACCCGCGAGCAGAGTGAAACGCTGTCCACTTCGCTGGCGCAGTTCTGGGACGCGGTCGGCCGCGTCTTTGCGGAGGCGGCCCAAGGTAAAGAAAAGGAAGCCAGAGAACAGATTCAGCTCTCGTTGCAGGCGCGGCAAGCCGCTCTAAGCACGACTGTGGCGCGGCTCCTGGTGGAGAACAGCGATAACGAAGAACAGGCGCTAGAGCGAGTGGTCCGGATTTACGACCGCGTGCAGGGCCAGGTATATGTTTTTCTGGCCGCTACACTGGCGGCGATTTTGCTTACCGGCTATTCCATGATCCGCTGGAATCGGCGGCTCTTCGCCCGCATGGCCGAACTTTCCGAGCGTCGCAGCGAGCTGGCGCAGAAACTGATCGCGACCCAGGAATCAACTCTGCGCTATATTTCTCGTGAATTGCACGACGAATTCGGCCAGATACTGACCGCAATGGGATCGATGCTTGGTCGGGCCGGAGCTCACGCGCCGGAAGGCTCGTCTTTGCGGGAAGACTTGCAGGAAGTCCGCCAGATCGCGCAGGACACGCTGGAGCGCGTCAGGACTTTGTCGCAGGCCCTGCATCCCGTAATGCTGGATGAGGCTGGGTTGGAGGCCACGCTCGATTGGTATATCCCTACCGTGGAAAAGCAGACGGGAATTACCATATCCTATGAAAAACTGGGCGCCCGCTTCGAGGTGAGCGGCAGCGCCGCGGTGCAGACGTACCGCGTGCTACAAGAAGCGTTAAACAATGTTGCGCGGCACTCCGGCGCAAAGCAGGCTTGGGTAAGATTACGTTTCTTGCCCGCGGCGCTTGAACTGGAAGTGGAAGATCGCGGAAGCGGCTTTGTCGCGCAGCCTGCGAAGCATGGAATTGGACTTGTCGCCATGCGCGAGCGTGCCGAGTTGTTGGGCGGCAAAGTTACGATTTCCACTCCCGCTGCCGGCGGCACGCTGGTGCACTTGCTTGTTCCGCGGGAAAGCATGGATGCTGGCGCAATTGAATCCAGCAATGTCCTAGCTAAAAACGAGAAGAGTCCCTATGCCGAAAAAAATCAGGGTGCTGCTGGTCGATGATCACAGCCTGGTCAGACGCGGCTTCCGCCGCATGCTGGAGGACGAGCCAGATATTGAAGTTATTGGCGAAGCCGGAGACGGCGAAGACGCCATCGAACTGGCGCGCGCCTTAAAACCCCACGTCGTCGTGATGGATTGTGCTCTGCCTAAAATGAACGGTCTCGATGCGACCCGGCAGATTCTTGCGGAGCGCCCTGAGACTGCGGTTCTGATGCTCAGCATGCACGCAGAAAACACCTGGGTGCGGCAGGCTGTTGATGCCGGGGCTAAGGGCTACATTCTTAAGAACGCGATGAATCTGGAATTGGGTCCAGCCGTCCGTCGCGTCTCGACCGGAGACACTATCTTTGATCCGCAGGTAGAGCAATCGCCCAGCCTGAAGGGGGAACGCAGCGATAGCCTGACCCCGCGTGAACTCGAAGTCTTGCGGATGATCGTCGGTGGACGGTCGAACAAGGAAATCGCTGTGTCGCTTGATCTCAGCGCGAACACGGTCGCCGTACACCGTGCCAACATCATGAACGCACTCGGCATTCACAAAACTGCTGAGCTTGTGGTGTATGCCATTCGCGCCGGGTTGGTCAACGTTCCATGAACCGCAGATCGTTTCTGGCGGGCATGGCTGGACTTTCGGCCTCAAGATTGACGCTGTTGCGGGCTTTGAGTGCGGCGGGAGGACCGGCGACCGGAGCGGGGTTGCGCTTTGTCGATATAACTTCTACTGCCGGGATTTCATTCCAGCACAATAGCGGAGCCTTCGGCGGAAAGTTCCTGCCCGAAACCCTCGGCTCCGGGTGCGCTTTTCTCGATTATGATCGTGACGGCTGGCAAGACATTCTTCTCGTCAATGGAATGGACTGGCCCGGCCACAAACAGAGGCGCTCAACGCTTCGCCTCTACCGCAATAACCACAATGGAACCTTTACGGATGTCACCTCCCGCGCCGGGCTGGATATTGAACTCTATGGCATGGGAGTTGCGGTCGGCGATTATGACAACGACGGATTCCCCGACATCCTGATCACTTGCGTTGGACAAAACCGTCTTTTCCACAACACCGGCAAAGGATCTTTTGTTGATGTTACCGAGGCCACTGGTTTGGGAAAGCGCGTTGGGTTCAGTACATCCGCACTCTGGTTTGATTACGACCGCGACGGCCTGCTCGATCTCTTTGTCTGCAACTACGTCAAGTGGTCGCCCGAGCACGACGTTTTCTGCAGCCTCGATGGCAAGCACAAATCCTACTGCACGCCCGAAGCTTATCGGGGGGAGACTTGCTGGCTATTTCACAATCGCGGCAATGGCACGTTCGAAGATGTCACGGCTTCCAGCGGCATTTTCGACAGCAGTTCCAAGTCTCTGGGTGTCGCAATGCTCGATGACGGCCAGAGCGGATGGCCCGATCTACTGGTCGCCAACGACACTCAACCCAACAAGCTTTATCGGAACCAGCGCAATGGAACTTTCAAAGACGCTGCTGTGGAAGCTGGGCTGGCTTTTAGCGCCGAGGGCAAAGCCCGCGCCGGCATGGGTGTGGACGTAGGTGATTTCAGAAACTCAGGTCATCCCGGCGTTGCCATCACAAACTTCGATAACGAAATGACCGGACTCTACGAATCTGGCGGCAAGGGCTACGAAGACATCGCAACGCAAGCCGGCATTGGCATGGCCTCCAAGAACAGTCTGGGCTTTGGGTGCGCTTTTTTCGACGCCGACCTGGACGGCTGGCTCGACCTTGCCATCGCCAACGGCCACATCGACGAGACGGTCCGCAACATTCGTGGAAACGTGGGCTACGCGCAGCCTCCATTCTTGTTTCTCGACAATGGCAAAGGCGGTTTTCGTGATGTCGCTGCGGAAGTGGGTGGTGGATTCGAGCAGCCGAAAGTTGGCCGCGGATTGGCCTTCGCCGATTTCGATCGCGATGGCGATCTCGACCTGCTGCTGACAACGAATCACGGCCCCGCCTATGTATATCGCAACGACCAGCTTGCCGGAAATCGCAGCATTCGCTTTCGGCTGGTCGGTACCAAGTCGAATCGCGACGCAATCGGCGCATCCGTTCGCGTCGTATCCGGCGGCCTGAGCCAGCTGCGCACGGTGAAGAGTGGTTCCAGTTATCTATCGCAGTCCGAACTGCCACTCACTTTCGGATTGGGTAGGCACGATCAGGTCGAGCGGTGTGTAATCATCTGGCCGAGCGGTCGAACCGAGGAGTTTAAAAACCTGGCTGCGGGACGATGCTATGAATGCACCGAAGGCAAAGGAATTACCCCGTTGGACGGTTACTAAGCCATTAAGGCCGCGCCACGCTGCCGGCTACATTCATATCAATATCCACCGATTCACTGACGCGCAAAAATAATGTGCTCGGATTCTTCATCCCCCACTTCGCATATGGCACTGCGAAGTGGAGTTTCGCAGTCCATCGATCTCCGGTAATTTCCACATCCGCCGGAGCCATGAGTTCATGATCCGATCCGTGAATCGCGAAGATTCCATGCACGCGCACTGACGATGTTCCCTGCGGCGACAAGGGGCCTTCGACCCGATCAGGATGAAATACGATCTCGGGGTAATGATCGCTTTCCAGAACCTCGCGATGCATTTTTCGATCGCGCATACCGCTGCCACTTTCGCCGCTCCTGGCGTCGACTACAATCTCGCCCGTGAGCTGACCTGAGGCAGGTTCAAGGTGCAACGCACCCTGTTTCAATTGGAACGTTCCTCGAACCGTGTGCAGCGCGTCGCCCAGCGTAAAGTTGATCTTTGTCTGTTGCGGGTCCAACCGGAACGCCAAATCTGGAGCGGCAGCCGCGATTCCTGTGGTCAGCAGAATCGCCACTACCGCCAGGAGGTAGAGATGATTTCGACCACGAATTACTTTGGCGGATTGTTTCATCTTTCAAATCCAGCCGGGACCCGACCTCACCATTCCAGCAACAGAAGTTCAGAACAGAATCCCGGCCCCATAGCAGCCAGCAACCCCAGTGTTCCAGGCTCTGGACGGCGGTTCTTCATCACGTCTTCCAGAACGCAGAGCACGGAAGCTGAAGAGAGATTGCCCACTTTGCGCAGACAATCCCAGGAGGCCTTGAGTTGCCCATTGTGCAATCCCAGCGCATCCGCCGAAGCGTCCAGCACCTTCGGTCCGCCGGTGTGCAGAACAAAGCTCTTCAGATCGCTTCGCTGGTGGCCGTTGTCCGCCAGAAACGCGTCCACGTCGCGACCCAGATTCTCACGAATCAAGGTCGGAACCTCCGTCGACAAAATTATGCGAAAGCCCTTCTCGGAGATATTCCAGCCCATCATGTCCTCCGTGGCAGGATAGAAAATCGATCGAGTCGCCAGAATCTTCGGTCCCTCAACTTTCGCAGGCCCCTGCTCCGGCGCGCCATTCGACTCGAATTCCGCACCGGTCACAATCACCGCGGCCGCGCCATCCGCGAAAAGCCCCGACGAAATCAGGTTTGCCACCGACAGATCCTCGCGCTGCAATGTCAGCGAACACAGTTCCACCGATACCAGCGCCGCCGCCTGTTTTGGATAGGCGCGAACATAATCGGACGCGCGCGCAATTCCGGCAGCCCCCGCTACGCATCCCAGGCCAAAAATCGGGGTGCGTCGAATATTAGTGGGAAGTCCCATCCGATTGATCAGCAGAGCGTCAATCGATGGACTAGCAACTCCCGTTACCGTCGTGAACAGGAGAGCTCCCAGGTCAGACGTGTTCAAACCAGCGTTGTGCAGCGCGAGACACAGTGCCTGTTCTCCCAATTCCTGAGCCACCCTGATCCAGATGTCATTCGCCTGGCCCCACGTTTTTATGTCAACGTATTCCTCCGCGGGAACCGCAAGGTAGCGGCCATCCACGGTGACGTTGCGGTGCAGTCGTGCCAGCAAAAGAGGGTTCTTGAGTTCCTCGCCCCAATAATCCTGCAGGCGCTGCAGAAGAACTTTCTGGGAATAGTAGTGCTTCGGGAATGCGCTTGCCGCGCTTGCAATCCTCATGGATCCGGTGTCCTGAAGTCAGTCTCGGCACGACATCCCTTCCGTCCAAACCGAACCCGAAAAACCTTCTTCAGCTTCGATGGTTGGGCGCCCGTGTGGGGTTGCACACGGGGGGAGCTAGCGCCGGAGTAACTATTGTCGCAGAGTTGGCAATTTTTGTTTGCCCCAGACGCCAGAAAAAGATCGGGAATAGGGGGTGGCCGCCCGAGACCGTAGATTTGCCAGTGACAACCCCAGGCTCCAGGGACTGCGCTAGTGGCTAGAAACTGCGATCGAACTGGGCGTATTTCCAACTCCGTACGTGGTAAGCGTGGTCAGAGTCCCGTCGCTCAGGCTAAATACCTGGATTCCCGCCGATGTGCCCTGATTCCCTACAAATAAATATTTCCCGTTCGGGTCGGCTGCCAGGAAATTAGGACTGGCCTCGGTGGCGAACACTCCCGTAGTGGTGGAGGTGCTAAGGATCGTTGGAAGTCCGGTAGAGCCGATAGAATAGGCGGCAATATTGTTGGACGCCTGATGCGCAACGTAAATAAAGTTTCCTGATGGATCAAAAACCATCGCGATCGGAACGGTAAAGTTGTCGTTGATGGGGGAGCCTTGAACCGCTGTCAGCCCTCCGGATGAGTCAATCGTGAAAATAGCGATGGATTGCGATCCGCTATTGGCCACATACAAATGAGCGCCACTGGGGTCGATCGCAATCGCGTTTGGATTAATACCGCCAGTCGGGGTAGGGGCTGTACCCAAAGGTTGCAGCGCTCCGGAAGTGACGCTAAAGCCCTCGATCAACCCCGAAAGCTGATTGGTGCCGCTCGCCGACGTAACGTAAAGAAACTTGCCCGATGGCGTCAGCTTCATGTTCAGCGGAGACAAACCGAGTGTAAACGGAGACTTCGCAACGGGCGCGAGCGTCCCTTTCGTAGAGTCAATCGAAAAAACCGAAATATTATTCGATAGGCTGTTCATCACATAAAGAAAGCTGCCGCCAGGATCCATCAAGAGTAGTTGAGGCTGCGACGCATTCGGCGCCACGGACGTTCGCGGGAACACTTCAGTTGGTATGCCGGTGGTGTCGATCGTAAACAGAGAAATATCATTCTCATTTTGCGCGGCATTCGATACGTACAAGAATTTTCCAGAAGGATGCAGCACCAGAGAAGTCGGGCCGTCGCCCGCGGCAAACGGGCTTCCCGAGACTTGAGTAAGGACACCCGAGTTGGGGTCTTCGCGATAGACAGCGATCTGGTTCGACGCAGGGGTGGTGGCAAAGATGTGATGGTTGGCCGTACTGCCACAACCCATGCACAGCGCAATACTCGCGACGACCCATGCCAAAACTAATGCCTTCTGAAGCATTCGGAACTCCTCAGGGAATTTGGAAAGCCGTAGCAATGAAGAACCATAATACTGGGTTGCGGCAAAACCCGCAGGATATGCTAACACTCGCACTGCCCAAAGACTCGCACCCTTGCTGCGATGCGGAGTTTCTGACTCCCGGTTGCACGGTCGCTCTTCAATGTGGATTCGCAGAATTGCGTGAAGAAACGTTCAGTGTGCCGGACTCGGCGACGGAGTTCCAGCAGTTCCTTTCGCGGGAGCCGGGTCTGCCCCGCCGCGCAAGGCCATGCGCAAGCGATCGAGGTACACATAAACGACGGGCGTAGTGAAGAGCGTCAGAGCCTGGCTGACGATGAGTCCGCCAACAATCGTAATACCTAGGGGGCGGTGCAGCTCGGAACCAGTGCCCGTACCCAGCGCCAGGGGCAAGCCTCCCAGCAAGGCCGCCATGGTCGTCATCATGATCGGACGGAAACGCAGCAGGCAGGCTTCATAGATCGCCTCTGCCGGCTTCTTCCCCTGAGTTCGCTCCACTTCGAGCGCCACGTCGATCATCATGATCGCATTTTTCTTGACCAGTCCGATCAGAAGGATGATGCCGATCGTTCCGATCACGTTAAGCTCGTTATGAGTGAGCATCAAGGCCAGCAGTGCGCCCACGCCCGCGGAAGGAATCGTCGAGAGAATCGTGATCGGGTGGATGTAACTCTCGTAAAGCATGCCGAGAACGATGTACACGGTGATCAAAGCCGTGATAATCAGTGTCAGCTCACCCGACAGCGAATCTTTGAAGGCAGCCGCCGTTCCCTGGAAACTCGCCTGTATGGTTGCCGGAAAGCCGATGGTGCTTTGCGCGTTTTGTATAGCTTGGGTAGCCTCGCCCAGAGAGACTCCGGGTGGCAGGTTGAACGAGATCGTCACCGATGGGACCTGCCCCTGGTGATTGACCGCCAGCGGCGTGTTCGAAGGAACAAAATGCGTGAATGCCGCGAGTGGAATCGGATTGCCATTGGACGCTCGCAAGTAGATATTTTGTAATCCTTCGGTGGTCTGTTGATACTGGGGCGCAACCTCCATGACCACGTGATATTGATTCAACGGCCGGTACATGGTTGACACCTGCCGCTGTCCGAACGCATCGTAGAGCGCGTTGTCGAGATCCTGCGGACTGACTCCCAGCCGGCTCGCCGTATCCCGATCGATCACCAGCTTCGCCTGCAGGCCGCGATCCTGCTGATCTGTATTTACATCCTGCAATTCTTTCAAGGTTCGCAACTTCTGCAAGAGTTGGGGAGACCACGTATTCAAGTCATCCAGGTTTTCGCCTTGCAGAGTGTACTGATACTGAGCGTTCCCAAATCGTCCTCCGATGGTCAGATCCTGCGCCGATTGGAGAAACAAGGTGGCTCCCGGAACCGCCGCCAACTTTCCGCGCAGCCGGTTGATCACATCGTCGGCGGAGACCAGCGGACAGGATTGCCAGAAATGAGTCTTCTTGCAGACGCTGCGATCAGGCAGCGCCTTCAACATAAAGAAGAAACGTCCCTGATTCGAAACGGTGTTGCCGCCGGCAAATCCCACCGCCGAACTCACCGCCGGGTCCGCCATCACGATCTTTATGTAGCGCTCCATCTTGTCGCGCATCGCCTGAAACGAAATATCCTGCGCCGCTTGTACCGACCCCGAAATTCTCCCAGTATCCTGCTGCGGCTAA
>Ga0308309_10002524_pt1 | contig 10897 bp, 10 predicted proteins | sample HubBroMetageWFT5_FD_192491 | JGI IMG/M metagenome (GOLD analysis project Ga0308309, IMG submission 192491) | Warmed and freeze-thawed soil microbial communities from the Hubbard Brook experimental Forest, New Hampshire - Hubbard Brook CCASE Soil... | ecosystem: Environmental > Terrestrial >... | reverse complement strand
CATCCACGGCTGATGAATCAACACGCGGGCGTTGGTAAGCGCGTAGCGCTTCTTGGGCGTGCCGGAAGCAAGCAACACGGCCGCGATGGAAGCGGACTGGCCGATGCAATAGGTCACCACGTCCGGACGCACGAACTGCATGGTGTCATAAATCGCCATTCCCGCCGAGATCGAGCCGCCCGGAGAGTTAATGTAAACCGAAATATCCTTCTCTGGATCCTCGGACGCGAGGAATAGCAACTGGGCGGTCACCAAGTTAGCCACATGATCGTCAATCGGCGTGCCGATGAAGATGATGTGGTCCTTCAGCAACCGGGAATAAATATCGTACGCTCGCTCGCCCCGATTGGTCTGTTCAACGACCATCGGAACCAGTGTTGTGGCACGCGGACTGCCGTCGTCTGTATGTCTCATAGGGAGTGTGTTTGCGCGCTGAGGAACCCGAACCTACTTTTCACTTTTGGCCGTCGTCTCGATCCGGGTGTTGCGGTAGAGCCAATCTATCGTTTTGTCGCTGCGCAACTTAGATTTCATCCTATCGAGCGCTCCTTGCTTTGTCAAGCGAGCGCGCAACGCGGTTGCTGATTCGCCACTGCGTTCCGCGAGGGCTTCAATCTGTTTTTCGAGTTCTTCATCGGTCACATCGATCTTTTCCGCCTCTGCGATGCGATCGATGAGCAACTCAGCCTTTACGTCATCCACTGCACGATCGTGCTGGCGCTTGCGAAGCGCGACCCAATCTACATTTACAGCTCGCGGGTCCACACCCTGAGCCGCCAGAGTGCGAACGGTGCGTTCAAGTCTTACATCCATCTGATGCTCGACAAGCGCCTCTGGAACCGGGAAATCGTGCTGTTTCACCAGAGCTTCCAAAATCTTCTCACGAGCTTGCGATTGTTGCTGATCTTCTTTAGCGGCTTCGAGATCCTTTGTGACTAGCTCGCGCATTTCGGCTACGGTTGAGAAACCGCCTTTTTCGCCGGCGGCATCCTTGGCAAATTCGTCGTTCAACTCGGGGAGCTTCTTTTCCTTTATGCCCTGAACTTCGACGGTGTAGTCATAAGCCTTGCCTGCAAGCTTTTGATCGGGATAATCATCGGGATATTGCGACCGGAATTTTTTCGTATCGCCGGGATTTGCGCCGCGCAAATTCTCAGTGAAACTTTCCAGGGTTTCTTCCGCGCCGATGTGGCACAGGATGTTGTCGGCTTGTACGGGTTCACCGCCGCCGACAGGCATTCCAGAAAGCTTAATGAGGACGTAATCGCCGTCCTTAGCAGGACGGCCTTCGACGGGCACGAACGTAGCGGCGCGCTCGCGCATTTCTTCAATCGTTTTGTCTGCTTGTGCGTCGCCCGCTTCGACCGCGTCAATATTGACGGTGAGATTTTTGTAATCGCCCAGCTCGAATTCCGGAAGCACTTCGAAGACAGCCCGAAAACGCAACGGTTCGCCTTCTTTGAAATCAACTTTATCCACTTCAGGGCGCGTCACGGGAGTGAGGTTCTTTTCGCCGAGAGCCTTCTCAAGATATTCAGGGACCAGTGATTGCACGACTTCGCCTTGGATGTCTTCGGCGAAGCGGCGGCGGATTAGGGTGACGGGCGCTTTACCGGGACGAAAACCGGGAACGCGAGCCACGCGGGCGAGATCGCGAGCTACTTTTTCGGTTGCTTTCGTTACGTTCTCGGCTGGAATTTCCAGCTCGAGTTCGCGTTTGCATGTGGCTTCAGTCATCGAAATTATTAGGGAAGAATCTAAAGAAAACTCTAGCCCAATTCACCTTTCACTCGTTCCAAATTCCAGGAGCAGAGCAGGGAAGTGCGGCGGGCGTTCACCGCAAGTGAAATCCCAGTATAGGGAAGAGATTCTCGCGCGTCAACCCGGCCCATCGGGTGAACGCCGCGATTCATTTGGCGCGAGGAAAAAATCTGCGGAAGAAGGGACTCGAACCCCTACGACCTTTCGGCCACCAGCTCCTAAGGCTGGCGCGTCTGCCAATTCCGCCACTTCCGCATTGGTTGGCTATTACGATTATACAGACGTTTGTAATCGGAGAAAGGCAAAGGGTGGCCGCCGGTCGGCCACTGAATTCGTTTGTGACATTTACGACCTAGCTACTTGTATGAGCCTCATTTGCGCAAGCCTGTGCGGGAATGCGCTTGCAGGCATGATTGGGTTTTGCTAGGCTCCGGCCCAACAAGCACCGCCTGTCCTTGGAGGAACTGATGCCACACTGCACGAAATGCGGAGCCAATGTCGCGGACAATGCCGCGTTCTGTCCAAGTTGCGGCGCGACAGTGGGAGCCACATCTCCATCTGGACCGACGGTCTCGTCACAGTCCGGGTTGGCGGAAAATGTGGCAGGGCTGCTGTGCTACGTTCTCGGTTGGGTTACCGGCCTGATCTTTTTCCTGACGGATAAACGCCCCTTCGTTCGTTTTCACGCTGCCCAATCGATTGTCGTCTTCGGGGCATTAATGATTCTTCGCATAATTATCGGCATGATGTTCGTGACAAGTGGCCTGGCGGGAATAGGGACCGGATTCTCTGTCGGGATTATGCTTTCCGGGCTGCTTTCTATAGTGGGTTTAATTCTTTGGATTTTGCTGATGGTCAAGGCGTACCAAGGTGAACGTTATCGATTGCCGATCGCTGCGGAATTCGCTGATAAACTCGCAGGGAAATCCTAATAGCAAGCTGCACGGCTGCTTCGTGCCGCTCTCCTGACGACCAACTCGCCTCGAGCCTGCTCTCACCGCTCCTTCCTCCCGGCCCTCTCTGGCACCCTCCTTACCTCTTGACATCCGGCGGTCGAGCGTCCATCTTTATTGGCTTTCCTTTGCAAGGTACTGAATGCGTACGGGTATCGTGGGAGACGTGAGTGAAGCTTCGCCTTTGTTTTCATGACAGGTGTTTCGATGGAGCGGCATCGGCTGCGGTTTTTACGCGCTTCTACCGCGAGCGTATTCATCCTGACGCCCAAATTTTTTACACGGGGATGACTCACAAAGTGTCGCATCCCTTTGAGGACGGGATTTTCGACGGCGACGAAAATGCCATCGTAGATTTCAAATATTCGAGTTCACCACTGCTGACCTGGTGGTTTGACCATCACCAGAGCGCATTCTTGACTCCCGGGGATGCCGAACATTTTCGCCGCGACCGATCCGGGAAAAAGTTTTACGACCCAGATTACAAGTCCTGCACCAAATTTCTGGCCACCATTGCTTCCGAAAAATTCGGATTTAACGCCGAACCACTGGCGGAGCTAATCCACTGGGGAAACATAATTGACGGCGCGCAATTCGCGACACCCCAAATTGCCGTGGGACTGGCGGAGCCGGCCATGCAGCTGGCGCTGGTGATTGAAGCGGCTCCCGAGGCGGACCTGGTGCCTAAATTAATTCCGTATATGGCCAAGCTTTCGCTGGCCGAGATGGTGGAATTGCCGATGGTGCAGAAGCATTTGGGCAGTTTGCTGGAGCGGCACCGACGTTCGCTGGACATTTTGCGAGAACGCACTGATTCGCGCGATGGAGTGATTTATTTTGACGTCAGCGATCTGGACCTGGAAGGCTACAACAAATTCATTCCTTATTTCTTATATCCGGATGCGGTTTATTCGGTTGGCGTGAGCGCGTCGCCGATGCGAACGAAAGTTTCGGTGGGCACAAGCCCCTGGAAAGAAATCGCAGCCGATGTGAATCTTGCGTCGCTGTGTGAAAAGTATGGCGGTGGAGGACACGCGCGCGTGGCGGCGATTTCGCTAGGGCCGGGTGATCTGGTTCGTGCACGTCAGGTAGCGCAGGAGATCGCGGCGACTCTTCGCCATTCAAAGTAAATCCCGGTTCGTTGGGTGGCGGATTTTATCATGTTACACTATTTATCCTTTGCTGGGCCGGTAGCTCAATGGTAGAGCAGCTGACTCTTAATCAGCGGGTTGCAGGTTCGAGTCCTGCCCGGCTCACCAGCTTTTTTTTAATTGTGGCAACAACTTACGCGCGCTCATAGACCGAACCTCTGGACTTGGCTCAGCTCCCACTGTCTAAACAGTGTCTATGCGTTTACGACTCAATCACCCGGCCCGTATCCAAGACCCAGAAGCGGACTTCTTGGCCATCAGGAACCAAACTGCGGACCAGCCCGTCAAGCCGACTTGCATTTCTGGCATCGTGGGCAATAAATTGTGCCAACACGAGCAGATCTCAACCTGTGTAATAGCCCGTGAGCGTTGAAAAGGTCACTGTGATTTGAAGGGCAAGGCACAGCGGAAGCAAGTTATCAAGGAGGAGTTCCTGGCTCATGCTTTTGCTGGAATTCTATTCTCGGAGGCCTCCTCACCATTATGGGGTGCCGTGTATTTTGCCGCCAACCGCGCCGCTTTTTTCCTGCGTTTCTCCTCAAGCCACTTGTGATAAGAAGGCATGCCGAGGTAAAGCTGCTGTGTAAAATCGCACAACTCTTCCATGTCATGTCGCGCGTAAACGGAGCGCGCATAGTCAGCTTTGTCGCCATGGAGTGAATAAAAGTCCGTCATTTTGAACTCGGAGAACAGCTCACGCGCGGTAAGGATGAGGACCGGATTCATCTGCTTTCCGACGTCCAACCTTGCTCTGCCATGTGTCGCGAGGCTGGTTAGACCACGAATCTCGTTCTTATCCAACGCCTCGTTGAAAGTGCAGAAACATAGAACCGCTCCCGGAAAAAGCTCCGCAGCCTCACGGGCTCTTGCAAAATCCTTTTGGTCAAAACGATTGAACGATTTACATTCGCCGATTATCAGATACGGTGACGACCTGTGGCTAAAACGACTTGGAGCAGCAAGCATTCCAAAATCTGCCTCCAACTCTTTGCCGCTTTCATTCCGCATTTTGAAACTCGGGAGCCAACTTGATTGTTGGGCAATCTTCTCGTTTAGAAAATGCAATGCCGTCGCGACGCAGTATGCCCCATCGGCAAAATGACCCGCTGCGAAAGGACCTATCACACGATAAGCCCATGCATTTTTATGCGGTGGCGATCCCGATGGAAATTCAAACTCGGCCAAGCAGCGCGAACATGACAGCCTAGGGGCTAGGTCTTCAAGACTGAACCAACTGGTATGCTGACATTCCGAACAGCGAAGAGCCAATCCGAGTTTTAAGATCTTACATCGAATAAGGGCATTTAAATGCGCCGTACCCCCACTCGGATGTTCCATGTTCGATTTGTGGATCACCTCAAGAACCTGTGGCAATGGGGCATAGGATTTATGCATCTTTTTTCGGGCTACGCCCTCATCGCTGTCAATTTCTACCTCCAAGTCTTCATGGGCCAGCCGGTCGATGAACCTCAGCAATTCTGGCGACCGGGCGACGATTCCAATCAGATTCAGACCTCCAACTGCGGCGATGATCTGCTCGCACGTGCTCCCGGCAGGAGACAGAGACAGCTTGTATCCAAGAGAATCAGTAAGCGAAGAGAAAATATTGATCGGGCTGGGAACGCGAAGGTAACTGGGGAAGCTATGCTCGCCAGCCAGCACCACTATCCCCTCTCGTGAGATCCACGTTATCTTTTCACCGAAATCGCGTGTTAAGGTAGCCGCAACGTCACTTTTCCACGGAATGATGGGTGTCCCACCTGAAAAGGATTCAAGTACGTTCGCGCACGCGGCCGATTGTGAGCAGAACGGGTCGTCTTGCGCAAAGTTATGGGGTTGAGATCGTAGATGAAGCCCGTCTCCGATGACATGCGCATCGACCGACTTCTCTGAGTGAGTGACCGTTTGCGGCTCAGCATGGTCCGCGCCTCGCCCCCACTCGTCCCAGATGCGTGGCACTCGATGGTCAAGAGACGCGAACTGTGGGGGCGGCCAGGTCAGCTTCGAAATAAATTCTCGCAGTTCCTCAAATGATTGTGACCGGGCGCACAACAGGCTCGCGTGGTGAAAGGCGTTCGAGGGAGAGGGGAAAGCCCTGTATGCCGATTTGATGAAATGATTACAGTAATCGATAAGACGTGGCGCCAAACTGGCAGGAAGAGGGGCTATGTCCCATCCAAGCGCTCTTAGGTTCCAAAACTCAATTAGGTCAAATGGTAACTTTTCATCTAGGTAGAACAGCTTCGAGTCGATCGACCAACTATTCCTAAATGTATTCAACTCGTGACGAGTCGCTCGCAATGGATAGACATTCTTCTGGTCAAAAAGTTGGGGAAAGTCAATGGCATTGACTGCCTTTCTCTTGCCGTCAAGGGCTTTAAGATAGATATCCGCTACGTCGGAAAGCGCGCCAGATTCGGGCAACGATCCGAACGTAGCAGCGAAGAGAAGATCGAACCTTTTTTCAGTACTTGAGGGGATCAAAACCCTCGGCGGATGGCGCTGGACAAACCGGAAAGAAGTTCGATACAGATCATCGCACACGCTACGCAGATCAATTCCTATCTTGCATCTCCCCCGGTCATCCCGAGCAGTCAGATCTTCGATTACCAGAATGCGCTTAGCAGGGAACTCGATTCCGTAGGACGCCGCATCGCCAGACTTGATCTCAACCAAATAGTCTGGTTGGAACGCTTCCACCAATCCCTTCAGGATTGTTTTGGCTGGCGGTGTCTTGAAATATTTTTCACGATATCGACTAGGGACTTGCCTGAAGAGCGGAATGATGAAATTGAACACGCCTCCCCAGAGGGAAGAGTTCACTTGGAATATTCTCAGCAGGCTGGCGTTGTCTTTCGGCTCAACAGCAAAAGCAAAGCGCAGCGGGCGCACCCTGACAGTAGCACTCTCCATCGAGGTTTTCCTGAACAGCAACCCTTCATATTACCCGATAAGTGGCTTCCAACTACCGCGGCCTACATCTCCTTGGCAAATGGGAATCAATCATTGCAAGTATTTGGGAGCTTCCTCTGGCGCTGCTTCGGCATCGGTTTTGATCGTCCAAATAGTGTCCAACCGCTCGCGCTCCCGGTTAATGAATTCAGGAGATAGGCTCGCGTACCGTTGAGTCATCTTGATGTCTTTATGGCCGAGAATCTTCGATAGCGTGTAGAGGTTCCCACCGCTCATCACATAGTGGCTAGCGAAGGTGTGGCGGAGGTCGTGGAACCGGAAATTGGCGATTCCTGCATCTTTGAGCACGCGACCAAAGGCGACTTTTACATCTGCGAGCGGTACAACCCTTCCATCCCGGTCATAACTTGGGAAAACAAATTCTGACTTTTCGGTGCGTTCGCACGTTTGGATGCGCTGGCGTTGTTCTGAAAGTTCGTGGAGCAACATACTGTCAATCGGCACTCGTCGCGGTTCGCCGTTTTTAGTTTTGGGAATCAGGATATTGCGCTTTTCCCAACCGATCTGATCCCATTTCAGGCTAAGAATTTCACCCTTCCGCATTCCTGTGTGAAGCGCGATAGTGACTGAGGTGTGCAAGTACTGCCAGAACTTCTTGGCATTCGCTTTCAGCTTGTCTGTCGAGTTCTTCGCTATACGCACCTGTATCGCAAGAAGTAGTGCTTCGACTCCTTCCATCTCCAGGTAACGAGTTCCCTCTGTTTCCTTAAAGGCCTTCAGGCCTGCGCCACCTCGCGCAGGATTGAATGCAACCAAACGCTTATCCTGGTCTCCGTCCATCGCAACGTTGAACATATGCCGAAGCAGCGCGATTTCGCGGTTCACTGTGCTTGGTTTGACTGATTTCAGACGCGTTTTTCTGTATTCGATGACCCATGATCGCTTGATTTTCGAGAGGCGTGACTCCCCAAAGAAATCTACTAAATTCTTCATCAAACGCTGTTCGCGTTCATAACTTTCTTTGTGGACGCTCACATCTTCGAGGTAGCTTTTCGAATATTGCTCAAACGTGGGTGCCGCGTTAGGATCTACATACATTCCGCTGTTTTTTGAGACATTGATCTTGGCAAGTTCATTCTTAGCGTCTTCATGGCTGCCACAGAGCTTGCGCCGGCGCTTGCCTTCGGGATTGTAGTAGTCCAACCACCATCGTCCTTGGCCATCCTGAAACATGTTTCGATTCGTGCGATGACTCTTTTCGCGCGGTCGTTTCGCGACCCCTTTCAAGGCTGCGGTCTCTTCCGTGTTGTTACCCTCCATTTTAGGATTCTTAAAATCTCCGAAAGCCCCGGTTGTTAGCCGGGGGTTGGATTGAGTTAGCAAGCACAAGAAATAACGAACCTTCGCGCATCTAGAAACAGCGGTTCTATTTCGGCTTCGCCAATGCGGTCGCCGGTCCAGAGGTAGGCTGTATCTGAGTAGGGTGTATCTGTTTGCAGACGAGGCACCAAGGAAACCTTTCGTCCGTCGGGGGACTTCATACAGAGACTGAAAGCGGGTGTGCCGTCGCTCTCAAAGAAATTCCAGAACAGAACGGAGGGGTGTTTTCGATTATTTGTTTCCGGCGGCCCAAAGGCATCGTAAAACAAATCGCGGTCGTAAGGCCAAGCACACGTAGCTCGTCCCTCAAGCGGTCTTCTACCTAACTGCCGGGCGAAGTACCGCGAGTCAATCTCCTGCTGAATCTTCATGTCGAGACTTACTGCTTTGTTCATTTACCACCTCCAGTCCGCCGCCTTTGGCAGCAGAAGCCTTTCTAACCAAATAGTCTCTCCGTTTCCTTTCCCGGCAGTTTCTACAAATGGTCCCTTTTGCGCTGGGATGCTTGCCACATCCAATACAGATCCCCGCTCTGCGAAGCCTGTTTTGCCGCATTCGACGACGGCGTCGTTCGTGATTCGGATTCTTCATTCTTGCTTCCCGAGCCCTGGCGCTAGCCTTCGCAGCACATGCGGAGTAGTCCTTTTTGGGTTTTCGATCATTGGGGTTACCGCATGACAGGCAACGCCCGACCTGTCCCCTTCGTTTTCTGTATACCGCGGCCTTAGCTGCACAATCGGCGCAATTTGCCTTTCCGGGTCGAGTTGGGGAGTTTCCACAGCTCATGCAAATCCCGGCCATTATTCTTCCGTGAATTATCTTCGCTGCCCGCAGGGAATTCTTCTTTCCGCATGGCATGCACGTGGTACGTCCGATTCTGGCTTCCTGCTTCCCGCAGGAGACACACATTCCCGATGCGGATCTTAGCCTCAGAACCGTGCGCGTTCTCGCATTGTTGGCGTTTCGGCATTCATCGCATCGAGACGTCGGGTTATCCTTGGGACGCCCGCATGCAACGCAACGACCTGCCATTTTTCGTTTCTCTCGTTTTTGTGCCTCACTTTTAATCTTTGAGAGATAGACTCCCCGGCGATTCTTCGGCGCTGGAGGTTTTTTCGGCAGCTTTGGCGAAATTCGTTCGTGGTAGTACCGATTGCTATACAACCGGAGTTTTTCCTTGCATGACAGGCACGTCCTATGACCTGTGGAAGCCTTATTTTCTCCGCAATATGTGCAGAGTCCGTTGGCTTTTCGGTGATGGATTAAATCTCGTCCCCTCTGTATGCAGGTGTCACAAATTTTCTTTCCGGGTGCGCGGGTTCCCCCACAACTGCACAGTCCGGCGTGCCGCCGCCGCTTATAGAGTGCAGCCATCGACACCCTTGAATGAGTCTTGTGCCATTCTTTGTCTTCCAACCATTCATCAACTGAAACTATTCCTCGTTTTCCTGACACCATGCTCTTATCGTAAAAAATGGCCGAGTATAGGTCCTCATCCGTTGCTTCGATACTTAGATCTGAAGGCGAGGAATCAACAGAGAACATTTGGAGGTGATAAGTGCACAGTCCGTTAGACCCATCAGCCGGAAAAGGGCACGCTTTTTCTTTGCACTTCGTCTGATTCTCTGACGTCATATTGCCGCTCGCACAACGAACAAAGTGGTTTTAACAAGCGATTTAAGTCTTTCTTCAAAACATGATTCGCAGAAGCCGCCCGTAAGAGAATCCTGATCGAATGACTTCCAACAATATCCGCACGTTCGTCGAAGACCATTCGTTCGCGCTGGTTTATGTTTTGAATCGCCGCAGGAGGGACACGTGTGCCCGAGTATCGAGTGGCAATCGACGCAGACCCTTACCATTGCGACACCAGCTCAGAGAAAACTAATCTGCCTAACATCGCAACGGAGAGAACAATTACTGCTGTGGGCGGTAAAACGAAGTAAAGAAGTACTGCAAGACTCACTACAAGAAAATGAAATTCTACGGCGCGACACCAACTGCTAAAATTTCGAACAGCCATGTGGCCTCCTAAACAGGTCACTCGGTCAGGGGCGCGTTCGGTGTGCAACCACCGGCGCGTCCCGCTTACTTACTTTTTCTTAGGGCCTCGCTTCAAGGTGCCTTTCAGGCCCTTAACCTTCTTGAGATCAGACGCACTCCAAAGACGTACGGCTTTGCCGGCCACCAGTTGAACAACCGGAGCCGATATTTTTCCGGAAGAGATCCAAAACTGCAAAGTCGCGCGTGGAACCTTTGCTGCCTTGGCGATTTCAACCGTGGTGTATCGCTTCTGGCTCATCCGTGGTCCTTTGTATCAAATACAATTGACAGGTGTCAACAATAAAATGCTTTGGGTCCAGTTAACCGGCCCATTTACCGTGTGCCTTAACAATATTTGTTTAATAAATGCGAGACTGACTGCATTAATTTCGGCGGTGTGTTCATCTAAGAACCGCAAGAATTCCAATAGTTCTTCCTTGCTTGACGGTGATTGATCTTCTCGTTCCGCAAGGCCATGGAGCTTGATGGCCTTAGGATTGTCAAGACAGGTTTGTCTTAAACCGACAGTACACAAATATAGCACCAGGGAATATTGCATCACTTGTTTCATTTCTTTCGTAGCCCACTTAATCCAATGGCAAAAAATCTTGACAAACTGCTGGCCCACAAATAGATTGCTGAATATTCTGATTGGTATTGCGTTATGAAACGTTTATTTCATATCTCGCCCGACAT
>Ga0308309_10002521_pt1 | contig 10901 bp, 6 predicted proteins | sample HubBroMetageWFT5_FD_192491 | JGI IMG/M metagenome (GOLD analysis project Ga0308309, IMG submission 192491) | Warmed and freeze-thawed soil microbial communities from the Hubbard Brook experimental Forest, New Hampshire - Hubbard Brook CCASE Soil... | ecosystem: Environmental > Terrestrial > Soil... | reverse complement strand
ACATCGGGAGGTGCCCTTGCTCGACCGACGCCGCTTCCTCGCCACCGCCACGACAGGCCTCGCTGCCAGCCTGGCTTTCCGCGGAAATCTTCTGGCCCAATTGGAGAAAGCCCCCTCTGCCCTGCCCGACCCAGCTCTGTTCGATAAGAACGAGGACGCCTACTGGGCCGAGATGCGCCGCCAGTTCCTCATCCCGGAGGACGAGATCTACCTAAACAACGGCACCGTCGGTTCCAGCCCCGCGCCGGTCCTGCGTGCCGTTTTCGACGGCTATGCCACCACCGAGCGAATGGACCAGCAGGATCCGGAAGACTACCCCATTTGGGGATACGCCGCGTGGAACGAGTTTCGCGATCCCCTGGCCGCCTTCGTCGGTTGCCGTCGCGACGAAATCGCGCTGCTCCGTAATGCTACCGAAGCTAATAGCTACGTCGCTAACGGCATCGATCTGAAACCGGGCGACGAAGTCCTCATGACCGACCAGGAGCACCCCGGCGGCGTGCACCCCTGGAACCTCAAGGCCAAGCGCTACGGCATTGTGGTGAAGAAAGTCACACTGCCCCTTCCGGTGAAGGATACAGCCCAGGTGCTCAATCTCTTCAACGACACAATTACTCCCCGGACACGAATCATCTTCTTTAGCCACATCACCACATTCTCTGGAGTGGTGCTGCCCGCGAAGGATCTCTGCGCGCTCGCCCGATCGAAGGGTCTTCTCTCGGCCGTCGACGGGGCTCACGTGCCCGGCATGATGCGGCTGAACGTGCAAGACCTCGGCTGCGACATGTACTCTTCGAGTCCGCACAAATGGCTGCAAGCGCCCAAAGGCAGCGGATTCCTCTACGTGCGCGACGAAGTCATCGACCGCCTCTGGAACACCATCGTTACTGAAGGCTGGGACGACCCCAAACTGCGCGCGGAACGCTTTCAACGCATCGGCAGCTCGAATGTGCCCGCCCTTTGGGGGCTCCGCGCCTCCGTCAAGCTAGCGAACGATATTGGCATCGACCGCATCGAGCGCCGCCATCGCAAACTTGCCGACTACATGCTCGATGAAATGAAAAAGCGCGGCGCCGAGTCCTGGACCTCGCCCGATCCCGCCCTGCGCTGCGCCATCGTCACGGTTAACGTCCCACCGGTTCCGCGCATGGATCTGGAAACTTGGATGTGGAAGACGTACAAGATCCGCATTCGCGGCGGCGACCCCAACAAGCTGCGGCTGTCGACGCCTTATTATCTGCAGAAGAAGGATATCGACCGCTTTTTGGAGAAGTTTGACGAATACAAGCGGGAGAAAAAACTGGCCTGACGCCGGGATGAGCAGGAGTCTCTGCCCAATGCCTAGGCAGAGTGCCGCGAGAGGCCTGGCAATACGACTGTGGCGGATTAGATCGGGCGTGTCTTAACGACAGTGCTCAGTCGTAATACTCTAACCCCAAGTGCGTGATCAGTTCCTCGCCTTTCAAATGCCGCAGAGTATTCTTCAGTTTCATCAACTGAATGAACAGATCATGCTCGGGATAGAGTCCCGGAGCGGTCATCGGAGACTTAAAGTAAAAGCTTAACCATTCCTGAATTCCAATTCCCTTTAGCGCAGTGCAGCGCTTCGCCAAATCCATTAGCAGCACCAGATCGAGGACAATCGGTGCCGCCAGAATCGAGTCACGGCACAGGAAGTCGACTTTGATCTGCATGGGATAACCGAGCCAGCCAAAGATATCAATATTGTCCCAACCCTCTTTATTATCACCGCGTGGAGGGTAGTAGTTAATGCGAACCTTGTGAAAAATATTCCCGTACAGCTCAGGATACAGCGCGGGCTGCAGAATGTGCTCCAGCACACCCAGCTTCGATTCTTCCTTGGTTTTAAAAGACCCCGGATCGTCGAGCACTTCTCCGTCTCGATTGCCTAGAATATTGGTCGAATACCATCCACTCAGCCCAAGCAGCCGAGCCTTGAACGCCGGGGCAAGAACCGTCTTCATCAAAGTCTGACCCGTTTTGAAATCCTTTCCGCAGATCGGCGCTTCGTTCTGCCGCGAGAGTTCGAGCATCACCGGCAAATCTACCGTTAAGTTCGGGGCGCCATTGGCGAACGGCACGCCCTCCATCAATGACGCATAAGCGTAGATCATCGAAGGCGCGATCATCTCGTCGTTCTCGCGCAGCGCCTTCTCGAACGATTTGAGTGACTGATGGGCCGCGGTCGGTTCGATGTAGGACTCCGTAGAACCGCACCACATCGTGATCAACCGGCTCGCTCCGCTGGTTTTCTTGAAGTCGCGGATGTCGTCGCGCAGTTGCTCCGCAAGATCCATCTTTGTCTTGCCCTTCTTGACGTTCGGTCCGTCAATCTTCTTTACGTAGTTATGATCGAACACCGCTGCGCGCGGCGTCACCGTCGAAAGAAACGGCTTCAACTGATCGAGCAACCTCTGATCCAGTACACCCGCATTCGAGGCTGCTTCGTACATGTTGTCTTCGAAAATATCCCAGCCGGTAAAGACCAGATCGTCGAGCCCGGCCAGCGGCACAAACTCCTTGATCTTGGGCGAGCGCCCGTCGGTGCGCTTGCCCAGCCGCACGGTACCCATCTGAGTAAGCGACCCAATCGGTTTCGCCAGCCCCTTACGAATCGCCTCCACGCCCGCGACAAACGTAGTCGCGACTGCGCCCATCCCCGGTATCATTACCCCCAGCTTCCCTTTCGCGGGTTGGATCGTGCCATTGTGCCTGGAACCTCCATGCGCCTTCCCTTCGGACTTCACTTCTACCCGCGGTGCCTTCGATGCCGTCCTTGCGGACTTATTCCGTGTCGCCATATTTTGGACGCTTCCTCAGTACGAATCTGTACGGATGTGCAAACCTAGTATGTTCTCGCATCGGGCAGGACTTTTGCAAACGGCTGCAGCTAAACGCGCAGAAAATCACTTCAACGGGGTAGCAGCATCATCAAGCGGAGAACCGCCACACCTTATGTGGAGACAGCCGCCCTCCGAAGTTGCTGAGGCACGCTCTCGGCCATCCCGCGAGGCGAAACCGGGCGGCCCCACTCCAGTCCTCGGCCTTCTCTCATGACCCTGATCAATATTTTGCGTTGGACTCTAGCGCGAACATCCTTCATAGTGGAATCACTTCGCTAACCATCTCTGTAGCCGGCGCCGCGAAGCTGATGTTTGCGTGCCAGCCTTGCTGCGGCATTGCAATTCTCCTGACCCTGTTGTTCTCCACTCAATCTGAGCCCACGCCACTCGGCCCCATGCCGGTAGGTGCTCTTCAGACTACGAAATAAGAACAGGAGATCCTATGAACCCGATTCGCAGATTCGTCTACGCCGCTGTTTTGGTCTTGAGCGCTCTGAATTTCACACCCAGCCTCGCCTCCGCCCAGGAAGCGGTCGGAACCTTCACCTTGACGCACGAAGTTCGCTGGCAGAACGCCGTCGTGCCCGCTGGAAAGTACCGGTTTACTGTTGGAGCCAGCAGTCCCTCGGAGATGCTTACCCTGCGCAAGGTTGATGGCAGCGCAGGGTTTATGTTGTTGGTCAGCGATACCGAAAACTCACGGCCCGCAGACCAAAGCCAGCTCGTTGTGGTCTCGAGACTAGGTGGGAGTTTCGTTAGTATGATGCAGCTCCCTGAATTCGGGCTGACACTGCACTTCGCGGTGCCGTCTGAAACTCGAGAAGTGGCGCAATCAGTCGCAACCTCGACTATAGCTGCCGCCCGCTAGCCCATCCGCTGCGGAGCCCGAGCGTGGATAAAACTATCCACTCTCGGGCTTTTGTGATTGTCAGGAAGAGTTCTTTGCGAGCAACCACCGCACGTTTTGTTCCCTCAGGTCAGCTTGGACAATGGCGAGTTCCCTCTTACCTCGTCACTCAACACAATTGCTTCGGCAATCTCCTTCATCGCCTTGCGCTTCTGCCGGCTCTGCCGTTGCAACGTCAAATAAGCCTGCTCCTCGCTTAACCCCAGATCTCGCTGCAAGATTCCCTTGGCGCGCTCCACCACTTTTCGTGTCTGCAATTGTTCCGACAGATTAGAGTTCGCATCCTCCAGTCGCGCCATCTCAATCTCGGCGCCCACCAGAAACCCGATAGTCGAGATCAGACGGATTTCCCGTCGGCGGTAAACATGATGGTGGCGATGCTGCAGGTTGATCACTCCCATCACCCGCCCTCTGCACATCAAAGGCACTGACAGGAACGCCTCGTAGGTATCTTCCGGGAGTTCGTGGAAAAACCGAAAGCGCGGATCATGGGCCGCCTTTTCCGCAACCGCCACCGGCTCCTGATGCTCCGCTACCCATCCCGTAATGCCCTGCCCCACGCGCAGTTTCAACCGATCGATGACTTCCGGATGCGGATTCTTCGAAGCGCGCAGGACCAGCTCGTCACCCTCCAGCACATAAATCAGGCAGGAGTCGCACTTCACCAGTGCAGAAGCAAAATCGACCACACGAGTCAGCACTTCGTGGAAACCGTCCGCCGTCGCCAGCCGGACGCCAATCTCGTGCAGCAAATCGACATGTGAGTCCTCGACTGATAGTAAGGTGTCCATAAATAAGAGTATGGGCTCTTCTTGCGCTCTGTCTAATTCCAAATTTCAATGATTGTCAGAAAGGATTTCCCGCGTGATTGTTACCATTCTTTAACATCTTTTGCGGAGGTACTGCATCACGAGACTAGCCTTTCAATCGCGTGATTAAGCCAACATTCCCTCGCGGAGCTCCCATCTTCCGTGTTACAACCTTTGCGGACTCATTTCCATGCCTGACAAGGTCGCTCTGATCACCGGTTCCTCCAGCGGTTTCGGATTGCTCACCTCGATCGAACTGGCCAAGGTGGGCTTCCGAGTCGTGGCGACGATGCGCGACCTTGGCCGCCGCGATCGACTTGATCAGGCCGCAACTGCCGCCAGTGTCGCCGGCGAGCTCGACATCCGCGCACTCGACGTCACTAACTTCGACGCCCTCCGCGGCTTCGTTGACGCTGTTGTCCGCGACTATGGCCGCTTAGACGTTCTGGTCAACAACGCCGGATTCGCCGTCGCTGGATTTGCCGAAGATATCAAGCTCGAAGAACTCCGCCGCCAGTTCGACACCAACTTCTTCGGGGCGGTCGCCATGACCAAAGCCGTGCTGCCTACCATGCGCCGCCAGCGCTCAGGACACATCATCATGCTCTCGTCCATCGGCGGACTGCACGGTGCCGTCACGGTGAGCAGCTACTCCGCATCCAAACATGCCCTGGAAGGCTGGAGCGAATCGCTTCGCATGGAGGTAAACGCGTTAGGGATTAAAGTCGTACTGGTCGAGCCAGGAGCCTACCTCACCGATATCTGGACACGCGGCGCAGTGATGGGCGAGAAAGCAACGCAGGAGACTTCACCGAACATCCAGCGCAGCTTGCGAATGCGCGATCGCATCCAGGCTATCCCAAAACGCGATCCCATCGAAGTGGCCCGCCTGATCGCCTCCATCGCGCAAGACCCCAACCCCAAGCTGCGCTACCTGGTGGGCCGCGACGCCAAGATTCAACTCGCGATGAAGCGCATCCTACCCTGGAAATGGCACGAGAAGGTGATCGCAAACTTTCTGAAGATCGACTGAGGAAGGTACCGAGCACCTAGAAGGAGGATGCCGGTGGAAAGCGACGAGCAGCAGATCGTCACATTGTTCGAAGATGGAGACCGCGCCCTGGTTGCCGCCGACATCGCGGAACTCTCGCGCATCTTCGCCGATGACTACATTCAATACGACGAAGCCGGCAGACCCTCAACCAAACAAGATGTGCTGAACAGCCTGAGGTGCCGCGCGATTCGCTACATCTCGATGACTTCCACCGGTCGCGAGATTCGCTTGCTGCAGGAAAACGCAGCCGTCGTGCACGGCTCCGAAGAAGACGAAGTCGAACAGGCCGGCAAGCGCTTCTTCATCCGCTACATCTACATGGACTCGGTCGTGAAACGCAACGGCAAGTGGCAGATTGTCGCCTCCCAATTGTCCACGCCACCCGGCATTCGGTGATGCGCCGCCCAGATTCAAATCCACAAGCGCAAACTAGACAATTCCTGTCTGTCCAGTTAAGAATGTGTGGCAGCCAGATTGTCGGCCTAAGTCTCCGGAGGAACTCAGATTGAGAACTACTACCCTCGCTTTTGCAGTTGCTTTTCTTCTCACCGTGGCGTTGGCACAGAAACACCCATCCAAGCAAACCCCAGATTCCAGCCAGAACCAGGCCCAACAGAAGCAGGCCGAGACTGCGGGCCAGCCTGCTGGAGAAGACAAGGAAGAGGCCGAGGACAAGAATCCGTGGAAAGGTCTGCAGTACCGTCTCGTCGGCCCATTCAGGGGCGGCCGCGTGGTCGCGGTAGCGGGCGTCGTCGGTCAGGATAACGTCTATTATTTCGGCGCGACCGCCGGAGGAGTATGGAAGACGACTGACGGCGGCCTGAACTGGAAACCGATCTTCGACAAGGCGAAAGATGCGTCGCCGGCGATCGGAGCAATCGCGGTTTCCGAGTCAGACCCGAATGTGATTTATGTCGGAACCGGAGAAGCGTGCATTCGCGGCAACATAGTCGGCGGCAATGGGGTTTACAAGTCGATCGACGCGGGTAAAACCTGGAAGTTTGTTGGCCTTGCCGACACCCATGCCATCGGTCGTCTCGCCGTGAATCCCAAGAATCCTGACATCGCCTTCGTAGCAGCACTGGGACATCCCTTCGCCGATAACGAAGAGCGCGGCATTTTCCGCACGCAGGATGGCGGCAAGACCTGGCAGAAGGTGCTCTATAAGGACGCCAAGTCCGGCGGCATCGACGTCGTATTCGATCCGAGCAATTCCAACATCCTCTTCGCAGCATTGTGGCAAGCGAGGCGCACTCCGTGGAGTCTCGACAGCGGCGGCCCGGGAAGCGGCCTCTATCGCTCCATCGATGGCGGCACCACTTGGAAAGAACTCAAAGCCCACGGACTGCCTGAAGGAATTCTCGGCCGCATCGGAGTCACGGTTTCCGGCGCAAATCCCAACCGTGTGTGGGCAGTCATCGAGGCGGAGAAGGGCGGGATCTATCGTTCTGACGACGGCGGAGATACTTGGCACATAACTACCGACGATCATCGCTTCCGCCAGCGCGCGTGGTACTACTCGCACATCTTCGCCGACCCCAAGTCGGAAGACACGGTGTACATCCTGAACACCGCGGCGTACCGGTCTAATGACGGAGGCAAGACTTTCACTTCGATACACGCGCCACACGGGGATAATCACGCGCTGTGGATTGATCCCACGAATCCCAGGCGTCTCATCAACGGCAACGATGGCGGCGCCACGGTTTCCACCGACAACGGCGACACCTGGACGAGCGTCTACAACCAGCCCACCGCGCAGTTCTACCACGTCACGACCGACAACCGGTTTCCCTATTACATGTACGGCGCCCAGCAGGACAACTCCACGGTGGCCATCGCCAGCGCGGGTGCTGAAGGCGCGATCGATCGCCCCGACTGGTACGCCGTAGGTGGCGGCGAAAGCGGCTACATCGCGCCTGACCCAAAAGACCCGGAAATCGTTTATGCCGGCTCTTACGGTGGAGAGATCACACGCTACGATCACCGTACGGGCGAAGAGCAAGCCATCAATCCCTGGCCAGTGAACCCGATCGGGTGGGCGGCGGCTGACGTCAAACATCGCTTCCAATGGACCGAGCCCATCGCCTTTTCGCCCCACGATCCGAAAACGATGTACTTTGCGGGCGAGGTGCTGTTCAAAACGACCGACGCCGGCATGAATTGGACGATCATCAGCCCCGACCTGACGCGCGACGACAAGTCGAAACAGGCGGCCTCAGGCGGCCCGATCACCAAGGACAACACCGGGGTTGAGGTTTATGACACGATCTTTTCGGTGGTCGAGTCGCCGGTGCAGAAGGATCTGATCTGGGCAGGAACCGATGATGGATTAGTTCAACTCACCCGCGACGGAGGCCAGCACTGGGAGAACGTTACACCCAAGGCAATGCCGGACTGGGGTACGGTCAGTATGATCGAGGCTTCCACGCGCGAGGCCGGCACCGCCTATCTCGCCGTCGAACGCCACAAGTCAGACGACTTCTCTCCCTACGTCTTCAAGACCACAGATTTTGGCAAGACATGGACCAAACTGGTCGCGGGGCTTCCGGCGAACGATTACGTCCACGCCGTAAGGGTTGACCCCCGGCGTCCGAATTTGCTTTTTGCCGGAACCGAACAGGGCGTCTATGTTTCCTTCGATGACGGTGCGCGCTGGCAGCCCTTGCAACTGAATCTGCCGGCATCTCCGGTGAACGACCTGGTTATCAAGAACGCTGACTTGGTCGTAGCGACGCACGGACGCAGCTTCTGGGTGCTCGATGACATCACCTCGCTGGAACAATACGACGATTCGATTCCGCAGCGGGAGGCTCACCTGTTCACGCCAGCCGCGGCGAATCATACGGTCTTTCGCGGTTCGTTTTTTGTCCCCAGCGGCAGTGTCGGAAAGAATCCGCCGGCAGGAGCCGTTATCAATTACTGGTTGAAAACCTCGCTCAAGAAGTCAGACAAGACGAAAGCCCAGGCTTCAGGCGCTGAAACCGATGCCGCGAAACCGGAAACTACCTCGGCCACTTCCTCCTCCGAAACCGAGAAGACGGATAAAGATAAAGAAGAACCTCCCAAGATCACGTTGGAGATTCTGGATTCCTCAGGAAAGGTCGTCCGCAAGTATCCCAAGAAAAAAGAGGAACCCGGCGAAGAAGGAGAAGATGAAGACTCGTTCCGCCCCGGTGGTAATGCGGGCATCCTGCCTACCGATGCAGGCTTGAACCGCTTCGTGTGGGACCTGCGCTACGAGGGAGCGACTGAGGTGCCGCATGCGCCGCTCTGGGGCGGGAGCACCGATGGCCCCGAAGCGCTGCCCGGCACCTATCAGGCACGGTTGACGGTCCTCGGCAAGAGTTACACTGCGCCTCTTGAAATCAAAACTGATTCTCGACTGACAATCGGTCCCGAGGACCTGGCCAAGCAATTCGACCTGCTGCTCAAGATCCGTGACAAGGTTACGGAAACGGACGACGCCATCATTCAGATTCGCGACGTTCGCGAGCAGATCAAGGCGATTAACAAGCGCCTGAAGGACGATCCCCGCGCCAAGGCTGTTGCCGATGCCGGCAAAGCTCTCGACACCAAGATGACGAAGGTGGAAGAAGCGCTTATCCAGACCAAGGCCAAGAGCGGTCAGGATGTGCTCAATTTCCCGGTTCGGCTGAACAATGACCTCGTGGCGTTGAGCGGCGTCGTGGGCAGCGCTGACTCGGCTCCCACGAAACAGTCCTATGAAGTATTCGATATGCTCAGCAAATCCGTCGACGAACAATTGACGAAATGGAAGGCGATCGTCTCCTCCGATGTAGCGGCTTACAACAACCTGATGAAGCAGCAGGAAGTTCCCGCACTCATGGTGAAGCAGTCAGAAGCGGAGCCGCGGTGAAATTCCAGTTCTAGGGTTCTGGGACATTCTCCCGGCTACCATCATTCGGAAGCGCTTCGCCAGGAAGCAATTGATAGTGTCTCAAGACATTACCAAGCAATTCGGTGCACTTGACGCAGGTTACGCTTCATCGGTAGTCTATTCCGTTTTCTTGAGGAGCATTTGCATGGAGCGGTGCCGCGTTCGCTCGTTGGTATTTATCGGCTTAATCCTGGCGCTGGCCGCGTCTGGTGCGTTCGCCGAAGAAGCAATCTCGGTCACAGTGGACGCGACTAGAACTCAGCAAAAGCTGTTGCACATCCATATGGTTGTGCCCGTCAAGCCCGGACCTCTAACTCTTTACTACCCGAAATGGATTCCCGGTGAGCACGGGCCCGACGGCCCCATTGCAAATCTCACGGGCCTCAAATTTGAGGCGGACGGCAAGACCATTCCGTGGCAGCGTGATTTGCTGGATGTTTTCACTTTTCACCTGGAAATCCCCCATGGTGTCAGCCATCTTAATGCCAACTTTGACGTTATTGAACCCGACGGCGCCTCAGCCACGGACAAATTGCTGGTCCTCGAATGGAATGAAGTCGTACTCTATCCCGCAGACATCCCCGCCGAGAAGCTTTCGTATGAGGCCAAACTTGTGATGCCGGATGGATGGAAATTCGGCACGGCGCTTCCAGTCGAAAATGAAGCCGGAAACCGAGTTTCCTTCAAACCGATTTCCCTGGACCTGCTCGTAGACTCGCCCGTAATTACCGGAGAGTTTTACTGGAGCATCGACATCACGCCGCCAGGCGAGCCCATCCATCATGAAATCGACATCGCGGCCGACAGCGCAGATGCGCTGAACATGAGCCCCGAAAACCAGAAAGAAATGATCAACCTGGTGGCCGAGTCAGGCAAACTCTTTGGTGCCCGACACTATCGCGACTATCATTTCCTGCTCGCGCTCAGCGATCATGTGGCGCACTTCGGCCTCGAACACCACGAGTCGAACAACAGCCGGTTGCCGGAGCGAACGTTGCTTTTGCCCAGTTCCGGCCAGTCGCTGGGTGGACTGTTGTCGCACGAATTCGTTCATTCGTGGAACGGCAAGTTTCGCCGCCCCGCTGATCTAACCGTCCCTTACTACGAACAGCCCATGAAAACGGATTTGCTATGGGGCTACGAGGGGCTAACGGATTACCTCGGGCCCATGCTGGCGGCACGCAGCGGCTTGTGGACTCCAGAGCAATACCACGAGTACCTGGCCAGCGTCGCCGCCATGCTCGGCCCCGGACGCCCCGGCCGTACCTGGCGCCCATTGCTCGATACCGCCGTTGCGATAGCCGGCGGCAGCGGAGGCTTCGGAAGAGGCGGGTGGATGGACTGGCGCCGCGGCGCCGATTACTAC
>Ga0308309_10002520_pt1 | contig 10902 bp, 10 predicted proteins | sample HubBroMetageWFT5_FD_192491 | JGI IMG/M metagenome (GOLD analysis project Ga0308309, IMG submission 192491) | Warmed and freeze-thawed soil microbial communities from the Hubbard Brook experimental Forest, New Hampshire - Hubbard Brook CCASE Soil... | ecosystem: Environmental > Terrestrial >... | reverse complement strand
AGAAATGTCAGAAAATGCAGAACACGCTGAAAGAAAGGAATGACACGAACGCGGTTAAGAAACAGGAAAGAGCCACGCCAACGCTGCTGATCATAGACGATGATGAATCGCTTAGAAAAGTAATGAGATTCCGGCTCAAAGAATCCTACAACGTCATCGATAGCGGCTCACCGGAAGAAGCACTTGCACTGGCGTTGCAGCACAAGCCCGCAGCCATTTTGCTAGACCTGATGATGCCAAAATATTCCGGGTTGGAGGTTTGCCAAACTCTTTCTTCGCTAAGCTTCACATCACACATTCCTATTCTGATTGTTTCGGGCGAATCCAGCGAGCGCTACAAGGAGCTATGCGAGAGCATCGGAGCCAAGGGCTTTTTTCAAAAGCCGGTGGACATTGACGCGCTGCAGAAAAAACTAACCAGCTTAATAGTCCCCAGGGAAGAGGCAGTCCAGGCTAAACCTCGTGTTCGTTTAAGGGTGATGCTCAAGCTTCGAGGAGTAGATTCGACGGATACAGAATTTGAGATCGTCACCGCTACTGAGAATGTAAGCGCGAGTGGTTTTCTGTGTGAGTGTCCGGCGCTCGTAGGGTTGAATTCAACCGTGGAAGTTTTTATGGCGATTGACAGAACGCCGTTCGTCGGCAAAGCGCGCGTCACAAAAGTAGATTGGCCAGGGACGGTTGCCCAAAGATGCGACTTCGAATTTCTCGAAAAGCCCCTCGAGTGGATTCTGCAATAGCTAGGGCTTCGACAGTTCTGCCTTCCAGAAATCGATACCGGCGGCTTGTTGCGGAACGTCCAGTGTGCCGACATTTGTGAGCGAATTCAGATCGATTACTTCTACGGTGCCGGGATCTGAGCCGATTCCTTCCACAGAAATAAACGCGTAGCGATTATCCGGCGTTACTACCGCACCGTGAACTATCTTTCGCTTGGTTGGGATGCGGGCCAGCTCTTTGCCACTTTTGGGATCCAAGACGGAAACGGATTGTCCTCTCTTATTGGTCGCAATCAGGCGGCCATCCTTCGTCATGGCGAGGTTGTACACCCCAGTGCCAGCGGGGAAACGCCGCAACAATTTCCAACTCGCCGTATCTACTACAACGATGTCGTTCGCTTTGTTACAGGCCACGTAAATTTCCGAGCCATCGTTTGATGGCTGCGCCCAAGTGGGTACACAAGTTAGATCGCTCATTTTCATTTGCTTATCTGGCGCGCCGGTCATGCCCATTTCTTTTCCTGCGCTCAGCATGAAATACCGCGAGACGCCAAAAGTTTGCGTGTCAATTTCGGCGAGCATGTCGTCCATCATGCAAGCGGAATAATGTTTGGTTCCTTGTGGATTCAGGCGCGAACCATGCGGCATGGTGCAGGTGGTGATGCGCTTTACTTCGACCATTTCGTCGGTGGCTACCACCGAAATCGAAGATGGCACCATGTCACCGTGGAAATTTGCGTTGGCTACGTAGATAAAAGCGCCGTCGCGCGAAATATCGGTCGTAGCCGGGAAAAGCCCCAGCGGAGCAAAGCGGATCACTTCGTCCGTTCCAGTTTTTAGCTTCCACACAGAACCATCCGGCCGGCCATGTCCTACCGAAACATACAAAAATTGCTGGTCCGGAGAGACCGCGATGCCGTGCGGGCCGTTGATATCCATGGGCATCAGGCCAATGCGCGTTTCGTGCTCGATTTGAAGACCTTTGGGACCAAAGCGAATAAGGACCACTTTGTCAGCGGATTCGCAGACGACGTAGACGAGATAATCCTGAGTGGGCGGTTGGGCCGGATTTGTAGATGCCGCTGGCGTGCTTGATTGGACGGGGTGTGCTGGAGCGTTCGTTTGCGCTGCCGCGAATGATGGACTGATCACCGCAAGCGCGGCGATTGCAAGCACTGCGCACCAGAAATGTTTGCTCCGCATTTGTAGCGAAACACCAAATCCAAAGTCGGGACGCGCGGTCATTGAAGTAGCTCCAATCATCAGGTCCATTCAAATGATAGCGCCATTGTGATTACTATTGTGCGCCTCCAAAAGCAACTGGAAGGTTCGCAACGCCTCGTTAATAAGAATTAAGACGACCGAAGCGATGCTTGGCGCTGAACTCCTGTGATGATAGATTCGCGCTGGCTGCTTGCTCTCTGAAATTTGTGGAGCGCCGGCCACTCGCCTCCGTGCCGCCAAGCATCCAAGCTCGCCATAGATCATCCGGCAATCCGGATTTCGCAGAAGCAACTTCAGGTCTGACCGCCCGGCTGGGAATTTTTGACGCCACCATGGTGGTAATGGGCGGAATTATAGGCTCAGGCATATTCATCAACTCTTACGTCGTGGCGAAACTGGTGCACACGCCTGCGATGATCTTGGGAGCGTGGCTGGCAGGCGGCCTGCTGGCGCTGATTGGAGCATTTATTTACGCCGAGTTGGCCAATCGGATGCCGAAAGTGGGAGGGCAATATGCTTACATTCGAGAGGCCTATGACCCGCTGCTCGGATTTCTCTATGGGTGGGTAAGTATATTGGTTATCAATGCAGGCGGGACGGCGGCCGTTGCGGTTACCTTTGGAAAATACTTTCGAGAGTTTTCTCGCGGCTCGGTGCCGGAGAACGTGGCGGCGATCTCCGTGGTGGTTGTGTTGACTGCGGTCAATTGCGTGGGAGTGCGTGCTGGCAGTGGAGTCCAGAGTTTTTTCATGGTGTTGCGCGTTCTGGCCATCGTGATGATCGTTTGTTGTGGCGCGTGGTTTCTTTTTCGATCTCCAGCGGCGCCTCATCCAAGCTGGCACCCGCTGCTCGACCGGCCGGCGTCCTTCGATTTGTTGGCGGTTTTCGGCGCGGCGTTGATACCCGTGATTTTTGCATATGGCGGATGGCAAACGTCGAACTACATTGCTAGCGAAATTCGCGAGCCGCGCAAGAATCTTCCGAAGGCGCTCCTGTTGGGAGTGGCGGCGGTGATTGCGCTGTATGTTTCGATCAATATCATTTATGTGGAAGTTCTTTCTCCCGCCGGATTGGCAGCGACCACCATACCGGCTTCGGCGGCGATGTTCGCGGCGCTTGGACATTCCGGTTCCATGCTGATAGCGGCGGCGATCGCTATCTCAACCGTGGGATTTTTGAGCCAAGCGATGCTCACTTACCCGCGCGTGGCCTTCGCTATGGCCCAAGATGGAATGCTGCCTCGCACGTTCGCGCGGTTAGGATCGCGGAGCCACGTGCCGGTGCCCGCTATCATTCTGCAAGGCGTAATCACGAGCGCTGCAGTATTGTTGGGAACGTTCGAGCAACTGCTGAGTTATGTGGTGGTGATGGATTGGCTCTTTTTCGGGCTAACGGCCAGTTGCATTTTTGTTTTTCGCCGCCGCGAAGCCCCCGCGCAAAAGTCTAGCGATGCTGAAGCCGGCTTTCGCATTCCCGGACATCCATGGACGACCGGCTTATTTGTATTGGTGGCCTGGTTAATAGTTCTAAACACAATTTACAAATATCCTCGCAATGCGGGGGCGGCCGTATGTATTCTGCTGGCCGGGGTCCCTGTCTATTATTTGCTTCGCCGGCGCGCAACGCGTACCGCCAGTTCTGAGTGAGTTTCGAAATGAGCCCGCAAAGGCGAGAGATTCGTTCCGCTTATATTGAGTGGGCGAAGCTGCGTTCGGGCGCGCGCTACAATCTGGCCGCAAGCGACGTGCTTCATTTTCCTCTAAGCGAACTTCCCGTACGAATCGAAGATCTGCAAATTACCGGGTCCAGCGGCTATGGTTACCAGCCTCTGCTCGAGCGTCTGTCTGCCAAAGCAGATGTTCCGGTGGAAAACATCGTGCAGGCACAAGGCACGTCGATGGCGAATCATTTGGCCATGGCCGCGCTGATCGAACCGGGTGACGAAGTGCTGATCGAGGAACCTTCTTATCAGGCGATTATTTCTACCGCAGAATACCTGGGCGCAAAAGTGCGGCGCTTTCCGCGGAAATTCGAATCAGGCTTCCAACTGGATCCACGCGAAGTGGAACGCTCCGTGACCCCACGGACGAGGCTGATCGTGGTGACCAACCTTCACAATCCGAGCGGTGTGCGCGCGCCGGATACGGCCATCCGGATCGTTGGAGAAGTCGCTCGAAGCCTCGGAGCTCACGTTTTGGTGGATGAGGTTTATTTGGAAGCTTGCTTCGATTCTCCGTGGGAGACGTCGTTTTTATTAGGACAAAACTTTGTGGCTACCGGAAGTTTGACAAAAGCTTACGGCCTTTCGGGGCTGCGCTGTGGCTGGATATACGCCGCCAAGCCGCTTGCGGAACGAATGTGGCGCCTGAACGATCTGTTTGGCGTGATGCCTGCGCATCCTGCTGAAATGTTGAGCGTGATCGCGTTGGATAATTTGCCGAAGATCGCGGCGCGGGCGAATAAGCTGCTGAATACGAATCGAGAGCTACTAAAAACTTTTCTCGGCAGTCGAAAAGATTTACTGACCATACGGCCGGAGGCAGGGACGATTGCGTTTCCACAGCTCGCCAGCGGGCATGCTGACGCGTTTTGCCAGCTCTTGCTGGAAAAATATGAGACCAGCGTCGTTCCCGGGCGCTTTTTCGATTCTCCTGACCATTTCCGCGTCGGTGTTGGCGGCGAAACGGTAAAGATACGTGAAGGGCTTTCGCGCGTGGGGGCTGCATTGGATGAACTAGCAGCTAGGCATTAATATCCGCTACAACTTGCCTTGGATCATGAGGCTGCTTTAGCTTTTGAACGTTCGTGCCGCGTCGACGCCGATCCCGATTTCTTCGGTGCTAGGATCATATCTACTAGACCTCGGGCCGCGGCGCTAAGCGGGCGATCCTGCCGATAAACCAAATATAAAAGACGCTGAATACGCATTTGGCGGATCCGTAGCTCGCGCAGATCGCCGCGCGCGAGTTCTCCTTCCACACACATTCGCGGGACGATGGCGATGCCGCGTTTCATCTCCACGAATCGCTTGATACTTTCAATCGTGGGAAGCTCCAAATCCATGTTCAGCGGAACCCGGTGGCGCGCGAACATTTGGATCACCCGTTGCCTGTAGGGCGATTCCACAATGTGCGCAACAAAGCTTTCGTTGCCAAGGGAGGAAATGTCCACTTCCTTCCGTTTCGCGAGCTTGTGGCTGGGCCACACTACCAGCGCGAGCGAGTCGCGATAAAACTTCACGGCTACCAGCTGGCGTTCTTCAGGCAAGTAGGAAATCACGCCGATATCAAGCTGATGGTTTAGCAACTCGCGCGGGATCATGCGAGAGAACACGCGATGAACACGCACGCGAATGCCGGGAAAGCGCGTACGAAACTTTTTCAGCGACGGAAGAAGCGCGTGAATCGAGCTTTCGTTTACGCCCAGCGAAACTTGACCACGCTCCATTCCGCGCAACTCAGTCAGGCCTTTGCGGGCTTCCTCGCGAAGGTTGAGCATGCGCTCAGCGTACTCGAGCAGAAGCACTCCTGCATCGGTGAGCGCTCGCGCTCCCGACCCTCGCACGAAAAGTGGCTGGCCGACCCATTCCTCCAGTTTGCGCATGGCGATGCTAATGGCCGGCTGCGTCCGGTAAAGCTTTTCCGCAGCTCTGGAGTAGCTGCGCTCGTTGGCCACGGTTTGAAAAACTTGCAGTACTGCCAGGTCCACTGGAACACCTCAAACAGCTTTCCTGTGTATAAGGATAACTTATGTTACACGCAAGAACTATAAATTGGACATATTTTGGCAGGCGCGGTTCACTCCTTAGCAGCGAGGAGACTGGATGGAAACTGTACGTATCTTCGATACAACTTTGCGAGACGGTGAACAGTCGCCTGGGTGTTCGATGAACTGCTGCGAGAAGCTGGTTCTGGCGCGCCAGCTTGAACAACTCGGAGTGGATGTGATCGAAGCTGGGTTCCCGATTGCCTCACCTGGCGATCAGGAGGCTGTACGAACGGTCGCGGCGGAGATCCTGGGCTGCCGCGTCGCCGCTCTGGCTCGGGCGCGTGAGGAGGACGTCAACGCTGCCTTGCGCGCCCTGGAGCCTGCCGCCAAACCCCGCTTGCATATTTTTCTGGCCACCTCAGACCTGCATTTGGAGCACAAGCTGCGCATCACTCGTCAACACGCGCTTGAACAAGTGGGGAAAATGGTTCTGTATGGACGAATGCGCTGCGATGAAGTGGAATTTTCCGCCGAAGACGCCAGCCGGAGCGACCTGAATTATCTGCTGGATGTAATCGAGGCCGCAGCCGGCGCCGGCGCTACCATCATCAATCTTCCTGATACGGTGGGATATTCGACGCCGGAAGAGTACGGAGCGATATTTCGCGCGGCCCGCAAACGGCTTGCCGGATACCCCAATGCAGTTCTGAGTGCGCATTGCCACAACGACCTGGGTCTGGCAGTGGCGAATTCTCTTGCAGCAATCAGCGCCGGCGCACGGCAAGTGGAGTGCACAATCAACGGGATCGGCGAGCGCGCCGGAAATGCGTCGTTGGAAGAAATCGCAGTGGCGCTGCACGTTCGGCAAGGGCGCTATGGCGCTTCGACGAACATTTCGCTCGAGAAAATATATTCAACCAGCCGTTTGCTGACTTCCATTACCGGCGTGACTGTTCCGCCGAATAAAGCAGTGGTGGGAGCGAATGCGTTTGCACATGAGGCCGGGATTCACCAGGACGGAATGCTCAAAAATCCTATGACCTACGAAATTATCGTGCCGGAAAAAGTGGGCGTCCCAACAAGGAAGCTTGTACTAGGCAAGCATTCCGGGCGAAATGCGTTGCGTGCCCGGCTCGGGGAGTTGGGTTATCAGACGACCGACACGGAACTAGCGGAATGCTACAAGCAGGCTATCGCGCTTGCCGATTCCGCCAAGCAAGTGACCGATCGCGATTTGCTTTCGATCATTCACACCGTCCGCCGGGGTGGTGAAATCAGTGCAGTGAACCAGGACAGTAGCATTGCCGCAGCGTCCTAGAATTATTATGCGCTGACAATTGGGAGAATCGATGCCATGAGTAAAGTACGAAAGGCAATCGCGGTCTTGTCTGGTGATGGCGTCGGCCCGGAAGTAACTCGCGCGGCGGTGCAGCTACTCAGCGATTGTGCCGCCACGTTTGAACACAAATTCGAATTCCGCGAGCTGGCGTTTGGCGGAGCTGCTATCGACGTTTTCGGAACTCCCCTTCCTGAAGAGACGCTTGCTGGATGCCGGTCGGCCGATGCGATTTTGTTGGGTGCGATTGGCGGACCTAAGTGGGATTCCATACGATTGGATAAACGCCCCGAAGCCGGCCTATTAGGTCTGCGGAAACAGCTAGGCTTGTACATCAACCTGCGTCCGATTCAGCTACGCTCGGCGCTGCGGGGGATTTCGCCGCTGCGGCGGGAACGTATTGATGGATGCGATTTTGAGATCGTACGCGAACTCGCGGGAGATATTTATTTTGGCGAGCATGCGCACGAGGGCGAAGGGAAAGATGCCCGCGCACGCGATGTTGCGAGTTATGCGGCGGCTGAGGTCGAGCGTGTGGCGCGCTACGCGTTTGAGCGCGCGGCGGCGCGAAATCGCCATGTAACTAGCGTGGATAAAGCGAACGTGCTGGCGACTTCGGTCCTCTGGCGAAATACGGTGGCAGCGGTCGCGCGCGAATATCCCGGCATCACCCTCGATCATTTATATGTGGACAATGCGGCGATGCAGATTCTGCTGCAGCCGGCCCAATTCGACGTGTTGCTCACCGGAAATATGTTCGGCGACATTCTCAGTGACGAGGCAGCGGCTTTGGCCGGCTCTATCGGGTTGATTCCGTCGATGAGTCGCGGCGCGGCTGGACCGGCGCTCTACGAACCTGTTCACGGTTCGGCTCCGTCGCTTGCGGGCAAAGACATCGCTTGCCCGCTGGGCGCGATCTATTCAGCGATACTGCTTTTGCGAGAATCTTTTGGCCTGGATGTGGAGGCGCAATGGATCGAGGCAGCCATCGACCGGGTTCTGGATCACGGTTACAGGACGATGGATATCGCTGAGCCTGGTTCGCGAGTGCTGCGCAGCTCGGAATTTACTGAACAAATTCGCGCTGAGCTGCAGGAATCGCTGGTTCACTCGGAAAGATATGGATGGGGAGTCTGAATCGCCGTCATCTGGAAATGATTTCGCGTGAGCTGAAGCACAAGCCCGCAGGCCTATACTTTTCGCAGAACCAGGCAGCCGGCGATGATGTCGTGGAGGGCCTGCTTCTTTTCCGTGAAACCTGCCATGGCGTAACCGATCCCGAGAGGGATAAATCCAGTAACAATCTTTGCAAAATAACGGCCGGTTGCACGCCCGAAAGAGACTCGTCGTCCCTCGAGATCGGTAACGATTAAACCGAGCGCCATTTTTCCGAGCGTTCCTTGATAGGAAGAACTCTCCATCCAGGCGTAGTAAAGCCACATCATTACCATCGAAGTTCCTGCCAACATAACAATTATTGCGATGACTTCCGGCGTAAAGAACTCGTCCGGATTTGATCCCTCCGCCAAGGCTTTCAAATGGCCAGGGCCAATCATGGCGAATGCAATTAGAAGTAAAAGCACGAATACGATTCCGGCAAGAATGCCATCTATGAAATGAGCTACCACGCGCAACCAGAAACCGGCATAAGCCATACCAGGGAAAGCCGGGGAAGCACCGTATCCATCGAGGCGCGCGAGGGGCGGTGTGGCTGTCGTCGCGTAAGGTGGCACATTGGCCGCGAACGTTGTCGGCTGATTCACCGGTTGGCCACACGCGGTGCAGAAAGTGGCGTTCTGCGAGATCGCGGCCCCACACTTTGAACAATACATACGGCTCCTCAGGATTTCTTTGGCCAGAATTCTACAGCTTGCGAATGACCAGTGTGCCGGCGATCATATCGTGAAGTGCTTGTTTCTTTTCCGTGAAACCCGCCATGATGAACCCAATCCACAATATCAATGCGGAAATTATCTTTGCGAAGAAACGGCCAGTAGCGCGGCCAAAACTTATGCGCCGGCCTTCCAAATCCGTGACCTCCAAGCCCAACGCTTTTTTCCCCAGCGTTCCTTGCCATGACGAGCTTTCCAACAGTGCGTAATAGAGCCAGTTCAAAACCGTCCTTATTAGCGCAAGCCGAATAAGAGCCCCAAAGTAAGGCATCCATTCTTCCGGCGACAAAGGCATGTGCCCCCGCATAATGCCTCGAAGTCCCATGGACGCGAGGAACGGAAGCGTAATAATCGTGCCAACAAAATAAAGAACGATCGCGTCTATGATGAAGGCCACGAAGCGGAGCCAAAATCCTGCATACGCAACCACCGGCCGGGCGCTTGTTTGCCAAGCCGCTTGCGCGGGTGGCGCATAAACTGGCGCAGCTGGTGGATATGGGGTTGGAGGCGGAAGTTGTGATGGCGGGGTGGAAGCGGGAGGGGCAGGACGCACTGCGGACGTAGCCGGCACCGGTTGCCCGCAGACGCTGCAGAACGCTGCGCCCTGCGGAACATTCGCTCCACATTTTGAGCAGTACATGGGGCCTCCTCAGAACTTGCTGCAGTCACAGGCGCGCTTGGGGCTGCTGCGCATCGTACTTAAGACTAAATGCGCGGGTCAACATGCAAAGTGCGAGCGGCGATTAGATTTGAGTAACGTAGAAGCGTTGCGTGCGAAAGGTCGCTCGCTTAAACTCATGCCGGGCGAAAGGGAGAAGATATGCGAATTCGGTTTACCAAGGCGGCTCAGATTCTTGGAGGGTGTTTAGTTGCGCTTGCGTTGTATGCCGGCGGTTATGTAGCGGGACAAAATAAATTTGGTCAGCCGAAAACGATCCTTCATATGGTGATTCTCAAATGGAATCCGGGCGTCTCCGACGCCGACAAACAAAGTGCGCTGGAAGGTGTAAAAGAAATGGCGGCGAAAATTCCGGGCGTCAAGAATATTTGGATTAAAGCCGAGCGGTTGCAACCACGCGACTTCAGCGCGGCCTTCGCAATCGAATTTCAAAATCGAGCCGCGGCCGATGCTTATGCCGAAAGCCCGATTCACCAGGCTTGGGAGCAGAAATACACACTGCTTCGCGAGCAAAGCGTGTCGGAACAAGTTACAAACCCATAGGTTTTCCAGACCTCAACTTTCGTTTCCTTGTGAGCGACAAAATCCTCTAGCCGCCTCGGCGTGCCGGTGCTAGGCTCCGTTCCACAGGGGCAACTGTGTGCAGATCTCGAATCTTGTCAACGGTTTTTACTGTGCCAAATCTGAAAGAAGAGGAGAGCGGCCATGAAAAAACTCATCATCGCGACGATTGTTGGGTACATAGTTCTGATGGCTACCAATTACTTGGTGCATAGCGTCTGGCTAAAACCGGACTATGACGCCATTGCCAGCAGCCACCGGACCATCGAAGGCATCATGCATCGATTTTGGGCCATGGCATTGGGCCAATTCTTTTTCGCCGCGATGTTTTCGTACATTTACACTCGGGGACGCGAGAACAAACCCTGGCTGGAGCAGGGTATTCGCTACGGCATCGTGATGACGTTCATGACCGTGGTGCCCTATTCTTTGAGCGAATATGTGGTGTATATCGTGAACTACATGCTAGCAATCAAGTGGATGATTGCTGGCGGAATTCAACTCATTGTTCTGGGGTTGATCGTGGCGGCTATCTGTAAGGATGACGGCACAGCGCGGGCAGCGTAATGGCGAGAGAAGCTGTGACCTGCAGTGATTACAGCATTGATTCGAAATGGTGTTCGCCAAATAATGAGATCTGATTTACAGGAGGCGAATATGATTAAGAAAGTGAAAGGCGGCTACAAAGTTACTTCCGAAAAAGGCAAGAATCTCGGGGGGCCTTATAAGACGCGCGAAGAAGCGGCCAAGCGGTTGAAACAGGTTGAATATTTCAAGCATAAC
>Ga0308309_10002518_pt1 | contig 10906 bp, 8 predicted proteins | sample HubBroMetageWFT5_FD_192491 | JGI IMG/M metagenome (GOLD analysis project Ga0308309, IMG submission 192491) | Warmed and freeze-thawed soil microbial communities from the Hubbard Brook experimental Forest, New Hampshire - Hubbard Brook CCASE Soil... | ecosystem: Environmental > Terrestrial > Soil... | reverse complement strand
GCACGACCTACAAGCCCGTGTTCGACCGGGAAGACGTCCAGTCGATTGGCGCGGTGGCGATTGATCCATCGAACTCGAAAATTGTCTGGGTGGGCACCGGCGAAGCCTGGACTCGAAACAGCGTTTCGGTGGGAGATGGCGTCTATAAGTCGACCGACGGCGGGGAGAACTGGACGAACCTTGGCCTGAAAGATAGCGAGCACATCGCCAAGATTCTGGTGAACCCCAGCGACAGCAACGACGTGCTGGCCTGCGCCACCGGGCATCTGTGGGATGACAACGACGAGCGTGGAGTCTTCCAGACGACCGACGGGGGCAAAACCTGGAATAAAGTTCTGGCGGGCGTGAACGGTTCGAGCGGCTGCGCCATGATTGCGCGGAGCGCGCAGGAACCGAAGACCATCTACGCAGCGATGTGGGATTTCCGGCGGCAGGGCTGGACATTCCGCTCAGGGGGCCCGGGCAGTGGGTTGTTCAAATCCACTGACGGGGGCGCGCACTGGAGCGAAGTCAGCAGCAACAAGGGTCTGCCGCCGAAGCCCTGGGGTCGCGTAGCCGTGCAGGTCGCGCCGTCGAAACCGCAGGTCGTGTACGCAAACGTCGAAGCGGAAAAAGGGAGAGGCCTCTACCGGTCTGACGACGGTGGCACGACCTGGACAACGCTGGATGCCGGCAACTACATGGTGTGGCGTCCATTTTATTTCGGCAACCTGATTGTCGACCCCAAGGATGAGAACAAGATCTTCAAGCCTGATCTAATTCTGCTGCTGAGCAACGATGGCGGAAAAACCTTCAACGTGGTTTCAAGCGCAGCGCACGGTGATTTCCACGACGTGTGGATCGATCCGAAGAATCCGAACATCGTCATTGCCGGCGACGATGGTGGCTTGTGGCGCAGCGAAGACGGCGGCAACCGCTGGAAGCACCAGATGAACCTGCCGGTTTCGCAGTTCTATCATGTAAGCGCAGATAATGCGGACCCGTATCGCGTATACGGCGGCCTGCAGGACAACAGTTCATGGGTGGGCGATTCGTCGTATCCCGGCGGCGTGAGCAATTCGCGTTGGGAGAACATGTTCGGCGGCGACGGCTTCTGGATGTTCGAAGATACGTCCGATCCCGACTACATCTATGCCGAGGCGCAGGGTGGCGAGATTGGGCGCGTGAACCGCTATACCCATGAGATTCGCGACATCCATCCGTGGCCGAACTATGGCGAAAAGAAGCTGCGTTTCAACTGGAACACGCCGATTCACATGAGTCCCAACGAGAAGGGAACGATTTACATCGGGGCGCAGTACCTGTTCCGCTCGCGCGATCATGGCCAGTCATGGGACCGCATTTCTCCGGACCTGACGACAAACGATCCCGAAAAGCAGAAACAGGAAGAATCCGGCGGCGTGACGATTGACAACTCTTCTGCGGAGATGCACACCACGATCTATTCGATTTCAGAGTCGCCGAAGAATGGGCAGACCATCTGGGTCGGCACCGACGACGGAAATGTCCAGATCACGCGCGATGGAGCGAAGACCTGGACGAACGTGGTGGGCAATGTCAGCGGGCTGGGAAAGAATTCTTGGGTAACTACCATCGAGGCCGGCCGTTTTGATGAAGGCACAGCGTATGCCACATTCGATCGGCACACCTTCGGCGATATGAAGCCGTATGTTTACAAGACCACCGACTACGGCCAGACCTGGACGAAGCTTCCTGCTGAGGAAAGCGGCGTGCGTGGGTTTGCCCACGTCATCAAGGAAGACACGGTCAGCCCCAACGTTCTTTTCCTGGGTACGGAGTTTGGCCTGTGGATCTCGGTGGACGGCGGACAGCACTGGGGGCAATACAAAGGAACCGACTTCCCGGCGGTAGCGGTGGACGACATCGCTGTACAGCCGCGGGAATCGGACTTGGTGCTGGCCACGCACGGGCGCGGCATCTGGATCGTGGACGATATCTCGCCGCTGCGCGCACTCACTCCGGATGTGATGGCCAAGGAGGCGACGCTGCTTCCTGGCCGGCAATCGATCCAATATTTTGATGTGTTTGGTGGCTGGGCGGAAGGCGACGAAAGTTTCCGTGGGCGCACCCGCCCCGGAGACGCGCAGATCACGTATTACCAGAAAGGCCGTCACATTTTCGGCGATTTGAAGATTGAAATTTTCAATCAGGACGGCAAACTGGTCGACACCGTGGCCGGCAGCAAGCATCGGGGACTGAACCGCTCGGGATGGGGAATGCGGGTGCGTCCGCCAGCGGTTGCTCCAGCGGCGTCCGCATTGTTTGAAGCCGCGCAGGGACCGCGCGTCCTGCCGGGCACATACACGGTGAAGCTGACTAAAGGCGATCAAACTTACACCGAGCAACTGAACGTTGCGATCGATCCGCGGGCCAAGTACTCGCTGGAGGAGCGCAAGGCACAGTTCGATCTTTCAATGAAGGTTTACAAAGAGCTCGAGCACATGACTTACGGCGTAGCAGCGATCGAGGGAGTGCGCGACGGCGCCAACGCACGGGCAGCCAAGGTAGCTGAGAAAGATCCGCTGCGGAAGCAACTGCAGAGTCTTGCCGCAGAGTGCGATGCGCTGCGCTCGAAGATCGTGGCCACCAAGGAAGGTGGAATGATTACCGGCGAAGAGCGCATCCGCGAACTACTCGGACAACTCTACGGCGCGGTGACCGGATACGACGGCAAGCCCACGGATTACCAGGTCGCGCGGACCGAGTCGCTGGGTCATGAACTGCAGGATGTGATCGACGACTTCCAGAAACTGACGCAGAAAGAACTGGCGGGCATCAACGCAGGCTTGAAGAAGAAAAAATTGGAGGCTATCACCGTGCTGGCCGAGGCGGACTGGCAGAAGAAGAAAGAAGAGTCGGCGGTCGCCGCCGGCGCAGGAATGCGCGCGGAGGAAGGGCAGATGCGGGAGAGGGATTAAGAAAAGAGGGCCCGTGGTCTACGCCAACTCCAATTCAATTTTCTTCGCTGCGTGATCCAGCTTCGCGATGCGGAATTTGCGAATCTGTCCGGCGTGGACGGCCTCCGGCTTGGCCTCGTCCGCGGGCGCTCCGCTCTTCCACCGGGCCTGCAGCATGGAACCCAGCGAAGACAAATCAGGCTTCGAGCCGGTTTTCGAGCTGAGTTTCGAAGATGACACATCCCGTTCGGCCCGCGCACTCTTTTCCCTAGCCGCCGCCGTATCCATGTGGCACTTAGCTTGGATACCCTCGCCGAGTTCCACGCGCGCGTGCCCGTCCGAAACCTCGATCATGCGCCCGGTCACCACATCGCCTTCCTTATGCTCGGCAATGTATTCATCCAGTCCGCTCGGAACCAGTTGTTTCATGCTCAGCCGCAACTGCCGCTTCTCGGTATCGACCGCCAGCACCTGAGTCCTGACTAGCTGACCAACCTTCAGCATTTCCTGCGGATGATTGATGCGCTTCTCAGCACTCATCTCGCTAATGTGAATCATGCCCTCAACGCCCTCAGAAAGCTGCACGAACGCGCCGAACTTTGTGATGCTGACGACCGGACCTTCCACCACCGAACCCGCGGCGAACTTCTGCGCCACCTCCGCCCACGGATCGCCTAGCGCCTGCTTCAATCCCAAAGAGATGCGGCGCTCGCCAGTATTCACGCCCAGAATCACCGCGTCCACGACCTCGCCCGGCTTCACCAATGTGCTTGCACTTCGCAACTTCTTTCCCCACGACATCTCCGAGACGTGGATCAATCCTTCGATCCCGGGCTCCAGTTCCACGAAAGCTCCGAACTCGACCACGCGCGTAACCGCGCCACGAACTCGTTCACCGACCTTATATTTTCCGGCCCCGGCGTCCCAGGGATGCGGCTGCAACTGCTTCATACCTACGGAAATTCGCCGCTTACCAGAATCATTCGCAATCTTCAGAACCTTCGCTTCGATCTGCTGCCCAACCGAGAGCACATCCGCCGGCTTCGAGACACGACTCCACGAGAGATCGCTCACATGCAGCAACGCGTCCACGCCTCCCAGATCGACGAATGCGCCGTAATCCGTGAGGCTACGAACCGTGCCGCTCATGGTATCGCCTTCCTTCATCTCCGAATAGCGGCGTTCCTTCACCGAGCGCTCTTCCTCTTCGGCAACTGCGCGCCGGTCGACTACAACATCTTCCTCGGTCACGTCGAGCTTGATAATGCGGCAGAGGATCTCCTGCTCCACCAACTTCTCCATCTCAGCGGCGTCGTGCGCTCCGCTGCGTGAGGCCGGCATGAAGGCCCGCACTCCCACATCCACGCTGAGCCCGCCTTTAATCACTCCTGTAACCGTGCCCACGATTGTCGCCTTATCGGCGAAGGCCTTCTCCAGCGCCGACCAGTCCTTCGGCCGTTCGACTTTCGCGCGCGTGAGCTGGTAATAGCCCTCCGGATCGCGGCCCTTAACCGAGACCGCCAGCTTGTCACCCGGCTTCACACTTTCGCCTGAGCCCTGCAAAGCCGCAAGCGGCAGAATGCCTTCGCTCTTGAATCCGATGTCGAGAAACACCGACTCGCCGGTGACAACAATCACGGTGCCCACAAGTTGTTTCCCGCCGCCTTCGCTCTTGCGCGAATGGCTCTTTTCATATTGCGAAAGGAGTTCGCCGAACGACTCGCCAGATTCGGCAGTCGATTCAGCCGTGAGTTGGGATTCTGGAACGCCTGGGTTGGACATGATCGAATCGGGAAGCAGCCAAGAAAATGGTAGGCACGAGGAGACTCGAACTCCTGACCTCTACCGTGTCAAGGTAGCGCTCTAACCAACTGAGCTACGCGCCTACGCTCCACTCATTCTAATGTCGTAGGCCGGTTCCCGCAATGTTCGACGACGGCCGTTCGTTTCGACCGCGCCCCGTAAAGCACGATTGCCAGTTGCAAAATCCGGCCTGCGGCATTGACAATCGTTCCATGCCGAAACAGTCTCAGCTGGTCGATGCAGGTTCGGCTGCACAGCCGCCCGCCCGTGCTCCTTTTTCGCCTGGATCCATGGTCGCCGTGACGCTGGGCAATCCGCGGGACAAATTCTGGGGGATGATTCTGGCGCTGGCCGGGGAAGGGCTCAGCATGACCGGGATCGAGCTGGCTTCCTTTGAAGATTTCGTCGTGATGGTGAAAGACGGCGAACCCTTCAGCCCGGCGGTTGTGTTCTTTCCGATGCACCGGATCGAACGCATCGAACTCGACCTTCCCGACGGCAGTTTGCCTTCCCTTTCGCAGCGTTTCTCGACTAAGACCGGACTCGACCCTGCGGTGCTGCTGGGCCGTCCCGGAGCCGGCGGAGCTGATCAGACTTCGCGTTCGGCGCCTCATCCGACTGAGGACCTGGCATGAAGCTGTCGCAAATCTTCACTGCGCCCAATCAGCTCACACTGCTGCGGATGGTCTTTGTTCCCTTTATCGTGATCGAGCTCGTTGAAGGCCGCTATTTTTGGGCTTTGGTTCTCTTCGTAATCGCCGGATTCAGCGACGGCCTGGACGGGCTGCTGGCCCGCAAGCTGCACCAGCAGACCCTGCTGGGCCAGTATCTCGATCCCATCGCGGACAAGCTGTTGTTGAGCACCATGTTTCTCGTGCTGTCGATCCTGCACAAGATTCCGTGGAAGTTTACCGTGCTGGTGTTCAGCCGCGATATTTCCATTCTGGCCGCCAGTGCAGTGCTTTTTGCCATCGCGGGGCTGCGCAATTTCCGGCCCAGCATCTTCGGCAAGGCGAATACCTTTTCGCAGATCGCCGCCGTGTTCTTTGCGCTGTTGTTTTCCATAAGGCCGGCCCGGTGGGTATGGATTACGCGCACCGTCTTTTTGCGGGCTACCTTCGCTTTCACGATTATCTCCGCCCTTCACTATGTCCTGCTGGTGCAGCAGCGGCTGCGAGCGCACATTCATGCCCTGCCGCCGCATTCTCCCGCCGATATCTCCGCGAGTTGACCCTCTTTCTGGCGTGCCCCTAGAATTGAAGATTCGTGTCCGAGCGCCACCATCGCCTATGGCCTTTCGCCTTTACAACACCATGTCCTCGCAGGTTGAGGAATTCCATTCGCTTCGCGGCAAAGAAGTGCGGATGTATGCCTGCGGCCCAACGGTCTACGATTACGGGCACATCGGCAACTTCCGAACCTTCATTGCGGTCGATCTGCTGCAGCGATTCTTGCGCCAGTCCGGCTACACCGTGCGCTACGTGATGAATATCACGGACCTGGACGACAAGATCATTCGCAACGCCGCGCGCGACGGGGTGAGCGTTCAGCAGTACACCAGGAAATACGAACAGGCATTTCTCGAGGACGCTGCCATGATCGGCATCGAGCAGCCAACGCTGGTGCGCGCCACCGAACACATCCCGGAAATGGCGGACTTCGTGGCCAAGTTGGTCGAGAGAGGGATCGCCTACCGCACCGACGACGGATCGTATTACTTCCGCATTGCAGAGTTTCCGCGCTACGGCAAACTATCAAGAAAAGATTTCAGCGGAATGAAAGATGGAGCCCGAGTCGATGTGGACGAATACGACAAAGACAGCGCCCGCGACTTCGCGCTCTGGAAAGCGCCCAAGCCGGGCGAAGCTTCCTGGGACAGCTCGATTGGGCCGGGACGCCCCGGCTGGCACCTGGAGTGCTCAGTCATGTCGATGGAGGAATTGGGCGAGAGCTTCGATCTGCACGCGGGTGGCGAAGACCTGGTCTTCCCGCATCACGAAAACGAGATCGCGCAATCAGAGTCGCTCACCGGAAAGACATGCGCCCGTTTCTGGTTCCACGTGCGCTTCCTCCTGGTCGAAGGCGAGAAGATGTCGAAGAGCCTGGGGAACTTTTATACCCTGCGCGACCTGGTGTTGAAAGGTCATAAACCGTCTTCTATCCGATATCTGCTGGCGTCAGTTCCCTATCGTAACCAGTTGAATTTTACCTTTGACGGGCTCAAGCAAGCGGCGGTTTCCGTGGAGCGCCTCCGCAATTTCCGCCAGCGTTTGACCCAGGGGAGTTTTCCTTCCGGCTCCAATCCGGAAGTGCAGGCGCTCGGCACAGAAACCATCAACCGCATGCGCGCCGCGCTCGATGACGATCTCAATACTGCGCAAGCGCAGGCCGCCATCTTCGAAATGGTACGCAGTGCTAATTCTGCGTTAGATGCAGGTGAAATCAAGAAAGACGATCCTGGGCCGCTGCTCGCCGCCCTTGAGAAATTTGACGAGATTTTCGCCGTTCTCAAAGATGACGACGGCCCGAAGATGAAGCAGGTCTTCGATTGGGCGCCGACCGAAGATCGCGAGAAAGATATCAGTCCTGAACTGCGCGAGGCTGTGCAATCCGGTCAACTGTCAGACGCCGACATCGAAAAGAAAATCGCCGAGATGGAGACAGCCCGCCGAACCCGCAATTTCAAGGTGTCCGACGCCTTGCGCGCGGAGTTGACCGCTGCGGGCATCGTTATCGAGAATTCGAAAGACGGCGTGCGTTGGCGCAGAAAGTAATTCCTTCCCGGTGTTAAGCTGATGGCTGAGAGCTGACAACTCTTATGAAATCGCTCGACGAATACCTTCGCGATGCCGAGCAAGCTCACGGACATCTCTGCGCCGGACAGGTTCTCGGCGTGCGGCTGGCCATGTTGGGCCTAGAGAAGTTGGGCATCGACGATCCGCGCGCTAATAAGGAAGACCGAAAGCGGCTCGTCACCTTCGTCGAGATCGACCGTTGCGCTACCGATGCTGTGGCCGTGGTTACTGGCTGCCGGCTCGGAAAGCGTGCTCTTAAGTTTCGCGACTGGGGAAAAGTTGCGGCTACCTTTGTTGACGTCAGCACAGGCAAAGCAATCCGCATCGCGGCCAAGGAGTCGTCGAAGGCTCTGGCCCGCCAGATGCATCCTGAAATCCCCGATAAGAATCAGCAGCAGATGCTGGCCTACCGTGAAATCACAGATGATGACCTGTTCGCCACACAATGGGTAAAGGCCAGTTTACTTCCGGAAGAATTCCCGGGATACAAGGGTGAACGTGTCGTATGTGAAGCGTGCGGGGAAGGAATTAACTTTCGCAGAGAAGTTCGTGCCGGAGGGAAAGTGCTTTGCCGTGCCTGCGCCGGAGAAAGCTACTACGAGCCAATCTAGGCGGCCTGTTCGTATGCGTTGGCCACGCGCAGAATCGTCGCTTCATCAAAGTGTTTTCCTAGAATCTGCAAACCGATGGGCAGTTTCCCTTTCGTCTCGCCGCATGGAATCGAGATGCCCGGAATCCCCGCCAAATCTGCAGTCACCGTGTAAATGTCAGCCAGATACATGGCCAGCGGATCATTCGATTTCTCCCCCAGTCGAAACGCCGCAGTCGGGCTCGTTGGCGTCACAATCGCATCCACTTTCCTGAAAGCCTCTTCGAAATCCTGAGTGAGCAAAGTTCGCACCTTCTGAGCCTTCAGGTAATACGCGTCGTAATAACCGGCGCTCAGCGCATAGGTGCCGAGCATAATGCGGCGCTTTACTTCGGCGCCGAAACCCTCATCGCGGCTGCGCCTGTACATCTCCGAGAGCGTCTTCACTCCCGCGGCACGATAGCTGTAACGGACTCCGTCGTAGCGTGCCAGGTTCGAAGATGCCTCCGCGGTTGCGATCAAGTAATAAGCGGGAATTGCATACGGCGTATGAGGCAACGAAACCGGCACAATCTCGCAACCCAGGCTTTTCAATTTGTCGATGGCTGATTCGACTGCATGGCGTACTTCACCGTCGAGCCCGTCGCCGAAATACTCTTTGGCTACACCCAATCGCAATCCTCGCATGGGTTTATCGAGCTCGGCAACGTAGTCCGGTACAGGCAGATCGGCCGATGTTGCATCCATTGGGTCGCGTCCGGCAATCGTGCGCAGCACAATCGCCGCGTCCTTCACCGTCTTCGCCAGGGGCCCGATATGATCGAGCGAAGACGCAAATGCGATCAGACCGTAACGTGACACGCGGCCGTAGGTTGGCATCAATCCCACCACACCGCAGAATGAAGCCGGCTGCCGGATCGAGCCTCCGGTGTCTGAGCCAAGCGCGACCACCGCCATATCTGCCGCAACCGCTGCTGCTGAACCGCCTGAAGATCCTCCTGGCACGCGGCTCAAATCACGCGGATTGCGCACCGGACGAAACGCCGAATTCTCATTCGACGAACCCATGGCAAACTCGTCACAGTTCGTCTTGCCAAGAACCACAGCGCCCGCCGCTTCCATTCGCGCCACCGCAGTACAGTCATAGGGAGGGATGTAGTGGCCCAGAATCTTTGATCCCGCAGTCGTGCGCACGCCGCGAGTCGACATCACATCCTTGATGCCGACGGGCACACCGCCGAGCGGCGGCAAAGGCTTGCCTTCGGCAGCCATACGGTCAATGCGATCGGCTTGCTCCAGCGCACGTTCTTTGCAAAGAGTGAGATAAGCGCCGATTTGGTCGTCTTCTTTCTGGATGCGCGCGTAGTGCGACTCCGTCAGCGCGAGCGCGGTTGTCTTGCGCTCCTGTATGGAAGAACGGGCGGCCTCGATCGTGAGTTGGGTCAGTTGCATTGCAGATGAGTAGGCATTTCCAGCGACTGATAACTATCTTTCAATCACCTTCGGCACGCGGAAGAACGTTCCATCCGCATCTGGCGCATTCTCCAACGCGACTTCCTGCGGCAAAGATTTCCGCAGTCCCTCGACCACATCTTCGCGACTCGCGTAAGCAAACCTCTCGCTGCCTTGTTTGGACTCGTCGACGCCGTAGCGGTCCGATACCTGCGCCATCGGTTCGACGTTCGATGTGTCCAGTTCGTTGAGCCTGTCGATGTAGTCGAGAATCGAGTTCAGATCGCGCTCCATGCCCGTGCGCTCCTCCGCGGAAAGCTCCAGGTTGGCCAGATCGGCAACGTAGGTGACGTCTTTTTCTGTGACTTTCATATTCTGTCAGGTTCACCAGCTCAGTCCCGCCGAATCACGAACTCGATCCGTTCAACTTTTTGGCCGGCATACCGATTGAGTTGAGCGACGTAGCGGGGAGCCAGGCTTTGCATCTCGCGCTTCCATCCGGCATCGGGAACCTCGACGTGCAGCACCGAATCCGCAAACTCCAGGGCCCGCGTGCGCTCGGCCACCAGCGAACCGCACACCAGCGGCCACGCGAGCAGAGGCGCTTCTGACTGCGGCACACGCCTCAGCGAGCCCATCACAATCTTTTCCAGTCCCGCGCTTGCCGGTTCCAATGAAGCTCCTCGCTACCGATTTCTCGTTCGTAAATGAGAGATTGGGATTCCGAATTCTAGCAGGTTCCGATGCGTGCAGATTGCGACGGTCTAGGCGAAACGCGGTTGAGATTTTCGGGCCGAAAATATTTTCTCAGCACGAGGACGACGGACCGCAAAGCCTGTTAACTTCCCGGTACCCCCTCTCCCCTGGGTATATTGGAATCATCGGGATAGCGGAAAACTGAAAAGTAATCCAAGGGCCACAATCACTTGCAGGCAAAATCTTCACAATAAAAGGCTTATGGGCAAGAGTTTTCCAAACTCACAGTTCGCCCGGCTTTGTGATCTTGGGCTTATTTCGGGCGAGGCACAAGATCGGATGTCACACAGTCACCTTGTGGAAATCGAATTCTTGTCCTCTTTTAATCTTTATCCTGGTTTATCTTCACCTTAGTTTATCCGGCCCGGCCTGCCAGTTCAGGCGGAGAGTGGAAATGCGCTTTTCACAAAGTCGAGAGCCGCTTCATGCGAGCTTAATCGTCCTTCCAGTTGCGCGTCTTCGACTGCTTCAAGAATCTCACGAAATTTTGGACCCGGAGCGTAGCCCGCCGCGATCAGGTCGTCGCCTGTGACCAATGCTACTGGGCGAATCTTCTCCGGAGGAATCTCAGCGAGCTTCTCAAAGACGAACTC
>Ga0308309_10002516_pt1 | contig 10917 bp, 8 predicted proteins | sample HubBroMetageWFT5_FD_192491 | JGI IMG/M metagenome (GOLD analysis project Ga0308309, IMG submission 192491) | Warmed and freeze-thawed soil microbial communities from the Hubbard Brook experimental Forest, New Hampshire - Hubbard Brook CCASE Soil... | ecosystem: Environmental > Terrestrial > Soil... | reverse complement strand
CGAGTCCGACAAATCTCGTCATGCCCTTGTTGAGCATCGCGAGGTAGACGGCATAGCCTGCCGGATAGGCCACGAGCACGAGGATCAGAAGGATCAGGGGCAGCGTCATCAGGAACGCGATGGTCGATTTGCGCTGCATCAGCTTGTGCAGGCTGCTGCGCCCATCCGCGCTGATTGTGATCGGTCCTCTGGCGGCGATATCTGCCATTGCTAGCTCCGGACATTGCAGGTCGTTCAGGCGTCCGGCGGGGCGCCGCCCGAAGGCCGCGCCCCGCCAATCCTTGGGCGCCTAGTTACGCATGAAGCCTTCGATCTCCTTCGACGCCCAGTCGAGCGTCTTGTCCATGGCCTCGCCCTTGTAGTAGCGCACGGCCATCTGGGTGGCGATGCCCTGGTTGTAGATCTGCTCGGCGATCTTGTGCGGCGCGGGCGCCGCGGCGACCGAGAGCGTCTGGTGGTTGTACGGGTTCGGGTAGTGGTAGAGCGTGCCCTTCGGCGGCCCTTCCTCGGCCCAGGTCTTGAAGGTGGTGAGCTTCTCGAACGACGGCAGGTCGTAGCCGCCGCTGGCGATCACCATCTTCTCGGCCGACGAGGCCTGCGAGAGGTGGGCGAGCAGGCTCTTGGCCGCCGACTGGTTCTTGCTGAAGCTCCAGATGCCCCAGAAGAACGGCAGGAACGGCGCGAAACGGCCCTTGGGTCCGGCCGGGAAGCCATGCGTCCAGCATTGCTCGGCAACCTTCGGCGCATCGCGCTTGGCCACTGCCCAGGCGCTGGGCGGGTTCATGATCAACGCGCCCTGACCCGACACCAGCCACTTGTTGTTGGAGGCGTCGTCCCACGACGGCACGTCGCTCGGCATGGCCGCCATCAGTTTCTTGTAGTATTCGAGCGCCTGACGGACCTGGTCGTTCTTGACGACGATTTCGCCCTTGGCGTCGACCATGACGGCGCCGTAGGCATGGAAGATCGCCCCGATCGTGTCGACCGAGTCCGACGTCGTGCCGAGACCGATTCCGAATGGGTGGCCGCCCTTGTTGCAGTCCTCGGCCGCCTTCAGGAACGTGTCGAGGTTCCAGCCGTCGGCCTTGGGCGGCGCGCCGGCCGGATACATCGCCTGGATGTCGATCCCGGCCAGATCCTTCAGGTAGTCGATGCGCGAGCACGGCCCCTTGATCTGGCTGCCGACGGTGGCCGGCAGGGCGAGCCATTTGCCGTCGATCTTGCCGAGATACTCGACCGTCGCGTTGACGGCGCCGTTCGCCTTGATCAGCGGCTCCATGACGTCGTTGACCGCCACCAGCTGATCGGAATAGCGCGCCGGCAAGAAGGTGTTCATGGCGAGGATGTCGTGACCCGACTTCGCCTGCGCTTCCGCCGCGGTGGTCAGCAGCAGCTTGTTGCCTTGCGAGGTGATGAAGTCGATCGAGACGTCGACTTTTTCCTTTTCGGCCCACTCCTTGACCAATGTCTCGGTCGCTCCGTTGGCATTGGGTACCCAATGGTCCCAGAAGCCCACCGACAATTTGCCCGCGGCATAGGCGCCGCGAACAAAAGGCGCGGCGACGAAGGCCGTCGACAACGCGGCAGTCCCGGCAACAAAACGACGCCGACCTACGCTCTTGGACACCATACAATTTCCTCCTGATCCCATTTCGATGACTCTCAAGGGAGTCTTGATGGGGATGCTATGCACATGCTGCGCATCAAGCAATGCATTTTCGAATAGTGGGGCGTTTCAGCGGCAATTTGACAGCTTTGGGAGAGACCCGGATGCTCCGGCCGCTGGAAAGCGGGAGGGCGGTCGTGCGAGAAAACTGTGTGAAATCGATCCGGACGAAGAACGCCCGCAGCACCGGCTGCGGCACGTCCTGAGATGCAGCACATTCCTGCCGCAAATCCCTGGCTTGCCGCCGTCGAGCCCTCGCCCATCGGCGAGACCAAACGCTGGGTGCTGGGCCGCACCTTCCCCGTCGATCGGCCGCTGGTCGACCTCAGCCAGGCGGTGCCGGGATATCCGCCGGCGCTCGAATTGCGCCAACATCTGGGCGAACTGCTGCTCGATCCGACGATGCACGGCTACACGCCGATCCTGGGCCTGCCGGCACTGCGCGAGAACTATGCCGCCCATCTCTCCCACTTCTACGGCGCGCCGATCGCGCCCGGCGAGGTCGGCATCACCTCGGGATGCAACCAGGCTTTTTGCCTGGCGCTGATGAGTCTCGCCAAGGCCGGCGACCAGGTGATCCTGCCCCGCCCGCACTACTTCAATCACGACATGTGGCTGCGCATGCAGGGCATCGAGCCGGTGTCGCTCGATTTTCGTCCCGGCTCTGGCGCCGTCCCGGTCACCCAGGATGCCGCCAGCCTGATCGGTCCAAAGACGCGCGCCATCGTGCTGATCTCGCCCAACAATCCGACCGGGGCGGTCTATCCGCGCGAAACCATCCACGCCTTCTACGAGCTCGCCCGCCAGCGCGGCATCACGCTGATCCTCGACGAGACCTACAAGGACTTCCTGCCCGAAGGCGAGCGGCCGCACGATCTGTTCGGCGATCCGGCCTGGCGCGGCACGCTGGTGCATCTCTACAGCTTCTCCAAGGTCTTCGCGCTCACCGGCTATCGGGTCGGCGGCATCACGGCGGGCGCCGGGTTGATGGCCGAGATCGAGAAGGCGATGGACTGCGTGTCGATCTGCCCGCCACGCCTCGGCCAGGAGGCGGCGCTCTATGGCCTGAAGAACCTGCTGCCCTGGGCGCGCCGCAACACCGAGGGCCTGAAGGCGCGCGCCGACCTTTTGGGCGGCGGCCTGCAGCGCTCCAACCGCTGGCGGTTGGTCAGCATCGGCGCCTACTTCGCCTATGTGGAGCATCCCTTCGCCGGCCAGCGCTCGACCGACGTGTCCAAGCGGCTGGCCGACGAGGAGAACCTGCTGACCATCCCGGGCGACATGTTCGGTGCGGGCCAGGAGCGCTTCGTGCGGCTGGCCTTCGCCAACGTGGCCGACGACAAGATCCCCATCGTGCTCGAGCGACTGGAACGCTTCGGCGCTTGAGGCCAGGACGGAGTTGAAAGATGCCACACGCGGCCACACCCGATGGCGTGAAGCTCTATTACGAGGAAGCCGGCAGCGGCACGCCGATCCTGTTCGTCCACGAATATAGCGGCGACTGGCGGAGCTGGGAGCCGCAGGTTCGCTTCTTCTCTCGTCGCCACCGCTGCATCACCTACTCGTTCCGCGGCTATCCCGGCTCCGACGTGCCGGAGAGCGGCGCGATGTACGGCCAGCGGCACGCGGTCGACGACGCCAAGCACATGCTCGACCATCTCAGGATCACCAAGGCGCATATCGTCGGCCTGTCGCAGGGCGCCTTCGCCGCGGCGCATTTCGGCCGGCTCTATAGCGACCGCGCGCTGTCGCTCACGCTGGCCGGCGCCGGCTCGGGCGCCGGCCGCGACGGACACGAGCAGTTCAAGAAGGATGCCGTGGCGACGGCGCAGCGCATCCGCCAGGAGGGCATGGCCAAATATGCCCACGGGCTCACCACCAACCCGACGCGCTCGCGCTTCAAGCAGAAGGACCCGCGCGGCTTCGCCGAGTTCGTCAAGAACCTCTCCGAGCATGACGATATCGGCGCCGCCAACACCATGGAAAACTACCAGGGCAAGCGGCCGTCGCTCTACGACTTCGAGGCGGAGTGGAAGAAGCTCGACGTGCCGACACTGATCATCTGCGGCGACGAGGACGAGCCCTGCCTGCAGCCGAGCCTCTACCTCAAGCGCGTGCTGCCCAATGCCGGCCTCGCCATGTTCGCCAAGAGCGGCCACACGGTGAATATCGAGGAGCCGGACGCCTTCAACCGCGAAGTCTGGAACTTCCTGGTGCAGGCCGAGGCCGGCAAATGGACGCCGGCAGAGCCGATGGCCAAGGGCGCGAGCCTGATCTGACGCGAGCGGCGCGTCGACCAGCATGCGCACCGGAAGGTTTCCGCCAGTTCGCGCCAGTTTCCGCCCGGTGGCGGCCCTGCGCAAAAAGCGTTTCCTTTCAACGGGCCGGGAGGTTTGCGCCCTTTCCGGCATTTCCGCCGGTGCCGGCGCGCTCAGCGCCGGCCGTCGAATTTCCGCAATTCCCGCAAGCGCTATGACATTTGCCGGAGAGCGGCCGACGCCAGGCAGGCGCACGCGATCGCTCGCCAGGCCGGGAACGGTGCAGAAGACCTCGGCCGCCTGCGCCGGAATGCTGCTCTCTCTCAGCATCGGCGGACTTTAGCAGTATCTTTAGTAATACGCAAGTATCTATTAAGTGTGGCTGCAGCGCATTCCGATTGGACGGACGCAAAGCTTTGCTGGGGGCGCGCCATTGGAGTGGCGCCCCCCGCGATGACATGATTCCAAACGCTTAGTACGAGGCCGAGTTTTTGCGCACCATATCGCGCAAAAACTCCGGTATGGCCTCCCCCCGCTCCAGATCACAACGATCGGACGGTGACGGCGTGATTGAGCGGGCCGTGGCCGCGGCCGAAGCCGGGCGCGGTCTCGATGGCCCGGCGCACGTAGGTCCGCGCCCGCACGACGGCATCCTTGAGGTTCATCTTTTGCGCCAGCCCGGCGGCGATCGCCGAGGCGAGCGTGCAGCCCGTGCCGTGCGTGCTGCGGCTCGCGATGCGCCGGTCCTCGAAGCGCTCGAACCGGCCGTCGTGAAACAGAAGGTCGACGATGCGCTCGCCCTCGAGATGGCCGCCCTTCATCAATACCGCCTTGGCACCAAGGGCCGCGAGCCGTTCGGCAGCGCGCTTCATGTCGGCCTCGACCCGTACCGGAAAGCCCGCCAGCACCTCGGCCTCGGGCAGGTTCGGCGTCAACAGGGTGGCCATCGGCAGCAGGGTGTCGCGCAGGGCGGCTTCCGCCTCGCTCAGCAACAGGCGGTGGCCGCCCTTGGCGATCATCACGGGATCGACGACCAACGGCACGCCGGGCGCGTGCTTCTTCAGGCAGGCCGCCACGGTGCCGATCACCTCGGCGCTGTGCAGCATGCCGGTCTTGAGCGCATCGGCGCCGATGTCGCTCAGCACGACCTCGATCTGCTGGGCGATGAAGGCCGGTTCGACCGCCACCACGCCGTGCACGCCCTCGGTGTTCTGGGCGGTCAAGGCGGTGATCGCGGTCGCCGCAAAGGCGCCCATGGCGGTGACCGCCTTGATATCCGCCTGGATGCCCGCCCCGCCGCCGGAGTCGGAGCCGGCGACGATCAGGACGCGGCCTTTCATGCCGCCCCGATCACGCTGCAGCCCGCGGCAGCGCTCCGATAATCTGGTCGACGACGCTGCGAACGAGCTCCGAATCGTCGCCCTCGGCCATGACACGGATCAGCGGTTCGGTGCCCGACTTGCGCACCAGGACGCGGCCGCCCGCGCCCAGCCGCGCCTCGGCGGCGGCGATCGCCTGTTTCACGGACGCCTCGGCAAGTGTTGCCTTGGCATCGCCGCGAATCCGCACGTTCTTCAAAAGCTGCGGTACCGGCTGGAAGGCGCGAAAGGTCTCACTGGCGGGCCGCTCGGCCTTGAGCATCGCCGCCAGCGCCTGCAGCGCCGCCATCAGCCCGTCTCCCGTCGTCGCATGATCGGTCATGATGATGTGGCCGGATTGCTCGCCGCCGAGATTGTAGCCTTCGGCGCGCATGCGCTCGAGGACGTTGCGGTCACCCACCTTGGTCCGCACCAGCAGGAGCTTGTGCGCACCGAGATAGCGCTCGAGTCCGAGGTTCGACATCACGGTGGCGACCAAACCGCCGCCGGTCAGCCGCCCATCCGTCGCCCACTGGTTGGCGATGGTCGCCATTAGCTGATCGCCGTCGATCAAGTGTCCCAGTTCGTCGACCAGCACGACCCGGTCGGCGTCGCCGTCCAGGGCGATGCCGATATCGGCGTTGTGCGTGACGACGTGCTCCTGCAGCAACGCCGGATGCGTCGAGCCGCAGTTGCCGTTGATGTTGAAGCCGTCGGGCGACACGGCGAGCGGGATCACCTCGGCGCCGAGCTCCCACAGCACGGTCGGCGCCGCCTTGTAGGCGGCGCCATTGGCGCAATCGACCACGATCCTGAGGCCGCTCAGATCGAGGCCGCGCGCGGCCGATGCCTTCACCGCCTCGATGTAGCGGCCCTCCGCGTCGTCGAGGCGCTTGGCGCGGCCGATCGCTGCCGGCCCCGCCAGGCCGATGCTGGACGATGCCGCCACCAGGCTCTCGATCTGCATCTCGACCGCGTCGGACAGCTTGAAGCCATCGGGACCGAACAGCTTGATGCCGTTGTCCTCGTAGGGATTGTGCGAGGCCGAGATCATGACGCCGACATCGGCGCGCATCGAGCGGGTCAGGAAGCCCACGGCCGGCGTCGGCAACGGCCCCAGCAGCAGCACGTCGACGCCGACCGACAGGAAGCCCGCGGTCAGCGCCTGCTCGATCATGTAGCCGGACAGCCGCGTATCCTTGCCGATCACCACGCGATGGCGATGGCCGCCGCGGTTGAAAACCTGGCCGGCAGCCATGCCGATGCGCATGGCAATCTCGGCGGTCATGGGTTCGCTATTGGCGCGGCCGCGCACACCGTCGGTGCCGAAGAGTGAAGGAGACATGATCGCCGAACTTATCGCATTGCCGAGGAGACCGCGAGGGCTTGGCGGACGGCGGCGACGTCGTGGACGCGCACGATGGCGGCGCCCCGGCGCGCGGCCTCGACCGCCAGCCACACCGAGGCCGGATCGCGCCGGCGCGGCTCGGCAATCCCCGTCAGCCTGCCGATGAAGCCCTTGCGCGAGGAACCCACCAGAACGGGGTAGCCGGCGTCCGCCAGCCGCGCCGCGCCGGCGATCAGGGCGACGTTCTCTTCGACGCTCTTGCCGAAGCCGATGCCCGGATCGAGCGCGATGCGTTCGCGGGCGATGCCGGCGGCCTCGCTGGCGCGGGCCCGATCGAGCAGGAAGCGCCTCACCTCCTCGACGACGTCGCCATAGGCCGGCCCGTCATACTTGTTCTCGGATCGGCCGCGGCGATGCATCAGCACGACCGGCACGCCGCGCCGGGCGACCAGCGGCATCAGGTCAGGATCGTCGCGCAGCGCCGACACGTCATTGACGATGCGCGCGCCGGCATCGAGGCAGGCGCGCGCCACGCAAGCCCGACGCGTGTCGATCGACACCAACACGCCTTGCCTCGCCAGACCCTCGACGACCGGGAGGACACGGCGCAATTCCTCGTCGGCCGCTGTCGGACGCGAGCCGGGACGCGTCGACTCGCCGCCGACATCGACGATGTCGGCGCCCTCCGAAACAAAACGCAGGCCATCGTCGATGGCCTGCGTCGGGTCGAGGCGTTCACCGCCGTCGGAAAACGAATCGGGTGTGACATTGACGATCGCCATCACCCTCGTGCGACCGAGGGCGCAATCGAGCGAGAGGCCAGCGAAAGCCGCCGTCAAACGCCCGGCTGCGGCTCGGGATTGGCGCCGCCCGGCGCCGGGTTGGTGCTGGACGGCACCGAAGCGCGGCGGCGGCGGTCGGAACCGGAACCGGCGCCGCCAGTGTCGTCGCGCACGACCTTCTCGCCGCGCAGGACGGTGCCGATCTCGTCGTTGCTGAGCGTCTCATACTCGAGCAGCGCCTTGGCGATCAAATGGAGGTCTTCCAGATGGTCGGTCAGGATCTGGCGGGCCTTGCCTTCGGCCTCCTCGATCAGGCGGCGGACTTCCTGGTCGATCAGCTGCGCGGTGGCCTCCGAGACGTTCTGGGTCTGTGTCACGGCGTGGCCCAGGAAGACTTCCTGCTCGTTCGCCTGATAGCGCACGCGGCCCAGCTTCTCGGACATGCCGAAGGCGGTGATCATGCCGCGCGCCGTCTGGGTGGCGACCTGGATGTCGCTCGCCGCGCCGGTCGTGACGTTCTCCGGTCCGAAGATGATCTCCTCGGCGATGCGGCCGCCGAACATGATCGCCAGACGCGATTCGAGGAACTGCTTGGTGTGGCTCAAGTGATCGCGCTCAGGCAGCTGCATGGTGACGCCAAGCGCACGGCCGCGCGGGATGATCGTCACCTTGTGCAGCGGATCGCTCTTGGGCACGTGCATGGCGACCAGGGCGTGGCCTGCCTCATGGTACGCGGTGAGCTTCTTCTCCTCGTCGGTCATCGCCATCGAGCGGCGCTCGGTGCCCATCAGCACCTTGTCCTTGGCGTATTCAAAGTCCGCCATGGTGACCAGGCGCTTGCCGACGCGGGCGGCGCGCAACGCCGCCTCGTTGACCAGGTTGGCGAGGTCGGCGCCGGAGAAACCCGGCGTGCCGCGCGCCAGCACGCGCGGATCGACGTCGGGCGCCAGCGGCACCTTGCGCATATGGACTTTCAGGATCTTCTCACGGCCGCCGACGTCGGGGTTCGGCACCACGACCTGGCGGTCGAAGCGGCCGGGCCGGAGCAGCGCCGGATCGAGCACGTCGGGACGGTTGGTGGCGGCGATCAGGATGACGCCTTCGTTCGACTCAAAGCCGTCCATCTCGACCAGCAGCTGATTCAGCGTCTGCTCGCGCTCGTCGTTGCCGCCGCCCAGGCCGGCGCCGCGATGGCGGCCGACGGCGTCGATCTCGTCAATGAACACAATGCAGGGCGCGTTCTTCTTGGCCTGCTCGAACATGTCGCGCACGCGGCTGGCGCCGACGCCGACGAACATCTCGACGAAGTCGGAGCCCGAGATGGTGAAGAAGGGCACGTTGGCTTCGCCGGCGATGGCGCGCGCCAGCAAGGTCTTACCGGTGCCCGGCGGGCCGACCAGCAGACAGCCCTTGGGAATCTTGCCGCCCAACCGCTGGAACTTCTGCGGGTCCTTCAGGAAGTCGACGATCTCCTCGAGCTCGGCCTTGGCCTCGTCGATGCCGGCGACGTCCTCGAAGGTGACCCGGCCGTGCTTCTCGGTCAGCAGGCGGGCGCGCGACTTGCCGAAACCCATGGCGCGGCCGGTGCCGCTCTGCATCTGGCGCAGGAAGAAGATGTAGACGCCGACCAGGACGAGGACAGGCAGCCAGCTCACGAAGATGCTGCCGAGGTTGACGCCCTCCTCCGCCGGCCCGGCATCGACCCGGTCGACGTTCTTAATCAGCATCGGCATCAGCTGTTCGTCGACCGGCGCGCTCGGCACGTAGGTGGCGAACTTCTGAACGCCGTTGCGCGGTTCGCGGAAAGTGCCGGTGATGGTGTTGCCCTGGATCCGGACGTCCTGGACCTGGCGCTGCTCGACGGCGTGCACGAAGTCCGAATAGGAAACCGTATTGCCTGCCGTCCGGGTCGTACCGCCCTGGAACACGCTGTAGAGCAGCGCGAGCAGCAGTACGATGACAATCCACAAAGCAGCGTTACGGTTGAACGGGTTCACGGGCTTTTTCCGTTGGAGTGGAAGCTCATTCTAAATGGGAAGCGGCTGGCGCGCCGCAAGCGAAAAATGCAGCTGGAATGAGGGGCTGGCTCATGTTCCTGCCATGTTCGGGCCGGACAATCCAGTGCAGTTGGCGGCTGTCAGGCATCCGACGAAGCATGAGCTTGCAGCCGGAAAGCGTGAAATCCTGTCCCTTGCCCGACTTTCCGCGCTCCAGGGGCGCGCAAAGCCGCCCGACCGCCCGCTCCAGACGCTCCCGGCGCGGCGGATGGTCCCGCCCACCCACCGCTTGGATGACGCGGCTGAGCAGCCTTGCCTGCAGGTCGCGGCCCAGGCGGGCGAATCCGGCTCGGTCGATGGCCGCCCAGCCGGCTTGGTCGAACGCCAACAGGGCGACCGCGGCACGCGCCAATTTGCCGTCGCGGACCGACCGTTCGACGCCGCCGCCCGAGTGCGCGAGCGCGGGCGTCCCACTCGCCCGCAGCCGCGCCCGTTCGAAGCGCGGATCGACATTCGAGGGGTCATCCAGCCACTGTACGCCGCGCGCGAGAAGCGTGGCCGTGAGCCGGGCGCGCGATACGCCGAGCAACGGGCGCAGCAAGCGCACCTCCGGCTGATCGACCAGCGCCGCCATGCCGGCCAGGCCGTCGGGACCGCTCCGGCGGGCCAACCGCATCGCCACGGTCTCGGCCTGATCCTCGGCGTGATGGGCGAGCAGCAGATGCAGGATGCCGCGCCGACGGCATTCGTCGCGCAACAGCCGGTATCGTGCCAGCCGCGCCGCCGCCTGCAGGCCGCCCCGCGGCTTCGCGCCGGACCAGGTGAGGATTGCACCTTCGATGCCGTGGCGCGCCAGCACATCTCTGGTGGCCGCGGCCTCCACAGTCGATTCGGCGCGCAGGCCATGATCGACGATCAGCCCGACCACGCGGCCGGCGCGTTCCGCCGCCCAACCGTGCGACAACAGCGCGAGCGCCAGCGAATCGCGGCCGCCGGACACGGCGACGGCAAGGACGGGAGAGGTCTCGAACGGCTCGAACGGCGCCATCAGGCGCGTGAAGGCGCCGGCGTCGAGGGGCTGCATTTGCCCGGAGATCACCCGCAGCCGTTCTTCTGGCGCTCTTGCTCGACCCGGCGTTTCTGCAGGTCGGTGGCGCGCGGATAATCCTGGCTGAACTTGGCGAACACCGCACAGGCATCGGGCTTGCGGCCGAGCACCGCCAGGGTGACGCCGAGCTTCAGCAGGTTGTCGGGTCCCTTGGGACTCGCCTTGTAGACCTTGTAGCCCTCGGCGAAGGCGGTCATGGCATTCTGGTAGTCGCGACGCGCGTAATAAGTCTCGCCCAGCCAGTATTGCGCGTTACCCGCCAGCGTATGCCTGGGGTTGGTTTGCAGGAAGGCCTTGAAGCCGCGCTCCGCGCCGGCATAGTCGCCGTCCTGCAGCTTCTTGAAGGCGTCGTTGTACATCTGATCGGCGCCGGCCGCCGCTGATGGCGCAGCGGCTGACG
>Ga0308309_10002515_pt1 | contig 10921 bp, 7 predicted proteins | sample HubBroMetageWFT5_FD_192491 | JGI IMG/M metagenome (GOLD analysis project Ga0308309, IMG submission 192491) | Warmed and freeze-thawed soil microbial communities from the Hubbard Brook experimental Forest, New Hampshire - Hubbard Brook CCASE Soil... | ecosystem: Environmental > Terrestrial > Soil... | reverse complement strand
GAGCAGCGACGCGGCTTTTCTTTTTTGCGCTGCGATGCATGTGGCGAATTGGTACAAGGGGACTGCGGGCAGGCAATCCTTCGAACCGACGCTGTCGGCCCTCCCGCGGCGGGCGATTCAGGATGGCGATGCTCATCGCGTCGTCAGGGAGGCGCTTACGCTGAAGGCGGCGTAGCCATATTGCCGGGCGAATTTGTGGGCTTCGTTGTAGGCCCAGCGCGTTTCCTGCTCTGATATCATGGCTTAATGACCGACTCGCCCACCATCCAGCGTGAACAACTCGAAGCGGATGTCCTGATCATCGGAGCCGGCCCTGGGGGCCTTTCCTGCGCTTTGCACTTGGCCAATCTGATCGAAAAGCAGAACGAAGCGAAAAAATCTCCCGCGCTCTCCGCCGAAAATATTTACGTGCTGGAAAAAGGGCGCGAAATCGGGGCGCACCAGCTTTCCGGCGCCATCATGGACCCGCGCGGTCTCCGCGAACTCGTCCCGGACTTCGAAAAAACCGCTCCCCTCGATACGCCCGTAACCGGCGACGCCGCCTACTATTTCACCGAATCCAGCAGTTACAAGCTCCCCATCACTCCGCCGCCCCTGCAAAATCACGGCAACTATGTCGTCTCGCTCAACAAGCTGGTGAAATGGCTCGGCGGCCTTGTCGAAAAAAAAGGTGTCAATCTTTTCACGCAATTTGCCGGCCGGGAACTGCTCTATGACAGAAACGGAATCGCCGGCGTCCTCACCGAAGACAAGGGCGTGGACAAGAACGGCAAACCGAAAGACAACTTCACGCCGGGATATGAACTGCGCGCGAAAGTAACGGTTCTCGCCGAAGGACCGCGCGGCTCGCTGACTAAGGAACTGGTCAGCAAACTGAAGCTCGACGGCCTGAACCCGCAAGTTTACGGCCTGGGCATCAAGGAACTGTGGGATGTGCAGCCGGGAAAAATTGACACGGGCTACGTCGCACACACGCTGGGCTGGCCGCTCAGTTCAGACCTCTACGGCGGCGGCTGGGTTTATGGCCTTCAGAATAATCGCGTCTCGCTCGGCATGGTTGTCGCGCTGGAATATCACGACCCGCTTTTCGACCCGCACGAAGCGTTCCAGAAATATAAAACGCATCCCTTCGTCAAGAATATTCTGGAAGGCGGCAAGCTCATCCGCTATGGCGCGAAAACTGTCCCTTACGGCGGCTGGTATTCCATGCCGCGCAGTTATGTGGACGGCGGCCTGATCATCGGCGATTCCGCCAGCCTGCTGAATTCCCAACGCCTGAAGGGAATTCACACCGCCATCAAAAGCGGCATGCTCGCCGCGGAAACAATTTACGAAGCCCTCTGCGCCGGCGACACTTCCGCGAGAACTCTTTCCGCCTACCCGCAAAAAATCGAAGCCAGCTGGATTAAGAAGGAACTCTGGGAAGTCCGCAATTTCCACCAGGCTTTTCACGGCGGTCTGTATTCAGGCCTGGTGAAGGCAGGGTTGCAATTCGTTACCGGCGGCCGCGGCCTCAGCGATCCTATGCGCAGCGAGCCGGGCTACGAGGAATATACAAAGCTGGATCGTCCACGCACGCTGGTGGACCAATCCACGCGCTTCAAAGGCGACGGCAAGCTCACTTTCGATCGCCTCACCGACGTCTATCACTCCGGCACGCGCCATGAAGAAGATCAGCCCTGCCATCTCGTCGTACTCGAACCGAATATTTGCGGTGATCGCTGCGTGCGCGAGTACGGCAACCCCTGCCAGTATTTTTGTCCCGCGGCGGTTTACGAGATGGTCACGGAAAAAGGCGAGCCCAAATTGAAGATCAACGCATCCAACTGCGTCCACTGCAAGACCTGCGACATCGCCGACCCCTACCAGATCATCAACTGGGTCCCGCCAGAAGGTGGCGGCGGCCCAAACTACGAAGGAATGTGAATCGCGCCATCGCGCGATTTGCTCTTATGTCTTTGTCTTGAAAAAATTCTAACTACTCCCGCCAAACGCCCGCTTCAATCGCGCCCAAAACCCTTCCTTCTTGCCGCCTGAAGAATTCCCCTCGCCCGCTCCCTGTTTTCCCGGCGATGAACTCGATTTCTGCGCGACAGTTTCCAGATGTGGCGCTTCCACATGCCCCGTGAACTGATAATCCGGCTCCACGTGTACTGTGCGCACCAGTAAAACCGCTTCGATCGCCGGATCTTCCGGCGGCGCAGGCAAAGACGAAGCCGAATAAACCAGCGGCGGCAGAATAATCTTGTACTCCGGCACCGAAACAACCGGCGCAGGCGGAGCTGCTTCTTTCGGCGCCGGCAAAGTCGGATGCGTCTCGTTGGCGCTCGCCAAAACCCTCAACTGCACATTCGGTTCTGGCGCAGGTTCCTTCGCCGCAGTCTCGGTCGGCGGCGCGGGCGTTGGTGCAGGTGTCGGCGCCGCTTCCGAAGGATACTGTTGCACATTCAACTGGTCCCGCGACGTCACGCCCATCACCGGAATCTGTGGCGGCGGCAACGACTGCACGTGCATCGGCGTGCACTCGCAACTTCCCGGCGTGCCCGCTACCGGAACGAGGTTTCCCGCCGACAGAAAGAATTCGCCGCTCTGCGGAACGATCAATCCCGCGCCGGTGAATTGTTGTTCCAATCGAATCGCGCCGCTCGTCGCCACCACGCACAACGAATCGTTCATATCCAGTCCGGCGATGATGTCGCGGCTCGCTCCGCCAATATCCAGCGGCGTCGCAATCATCGTCGGCGTGAAAATCCGCAGCGGCGTGCTCGCAGGAAGCTGCAAATGGACGCGCCCGAAGTTCAGCGCCAGCGTGATCGAAGCTCCCGACTGCAACAGAGTGAATTTGGCTGGCCCGCAAATATCCACCTGCCCTCCCGCCGCCAGCGTCAACCGCGCTTTTCCGTCGTGCACCGTCAGCACGCTGCCGTTAAATACGAAACTCGGCGAACCGGGTGTCGCGGCCGCAGGCGAGCTGTCCGCTGTCGTGCCGTTGTCCACAGAAACATCGTGCCCTTCGACGCGCCCGAGCGCGCCAGGCGGCGCTTGCTGCCCGCGCGAAACCTGCGCGTTTGCCAGCAAAGCAACAAACGCCAGAAATAGCACAGCGACAATTCTGGGCCTCAAACAAGGGGCGTTATACGCAGCGAATTGTGGTCGGGAGCACATCGGGACCGGCGCGAGTTTCCGTCCTATACTATACTGCAGTGGATACCGACGCGAAATCAACCGCTCCCGCAAGCACTCCCGCCGGAACTTCGCAGCTCGATCTGCGCGGCCCCCAACTCTCGCTCTGGCGCCGCATGCAAATTCCCGTGATCGCCTGGTTGGTGTACGGAGCAATCCGCCTGATCGGCCCGACTCTACGCCTCGACGTCGTCGGCGCGCGCAGCGCGGTACTCATCGAACACCGCGGCGAATCTGGCATCGGGGCCTTTTGGCATCGCTGCATTTTTTCCGCCGCATGGATTTGGCGCAATCGCGGCATCGTGGTGATGAACACGGTGAACTTCGACGGCCAGTGGACGCGCCGCGTCATCGAGCGCCTGGGTTTCGGAACCGCGCAAGGCAGCTCCAGCCGTGGCGCGATCGAAGGCCTCAGCGTGATGGCGCAGCGCATCAAGGAAGGGAAGCACGTGGCATTTACGATTGATGGCCCGCGCGGCCCACGCTACGTCGCAAAACCCGGACCGATAATTCTGGCGCGCCGCACCGGCAGCCCCATCACCTGCTTTCACATCGGCCTGCAGCGCGCCTATACCTTCAAGAATTCCTGGGACCTGTTCCAGATCCCTATTCCTTTTACGCGCGCGGTGATGTTTCTCGCGCCCGCCGTTCGCGTCCCCACCGATGCCGGCAGCGAAGTGATGCACCAGAAGCAAGCCGAAATGCAGGCTGCGCTCGAAAAAGTGCGCGACGCCGCCGAATCCTGGTTTCAACTAAGTGATCAGCAACGGAAGGAAGTGCGCGCCACGTGGAACCGCCGCGATTAATTAGCGGCCAGCTGAAAAAATCCTCTGAAGTTTCTATCCTTCGCCGAGCTTTACCGGCACATTCATCTGCTTGCCGTCGCGCACGATCGTCATGGTAACTGTATTCCCAGGCTGCGAGCGGTTCAGCATCAGATTCAGATCCATCTGGTTGGTGATTGCCTTGCCATCCACCGCAATCAGCACATCGCCGCCGATGCGCAGCTCCTGCAAGCCCGCCACCATGGATTTGTTGCCGCCGCGAATTCCCGCTGCCGCCGCCGCCCCGCCCGGCTCCACGCGCTCGATCAATATTCCCTGTTGCACGTTCAGCTTCAGCGCTTCCGCAAGCCCCGGCCACAAGGCGCGCCCCTCGGCGCCCAGCGTCGCGCGCCGCACCCGGCCGTATTTGATTAAATCCTCGGCCACGCGTCGCGCCGTATTAATCGGGATCGCGAATCCAATTCCCGCGGTGGTTCCGGTCGGCGCATAAATCGCGCTATTGATTCCGATCACTTGCCCGTGCGAATCCAGCAGCGGCCCTCCGGAATTTCCACGATTGATCGAAGCATCTGTCTGGATCGCTTCATCAATGAATGTGTTTTCGCTGGTCTGCACCGTGCGGCCCAGCGCGCTCACAATCCCAGTGGTCAGCGTGCTCGAAAATCCAAACGGATTGCCGATGGCTAAAGCGCGCTGCCCTACCAGCAGATTGCGCGAATCGCCGAGCGTCAAAGGCGTTAGCTTGTGGCCTTGCGTATCAATCTGAATCAGGGCGATATCGTTGCGCGTATCTTCGCCGATCAGCTTCGCTTTGTAACGCGTCAGGTCGCCCAGCGTCACTTCAATCGTCTGCGCGCCCTGCACTACGTGGTAGTTCGTCAGAATGTGGCCGTCCACATCAATCAGAAATCCGGAGCCCGCGCCTTCCACCGGCACGGGATTGTAGAAAAAATCGTACTCCACCGTGCGCGTCACGATATTCGCAACCGCCGGCGACGCGAGGCGATAGATACGCACGTTTTCCGCTTCCGTCGGATCCAGCGCAACCGGGCCGCTCGAATCTGGCGCGCGCAGCGCATTCACCGCCGCGGGATTTCTCTCGCCGTAGCGCGAACCGGCCCAATACGCGCCGAGCCCGATGATCAGCCCGATGGCCAGCAGTCGCACCGCGCGCCCTTCGCTTCCCGGTGTTTTCATCAAACTCATGAAGAAAACTTTTGCTCCCCGCTGCCACGGCATTTTCGCACGAATTCGCTCTGCCAGTTAATACGCGGCAACCTCACGAAATGTTTCCGCTCGCGGGAGCCGTCGGCAGCGACAATCGTTTCACGACTTCCATCACTTGGCGCTCCGTCTCTTCCAGCGATCCCGAACAGTCAATCGTTTCATCGCCCAGTCGGCGCTTTTCTTCCATGGGCATTTGCGCCGCGATGCGCAGTTTCGCTTGTTCCGCCGTCAGCCCGCGCTCCACCAGCCGCTGCAATTGCTGCTCCGGCGGGCACCAGCACACGATCACCCGGTCGAGTTCCTTGTTGTATCCCGCCTCGATAATCAGCGCCGCTTCCACCACGGCCATTTCCGGCCCGCCCTGATGTCCCTGCGCCACGAACCACTTCCGCACCACGTCGAGAATCCGCGGGTGCAAAATTTGATTCAGCCGCGCGCGCTTCGTCGCATCCGCGAAAATAATATGCCCCAGCTTTCCGCGATCCACGTTGTCGTAGCCGTCCAGGATTTCCTTGCCGTAGTCGCGAACGACTTCGTTGTAAGCGTCCTGCCCCTGCTCGAGCAATTCGTGGCCCAGCGTGTCCGCATCCAGCACCGGACAATCCAGATCACGCAGCATGGCCGCCACCGTGGATTTCCCGGAAGCGATGCCGCCAGTCAGCCCGACGCGCAACATCAGCGTGGCACGGCCGCGGCTGCCGGAGTTGTGGCCGGCATGCGGGCTCCGCGCCGAAGCCGCGCGGCCTTGATAGTGTTGCTCATCAGCATGGCGATGGTCAGCGGTCCAACTCCACCCGGGACTGGAGTGAGTGCACCGGCAACACTCGCGACGTCCGGATGCACGTCACCAACGAGCGCCGTGCCTTTATCGCGGAAGGCTGACAGGCGCTCGGGAAAATGCGTAAAGAAATTTTCGGCTTGCGCGGCATCGCTAATGCGATTGATGCCTACGTCAATCACCGTCGCCCCGGGACACACGAAATCCGGCGTCACCATTCCTGCGCGCCCCAGCGCAGCCACCACAATATCCGCGCGGCGAACCACTTCCGGCAAATTCCGTGTCTTTGAATGGCAAATCGTCACGGTCGCGTTCGCGTGCATCAGCAGCAGCGCCATCGGTTTGCCCACGATATCGCTGCGGCCGAGCACGGCGGCGTTCGCGCCTTCGAGCGCAATTCCACTGCGCCGGAAAATTTCCATCACGCCGGAAGGCGTGCAAGCCACCAGCGTCGGACGTCCCGCGACCAAATGCCCCACATTGATGGGATGAAAGCCGTCCACATCTTTCGCGGGAGCCACGGCGTCGAGAATTTTCTTCGCATCCACCTGCGACGGCAGCGGCAACTGCACCAGGATGCCGTCCACGTCATCGCGGCAATTCAAGTCCTCCACAATCGCCAGCAACTCCGCCGTCGAGATCGTCGCCGGCGGCGTCACCTGAATGCTCGCAAGTCCCAGCTTCTCGCACGCCGCGATTTTGCTCTTTACGTAAACTTTCGAGGCGGGATTGTCTCCCACCAGCACCGCCGCAAGCCCTGGGCGGATTCCCGCAGCCGCAAGCGCAGCGATTTCGCCCGCCAGCTCGCTATAAATCTGATCGCGAATTGCATTGCCATCCAGAATGTGTGCAGCCAAGAAAACTCCTCGATGCAGGGGCAGAATTATTTCCGAATCGCAATAATAGCATAGCGAATTCCGCCACGAACGATCCGGCGCCTAGCGTATTGAAAGAGTGGCTCCCGGCGATCGTGGCCGACTGTTTGCCGAATTGCGAGCTACGATTTCAAATTCCTCGCACCCGAAATGGTCAGCTCCAAAGCTAACACAGGAAAATACAGCAGCACTGAATAGACGAATGCGTCGGCCACAAAGCCGAGGAAAACGGCAAAAACTCGCTGTGTTTGGTGGCTAGTGCGATAGACCAAACTATGTATCCGGGAAGTAGTACGAAATCGAAAGCGTGCGTCCATTCATAGGGCAGCGAGTTCCACCATGACGGTAGGTGTCGATTTTTGAAGTAGTAGCTGAGGCTCCAGACTAGGACGGACAAAAAGGAACCTGTACACAACGCGACGAGGATGCTGTGACGAAAGGCATTCGCGTAACTTGTATCCCGCGAGTTCCGCGCTCGGGCAGCGAGAGCCACAATGTCGTGGAGTCTACACTAGCAGCGTTGTTGTCAGGCAATCTGCCTGAGCCATTTACATTATTGATAAACCCAGGACAAAGCGCGTTGCTAGCGCTGATTAAACGCGGAAGCTGTCGCATCAAAAAAGAAAACGCCCGGGCCACTCCGCCCAGGCGCTTTCCAAAACTTGATCACTAAACTCTGGTGAAAGGTGCCTAGTAGATGTCGTACTGCTCCCAATGCAGCGTGGGATCCGCCTGAATGATGATGCTCTTCTTCGTCCAGCGCTCCAGCTCCTCAATCAGCGACGACTCCCGCGTTTTCAGCGCCTTCGAAATTTCCGGATGGACGCGCAGCGTGATGCTGCCCGAACCCATTTCCGGCGCCATCTTCCGGGCTTCCGTCTGAATTTCGTAGCACAGCGTGGGAATGGACTTCACCATGCCCGAGCCGGTGCAATACGGGCAAGGCTGGCACAAAGTGCGTTCCAGAGCCTGCTTGGTGCGTTTGCGCGTGATCGCCACCAGGCCAAACTCATTGAAGCGCAGAACTTTCGACGGCGCGCGGTCGGCGCGCAAGGCATCCTCCAGCACGGCCATCACCTTCTCGCGGTTGCGGCGTTCTTCCATGTCAATGAAATCAATAATAATGATGCCGCCCAAATCCCGCAGCCGCATCTGGCGCACGATTTCTTTGCAAGCTTCCAGATTCGTGCGCACGATCGTGTCTTCCAGCCGGTTCGAGCCCTTGCCCACAAATTTCCCGGTGTTCACGTCAATCGCCACCAGCGCTTCGGTGTGATTGATGACGATGTAGCCGCCGGACTTCAACCACACTTTCGGCCGCAGGCCCTTGTCAATTTCCTGTTGGATGCCGAACTCTTCGAATACCGGCGTTTCCTTGGTGTAGAGTTTCACGCGCCCTACCAGTTGCGGCTGGAAGCGGCTCATGAAGTCCACCACCTTGGTGTATTCCTCTTCGGTGTCCACCCAGATCGCGCCGAAATCGGGCGTGATGTAATCGCGCAGGATGCGTTCCACCAGATTCAAGTCGCGGTGCAGCAGGGAAGGCGCCTTGCGCTGTTCGGAACGCGCCTTGATTTCAGACCACGTCCGCGTCAGGAATTCCACGTCCGCGCGAACTTCATCCGGAGCCGCGCTGGCTGCCGCGGTGCGCACGATGAAGCCGCCGCCAGAAGAACCCTTCGCTTCCGTCACCAGATGCCGCAACCGCGCGCGCTCTTCCGCGGAAGCAATCTTGCGCGATACGCCGGTGTGATCGAGCGTCGGCATATAAACCAAAAAGCGCCCGGGCAATGCGACGTGGCTGGTGATGCGCGCGCCTTTCTTGCCCAGCGGTTCCTTGGCGATCTGTACGATGATTTCCTGACCCTGCTTCAGCATGTCCGCGATCAACTGTGTGCGCCGCGGCTGCTGCGGCCGCCCGTGACTGTGTCCGCCGCTGTGCCCGTGCTGCGGACGCCGGCCTCTGTCATCGCGCCGGCCACCACGGTCGCGGCCGCCACGACGCGCAGGATTCTGCATGCGCGATCGGAAATCGCCGCGCACGCGAGCCTGGAATGGCTGTTGCGGCGTTGCCGGCGAACCTTCCGCGGAAATCGTGCCGCCATTTTCACCTTGCGCCGCGATGGAATCCGCGCCGTCTGCGTGCTCGGACTCGGAGTCGGGAGGGGCGATCATGCCTTCTTCTTCGGCTGCCGCTTCTTCTTGTTCGAGCTCGGCGTCCTCGGAATCTTCGGCGTGTTCTTCGCTCTCGTGTTCTTCGGCGTGGTGATCGTCGTGATCCCCGTGCTCGTCGTGCAAGCCGGACTCGGCCGCTTCTGCTGTAGCGTCGGCCGCAGCGAACACGCGATTCTGCGCATCGCGCGCCGCGTCGTCATCCTGAGCGTCGGCAATATGCTCCGCCAGCGCCGCCGCTTCTTCTTCCGTCAAATCCACATGCGGACGTTCTTCGTGATGGCCGGCCTCGTGATGCTCATGCACTTCCGGAGCATCGCTCAATTCGAAATTCGGGCTGAGCGCTTCCACCTGATTCCAGTCGCGCGAATTCTGCGCTGCCGGTTCTTCCACATGCGCGTCCGGTGTTGGCAAGGAATCCACTTCTGGCCCCGCCGGCATCAGCGGGGATAGCGGTGCGAAACGAACCGCATCTGGAACTGGAGCGTTGTCCTGCGGCTGCGATGCTTGCGCTTCGGACGCCTGCGGTTCACCCGTCTCTGGTTCAGGAGGAAGGTGCGTATGCGCTTTCCACTTTGAGAGCGTCTCGCCCGGCAGCGGTTCCAACCCGCCGCTCGATGACGGCGCGCGGAATCCCTCGTTACGCCGCGGAAAACTTTCCCGCGCCGGGAAAGATCCACGGCCCGAAGACTCGCGCGCCGCAGGACGGTGCTCGACGCCCTCGTCCGCGAAACGCGGCGACGCTACGGATTCATCGATTCCCTCATGCGCTTCTTCGCGTTCATCTTCCTGCAAGTTCCCATGCGTTTCCGATTCGTGCGCGGGTGATTCATGATCATCAAATGCTGGGGCGTAGCTCGGCGCCGCATCAGCTTTATGCGAGTGCGTCTGCGCAGCCGACGCTGAGACATCCGAAGGGCTTCGCTCCCGGAACTTCGCGAGAGATTCTCCCGGCAGCAAAGTCGAGATATGTCCTTCGGGCGCTCCCGGCTCGCTGGAATGTTCCTCGGCAGGGCGAGATGAAGCATATTTCGAAGAGGGAAGTTCGCGCCCAAAACGTCCACCGCGATCTCCGCCAGGTCTGCCGCCGCTTCCGCTACGCCCGCGGCCGCCACCACTACCGCCGCGCCGCCCAAATCTTCCGCCGCGATCTCCGCCAGGCCTGCCGCCGCGCGAACGGTTTTCAAATCGGCCGCGATCCCCACCCGGTCTTCCGCCGCTCGATGGACGAGTTACCGCAGGCGAAAACGAAGCCGACGACGGTCCACGCACCGCAGAAATTGATTCACCTGGCAGCGGTTCGAGCCCAGCGCCAGCGCCCGCTCCCGCAAACGCACCAGGAGCCGCGCCTGCACCAGCACCAGAATGTGGCGCCTCCACATCCAACGGCTCGATGATCGGCGCAGTCCCGGTATTCGCTGGGAAAACCTGCCCGCCCTGCTCTTCCATCTTCTGGGCTTTGTCCTCGACGGTGGTGACGACGTGGTCCAGCTCTTCGATCTCTTCCATGAAGTCGCTGACGTACAGGAAGGCGTCGCTATCGAGGCCAATCTCCACAAAGGCAGACTGCATGCCTGGCAGCACGCGTGTAACTTTGCCTTTGTAGATGCTTCCGACTAACGCAAACTCTTTTTCTCTTTCGACGTAATACTCACAAAGCTGTCCTTCTTCCAAAATGGCGACCCGTGTCTCGTGGGGGTTCGCCGATATAACCATTTCCTTCGACATTGAAGCTCCTCATGGAGCACCGGGTCGTGGCGGCGCGCGCGACCTCGCGCGCTCGACCGGAGTGGGGCAAGGGCTTGCCTTGCGCTGGCCACCTCGGGCCGCTCAGGAAAGACTGCTTGCGATGCATGTTTGCTTTCCTCACCCGATGCTTACCTTGCTCAAAATTTAGATTA
>Ga0308309_10002513_pt1 | contig 10926 bp, 10 predicted proteins | sample HubBroMetageWFT5_FD_192491 | JGI IMG/M metagenome (GOLD analysis project Ga0308309, IMG submission 192491) | Warmed and freeze-thawed soil microbial communities from the Hubbard Brook experimental Forest, New Hampshire - Hubbard Brook CCASE Soil... | ecosystem: Environmental > Terrestrial >... | reverse complement strand
GGATCAGGACGGTTTCACCCGCGGCGAGCTTCGCACTGTGCTTGAGAGATAGCCAGGCCGACACACCGGGGTTGGGAATGGCCGCGGCGGTGACATCGTCCAGTTCTTCAGGGACCGAAAAACATTGAACTCGCCGAACCACAGTGCGCTCGGCCATCGCGCCATACGGCCGCCGCGCTCCGCCGAAGAAGACTCGCTTGCCGTCGTCGAGCCGCCCCACGCCATCCATGCCGCAAACGACAGGAAATGCGCGCGGGCTGGCGTAGTGCGTTCCGGCCGCCATCTGTTTGTCGACAGGCTTCAGCGCAGCTGCGGAGACATTTATGAGCACTTCACCTTCGCCCGGAGTTGGATCGGGAAATTCCTCAAAGCGCGGCGGTTTGCCGAAAGCGTGTAGTACAGCCGCTTGCATCAGTCGTCTCCTTTCAGATGTTCACCTTCGCTAGGCAATTGATGAAACCGAGTTGATGGTGACAAATGCCCTTCGCAGAGGCAAGACCAATTGCATCCAATGAGCGAGCTTCGGTCCGACTTGAGGAGTCGCTTAAAGCGGAGACGCCTGCGCTTTTGTTACCTCGGCGATTGTGTCCGGATCAAGGGGCCACTCCGGAAGTAATCCACATGCCTCGTAAACGCTTGGCGATTCGGGAATGCTACAATGGAATAACGAGCTAAATGCTCTGTCTGCCTGTTAGCCGCAAAGCCGCTCTAAGCCGACCCACAGTTGAGCCAGATTTCTTAGGTTGTGTTTGTATGTACGCGTTGCCAAGTATTCACTCCCACCTTTTAGACGCAGCCTGTACTCTCCCGTCGGTAAAGGTTGGATCTCCTCCACGGCCGAAATATTCACGACGACCGAGCGGTGGATGCGAATAAAACCGTAGGGTTTGAGCTTCTCCGCCATGGACGAGAGGGACTCGTGCACCAAATAGGGATTGGTTCGGGGTCGCAACGAAACGTAATTACCTTCAGCTTGCACCGCCAAGATGTCGGCTAAATCCAAGAGTAGGATGCTACCCCTTGCTTTGAACGCGATCCGTGGCGCCTGTCGTTTTACTATAACCTCCAACTGCCGCAAAACTCGCATGAGGTTCGTAGCATCAACGCGGTTTACCGGAAGCAATGACGTATCCGCAGCTTCGCAGAACCCGTCCGCTGTCGATTCACGAGTGTAAGCCCGTCCGCTCTCAGTGGCGTAAATCGTAGTTCCCCGCAGTGGGCTGGCCGGAACGTCCACATTAGCGTGAGCAGCTTGTTGAACAAACATCTCACGTGCAGTGGCCTTCTGATTTTGAATTTCGCGGGCGCTCATGATGGAACCCCTTGCTCTCTGGTTTCGACTTCTTGGTACTCGAAGTGAGATTGACGAGTGCGCTGCTTTCTAGATGTACCGGTACTACAGCAGCGGACCCGTCTGACCACCTGCCACGGGAACGACAAACACGCCGATTGGTTGAGCGCCTTTGAATTGTGGATTCAGCATCACCGGTGATTTCGGCAGATCGGCACCCAAGCCTTTCCTGGCAGGCCCGTGGGTTACTTCTCCCCGGTGCTCACTGCTGACGGAAAGCTGGATTGCGCGCCGAAATAACACTCAATGGACTGCAACTTTCCGTTTTTGATTCGGAGATACTCCACGTTCCGGAACGATTTACCGTCTTTGGTGTGGCAAAGATACTTCACAAAAGCATCGTCCGCGCCAGTGGCGACTCGCTCCAGGTCAAAATGTCCAATGAAATCGATCTGTGTTTCCCAGCATCGCGTTTTGAAAGTGCTCTTGCTGATATGATCGTCGCCGGCCGCGCTTGTAAACGTGAAGTTATCGGCGAGCAGGCCATCTACTGGACCCCAGTCTTTCTTCTCCCAGGCTGCGTACCACTTCCGGACGATCTCCTCGTTCGTTGAGTTCTGCCCTCCCATTGCGCTGACACTTGCCGGCACCAACAGGCTCACCGGACCAAACACCGCGCCGGCTCCCGTCGCGAGCAGATCCCTGCGCGATACTGCGATCCTTGTCATTGTTCGTTCTCCTTTTCACGATGTAGTTTGTGAAGCGTTTCGCGCGATCGCGATGCTGATTATACGAGCCTACGAACCGGTTGGTATGTACTGTCACACCCATTCGTTAGAGCCGATGCAATCAAACCCGCTTGCGGTTGCCCGGCCGGCGCAGAGACCTCAGCCAGCCCACGATATTTTTGATCCCCGCCTTTATCACTTTTGGATCCTGAGCATTCTTTGCCAGCGAGCCATAGCCTTCGACCATCGCGATCAGTAAGCCGGCGGCGTCAGTTGTTTCCACATCGCGGCGAACGCTTCCGTGGATCTGGCCCTGTCGCAAAACGGAGGCGGTGGCCTCGCGCCAGGCATCAAAGATTGTCTCCAGCCGCTTCCGGAATCCCGCGTCAAGAGGCGACATTTCCTGCGCCAAGTTGTTCAGTTGACATCCGCCGCATACATCCTCGGGGCGAACGGACAGGCGCTGAACAATGCCGATCAAAGCGTTGATAGGATCCTTGACGCTACGTAAAGGCCGCACCCAGGTGCCGCGGACGTCGGGGGAGATGACCTCTTCGACGACGGCATATCCCAAGGCTTCCTTGTTTCTGAAGTGGTAGTACAGCGCTCCCTTGGTGACGCCAGCAGAGGCCAGAATTGTGTCTATGCTTGCACTCTGGAAGCCCGATCTGTAGATCTCCCGAGATGCCGCTTGCAGCAAGCGCTCCCGCGTGCGCTCAGGATCACGCAGCCTAGCCGCTCTACGTTTCGGATTCTTGCGTGCCGCCAACATACCAATCAGCATGTATGGTAACTATCGGAGCGTCAAGAGAGATCTAACACGCCTTGCCGTGACGGCTTAACATACAGACTGGTATGTATGCTAATTACCATCTGAAAGTCAATCACAATTGTGCGGCCCGACTTGTGACTGCTGACGTTCTCGAATTCCATAACCTCTCGCTAGTCTGTATGGAAAGTTGGAGAAACAGTCGCTCTAGCCGCTTTGGGATCGTCCCAGGGTTTTGTTAGTCCGCTACTTGTTTTCGAACTCTGAAGTGTTGGGCCTGTTGTGTCACGTAATCGTTGTGAAGGTGGAACACCACCTGCCCCTCCGTTCTCGCTCGGCAGGAATGTGTGGAGTTGTGAGCCAATTCTGCTCTCCATTGCACACTCACTGTCAGAGCGCCGAGCGCTACCTGACGTAAATCGCCAGTCATCTCGGCACGGAGACTTTGCTCGGCCCAAAAGGAGAAGATATGAGCGCACTGAGAGGGTTGCGGATTTTCTCGATCCTGGTAGTTACGATGGTTGTTCTGGCTTGCTGCAGCGATGTAGTCGCTCAAACGAGCTACAAAGTCACCGATTTGGGCACTGAGGGGAGCGACAATTTGGGTTGTGCCATGTCCGTCAATGATTACGGCTGGACGGAGATCATGGCTGGCAGTCTGCCGGCCGGGACGCAGGATAGCCTGCTCGGCACGCTTCTAAGCGGACGCGCTCTGATAGACATCGACGGGTTCAAGCTCGATCTCGGCACGCTCGGAGGAAAGAACACCTGGATGAACTGGGGCGAGATCAACGACTTCGGACAGATCGTAGGTTATTCCGAAACGGCTGTCCCCGATCCGAACGGTGAAGACATTTGCGCCTTCGGCACACACGCAACCTGTCGCCCGTTTCTTTGGCAGTTCGGCCACATGAGCGCGCTCCCCACGCTCGGCGGAAATAACGGGCAGGCGAGCGCGATTAACACGCGTGGACAAGCCGTAGGCTTTGCGGAAAACGGTGCCGTGGACTCCTCATGCCCCGCTACCGCAACGAATAATCGGATTCAGTTGCCGGTGTTGTGGCAAAACGGCAAAGCCCACGCTCTTCCCACGGTGGATGGGGATCTGGACGGCGACGCATTTTGGATCAACGATCAAGGGGAGGCCGTAGGCGACACGGGAACCTGCGGCGGTGCGATCCTTCACGCTGAATCGTGGGAAAACGGCACTGCCTCCGTGCTTCAAGACTACGGAACGGGCGCTATCGCCCAGGGCATTAACAACCGGGGCGAGATTGTTGGGACGGTTGGCAGTGCCGACAACACCACGCAATTCGCCGCGATCTGGCAGAACGGCGCGCTCACAAACCTCGGCACTCTGCCCGGGGACATTGCCGCCATCGCGAGCGGCATCAATGACCGCGGCCAAGTAGTCGGAAGCACCTGGGACGCCAAGTTCAACTGGTCCCATGGCTTCATCTACCAGAACGGCGTGATGACCGACCTGAATACGCTGTTTCCTGCAAGTTCCAACCTCTTCGCCACCATGGCCAACAAGATCAACGAGCGCGGACAAATTTCGGGCATGGCAACAGTGCTCAGCGGTCCGCATACCGGCGAGATTCACGCCTTTCTGGCAACTCCTGTGAACGAAAGAATAGACAGGTCGGTTGCGGACGTCGCACCTACACACCCGAAATCCAATTCGCCCGCGAATGTTAACAAACAGCTTTTGCGGAGATTCAGACTCGGCCAAGTCGAGCGATAAAGACATTCGTTCCCCTAGGTATGTGCCTGATCTCTGCGCGGTTTGATTCCCCCAGACGCGACGGCAGGCACGCTTAGGAACACGAACCCGTGAGGCGTGATAAACGGCACGCCTCACGGGTTTTTTTCGATACGGAGAATTTCTTGCAGGATGTCAATGTTGTGTTGCCCGGTCTGTGACGAATGACTCTCACATTCGCGTGACGGCCATGCGATGCGGCGAGTCGGAGTCAACTTTGGCTGGCGTAGGTACGAGCTGGTGGCCGGCCTTCGTGGATACGGGAAGCAAGTCCGAGCTGCCTGAAGATCCAAATGGTATAATAGTTGAGGTCGATTTCGTACCACTTCAGCCCATGCCGGGCGGAAACCGGGTAGGCGTGATGATTGTTATGCCACCCGTCTCCGAAACTTACCAGTGCGACCCACCAATTGTTCGTCGATGTATCGCGGGTCTTAAAACGGCGCGAGCCCCAAATATGCGCGGCCGAGTTGACGATCCACGTCGCATGAAGCCCCACGACGGTGCGAAAGAAAATGCCCCAAAGTACCAAGCGGAATCCACCGATAGCGAACAACACGACTCCGAGGATAGCCGTTGGGGCGAGATGGTACTTGGTGAGCCAGACGTGAAATTTGTCCTCCGCCAGATCAGGGACGTAGCGTTTCAGTGTCCCAACGTCGTAGCGCAAAGAATTGCCAAAAAAGACCCAACCCGCATGCGCCCACCACTTGCCATCGCGCGGAGAGTGCGGGTCACCTTCCTTGTCCGCGAATTGGTGATGCTTACGATGGATGGCCACCCACAGCAGAGGGCCCCCTTCCAAAGCCGTCACGCCGCAAATCGTGAGGAAATACTCAAACCACTTGGGTGTCGCGTAGGATCGGTGGGTGAGCAGGCGGTGATAGCAGACGCCGAGTCCCAGTCCCCCGGTGACCCAGTACAAAAAGATCGCGACGAACAACCCTCTCCAGGTGAAGAAGAAGAGTGCGGCCACAGCGCCGACGTGAAACAACGCCAGCACCGGCGCAATCGCCCAGTTCAATCGATTCTTTTCGGCCTGATTGTTTTGCACACTATTAGACTCTAGGACCGGTGTAGAGGTCATAATCTCCATTTCTAGTATGGATGTTCGCTGGACCACATCTGTTCTAAATTGGACACATCCGTTTTTGAGTGAAGCCGGTAGCCAGAACCCCAAAGCAAGCGCCCGCGTCAGAACCTTGATTCCGACGCGGGCGCTCGGTTGATGATGTTTGCTCAGCTTTAGTACGCGATTGCGGCTGCCTGTGTTTCTGCGGTTTCCTTTCCTAAAGGACGCATAAGAGGCCGCATGAAAAGAGGGAACGGCGAGTTATGTATGGGCGTCAGCCTACGCGCCCGTCATACGGTTGTACACATATATTGTTAGGCCATCGTGGCACCAGGTCCTGATATACGCCGTGATGGGGCTGAACCTCTCTGAAAGTTGTAGAGGGTCGCTGCCCATTGGGATATAACATGCGCAGAAAGGTCGGGAACGATCATGGACCATCAAGCGCCACTGACCTTTACGTTTTACATCGCTGCCAGCCCGGAAAGGGTGTGGGACGGCTTCGTATCGCGGGAATCAAACCGTATCATTTTTTCAGGCGCAGATTTTGAAGCGGACTTGAAGCCCGGCGGGAACCTCGCATGGGTCGGCCCAGGGCCCGATGGCAAACCTGTGGCCTATGTACGAGGTAAGGTCCTGCGGGTCGAGCCGCCGAAACTTTTCTCGTACACGTTTGCAATGGGCCAGAATGACAAGATGTCTCGCGTAACCCTGGAACTGGTACCGGAGACTGAAGCCGTACAAGTGAAAGTCACGCACGACGAATGGGTCGAGGGCGACTCCACATATGCCGCCTGCGCTGACGGCTGGCCCCGAATCCTTTCACGTCTGAAGACGCTAATCGAGACCGGAAAGACATTCAAACCGCATTGATTCGATTGTTAGTCGGACTGTTCATCGCCGACTGGCCAATTCGCTGAGGAACAGGAGGCACCATGGAAACCCTCCTCCAGGATCTTCGCTACGGCTTCCGGACGCTGCGGAAATTTCCAGGCTTCACCATTGTCGCGATTCTCACGTTGGTGTTGGCTATCGGCGCGAACACTGCGATCTTCAGTATCGTCTACAGCGTGATGCTCGAACCTCTACCCTATCCGCACTCAGAGCAGTTGGTAATGGTATGGTCCAAATTGAAGGGCGAAAGGGACCGCGTCTCTCCCGGCGATTTTCTAGATTGGAGGCACGAGACCTCGGCATTTCAGAGCCTTTCGGCGTGGACCGGCGCTTCATTCGATCTCTCGAGCAGCGGCGCCATCGCACAAGAGGTAGATGCTGAGATAGTCTCGCCGGACTTTTTCACCACCTTGGGCGACTCCTTTGTCCTCGGGCGGGGTTTCCTCGACGATGAAGGCGAGGTGGGCAAGAGCAGCGTCGTGGTCCTCACTCATAAGCTGTGGGGAAGCCGATTCGGCTCGGACCCTACTATCGTCGGAAAGCAAATCCGCCTAGACCGTCGGCCATACACAGTTGTCGGCGTGCTTGCTCCAGGTGAAAACGACCGCACCAGTGTCGGGCTCATGATCCCGCTCGTGTTCGATCCGGAGCAGATCAATCATAAAGAACATTGGCTCTGGGTAGTGGCGCGGATGCGACCGGATGTTACTGTGGCGCAGGCCGAGGCCGAGATGGATCTGGCGAAGCATCACATCGCCGCCGCACATCCTGATGATGAAAAGAATTGGACCGTGAGCGTCGAGCCGCTGCATGACGACTGGCTTCCCGCCTCTACACTCACTGAACTCTGGCTTTTCCTCGGCGCGGTCGGCTTCGTTTTGCTCATCGCCTGTGTGAATGTAGCCAACCTGATGCTGTCGCGCGCGGCTACACGCGAAAAGGAAATCGCGGTGCGTGCCGCGCTCGGCGCAGGCCGCTTTCGAATCTTCCGCCAGCTTTTAACCGAAAGCCTGATGCTAGCGATCGTGGGCGGAGCAGGAGGAATTGCTCTATCGGAAATAATTCTTCGCAGCATCCTGGCCATGGTTCCGGTATACACCTTCCCAAGTGAAGCTGACTTCCGCATGCACGTGCCGGTGCTCCTTTTCACGTTGACGGCCTCGATTCTGGCCGGAGTGCTCTTTGGCACGGCGCCGGCCTGGCAGGCCTCGCGTTCGAACTTGAATGAATCGCTTAAGGACGGCGGCCGTTCCAACATGGCAACGGGAAGCCGCGGCTTGCGCCGCGCGCTCGTCGTAGTCGAGTTTGCGATGGCCCTCTGCCTCATGACCGGAGCTGGACTGGCAATCCGCAGCTTTCAGAATTTGACTAACGAGGATTTGGGTGTCCGCACCGATCGCGTTCTTACTTTTGTGCTTAGGGCTTCCCCGCACCGCTTCTCGAACCCAGCGCAGATTACCGCCTTCTTTCGACAGATCCTCGCGAACGTCAAGGTCATACCCGGCATAACCCATACTAGCATCTCCGGCAATTTGCCGGATCGCCACGCTTTTGAGGTGCCCTTCAGCATCGCCGGACGGCCCACCGACCAGCCCGGTTCGAATCCTATGTCTGGTATTAACGTCGTCGCACCTGAATACTTTTCCACCTTTGGTGTTCACCTGGTAGGCGGACGCACGTTCGACCAGCGAGACGTTGCCGAAGGAGCCCAGGTGGCGATGGTCAACGAGGCGTTCGTACGCCAATATTTGCCGAATGTTGACCCGCTCACGCAGCAGGTCGTGGTGCCACAATTTGATCCCGTCGGGACGAAAATAGGCTCTCCGGTCACGCGACAGATCGTGGGCGTTTTCCACGATGTCCGCAACATGGGTCCGCGACAAGCCGATGTTCCGGAGATTGACGTCCCGTTTTGGCAGTTTCCTCTAGCATTCGCTGCTGTAGCCGTGCACACCAGCGGCGATCCTCGAAACGTTATCAAAGACCTGGCCGCAGCCATGCAGACCGTGGATCCTGATCTGCCTCTCACACAGGTTCAGACCACGCAAGAAGCAGTCTCGCTGACCCTTGCAGGTGACCGCTGGATCACAGTCCTCTATGCCGGGTTCGGCCTGTCTGGTCTCCTGCTCGCGATACTGGGTGTGTACGGCGTCATGTCATACTCCGTGGCTCAACGCACGCATGAGATTGGCATACGCATGGCGCTTGGCGCAGAGCGGGTGGATGTGCTTCGTCTGATTCTTAAGGAAGGGTTGCTCCTCGCGGGCATCGGAGTCGTCGCAGGGCTTGCGAGTGCGCTCGTTCTGACGCGTCTGATGAGGAATTTGCTTTTCGGTATAAGCCCGACCGATCCGGTAACGTTTGTAGGTGTTGCGATGCTGTTAGTGGCCGTCGGCGTGGCCGGATGCCTGGTGCCGGCACAACGCGCAATGCGTGTGGACCCGCTTGTCGCCCTGCGTCACCAATGATTCTCCCAGACTGCTCAGATGCCGGCGTACCAGGCGTAGCCTGCTTCTGGGGCTGCGGAGCCCAGGCCCTTGCCGAACCTTTTCAGACTGTCGGTGACTGTCAGGTGCGTGAGGAATTTCACGTTCTTGTACCCGAGCTGGCGCGGGACTCGCATGCGCAGCGGGCCGCCGTGGCCCACGGGAAGTTCATCGCCGTTCATTCCATAGGTGAGAAAAGTCTGCGGATGCAGCGCGTCGGCCATGTCCATGCTTTCCCACCAGTCGGGCTCGATCGAAAAGTAAACGACGTATCTGGCTTGCGGCTGGATTCCCACAAGATCTAGAACATGCGACAGAGGCACGCCGATCCACTCGGCTATATACGACCAGCCCTCTTCACACTGCACCATGGTGATCTGACTGCGAGACGGGTAGCTCTTCAGTTGCGCGAGCGAAAACGAGGCGGGCCGATCGACCAAGCCGTCAACGGAGAGCCGCCAGTCAGCGAATCCTCCGGCCTGAAGGTGCTTGAACGCGTCACTTGGTGGGGCGATTTCGTTCGCGAAGGGAGGCTTTGAAATCTTGCTGCGCGGAAATTCGCGGGCCAATGAGTGCTTCGTTAGCAACCGCTGGGAAGCGTAGGTCAGCGTTTCGCCGAGGCCGTAGATTCCACCGTGATCGGGCGGGACCAGTCCATATTTTTGCGCAAGGTGCGCGGCCACGCCCAGGCCGGATACGCCCGCTGTGGCCGCGAGTCCCGTAATGATGAGCTTGCGGCGCGAGAGATCGGTCATATGCGCTCCTTCCGTGTACGGGCCCAGCCCGTGATCATCTTTCCTGTGATCATCGCTCGCATGCGGCTCCTGAAGCCCGCCAGATAAACCATCACGACGTGCACAAGCAGGAAGATTGTGAGAGCCAGCGAGACGAAAAAGTGAATCGTGCGCGCGGATTGCTGGCCGCCCAACAAAGTGACGCTCGCCGGAAATGCGGATACAAACGCGGGGGACATCGCCAAGCCCGTCCAGATTACTACGGGGAACAGAACAAAAATCACGAACAGGTAACTGAGCCGCTGGAGCACGTTATACGACCAAGCTTCCGCCTCGCTCGGCCGTTCGAAGCGCAGATGGCTTGCGATCGAGGTCGAGAATGCGCGCCACGAAAGATCGGCCCTATTCGGTAGCAAGCTCTTGCGGAAATGTCCTGTGACGAAGCCGAACATTACATAGAGCAAGCCGGTCAGTACCGCAACCCAGGCAGATTGAAAGTGGAGATAGCGGCTCCAGCCGTTCTGGTCCGGCAGGACGTACCCGTAGCCGCTCTGCACCAGTTTCCTTGAGGCAGGGATCGGAATTTGAAACAACGGAGCAGTCAATACGTTGCCGGTTTCGCCCCAATAGAAGCGCGGGTGAGAGATCACAATTTCCATTCCGCTAACGAGCGAGGCAATAAAGCACAGAGCGGTAATCCAGTGAGTGACGCGGACGAGGGCAGAGTGCCGCGACGTAACCGTGGTGGTGGGGACAACCGAGACAGAACTTGGGACGTACGCGCTCACGGGCACCTGCGCGGATTCCAATCTCGCCATTGATGGCCTCCTGCTGGCGCGGCGTTCCGGTGGCCTTCCTTACATGCGCGACATATTACCACGCCACCCGGACTGAAACGGGTGGTAGACTGCCGCAGCGAAGGTTGGGATGGGAGCACATGAAAGCGCCGATCCTCTATCGAATCTCTTCTGTTCTTCTGCTGCTATTTGCTGCCGGACACACGTTTGGGTTTCGCCAGAATAATCCGGAATGGGGAGCGGACGCAGTCCTTGGGTTAATGCGCTCCGTCCACTTTGACGCCCAAGGTTTTACCCGGAGTTATTGGGACTTCTTCAGCGCGTTCGGACTGTTTTTCACCGTATTTCTTTTGTTCGCGGCGGTATTAGCGTGGCTGCTGGCCGGACTTC